>Ga0302319_10022983_pt1 | contig 11156 bp, 2 predicted proteins | sample Bog_T0_2_FD_203319 | JGI IMG/M metagenome (GOLD analysis project Ga0302319, IMG submission 203319) | Peat permafrost microbial communities from Stordalen Mire near Abisko, Sweden - Bog_T0_2 | ecosystem: Environmental > Terrestrial > Soil > Wetlands > Peat | place: Sweden: Abisko, Stordalen Mire...
ACACCCGGAGGCACAGCAACGCTATGAGCAATCCGCCGCCCAGTTGCGTGACAACGCCGCCGACGCCGCGCATAACCTGGGTGATGCCATGCGCGCCAAACTCGACACCCTCGATTTGCAACCCGATCAAATAAAAGATGAACTCGCCAAGAGCGGCCAAATCTTCCGGCGCAAAGCCACCGACATCGGAGACAAGGCTGCCGATGCCACCTCGGATGCGCGCGCTGTCGTGGCAATCAAGGCCAAGTATGCGGCCGACTCCACTCTGTCAGCCTGGGACATCTCCGTGAGCTGCGACCAGGGCCACGTCAAGCTCGGCGGCACCGTTTCGTCGCCCGATGACATTGGCCGGGCGATGGCAATCGCTCTCGACGCGGACGGTGTGCGTGACGTAACCTCCACCTTGGCGGTAAAACCGAAATAGCAAAATCATCCCATGCCCATTGAATTGAAAATTCCACCGGTTGGCGAATCCATCACCGAAGTGCAAATCGGCGAATGGTTGAAGTCCGAAGGTGACACCGTAAAGCAGGACGAACCGGTGGCGGTCATTGATTCGGAGAAAACCACGTTTGACCTGCCCGCGCCACAAAGCGGCCGGCTCACCAAAATTCTACATCCGGCCGGCGACACTGTACCCGTGGGCACGGTCGTGGCCGAGCTGGAGCCCGATGGCGGTGGGGATAAGCAACCATCTGCGACTAAGGACGCCAAACCGGAACCGGCACGTAAAGCCAGCCCCGAAACGCCTCCGCCGGCAAAAGCGGAAAAACCTAAAGCGGCCAAGCCTGCAAAGGAACCGGCTAAACCGGATCCAGACAAGGTGGAGGACGAAAACGATTCTCCTTCCCCGGAGGAAGCGAAACCTGCGCCGGAATCCAAGCCAACGGAAAATAAAAAACCCGAAGCGAAGCCGGAACCCCAGCGTGTGAAGGCCCAGACTTCTAACGCACGCGAAGAAGAAGCGGTGCCCATGACCATGCTGCGCCGCACGGTGGCGCAACGCCTGGTTGAAGCCCAGCGCACCATGGCCATGCTGACCACGTTCAACGAGGTGGACATGTCAGCCGTCCAGGCATTGCGCCACGAATATCAGGACGCTTTCGAGAAACGCTATCAGGTCAAGGTTGGTTTCATGTCTTTTTTCATCAAGGCGGCCGTGGATGCCTTGAAACAGTTCCCTCAGATCAATGCTGAGGTCCGTGGGAATGATGTCGTTTATCGCAACTATTTCGATATTGGAGTGGCTGTCGCGACCGGGCGCGGCTTGGTGGTGCCGGTCCTAAGAAATGCCGAACGTTCAACCTTTGCGGAACTGGAAAAAGCCATCGGCGATTTTGCCCGGCGCGCCAGGGAAGGACAGTTGAAACCAGATGACTTGGCGGGGGGCACCTTCACCATCACCAACGGTGGCGTCTTTGGCTCGCTGCTCTCCACTCCCATCATCAATCCGCCGCAATCAGGTATTCTAGGATTGCACTCCATTCAAGACCGGCCCATCGCCCTCCAAGGCCAGGTCGTGATCCGCCCGATGATGTATCTCGCTCTCACGTATGATCATCGCATCGTGGACGGACGTGAAGCCGTCATGTTCTTGCGCCGCATCAAGCAGGTAATCGAGAACCCGGCGCGGATGCTGCTGGAAATTTAGGCGGGAGTTTTGAGCTTTCTTAAGCCTGAACAAATCGGTTCAACCGCAGATGGACGGGTCGAACACAGATAAAAGCGGAAAAAAAATGGCTTTTCCAAGCGAGGTGGAATCGGTCACTGATTGGTACGGCGGTTTTTGGGGTCTTGAAATGTCTCTGTGTCTCGGTCCATCTTTGTCCATCTGTGGATAAGGTTCGGTTCCGCCCTCATAATTCCGGTTTGGCCACCGTCTGGGTGTCAATGCAAAGTGCAATGTTATTGGCGAGTTGAAGTTGCATTTTGCAATGACAGTTCCTGTCCAGTGTCCGGAGCTATCCTCAATCTTCTTATGATTTCCAAGCATTACAAAGAGAATCAGTTGCGCCTGGCTCAAAAGCTCGGTGGCATATTTTTTGCGCGGGGTTTCGTCGAGCCGCGAGATTTTGCCCGGACGGATGGCTAAAATCAGAAAATACACAGCATAATTTTTCCGGTCTCAGCGTACTTGGTGCGTTGAAATTTGAACCGGCGCGAATAGTCCGTCGTCAAATGCCTTAAAATCTAAAATGAAGACTGCGACCCGAAAGACGGCAACGCTGCTCCAAAACCGCGGCAAGGCCGGCTCAAATGGACAGAACTCCGACGGCGATCATTTCAAGCGGCAGTTGCTAGGCGTGCTCCAGGCCCTTCGTGATGGCGATTTTTCAATCCGCCTGCCGGGTGACTTGACTGGTTTGGACGGAAAAGTGGCCGATACTTTTAACCAGGTCGCCATACTGATGGACCGGTTCGGAGACAATGTTTCACGGTTGAAAAATGAGGTCGGTCGCCGGGGCAAAATCACGGAGCGAATGCCCGTTGGCGACGCGGTGGGCGGCTGGGCCGATCGTATCGAAGCCATCAATTCGCTGGTTGATGACCTTTCCCGCCCCACGATTGAAATGGGCCGTGTCATCGGCGCCGTGGCCAAGGGCGATCTCTCGCAATCCGTCCCGCTGGAGGTCGCGGGCCGTCCCTTGCAGGGTGAATACCTCCGAACCGCCAAACTCGTCAACGGCATGGTGGAACAGCTTGAAGGTTTTTCTGTCGAAGTTATCCGCGTGGCGCGTGAAGTCGGCACCGAAGGCAAGCTCGGCGGCCAGGCCCAGGTGAAACGCGTCTCGGGCGTTTGGCGCGAACTCACCGAATCGGTCAACCAAATGGCGGGTAATCTCACCGCGCAGGTCCGCAACATCGCCGACGTGACCATTGCGGTGGCCAACGGCGACCTTTCGAAGAAAATCACCGTGGACGTGCGCGGCGAAATTCTCCAGCTCAAGGAAGCCATTAATACGATGGTGGACCAGCTTCGCTCATTCGCCGCCGAAGTTACACGCGTCGCCCGCGAAGTCGGCACCGAAGGCAAACTCGGTGGCCAGGCTGCCGTGCCCGGTGTCGCCGGCACTTGGAAGGATTTGACGGACAACGTCAACTCCATGGCGTCCAATCTTACCGGCCAGGTCCGGAATATCGCGCAGGTGACCACCGCTGTCGCGCGCGGCGACCTTTCCCGCAAAATCACCGTGGACGTCAAAGGGGAAATCCTCGAGTTAAAGGACACCATTAACGTGATGGTGGACCAGTTGAATTCCTTCGCGTCCGAAGTCACGCGCGTCGCCCGCGAAGTCGGCACGGAAGGCAAACTCGGCGGCCAGGCCGTCGTCCCGGGTGTCGCGGGCACTTGGAAGGATTTGACGGACAACGTGAACTCCATGGCCTCCAATCTTACCGGTCAGGTCCGTAACATCGCGGAAGTGACCACGGCCGTGGCCAAGGGCGACTTGTCCCGCAAAATTACGGTGGACGTGAAGGGCGAAATTCTGGAATTGAAGAACACCATCAATACGATGGTTGACCAGCTTAACGGCTTTGCCGCCGAAGTGACTCGCGTCGCCCGCGAAGTTGGCACGGAAGGCATTCTCGGTGGCCAGGCGGAAGTTCCCGGCGTCGGCGGCACGTGGAAAGATTTGACTGACTCGGTGAACGCCATGGCCACGAACCTGACATCACAAGTCCGCAACATCGCGGAAGTGACCACGGCTGTCGCCAAAGGCGATTTGTCCCGCAAGATTACCGTGGACGTCCGGGGCGAAATTTTGGAATTGAAGAATACCATCAACACGATGGTGGACCAGTTGAACGGGTTCGCGGCCGAAGTCACACGGGTGGCGCGTGAAGTGGGCACGGAAGGCAATCTCGGAGGCCAAGCGGAAGTGCGCGGTGTGGCCGGCACGTGGAAAGACCTGACAGATAACGTCAATTCCATGGCGTCGAATTTAACCTCCCAGGTCCGCAACATTGCCGAAGTGGCCACTGCCGTGGCCAAGGGTGACTTGTCCCGCAAAATCACGGTGGACGTCAAAGGCGAAATCCTCCAGCTCAAAAACACCATCAACACCATGGTGGACCAGCTCAATGGTTTTGCCTCGGAAGTGACGCGCGTCGCGCGTGAAGTCGGCACGGAAGGAAATCTTGGTGGCCAGGCAGAAGTCCGTGGTGTTGCCGGCACTTGGAAAGATTTGACCGACAACGTCAACCTCATGGCGGCGAATTTGACCGGCCAGGTCCGCAACATCGCCGACGTGACCACCGCCGTGGCCAAAGGCGACTTGTCCCGCAAAATCACGGTGGACGTGAAGGGCGAAATTCTCGACCTAAAAAACACCATCAACACGATGGTGGACCAGCTAAACTCGTTTGCCTCCGAAGTCAGCCGCGTCGCCCGCGAAGTCGGTACGGACGGCAAGTTGGGCGGCCAGGCTGCCGTGCCCGGTGTGGCCGGCACTTGGAAAGATTTGACGGACAACGTCAACCTCATGGCGGCGAACTTGACCGGCCAGGTCCGTAATATTGCCGACGTGACCACCGCCGTCGCCAAGGGGGACCTGTCCCGCAAAATCACGGTGGACGTGAAGGGCGAAATTCTCGACTTAAAAAACACCATCAACACGATGGTGGACCAGTTGAATTCCTTTGCCTCCGAAGTCAGCCGCGTGGCGCGCGAAGTCGGCACGGACGGCAAACTCGGTGGCCAGGCTACGGTGCCCGGTGTGGCCGGCACTTGGAAAGATTTGACGGACAATGTCAATTCCATGGCGTCCAACCTCACCGGCCAGGTGCGGAATATCGCCGACGTAACGACGGCCGTGGCGCGCGGTGACTTGTCGCGCAAAATCACGGTGGACGTGAAGGGCGAAATTTTGGAATTAAAGAACACCATCAACACGATGGTGGACCAGCTCAATGCGTTTGCGTCCGAGGTCAGCCGCGTGGCGCGTGAAGTCGGTACCGAAGGAAAATTAGGCGGGCAGGCCGTGGTGCCAGGCGTGGCGGGCACGTGGAAAGATTTGACGGACAACGTGAACTCGATGGCGAACAACCTGACCGGCCAGGTGCGTAACATCGCAGAAGTGACGACGGCGGTGGCCAAAGGTGACTTGTCGCGTAAAATCACGGTGGACGTGAAGGGCGAAATTTTGGAATTGAAGAACACCATCAACACGATGGTGGACCAGCTTAACGCGTTTGCTTCCGAAGTCAGCCGCGTGGCGCGCGAAGTCGGCACGGAAGGCAAGCTGGGCGGCCAGGCCATTGTGCCCGGCGTGGCCGGCACGTGGAAGGATTTGACGGACAACGTCAATTCCATGGCCTCCAACCTCACCGGCCAGGTGCGTAACATCGCCGAAGTAACCATCGCCGTGGCCAATGGCGATTTGTCCCGCAAAATCACGGTGGACGTGCGCGGTGAAATTTTGCAGCTCAAAGAAACCATCAACACGATGGTCGAGCAGTTGCGGTCGTTTGCCTCCGAAGTGACCCGCGTGGCGCGCGAAGTCGGCACGGAAGGCCGCCTGGGTGTGCAAGCCGTCGTGCCTGGTGTGGCCGGCACGTGGAAGGATTTGACGGACTCCGTGAACGCGATGGGCGCCAACCTCACGGCCCAGGTCCGTAACATTGCCGAAGTCACCACCGCCGTGGCGCGCGGCGATTTGTCCCGCAAAATCACGGTGGACGTGAAGGGCGAAATTTTGGAATTGAAAAACACCATCAATACGATGGTGGACCAGTTGAACGCCTTTGCGGCCGAAGTTACGCGCGTCGCGCGCGAAGTCGGCACCGAAGGCAAGCTTGGCGGTCAGGCGCAGGTGCTGGGCGTGGGCGGCACGTGGAAGGATTTGACGGATAACGTCAACTTCATGGCCGCCAACCTCACGGACCAGGTCCGCGGCATCGTGAAAGTGGTGACGGCGGTGGCCAACGGCAATTTGCGCCAGAAACTGACCGTGGAAGCAAAAGGCGAAGTGGCCGCGCTGGCCGAGACCATCAACAACATGACCGACACGTTGGCCACCTTCGCCGAACAGGTCACCAACGTTGCGCGCGAAGTCGGCGTGGAAGGCCGCCTCGGTGGCCAGGCCAATGTGCCGGGCGCGGCTGGCACCTGGAAGGACTTGACCGGCAACGTGAATTTGCTCGCAGCGAATCTGACCACGCAGGTGCGCGCCATCGCCGAAGTTGCCACCGCGGTCACGAAAGGCGATTTGACCCGGTCAATTCAAGTGGAAACGCGCGGTGAAGTCGCTGAACTCAAGGACAACATCAATACGATGATTGACAACTTGCGCGTCACCACGGACCGCAACCAGGAGCAGGACTGGCTCAAGACCAACCTCGCCAAGTTTACCAGCATGTTGCAGGGCCAGCGCGATCTGTTTGCCGTCGGCCAGATGCTTCTTTCCGAACTGGCTCCGCTGGTGGGCGCGCAACAGGGCGCCATCTATCAGATGGAAGCCGGCGACGACAAGAAATGGACGCTCCGGTTGCTCGCCGGCTACGCCATGCGTCCCGACCAGCCGCAGCGGATTTTAGTGGGTGAAGGCCTCGTCGGGCAGTGCGCCGTGGAAAAAGAGCGCATCTTGCTGACCGACATCAAAACCGATTATACGCGCATCCGGTCCAGCCTGGCCGACGCGCGGCCCGCCAGCGTCGTCGTCCTGCCCGTGCTTTTCGAAGGCCAGACCAAGGCCGTGATTGAACTCGCGTCCCTCAAGCAGTTCAACGTCACCCACCTCACCTTCCTCGAACAGCTTACCCAATCCATTGGCGTGGTGCTGAACACCATTGAAGCGACGATGCGCACGGAAAATCTCCTGCAACAATCCCAGCAGCTCACCGTGGAATTGCAGTCCCAGCAAAAGGAACTGCAGCAGACCAATGAAGAACTGGCCCAAAAAGCCCGCCAATTGGCCGAGCAAAACGTGGAAGTGGAACGCAAAAGCCAGGAGGTCGAACAAGCCCGGCGCGCGCTCGAGGAAAAGGCCGCCGAACTCGCGCTCACTTCCAAGTACAAATCGGAATTCCTCGCCAACATGTCTCATGAGCTCCGCACACCGCTCAATTCCATTCTCATTCTCGGCCAGCAGCTCGCCGAGAATACCAGCGGCAACCTCGCTCCCAAGCAAATCGAGTTTGCCCGCAACATTTATTCGTCTGGCTCGGATTTGCTCAACCTCATTACAGACATTCTGGATTTGTCAAAAATCGAATCCGGCACCGTCACCGTGGACGCCGAAGATGTCGGTTTCACCTCCTTGCGTGATTCGGTGGAGCGCAACTTCCGCCACATTGCGGATTCCAAAAACCTGCCCTTCCACGTTGAATTTGACCCCATCTTGCCACGCGCCATGACGACGGACCCAAAGCGCCTGCAGCAAATTTTGAAAAACCTCCTGTCCAACGCCTTCAAGTTCACGGCGCACGGGCATGTCACCATCCGGGTGGGCGTGGCGGCCACCGGTTGGACGCCCGAACATCCCCTGTTGAGCCGGTCTCAGAGCGTGATTTTCTTTGAGATCCGCGATACGGGCATTGGCATTGCGCCAGAAAAACAAAAATTAATTTTCGAGGCGTTTCAACAGGCCGATGCCGGGACCAGCCGCAAATATGGCGGCACCGGCCTGGGCTTGGCAATCTCGCGCGAACTGGCCACGCTGCTCGGCGGCGAGATCCGGCTTATCAGCGTGTCGGGTGAAGGCAGCACATTTACGCTCTACCTCCCGCTGGTTTATCCCGGTGGCGCGGCGGCCGTTTCACGGCCCTTGTCAGCCACGCCCATCATTTTGCCGGCACCCCGTGAAGAAAGCATACCGGATGACCGTGATTCCATCCATCCGGGTGATGCAGTTCTGCTGATCGTCGAGGACGATCCCCATTACGCGCGCGTGCTGGTGGGTCTCGCCCGTGACAAGGGCTTCAAGGCCATCTCGGCGACCCGCGGCCACGCCGCGCTTTCGCTGGCCCGTCAGTTTCTGCCCTCGGCCATTACCCTGGATATTTTCCTGCCCGACATGCTCGGCTGGACCGTGCTGAATAATTTGAAACTGGACCCGGTCACCCGGCATATTCCCGTGCAAATTATTTCCATTGAAGAAGAGCGCCAGCATGGGCTGTCGCACGGGGCATTTGCCTATTCCATCAAGCCGGCCACAACCGAAGGCCTGGTCCAGTGCATTGACCGCATCAAGCAGTTCGTCGGTCCGCGCACCAAACGGCTGCTGGTGGTGGAAGATAACGAAGTGGAACGCGAGAGCGTCGTGGCCCTCCTGCACCATGATGATATTCAAATTGACACCGTGGGCACGGGCGCCGAGGCCTTCCAGCGCTTGATGGACGAGCAATTCGATTGTTGCGTGCTGGACTTGCGCCTGCCCGACATGAGCGGCTATTCGCTGCTCGAAAAAATGCAAAGCGAGCCGGCGTTGCGCGAGGTGCCGGTGGTGGTTTTCACCGGCAAGGAATTGGATTCCCAGGAGGAAAAACAATTGCGTACGCTGGCCAAGAGCATTGTGCTGAAGGATGTCCAGTCGCCAGACCGGCTGTTTGATGAAACGGCTCTGTTCCTGCATCGCGTCGTGGCCGACCTGCCGGAAGCCAAGCAAAAAATTCTCACGCGGCTGCATAATTCCAACGAGGCGCTCCGCGGCCGCAAGGCGTTGGTGGTGGACGATGATGCGCGCAACATTTTCGCCCTCACGACCGTTTTGGAAAATCATGAAATGGAAGTGGTCAGCGCCACCAACGGCAGGCAGGCCATTGAAATCATCAAAAACGATCCCCATTTGAGCGTGGTGCTCATGGATATCATGATGCCTGAAATGGACGGCTATGAAACCCTGCGCGAAATTCGAAAAATTCCCGAATTCCGTTCCCTGCCGATTCTCGCGCTTACCGCCAAGGCCATGAAGGGCGACCGTGAAAAGTGCCTCGAAGCCGGGGCCTCGGACTATATCGCCAAACCGGTGGACACCGACCAATTGGTGTCCCTCTTGCGCGTCTGGCTCTACCGCTAAACATGCAAACTATCGCTCCTCCGACGAAGGCCAAACCGGCGGCAGGCACCGTGAACATCCTGCTGGTGGACGACGAGCCGCGAAATCTCGATGTGCTCCAAAGCATCCTGACCGCGCCCGATTTGCGCCTGGTCCCCACCACCACGCCGGACGACGCGCTTTTGGCCCTCGTGCATGATGAATTTGCCTGCATCATTCTGGACATCCAAATGCCCAGCATGAGCGGCATCGAGCTGGCGCGCATAGTCAAGACCCGCAAACGCAACCAGCATATTCCGATTATTTTTCTCACGGCGTATTTTCTCGAGGAAAAGGATATTCTTCAAGGCTATGGCGCCGGGGCGGTGGATTACCTGACCAAGCCGATCAACCCGCAGATTCTGCGGTCCAAAGTCGGCGTGTTTGTGGATTTGTTTCGCACCACGCATGCCTTGGCGGCGGCAAACAGCGCCCTGGAAACCGAGATTATCCAACGAAAGAAAGCCGAGGAGGCTTTACGGGAGGTCAATAACGAGTTGGAAGTGCGCGTCCAGGAGCGCACCGCGGAATTGAGTCTCACGGAAAAACGTTATCGTCAGGTCGTCTTCGGTTTGCCGGCCGCAGTTTACACGACGGACGCCGAGGGGCGGCTGACACTTTACAACGAAGCCGCGGCGGTTTTGTGGGGGCGCGAGCCGGCGATTGGCCACGATCTCTGGTGCGGATCACGTAAACTTTACCGGACGGATGGGTCTGAACTCCCTGCTGATCAGTGTCCCATGGCCATTACCCTGAAAAGCGGTAAAGGCGTTCGCGGCGAGGAAGTTATTATCGAGCGCCCGGACGGAACGCGCCGGCACATTCTCCCTTATCCAGAGCCGTTTTTCGACGCCTCGGGAAAGATCGTCGGCGCCGTCAACATGCTGGTGGACATTACGGAACGAAAGCAATCGGAGGAAACCACCCGCCGGCTGGCGGCCATTGTCGAGTTTTCCGATGATGCCATCATCGGCAAGGACCTGAACGGCATCATTACCAGTTGGAACGACAGCGCCCGGCGGATTTTCGGCTATACTGCCGACGAGGTTGTGGGGAGATCGGTCACGATGTTAATGCCGCCGGAACGGATGAATGAGGAAGCGCATATTTTGGGGTCCATCCGGAAGGGCGAACCCGTGCATCATTACGAAACCGTCCGCCGCTGCAAGGACGGCAAGCTGATCGAAGTTTCCCTGAGCGTTTCACCCATAAAAAATGCCGATGGCAAAATTATTGGCGCTTCAAAAATCGCCCGCGACATCACCGCCCAGAAGCGCGCGGAACTGGAATTGAAAAAAGCGCACGAGGAGGTGCTGGCCGCTTCCCGCGCCAAGGACGATTTTCTGGCTACCTTGAGCCATGAATTGCGCACGCCGCTGAACCCGGTGTTGCTCATTGCCAGCGATGCCGCGAACAACCGCGACCTGCCGCCGCGCATCCGCACGGACTTCGACACCATCCGCAAGAACGTGGAATTGGAGGCGCGGTTGATTGACGACCTGCTGGACTTGACGCGCATCGCCCGCGGAAAAATCATCCTCGACCGAAGTTACCTCGATGTCCATCGCGTGCTGCAGGATGCGATTGCCCAGGAGCGCGAGGAAATGACGCGGAAGGAAATCACGCTGGATTTGAAATTGAACGCGGAGCAGCAAACAGTTCATGCCGATCCTGTGCGCTTGCAGCAAATCTTCTGGAATTTGCTCAATAACGCCGTCAAATTTACCCCCCAGGGCGGAAAAATCGCCGTCGAGACCGCCGCCAGCCAAAACCGGCTTCTCATCAAGATTTCCGATACCGGAATCGGCATGACCCCGGAGGAAGTCAGCCGCATTTTTGCCGCCTTTTCGCAGGGGTTGCATGCTGCCGCTGAAAACGGCCACCGTTTTGGCGGCCTGGGTCTTGGCCTGGCCATTTCCCAAAAACTGGCCGAGCTTCACTATGGAAAAATAACCGCGATGAGCGAAGGGCGCGACAAAGGCTCGATGTTCGTTGCTGAATTTCCGCTGGCGCTGCCACCTTCAAAAAGCGGCGCCGAGAGCGATGAAGAGCCGCCGCAAACGGCAGTGAAACCACCGGTGCGGAAAAACGGCGTCCGTATTCTTTTGGTGGAAGACCACG
>Ga0302319_10022984_pt1 | contig 11156 bp, 12 predicted proteins | sample Bog_T0_2_FD_203319 | JGI IMG/M metagenome (GOLD analysis project Ga0302319, IMG submission 203319) | Peat permafrost microbial communities from Stordalen Mire near Abisko, Sweden - Bog_T0_2 | ecosystem: Environmental > Terrestrial > Soil > Wetlands > Peat | place: Sweden: Abisko, Stordalen Mire...
ATGATGTCTCGCCTCTCGTCGGAGCGGCTATTGGATGCGGACCACCCAGTCTGCGGCTCAGGCGTTCTGGTCCTGGGATTCGCCGAGGGTCACCTTTGTGCTCATCTTGCGACGCCCGCGGAAGAAGGTGACTGTCACTGTGTCGCCGGGCTGATGCCCATTCATAATCTCGGAAATATCCTGGGAGTTCGTAATTTCCTGGCCGTCAATGGCGACGATCAGATCGCCGCCGATGGAGATTTGCTGGTTGCCGAGATACGCAACCTGATTGCCGCCGTGCAGGCCGCCGCGATCCGCAGCGCCCCCCGGGACGGTGCTCTCGATGAGCACGCCGTACTGCGCGGGCAACCCCATCTGCTCCGCAAGATCGGGACCGATGGGCAGCGTGCGCATGCCGAGCGAGGGACGCCGCGCATGGCCGTATTTCTGGAAGTCATTCAGAACGGCCTTCGCTGTGTCGATGGGGATGGCGAAGCCGATGCCGGCATTTTGCTCCGCGCCGTTTTGCGCAATCATGGAGTTGATGCCGATGACTTCGCCCTGCGAGTTGAGGAGCGGGCCGCCGGAGTTGCCGGGGTTGATGGCGGCGTCGGTCTGGATCGCGTTTTCAATGGGCGCGCCGCCCTCCGCCCCCTTGACGGAGCGGATGGCGCTGATGATGCCGACCGTCATCGTTCCGGAGAGCCCGAACGGATTGCCGATCGCGTAGACCTGTTGGCCGACCTGCAGATCGCGCGAAGAGGCGAGCACGGCGGGGACCAGGTTCGGCGCGCTGATCTGCAGCAGCGCAAGGTCGTGCAGGCGGTCGCGGCCGATGATCTGGGCCGCGTAGCGATGCTTGTCGTGGGTCTGCACCTCGACATTGCGGGCGTTCGCGACCACGTGGAAGTTGGTCAGGATGTGACCCTGCTTGTCGAGGATGAAGCCGGAGCCCTGATCCGTCTGGGGCACCAGGCCGTAGAAAAAATCGAGTGTGACGGTGCCCGCCGTGATGTTGACGACGGAAGGAACCACCCGCTTGTAGACCGAGATGTTGTTCATCTCGGTCGTCGTGTACTCGGGCGCAGCGTGAGCCTCGGTCAGGTTGAGGGAGGGAACGTGTCCACCAGCGCCGGCAATGGGGTGGACTTCAAAGTGGGTGGTGAAGTACCAGAATCCTCCAACGAGGAGGAGCACCAGAATCAGTCGGCGAAAGGTCATAGTCTCTTGTTTGGGCCGTTGTATGAGCCGGATTCAATTAGCCGGATCTCAGCTCCCTGCAACGTGGGTCGATGAACGGAGCTCAGGTGGCGCGGAACGGCCCCTCCTTATTGTATCGACATGAGAATCAGACCCAGGAAGCAGCACGGAGTTCCGCGGCAATGCGCTCCGCCTGGGCGCGGGTGGCGTCGAGGGCCCCGGAGTTGTCGATCATAAAGTCGCTGCGCGCAATTTTGACGAAGTCGGGCAACTGGGCAGAGAGACGCTGACGGGCATCGCGTTCAGCAACAGCGCGCGCAACGGAGGTCGCATCCGCCGGAAGCATGCGCGCGAGGAAGCGCTTGACCTTGAGATCGTCGGGCGCGGTGACCAGGACGATGCGATCGAAACGCTGACGCCATTGCGGCACGGTTCCCCAGGCCTCTGCCTCAAAGATAAGGGCGGACTCAATAACGGCTACGGCGTGCGGATCGCGGGCGAAGATTTCGTTCATGCGGCGCTCCTGCTCGGCGACGACCGGAGGATGCACGATGCGGTTGAGCTCGTTCAGGCGGCCTTCGCCAAAAGCCAGCGCGGCCAGGCGGGGACGGTCGAGCGAGCCGTCTGTGCGAACGACGGAGGGCCCGAAGCTTTCGACGATTTGGTCGAAGACGACGTGACCGGGCTGCATCATCTCCCGCCCGATGGCGTCAGCTTCCAGCACAGAAAAACCGTGTTCGCGAAAGATAGCCGCGATCGTGGTTTTGCCGCTACCGAGGCTGCCCGTCAGGCCCACACGCAACATGCGTCTCCTATCCGTACACACAGGAAAGATTGTGCGCACAATCTCCGATGTGATTGTAAGGCGGGGTTCAGTGAGGAACGGCTCAGCAGGGCGGCCGATCGCTGCGCGATTCCTCAGTGCCGATGCAGCAAAGGGTGGATGAAGATCCAGGCAAAGCCAATGGCGACGAGCATAGCAAGGAAAATCAGAGACAGCATAAGTCCCCACGAAGGCCCAGGATGCTCGCGACGTTCAATTCCACGTTCCGGGGTTGCCGGCGATTGGCGATCTTTTGTGGGATCCGTCATTGAATTCAGTGTACGAGTGCTGGTTACTGCGGTGGGATCGCCGCGTTCTATTCGTGCGTTCCATCATGCCATGGGTTCCGAAACAACCGCCTGAGAAACCGATGAGCGACACAATTTCGCCGAATCCGTGTCTAAACCACCCAGAAGTGCCGATAGGGTTGTACGGCGACCGGATGAAACGGCCGACGGCCAGCGAGGAGACGACCATGGCAAGCGACAGCAGAATCGAGAAATTCCCGGTGGCGGAGCTCGCGGGGCTGCGCACCGAGTTGCTTCAGTCCGGTATGGACTCATGGCAAGCGGCCGAGCTCGTCACTATGTTCCTCACAGGACGTGGCTACGGGGCGGATCATGCCCTGGTGCGCGAGGCGGTGGTGCGGCTGGAAGCGCCGGCCTGTACCTTCGAGTGCATGCAGCGGGAGCTCGAGAGCGTCGCGTGGGTAATGTGAATTGGCCGTAAAAAAACGTTTTATCGGTCACTTTTTCGCGGAATCCATGAATCTCTTCCGAGCCCTCGCGCGTCGAATCGTCCAGAGGGTGGTTGTACCGTTTCTTCAAACGAGTGCTCTTGATCGGGGGCGGTTCCGCGCGCGCTGTCGCTGACAGGCGCATCGAAACCGGCTTCGGTTGCACCCTTTTGTTGAGACGGATTGGGTCGTGTCCGCGCAGTCCTTCCTTCGAAGAACCTGTGCCTGGCCGCGATCTACGGGGCGGAACCACGTGGTATTCCGCTGGCGCGCTGGCGCTCATTTGCTGACATCCGGATCCTGTTGGAGGCAGCCAGTCTTTCCAAAGCCTGGTGCGATCGCAGAGCCTCGTTCGGAAATGGTGTCCCGTGAAGCGGCCCGGCGTAACGGCAGAATCTTCTGCAAAAGGAGTTACTCATGCGTTTCACATCTTTGAAGAATCTTTCCTTCGGACTGGCCCTTGCCTCGTTCGCATCGCTGGCATCGGCGCAGTCTCTGGTAGGTGCAACGGCAAAGCTCGATCGCCCGCTTGACTCAAAGAGCGCCGCCATCGGGCAGGTGGTCACAGCAAAGCTGAACGGAACCGTGAAAACCGACAGTGGGCTCAAATTGCCCAGAGGCACCGAGCTGGTCGGCAAGGTCGCCGAGGTAAAGACCGCGGAGAACGGCGGTCCGGTGAGCGTCAGTCTCGTGTTCACTTCGGCGAAATTGCCGGAGGGCAAGGAAGTTTCGGTGAAGGCCACGCTGCTGGCGGCCTATCCGGAGACTGCGGGCGACGCAGCGGCCTATGGAGCGGAGACGTTTGGGCCGGCACCTGATCGGGTGGGGGGCGACAGTGCTTTCGATCAGCAGGCCGGAGCGCTGAAAAACGTTGCCATGAACAGTGCAGTGAAGGACGCCAATTCGGGAACGTTCGTCAGCACCGATGGGCCGTTCCGCCTGGCCGCGGGAACGTATCTGCAGGTCGGGATTGCTCCCGCCGGCAGCGCGAGCTCGACGAACGCGGCGGAGTAAGCGGGATAACGCTGCCACCCTCTGCAAGTGAAAGGGCCGTCCTTTTTGGGGACGGCCTTTTTTTTTGCGCGAAACGAAACGCACGCCGCGGACTCAGACTTGCATCACTTCCGCTTCCTTCTTTTTGGCCATCTCTTCCATCTTCTTGATTTCTTCGTCGGTGAGCTTTTGAATCTCGTCGAGGGAGCGCTTCTCTTCGTCTTCGGAAACCTTTTTGTCTTTCGCAGCCTTCTTAATGAGGTCATTGCCGTCGCGGCGGATGTTGCGCACGGCGGTGCGGTGATCCTCAAGAACGCGGTGCAGGTGCTTGACCACTTCGCGGCGCCGCTCTTCGGTCATCGGCGGAACGGGGATGCGGACGACCTTGCCGTCGTTGTTGGGATTGAACCCCAGATCGGAGACCCGAAGCGCCTTTTCGATTTCGACGATGAGGCTGACGTCCCAGGGCTGCACGACGATGAGGTTGGCGTCGGGCGTGGTGATCTGTCCGACCTGGCTCAGCGGCGTCGGCGTGCCGTAGTAGTCGACCTTTACCTGATCGAGCATATGGATCGAGGCGCGGCCCGTGCGAATGGAGCCGAGATTGGTCTGGAAATCGGCGACCGCCTTGTCCATGCGCATGCGGAGCTGGGTGTAATCGGCTTTGAGGGCGGGAATCCCCGCCATTATGGATGGCGCCATGGTGGTGGTCCTTCTTGAGTGCAGCTCAAAACACGTATTCTACTGCGTCTTCAGTGTTTCATGGACTCGCGTCGCTGATGAAGGATGGTCGCTTCTCTTTTTGCGCAAGAGATCGGCGGTAAAAAGGCCGCTAACGGCGGCACCGACGAAACCGGCTGTGGGCGCAATCATGATGACACCGAGTCCGATTTGGCCGTCGTGCGGATACCGCCACTCGCACCAGAGGAGGTAGACAGCGGTGGACGGAATCGAAGCCGCGGCGAACCCGAGGACCGCGAGCAACGCAATCACGCAGTCCGGTAAGCAGCGTTCAAAGTTCTCACATGATGCGGAGATGAGCAGAGTCGGCGGCCGCGGCGGCGGACGAAGAAGCCTGCGCGTCCGCCTGCTCGTGCGCGTGATAGCTGGAACGGACCAGCGGCCCGGATTCGACGTGGCGGAAGCCCATGGCCAGCGCTTCGCGCTTCATAAACGCGAACTCGTCGGGAGTGTAGTAGCAGGCGATGGGCAGGTGATCCTTCGACGGGCGCAGGTATTGGCCGATGGTGAGGACATTGACGCCGACCGACGCAAGATCGCGAAAGACCTGGAGCAACTCCTCCATTTCTTCGCCCAGTCCGACCATGACGCCTGATTTTGTAACAACCGATGAATCGATTTCCTTCGCGAACTGCAGAAGGCGGAGCGTGCGCTCGTAGCGCGCGCCCGAACGGACGGCGCGGTAGAGGCGCGGAACGGATTCGGTGTTGTGGTCGAGGATTTCCGGCCGGGCTTCGACGACCAGGCGGATAGCCTCCTCGTTTCCCTGAAAGTCCGGAATCAGGACTTCGACCTGGCAGCCCGGGGCCTGGCGGCGAATCTCGTCAATCACCATGACGAAGGCGCGTGCCCCACCAATGACATCGTCGTCGCGATTGACGCTGGTGATCACGGCGAATTTGAGTCCGAGGGCCGCGACGGCCTCGGCGACCCGTCGTGGCTCGTCAAAGTCAATCGGCTCGGGCCGGCCTTTGGGTACGGCGCAGAATCCGCAGCGCCGGGTGCAGGCATTGCCCAGCATCATGAAAGTCGCGGTGCGGTGGTGCCAGCACTCGCCGATGTTGGGGCACCGCGCAGATTCGCAGACCGTGTGCAGGTTCAGGGAGCGGGCCAGCTTCTTGAGGTCGTGGTAGTTGTCGCCCATCGGCGCGCGGGCGCGGAGCCACACGGGCTTGGGGAGCGGGCGGCGCGGCGCGAGGTCGATCTGGACGAGATCGGGCGAGGGGGCCATGAACTCCTATTTTAGCGGGTAGTCATCAGTCGGGAACGGTCACCGGATGGCTCCAGGCAGGGCGGCCGTCCTTCGATGCGCGGACGGCGATGTAGACACCGGAGACGATGATCAGGATCGCGCCGATCACCGTGAATTGATCCGGGGTCTGTCGCCAGACCAGGTAGGAGACGAGAGCGCCGGTGACCAACTGCGTGTAGTGAAACTGCGAAACGTTGGCGGCCGTGGTGTGCTTGAGGGCGAGGAAGAAGCACATGCTTCCGACGGCGCAGAGCAGTCCCATGGCAACCAACAACCCTGTGAGGCGGCCGGTCAGCGGCGCGGCGTGTCCGAGCATCATCCCGAATCCAACCACCGCCATCGCCATGCCGGAGAAAAACGTGAGACTCTCCGGGTTCTCGGTCTGCGTCAGCACGCGCGACCACACCATGTTCACGGAGAAGCAGGCCACGCACACCATGCAGGCTGCATACCCGATCCAGTCAGCATAGCGAAGACCGCTCCAGGGATGGACGGCGATGACTACTCCGGCAAAGCCGGCGACGATGGCGGGAGCCTTTTGCCAGAGCATGCGTTCGCGGAGGAAGAGCGACGAGAGCAGCGCGACCGTGATGGGCGCGAGAAAGATGAGGATGTAGAAGAGCGTCAGCGTAAGGTGGCGGAGCGCGACCACCACGCAGAAGTTGTTGCCGAGGTCGAGCGTGCAGCGGAGCAGCTGCGGGCGCAACCGATGCGGCAACAGAGCGCGAAGTTCGCTGCGCCACAGGCTGCGGGCAAACATGAAAAACGCCATGAAGAGGCCGAGGAAGGCGAGGATTTCGTACGAAGGCAGGTGAGATTGGTTGACCAGCTTGATCGCCGTGTCCGTGAGAACCCAGAGGGTGAAGGCCGCGACGGCAAAGCCGATCGCTTCGAGGTGGGAGAAGTGGGGCATTGTTGACGAGCAGAACGCAGTTCGAGGTTAGTTTATTGCGGGATGTCCTGTTCTGTGCCCGCGGCTCCGATGGGAAGTCCGGTCGCACGGGTCAGCATTTCTGCGAGAGTTGGATCGATTTCGGTTTTGAAATTCCCCCAATCGGCTGAAGACCAGTGCCGTCCATCTTTGAAATTGATCACCAGGCCTGCTCTTGGAGTTAGCTCACCGTCTTTCGTTCTGAAGCCCTTAATCGCAGTGATCCTGCGGGCGTCAGTCAGAAGGTAGGTCTGGCAGGTCTTAAACGCGTAGCCACAATCTGTAATCCGCTCCTGCGTGATCGTCGCGTGCATCGGTAACGCCAATGCTGTCAGGATTCCGATCGGGAGTGCTATGACGACGGCCAGGAGTCGAAGCACCTTGCGAGAGTCGAACTGAGAACCTTGCCCCCAATAGCTGCGGGTTGCGTCTGACCAATCGCTGTAGAGATTCGCCAGCGGTCTACCCCAAACAAGGTTCCCTATTTGGAGCGTGAGTTCCCAGGATAAGGTTAGGGCGCCGAATCCAGGAAAGAACCACCAGATTGCTGTTTGGGGGAGAAGAAAAATGGCGGGCGACTGATTAGCGGACGCAAAGTGCTTATTGAGAGCGACCAGGGCTGCATGGGTGCTGAATACGAAGATGATGCCAATAAGGACCATGAAGAACTGAGGAAGCCATTTCATGCCTTGGAAGCGGTAGTCGAGGCCTTCGATCTCGCGCTGCGTTAGTCGAGCCGGACTATTCGGGTATCGCTTTCGGAAGAATGCAAATGCGATGATTACAGCGGCCGGAACGATTGCCTTTCCAAGCAGCTCAAAAACGCGCATGTTTAGTATCCGGTTTTCTCATACCTGTTCAGATTTTGGAACGTATCTCCGCCCAACAATCTCGTATTTCCCCGACAGCACCCGTGCAATGGCCTCCGGGTACGCGATGTGTTCCTGCTCGAGGATGCGCGCAGCGAGGTTATGCGCATCGTCGGTTTCAAGCACCGGGATCGCGCGCTGCAGGATGATCGCTCCGTGGTCGAGCTGCTCGTCGACAAAATGCACGGAGCAGCCAGTGACCTGGACTCCGTATTCGAACGCCTGACGCTGCGCGTCGAGACCGGGAAACGCCGGGAGCAGCGAAGGATGAATATTCAGGATGCGCTGCGGGAAGGCCTGGATGAATCCCGGTGAAAGCAGGCGCATGTATCCGGCGAGGCAGACCCAATCGACAGCATGATCGCGCAGGCGCGCAATGATTTCCTGGTCGTGTTCGGCGCGTTTGCGACCGCGGGCTTCGATGGCGAGAGCGTTCAGGCCGCGCTGGCGTGCGGCGGCGAGTCCAGGGGAGTCGGCGAGGTTCGAGATAACAACGGCGATCTCCGCTCCGGGGATTTTCCCCGCATCAATCGCATCGGCGATGGCCAGGAAGTTCGAGCCGCGCCCGGAGAGCAGAATTCCAAGCTTGTGCATCAGACATACACGACTTTGTGCTCGCCTTTGACGATGCGGCCGATCACGTAGCTCTTTTCGCCGGCGCGGTCGAGCATCGACTTGCAGCGCTTGAAGCGTTCGGCGGGGATCGCGGCGACGAGGCCGATGCCCATATTGAAGGTCCGTAGCATCTCGTCCTGCTCGACGTTGCCAAGCTGCTGCAGGTGCTCGAAGATGGGCAGCACCGGCCAGCTGCCGACCTCCACCTGGGCCGCTACGTTCTTGGGCAGAATGCGCGGCAGATTATCCGTGATGCCCCCGCCAGTGATATGCGCCATGCCGCTGGTGTAGTCGGCCGCAGTAAGCTTTTTAATAAGGCCCAGGTAGCTGCGGTGCGTCTTCATCATCGCGGCGCCGGCTTTCTCTTTAAGCGCGTTCACGTACTGCTCGGGCTTGTATTTCCCTACCTCGAAGAAAAGCCTGCGGGCCAGCGAATACCCATTCGTGTGCAGCCCAGTCGATGGAAAACCGAGAAGCACATCGCCCACTCGGATTTTCGCGCCCGTGATCAGCTTTGCGCGCTCCACAACCCCGACGATGAACCCAGCCAGGTCGTATTCGCCGTCGGCGTAGAACCCCGGCATCTGCGCGGTCTCGCCGCCGATCAGCGCGCAGCCGTTCGCGCGGCACGCATCCGAAAGCCCGGAAACCACCTTTTCCGCAATCTCGCCGTCGAGGCGTCCCGTCGCCAGGTAGTCGAGAAAAAAGAGCGGGGTCGCACCCTGCACCGCGATGTCATTGACGCAGTGGTTCACCAGGTCCGCGCCGACCGTGTGGTGGACGCCCAGCTGGAAGGCGAGCTTGAGCTTGGTCCCGACGCCATCGGCGCTCGAGACAAGTACCGGTTCCTGATACTTGCCATCAAGGCGGAATAGACCGCCAAAGCCCCCGATTTCGCCAAGAACGTTACGGGTAAACGTCCGTTGGGCGAGGTACTTGATGCGCTGCTTAACGCGATTGCCGGCGGAAACGTCCACTCCGGCGTCGGCGTAGGTGGTGGGCGAAGGAACCGGCGACGAGGCGGCCTTGCGCTGCGGTGTTGAATTGGAATCAGGTGCGGACATTGCTCGAGCGATTTTCTAAACGATTTTCTGAGACAGCCAGTGTACGCGTGGGTTGGCTGTGCGTGGGAGGAGAATCGACAGCGTCCAGGGGACAGCGCTCAATGTTCAGGGAAATGCCCATCCTGCCGGGGGTGCGGGACGGGCGTCGGATGCAAGCTGCGATGTCCTACGCCGCTGGCGTGCCCAGCGCCGCCTTTGCCTGTCCCACCAGCGCGGTAAAAGCCGCTGTGTCATGAACGGCGATGTCGGCCAGCACTTTGCGGTCGAGCTCGACCCCGGCCTTCTTCAGGCCGTTGATCAGCTGCGAGTAGGAAATACCGTTGATCTTGGCGGCGGCGTTGATGCGCACGATCCAGAGCGATCGGAACTGCCGCTTTTTCTGCTTGCGGCCGCTGTAGGCAAACTTCAGGCCGCGCTCGACGGCTTCCTGGGCTGCCTGGTACAGTTTGGATTTGGTGAGGAAGTAGCCGCTGGCGCGCTTCAGGATCTTCTTGCGGCGGTCACTGCGTTTGGTTCCACGTTTTACGCGGGGCATCGTCGTTCTCCTTGGTGTTGCGGTTCAGCGGCTGGAGGTGGGAAGTACCTCTTCGCTCGCTCTGCTTGCCTGTTCCACTCTCGGTCCGGCCGAGGGAGCCCTCGCGTTGAGGGCCCGGAAAGAATCAGGCGTAGGGAATCATGCGGGCAACTTTCTTATGGTCGGCGTCCGAAACCAGCACGCTGTGAGCCAGCTTGCGCTTGGTCTTGGTTTCCTTCGACGTAAGAATGTGCCGCATCTTCGACTGGCCGCGCTTAAATTTGCCCGTGCCGGTCTTCTTGAAGCGCTTCGCAGCGCCTCGGTGTGTCTTGAGTTTGGGCATGTGATCCTGTTTAGAAACAACGTTTGGACAACATCACCCAGTATAAGGGATGCGGCGGGGTGAGTCCAGGCGAAAACCGCCTTCTCAGCCGCCGGTTTGAACGAGGCCTGAGGCGTATTGGGGCACACCGGGGACGCCAGGCCGCTTCGCCGCGAACCAGCTTTCGCCTTCCGCGAGCGGATGCACGCCCTGGGAAACGCCGGCACGGGCCGCAGCGGCCAACAAGCGCGGAAGCGGTTCGTCCATCGGCTCGTGCCCAAGGCGGAAGGTGTTGTAGTGCATCGGGACCATCGTTCGCGCGCCGACGTCGATGAAGGCCTGGAGCGCTTCTTCGGGGCTCGTGTGCGCGACTCGATAGCTGTCCGGCGAATAGGCCCCGATCGGCAGGAGCGCGACATCGGGGTGAAGGCGCTCCGCAATTTCAGTGAAGCCGGCGAAATAAGCGGTGTCTCCGGAGTGGTAGATCGCCGGCGAGCCGGGAGACTGGAGGACATATCCGCCGTAGCCGCGGTGAGCGTCGTGGAAGAGACGCGCGCCCCAGTGACGGGCGGGTGTCGCGGTGATGGTGACCGGCTCCCGCGCAGGAGTCGCGCCTGGAAGCTGGAAGGACTGCCACCATGCGAGGGAATGAATGCTCGAGAAGCCCAGGTCGCGCACGAGGTCTTCGACTCCGTTAGGCACGATAACGATCGGAGCCGGGAGTTTACGGCGCCGCATGGCTCGCGTGATGGCGCGCAGGGACGGGCGGTTCAGGTGATCCATGTGAGCGTGGGTCAGGAGGACCGCGTCGATGGCCGGCAGACCGCTGATGCGCAAGCCGGGCCGGCGCTGACGGCGCATGAGAATGAGCCGCGTGGCGAAGACCGGGTCCACGAGGAGCGCCCGGCCGGCCACCTGGATCAGGAACGACGAGTGACCGATGAAGGTGATGGCGATTCCGTCGTGTGCGATCGCGGGAGCTGCGCAGGCCTCGCCGCGCAGCGGCTCGGCGTGGCTCTCGCGAACGAGATTCCAGAGGCGCCGGACAATTCCAAGCCAGTATGGGAGATCTTTAGACATGAGCCTACCGCTTAAGATGCGCGAGACTCCTGAGAGG
>Ga0302319_10022985_pt1 | contig 11156 bp, 8 predicted proteins | sample Bog_T0_2_FD_203319 | JGI IMG/M metagenome (GOLD analysis project Ga0302319, IMG submission 203319) | Peat permafrost microbial communities from Stordalen Mire near Abisko, Sweden - Bog_T0_2 | ecosystem: Environmental > Terrestrial > Soil > Wetlands > Peat | place: Sweden: Abisko, Stordalen Mire...
CAAGGGAAGGCGTAAGTTGGGGTTGGTGAGGCGCCATGTAAGTTTGGCAGCGTTGGTTCAGCCGCCCCTGCCGGGGCGTGACGAGGTGTGCTGGGGGTCCGGGGGTTCCCGCCCGCTGGGGCGGGCTTCACCCCCGGCTAATTTCTGGCTGGCCCTCCGGGCCAAATCAGGCGGCTACTTTCAGAGCGGCATCTAACTTTCGGGACGTTACCGCGAGGAAAGGGCGTCGCTGGTGATCATGGCCTCGGAGGACATCCAGCCTACGGTTTTGACGCGCTCGATGTAGCGGGGGACGTTATTGACGCGGTAGCGGAGGCGGCTCATGAGGCGCTGGGCGCTTGAGACGTGGATTTGTTCCATGCGGCGCATGAGGATGACGCGCTCGTCGTTGACTTCGGCCCTGTTTGAGGAGAGCTGGCCGGCGTGGAGGCGGAAGCGGGCGACCTCTATGGGATGATAGCAGAAGGGAATCCCGGCAACCATGCAGCGGACCCAGTAATCGAGATCGGCGAGGTGGCGGAATGTGGAATCAAAGGCGCCGACCATCTTGAGTGCGCGCGGGCCGACGAGGGTGCCCTGCTGGGTAAGGGGGGTGATGCCTGAAAGGAGGAGGGGGATGAAGTGGCGCTGCTCGGTCTCGGTGGGCATGAGGCCGAGGGAGTCGCCGGCGGCGTCGATGTAGCGAACGTCGCCGAAAGCGATCCGGGATTCGTTTTCGCCGGTGGCAAAGGCGCGGTACATGGAGGCGAAGCCGGGGGTCAACTCGTCGTCGTCATTGATATAAGTGAACCAGAGCGTCTCGCGCGCCTGGTCGCGCAAGCCCATGTTGATGGCCTCGTACATGCCGCCCTGGCGGCCGGCGTCGGCGATGACGCGGCATGCGGGGAAGCGAGCCTGGATATCTGCGACGGCGGGAGCGGGGCATGAGAGGACGTGGACGATGTCGAGATTGAGCGCGGCGGCGGTCTCGATGCAGCGGGGCAGGTAAGGCGAAGTGCCGAGCGTGGGAGTCACCACGAGCAGGCGGGGCGCGGCGGGCACCGGGGATGGGGAGACCGGTTTCATGCGGCCAGGGCGTCCAAAGCCGTGGGAAGTGAGGCGGAGCCGCCCGCGCGAGGATAAGCGAGGATGGGTGCGCTGAAATAGAGATCGCCCTGAACGGCGGCGTTGATGCCATCGATGACCATCGAATCCCAGACGATGGGGTAGTGGATGCGGCCGTCATTGGCGCCGTTCCAGTGCTCGAGCTGGCCGGTGATGGGCATGCGGAGAAATTGCCAGCCTTTCCAGACGAGCTGCGCGCCGGGGAGCTGGAATACCTGGCCGGAGGAGTCGCGAAAGCGGCCGCGGAAGTGGCAGTCCTGGCCGTCTCCGTCGAGCCAGAGGCCCATGGCGGCGGGCTTGCCGTCGATTTGCGGGGGGTCCTTGGCGGTGACGACCGTGAGGTATTTGTCGCCGCGATCGAATTGGTATTTCACCTCGTAGCTGGGAGTCTGGGATGGGGGCGGGCCGTCCGGCGGGGTGGCCTGGGAGATGGACTGGGTGCTTGCCACCTTGGGGTCTCCGTGGGGGCGCACCTGAAGGTCGGCGCCCCATGGCAAGGGGACCGGGAGAGGAAAGGTCAGAGTGCCGCCCTCGGCGGTGACCTGGATTTCAGGACCGGCGGCCTTGGGTAAGTGATCGACGGGCAAGCGGATGTCCTCGAAGGTGCTGCCGGCTGGAACGGAGAGCGCGTAGGGGAGGTCCTCGAGGCTCGAACCATCCGCGGCGAGGAGGAGAGCGCGACCCTGCCATGGGGCGCCGGAGGGGTTATCGATCCGGACGAGCTCGAAGTTTGGGCCGGGGGAAAGGAGGGTGACGTTGACGAAGTTGCGGACGACGGAGGTGAACTCCTGCATGAGCAGGCAATGGGGCGAGAGGAGATTGAGGTAGGCGCGGCGTGGGCGGAACTGGCCGTCCGTGTCATTGTTGCGATCCAGCGGTATGCGGGCGGGGGCGAGAGGGGCGGATTGAATCTGGACTGAGGCGCCGGGCTGAAGGGGGGCGGTCATGCCCTTGATCATTACCGGTTGCGCGAGGGGGTTGCGGAATGCGAGTTGCGCGCCAGCGGGGTGGGGGGCGTCGCACAAGATATCGAGCGGGGCTTTCTCCCATGCGGCGGCGGCCATGAGGAGGGCGTCGGGGTTCTTAGGGGCGAAATAGGCGGGCGCCTCGGCGAGTGGGACAGTCGAGGAAGGGGAGGTGATGCGCTGATCTGGAAGGGGCGCGCCCTGGCAGGAGACGGCTTGGAGGATGCAGTTGGCCACGGGAAGGGTACACTGGCTTTGGCCACCGGAGGGGAGCCATGCGACGATGCGGGTGTCCTGGCCGCGGGAGAATAAGTCGATGACCACATCGGTGGAGGGATTGGCGGCTGGGAGCCAGACTTGTTTGTTGAAAGTGAAACCGGCGAGCTGCTGGGTGAGGGTTTTCAGGGCCTGGTAGGCGGGCTTGGGCTGGAAGGGCGGGGAGGCCTTGCTGTCGTACGGGAGGCGGACGAGGCCGAAGTGATGCTCGGCGTCCTGGGGGTCGCCGCCATCGTCGCGCCAATCGTACCAGATCGAGAGGACGACATCGTGAGTGATATTGGTGAGGAGCTCCCTGGCGAGGAGGGCGGCCTGGCGAGGCTCGTCGATATGGGAGGTGGCGGGGGCGGTGGAGTAACCCCACTCGCCGGAGATGATGGGGATGTTTGAGCCGGGGGCGTAGGTCTGGATGAGGGCGCGGACGGCGCGGTAATCGTCAACGACGGTTTCCGGGGTCGAGAGGCGGTAGGGATGGAGGGTGACGGCGCACCAGTAATCGAGGGCGCCGGACTTGAAGCAGGTCTCGAGGAAAGGGAGATCGATGGTGGAGCAGGCGGGGCCGACCAACGCCTCGCCGGAATGGTTGTCCTTGCACAAACCGGCGTCGCGAAGGGCCTTGCCGGTGGCAAGGACCAGGGCGGCGTAATCGGCGGGAGAGGGTTTGGGTTTCCAGAACGAGGCGAAGTTGGGCTCGTTCCATATTTCCCATAAGAAGCCCTTGCCGGCATAGCGCGTCACGGCGGCGACGGCCCACTGAGCGTAGGCAGCGCGGAACTCCGGAGCGCCAGCCTGGCTGGTGAAGGGGTTTTTGTCGCCGGGATCGGCGTAAAGTGGATTGCCGTAATCGAGCACGAACAGGGCACGTAGCTTGGCCCGTGCCAGTGCGGCGACGAGGCGGTCGTAAGAGGAGAAGTTATACTGGCCTTTTTTCTTCTCGATCGTGTCCCAGAACATATCCATGCGGACCCATTTGACGCCTGTTGCGGCGAGCATCTCGAGCTCGCCGGGCTTAGGGTCCGTGGTGTGAATGTTCACGCCCAAGCCGTCGAGCGCGCCGGGGGCGGGGAGCGAGGGATGCGCGGGAGCGGCATGGCCGGCTGGGCAGGCGAGGGCGAACATGAGGGCGATGAATGCGGACGCAAGGGGGCGCTGTTTAAACATGGGCTCCAGTCGCGGCATTGGGAGCGGGAAGAGGGGAGTTCACGATGACGCGAACGCGCGGGACGCGGGAAGGGAGCATGCGGGCGCGCTCCCTTGCGAAGACGCCGATGAAGACCAGGGGAGTGATGAACGCGAGGTCGGGAGGGCTGATCATGCAAGAGACGAGGGCGGCGATAAACACACTGAGGAACGTCACGTCAAACACGTCCACCGAGCCCCTGAGACGAAGCGCCCACCTTGTGACGGCGACCAGAAGCATGCAGATCATCCAAAGCGTGGCGGCAATGCCGGGGAATCCATAAAGCAAGCCCATGTCGAGCGGTAGGTTGTGGGCCCAAAGATGGTCCTCGAGGAGGGCGTCTCCGCCGCCGGTGGGGCGGGCGAGGATGAGCTTGGTGGCATCCGCCCAGAGGTATTGGCGGGAATCGTCGCTCGTGTAGGAAAAGCGGTCCATGAGACCGTTGACGTACTCGTTGATGACGGGCACTGAGTGGATCGTCGCGGCGACAGCGATGGCGAGGATGAAAAATATCGCGAGAGAGAGGAGGAGGGTTTTTGAATTCGCCTTGATGAGGTAGATCGGCAGGATGGCAACGATGGCGATGCCGCTTGCAAAGAAGACCGTGCGTGTCAGGAAGGCGCCGGCAACGTAAGCGCCGATGGCGCCCGCCACCAGCAAGACAACGCGGCCAAGCATGGGGCCGCGGCATGCGACGGCGACGATGGCCGCGAGCGGATAGGCGCACCAGGGGATGATGGCCATTTTCACGTTATCCCAACTGAAGACGCCGAAGAGGTCGACGGAATATTTCTGGTCGAGGCGGGTGGCGACGTCATTAGTGAGACGGACCACCTCCGAGAGATCGACCTGCTGCATCACGAGGAAGCTCCAGAGGCCGAAGCCAAGCATCACGAAGGTGCAAACCCAGTTGAGGACGGCCCTTGAATTCCCGGCGCCATGGGCGACCAGGATGCCGGCAGGCAGGGCGTAAAAGAGAACCAGGACAAACCAGATGGGGTTGATGACCTCGCTCTCGGATCCATGCCGGATCAAGCCCATCACGGTGAGAATCATCATGGGGAGGACCCAACTGCCATAACTTAGAAGCCGCGGGAGCAAGCGCGCCTGGCGCAAGCCGTATATGCCGAGCAAGCCGGAGGCGAGGAGGAGGGGAGTGCGGAGCATGCCGCCGATCACGAGCCAGAAAAAGGGGAACATCAAAGCTCCATACCATGAGAACGTCTTGAGTCTTTCTGTCCAGATTCGCGCGGAATTCATCGTCTGATCGACTTAGTGAGTCTTAGCCCCTCCGATTAAGATTTACGGCCGAGGATATCCCGGTCCCGAATCATCCGCGCGATAGTAAGCGGGAAGCAGAGCGCCTTGAGTTGCATAAGGCCTATCTTCCATGTGCGCCTGTAACAGAAAGAGGAGGCCAGGTCCGAAACGCCGTAGGAGACGACCGTGGCAAGCGCTGATCCGAAAGCGGCGTAGGGAGGGATCCAGATGAGGTTGAGAAGGATATTGCAGATGGCGCCGGTGGCGGTCGCGATCATCGTGAACTTGAAGAGGCCCTCGCTGAGGAGGTATTGGCCGCGGGCGACTCCCATGAAGACGAACATACTGGCCCAGATGTGGACCATGAGGATGGCGGCAACGCCGGTGTATTGGGAGCCGTAGAGCAAATGGGTGATCAAGCCGGCCGCGAAGCTCATGGGGAGGGCGACGGCGAGGGCGAGAAGCGCGCTGAGATTGAAATACTTCTGGATGCGGCCCAGGTATATCTCGGGCCCGAGCGCGCGGCTCTGGACGATGGCGGGAAAGACGGACGAGCCGACCACCATGGGGACGAAGTAAAACATCTCACTGATGCGGACGGCGGCGGAATAGAGGCCGACGGCGGCCTGACCGGCCATTTGCTCGAGCATGATTTGATCGATCCGCATGTAAACCATGACAGATACGCCCGAAAGAAAGAGGGGCCAGCACTGGCTCAATATCCGGACGGCGAGGCGAAAGTCCGGGGCGAAGGCGCGGGGCCCGTCGCCGAGGCGGTAGAGATAAAAGACCATGCCGACGGCGCCGATCACGATCTCGAGGAGAGCCGAAACGCCGAACCAGAAAAGGCTCGCGTGCCGGACGAGGAGCGCCACCTTGAAGACCGTGACGATGAAGAAGGCGGTGTTCTTCGAGAGGACGGTCCACTTCGACTTGACCTGTGATTGGAACCAAAAGTCGATGGCATCCGTAGCCTGGACGATGGAGCCGAGACCAATTACCGCGATAAGGAGGATCGTGGCGCGATCCGATTTCATCCAATAGAGGGTTGCGAGGGAGAGGATGAAACTGAGGGTGGCGCCGGTCAGCTTGATCATGAACGCGGTACACAGGTAAGTATCCTTTTTCTCCGGCTCCTGGATAAAGCCGCGGACGACAATTGAGTCCATCCCAAGGCAGCCGAGGATGGAGAAGAGGTAAACGAATGCGATTGCGTAATTGAGGGCTCCGAAGCGCTCTGGGCCAAGATAGCGGGCGACCCAGCTCGAGACGAACAGGCCGACGCCAAGACGGATGATGCGGTCACCGGCGAGCCAAACGGTGTTCGAGAGGATGCGGAGGAGCTCGGCCTTGGATTTGGAGGGTTTGGGGAGCAGGCCGGCGGCGGTTTCGAGATCGCCCACGCCGCCTTCGCTCAATGACATGGAGCGTCCCGCCGAGGTTCAGTCGTGGGTTCCCTATTATTGATTGTATTCCCTGTTCCCATGGCGCGCTGGTGGAGACGGCGGGAAGTACATAGCACGAAGAATGCTGGTGTCAAATCTGAAATACCATAGAAACCGCAAGTTCCATGATTGCGGCTGGTATGCAGTTAGAATGCGTTCAGGGCATCCGAGGGAGGCGCGCCGTAGAGGTAGAAATCCGGGGCAGTCTCGATATTCACATGCCCATCAAGATAGCCGCAGGGACGGCCACCGGGATGGGTGGAGCTGGGGGGAGTGGTGGCATTGACGGGGCCTGTGCCAAAGATGAACCGCCATGAGCAGAAGATGATGATTGTCTGGCTGGGATGAATGAATGCCGAGAGGGATGGGGAGGCGTCCCATTGCTCGAGAGCGGTGGAGGTGTTGGTCAGGAATGGACCGGAGTGATAATTGTAGTCGTAGGTCGCTTTGTTGGAGGCGGATTTGGCGCCGGCGAGCCAGCCGCTGGGGCAGCGGAAGACCCCGGAGTAAAGGAGTGTGGGGTCGTTGGGGTCCATGCCGAGATAGGGGGCCATGTTCGTGCTCCAATTCGCCTCGCTCGGGACATGGGTCGAGTTGTCATTGGCGTACTGGCGGATGGCGCCGACGAGCTGGCGGAGATTGGCGGCGCAGGTCATGCGGCGGGATGTCTCGACTGTGTTCTGGACGGCGGGGAAGAGCATCGCGACCAGGATGGCGACGACGGCCACGACCACGAGGAGCTCGATCAACGTGAAGGCGCGAACGGGGCGATGCAGTGGGAATTCCCGAGACAATGGTGGTTTCGAGGAGCAGGGGCGTTGCATGGGGGGATGGAATTTCTAGGGAGGGACAAAACTACCACACGGGAACGACCTTGGCTTAAACCGCGTGGTTTTAATCTGCCGGCTGCTGACCAAGCAGAGGGGAACGACACTCGTAAAATGACGTAGAAACCGCCGAGCCGCAAACTATAATTTACAGTGATTTCCATATTAACAGGAAGGTTTCCGGGGATATCCTTTGACAATCGGGAGAGGGGTGTTAACCTCCGTGCGCCAACAAACTGGCGCCAGAAATGGTAAGGGAAATTAACAGGGTTCCAAGTTTATGACAGCTCCACACGCGGGGTCTGAGCAGGCGTCTCTCGAAGGGCCGGCGACCCATTTTAACCGGGAGCATTCCCATCTGCCCTACCTGGATGGACTCCGCGGGATGCTGGCGCTCTGGGTGATGGCGGGACACACCATGGCGGCGTCCGGGTTGTCATTGCCGCTGCTGTCGAAGGCGCCGATAGCGGTGGATATCTTCATGCTGGTTTCGGGCTTTCTGATGGCGTTTTATTTTCGGCTGCGGGAGGACAAGGAGCCTTGGGAATCGCCGGCGACGTGGGGCAACTTTTATGTGCGGCGTTTTTTCCGGATTGCGCCGGCGTATTATCTCATCCTGATGGCGGCGTTGGCGCTGCGGGCCTCGCTTCAAAGGTGGCATTTCGACGTGATAACGGCATTTCCGCCGCCATGGGCGAATGTGGTGCATGAGAACGCGACGCTTCCGCCGCTGAGCTGGCAGGACGTGGTAACGCATATCACGTTTTTGTTTGGGTTTATCCCGCAGTATGCGTCGAGCAACGCGATACCGGACTGGAGCATCGGGCTGGAGATGCAATTCTACATGGCGCTTCCGTTCATCATGCTCTTTTTGCGGCGGGCGGGTCATATCGTGACGGCGATTGCGCTGCTGGGGCTGTGGGTGGCGGCAAATCACCTGATTGGGGTGTATGCGGGGAGCGCGCCGAAGCCGCTGGGGCAGTTTCCGCAGCCGACGTTTCTCCCGCTGAAGTTGAATTGCTTCCTCGTGGGGATCCTCCTGGCGGAGAGCTATTATTTCCGGGGACGGGACCTGAAGAAGGCGGCGTTTCTGCTGGTGATGTGCCTGGCGGTGGCGCTGGGGACGGCGACGAAGATCGTGTTCTCGGTGACGGCGATCTCGGCGTTGATGCTGGCTTATCCGCCGGGGGGGGTGGCGACGGGGGTGTGGAGGGCGGTGGCGTGGGCGCAGCGGAAGTTTGATTCGCCGGTTTGCTCGTTTCTGGGGGATACGTCGTATGGGGTGTACCTGCTGCACAACCTGTTTATTTTGCCGCTGGCGGCGTGGGTATTGACGAAGCCGGCGCTGATGCATCTGCCTGGCAAGGAGCGGTTTGCGCTGCTGCTGGTGTGCGTGGCGGGGATTGCGTACCCGACGGCTTATTTGCTGCACCGATTCGTGGAGCGACCGGGGATTGCGATTGGGAGGAAGTTGATTCGGCGCAGCCGCAACGCGGGGCCGCGGGTCAGGGAAACGGCGGCGGTGGGATCGGAAATCCAGGTGCCTGATGCTACGGGGAGCTAGGGTGGCGGGTCGGGAATCCGTTCGATTAGGTTCTGCCGCCCCTGACCTGGGCGATATACCAGGAGGAACGCGAGATCGCGTTTGCCAGTAGGACGGGGATTGTGAATAAGAATCCATGCCTTCGACCCATTTATCTCTTCATTATCATTTGGTCTTTAGCACGAAGGATCGGGCACCAATCATTGTGCCTGGCTGGCGAGTGCGACTGCATGAATATCTCGGTGGAGTTATAAGTAGCATGGATGGGGTTGCAGAGGCGGTGGGTGGGACGGAGGATCATGTGCATTTGTTGGTGGGATTACGGGCGACGCATTGCCTGGCGGACGTTCTTAGGGAACTGAAAACGGCCTCGTCGAGGTGGATGCACGAGGAAATTGGGGAGCGTGAGGCGGGATGGCAGGATGGTTATGGAGCGTTTACGGTGGGGGCGCCTCAATGCCCGGAGGTTTGCGATTATATAATCAGGCAGGCGGAGCATCATCGAAAGCGGACGTTCCAGGAGGAGTATGTGGGATTTTTGCAGAGAGGCGGGGTTGAATATGATGATAGGTATCTTTGGTAAGGGGGTGAGGGGCCTGGATCGCTGGTGGCAGCCGCCCCTCCGGGGCGTGATGCTGGGGCGGTTTACCGGGGGTTGCGCCCGCTGGGGCGGCCTTCACCCCCGGCTAATTTCTGGCTGGCCCTCCGGGCCAATTTCCGAGCGGCGCTATCGATCAATTTTCGGTTGGCTCTCTGGGCCAGTTTCCAGTCGGCGCTATCGATCAATTTTCGGCAGGCTCTCTGGGCCGGTTTCCGGGCGGCGCTTCCGTTCAATTTTCGGCTGGCTCTCTGGGCGAATTGCTGGATTTCCCTCCCGGTCAATTATCGGCCGGCTTTCTGGGCTAACCAGGGGGGATCGGTTTGAACGGGGGCGCAATTTAATTAATAAAATAAGGGTGGCAGCCCAGCAGAGGCTGAGGGGTCAACTGGCATGAAGAAGCAGGCACTCGTCACGCTCGCTATTGGGGCGAAGTATCAGGAGATGTTCAAGAACTGGTATTTGCCGGGGTGGAGGGGGTATTGCGCACGGCATGATCTGGATATCGTGGTCATTGACGCGCCGTTGGATGAATCGCCCAGGGCGAAGGGGCGATCGCCGGCATGGCAGAAGTGCCTGATCCATAGGCATCCCGAGGTGGCGAAGTATGAGCAGGTGGCGTGGGTGGATGCGGATATCAGGATACGACCGACGGCGCCGAATATCTTTGCGGGGGCGCCTTTGGATATGATCGGGGCGGTCAACGAGTATGCGACGCCGACGCCGGAGGATTACGCGATGGTGCTGGATGCGCTTTACCGGTCATGGGATGGGAGCGGGACGCCGTATGTGAACAACCGGACGCCGCGGCAATACCACGGGAATTTTGGGCTCGAGGCGCCATTTGATTGTGTTGTGCAGACGGGGGTGATGGTAATGTCGCCGAGGGCGCATGGGGCGATTTTTGAGAAGGTTTACACGGATTATGAGGATAAGGGGGATGCGTCGTGGAACTACGAGATGCGGCCGTTGAGTTATGAGGCGCAGAAGTCTGGCGCGATGCAATGGCTGCCGCCGAAGTTCAATATGGGATGGGCGGTGTATGAGATGCTGATGTATCCATTCCTGGCGGGGAGGCCGTCTTTGATCCAGAAGGTGATGAAGCGGCTGGGTGTGAAGCCGGGCGGGAAGCTGCGGCGGGAATGCGTGAATACGGCGTTCCGCAATAATTACTTTCTGCACTTTGCGGGGGGGAGCAAGGACTACGAATTGATCCCGCCGGATGCGCTGGTGAAGTGAGCGGGGGGCGGGGGCAGAAGGGCCTATTCCTCCTCCTCGTCGTCTGTCTCGGGGCGGTTTGAGGGCTCCTGGGTGAGCTGGGCGATGCAGGAATCTGCGAGGCGCATGGCGCGGTCCACGTCGTGGGCGAGCGCCTCGTGAAGGGTGTTGTCGTCCTCGGAGATGCGATCGAGGACAGCGCGGAGTTCGAACAAGAGTTTGAGGGCGACCTGGTTGCTCACTCGGTGGAGGTTAGCGCGCCGGGAGGCGCGAGTCACCGCAAACCGGCGGCGGGGAGGCGATTTTTGGGTCTGGATACGCGAATCTTCGTAGAAAGGTAAAAGGTTCGCCGCCAATGGCATGTGAGGTGCTCGTATTGAGGGGTCATAGGAACGATGTTTGAGTCATTAGCCAGCATGTTGAAGCGTGGATCGGCGGCGCAGGGCGCCGGGGTGAAGACCGCGCCCTCGCAGGCCGGGGCCGAGGGGGATGACGCTGAGCTGGCTTTTGGGGAACTGGCGATGACGGACGAGTTGAGGGAGGCTCTTTTTCCGAAGGCGTCCAAGATGGTGTCGACGATTTTTGACCGGCCGCTGGATTCGAGCGTTAGGACGGCGAGCTCGCAAAGGTCCAATAGTTCAGGCGGGGCGGGGCGGGATTGCTTGTTTCTGTGACGCGGATTGAGAAATAGTGTGGCGGCAGATTTCGAACTGGGGGAGAGGGTTCAAGTTCAAGTTCAA
>Ga0302319_10022989_pt1 | contig 11155 bp, 9 predicted proteins | sample Bog_T0_2_FD_203319 | JGI IMG/M metagenome (GOLD analysis project Ga0302319, IMG submission 203319) | Peat permafrost microbial communities from Stordalen Mire near Abisko, Sweden - Bog_T0_2 | ecosystem: Environmental > Terrestrial > Soil > Wetlands > Peat | place: Sweden: Abisko, Stordalen Mire...
CGAGTTATTCAGAACCGCGTTCTGGGATTTGAAACTCTCCACCAGTTGTTCCTTCTCCTCCACGAGGCGCGAAAGCTCGTCCACCTTGCGGTGGATCAATACGCCGCCACGTTTGGGAATGAAGGACGGAACTTTGTCCAGTTCGCTGAGTGTTCGCTTCAATTCGCCGATCTGAACGGGAAAACTGTCGTAGTCATTGAGAATGCGCGATCGCGCCTTCAGCACGTCCTCGTTCAAGTCCTGGTCGAGTTGTTGAAAGCGCTCGAGGTTATTGTCAAAGCGGTCGTCCTCCGTGAAGACAAACCGGGTGCTTTTCGTATAAAACAGAGCCAGCATTCCGAGCGCCACGCCTGCGAACAGTAGATGTCCGGCGGTGATCTTCACAACGCCTTCCCTTCAAATTCGCCGGTCAGCGTCTTGAGAAAACTCACGATGTCCTCGATGTCCTCGGATGAGAGCGACTGCCCCAACTGATATTTGCCCATCACATCGACAGCATCTTCCAGGCGTTTCGCCGAGCCGTCGTGAAGATAGGGGCCAGACAAGGCGACATTGCGCAAACTCGGCACTTTGAAGACGAAGCGATCCTCCTCCCTTCCGGTAACATTGAATCGTCCATAGTCCGCTTGGGTGACGTTGCCGCGCGCCGCAAAGTAGTCCGCCATCGCGCCGAGGGTCTCAAACATATTTCCACCGACATTCACGCCCTGGTGGCAACTCGTGCAACCATAGGACTTAAACTTTCGATAGCCTTCTTTTTCCTTCGCGCTCAGGGCCGAATCGTCGCCACGGAGAAACTTGTCGAAACGAGCGTTCGGCGTGATGAGAGAACGCTCAAACTCCGCGATCACTTTCTTGATGTTTCCCGGCTGAATCCCATCGCGAAAAATTTCCTTGAATGATGCGACATACCGTGGAGTCGCGCGCAGCTTGCCAACCACTTCATCCCACGTGGAACCCATCTCATCCGATGCCAGCACCGGGCCATCGACCTGTTCCTCGAGGCTGCTGGCCCGTCCATCCCAGAATTGTTTGAAGTTCAAGCCGCTATTGAAAACCGTCGGCGTGTTGATCTTGCCGTTGGCGTTGTTGATTCCAAATGAACGCACCCGCCCGTCGCAGCCGCCCTTCCGCAAGTCATGACAACTGGCGCAGGATACCGTGTTATCGTGGGACAGCTTCGGTTCGAAAAACAACCCTCTGCCGAGGGCCACCTTTCGCGCGTCGAGGTCGATTTGAAGCGGGATCGGTTTAATGGGCTCGCCTGTCAGTGGCAGGCCCGGAGTTTCGTGAGGGGGGCGGGAAGCGTCGGCCGCCCAGCATGCCAGGCCGCCCAGGGCGAGAATTGCCAAAAAAATACGGTTCAATGGAAGGAAATAGAGGGGATTGCGACGGGAGCTCACTCATCGGCGCGCTCGCGTCGATTCACGCAAGCGCCGGTTCACCGCTGTGGATTGTCGCTTTTGTGTCGATGGTTCCGCGCACTCTGCGGACGAGCGCCGATGGCGTGTAGGGCTTCGGGAGAAATTCGATGCCGGAGTCCAGCGCGCTGTCGAGGCCACAGTCAGTGTAGCCCGAGGTGAAAAGGATTTTGATCTCGGGGTTCGTGGCTTGCAGCCAGTCGGCCATCATTTTTCCGCCCATCTCCGGCATGACCATATCGGTCACGACGAGATCGATCGGCAGACCGCGCCGATCACGCACGATCCGCAACGCCTCCTGGCCGTTTCCCGCCGTGAGAATCGCATAGCCTTGTTTTTGCAGGACCGCCGCCGCAAGTTCGCGGAGCCCAGGTTCGTCCTCGACGACGAGGATGGTTTCGGAGCCGCGAGGGAGCCCGGCCGCCGGCCCGGAAGCGAGGGCGGCGCGCACCACACCACCCACGCACGGCAGATAAACGCCAAATTTTGTGCCCACGCCGAGTTCGCTATCCACAGTGATGTGACCGCGCCATCTGCTGACAATGCTTTGGCAGGTCGCCAACCCGAGACCAGTGCCTTTTCCCGCGGGTTTCGTCGTGAAAAAAGCCTCGAAAATCCTCGCCTTCACTTCCTCGCTCATGCCATGCCCGTTATCCGCAACGGATAAAACGACGTAGTCCCCCGGCGGTATTTGCGCCCCGGAGATCCCGTCTTCGCCGACCGTCGCATTGGCTGTCGCGATGGTAATTGTGCCGCCATTGGGCATGGCGTCGCGCGCATTCACCGTCAGGTTCATCAGCACCTGCTCGATTTGCCCGGGATCGGCTTCGATGAGGCTGAGGTCGGGTTCCGGCTCCGACACAAGCGTGATATTCTCGCCGATGAGCCGGCGCAGCATCGGGTCGATGCCCGCGATCACGCTGCTCAAATCAAGCACCTTGGGTTCCACCGTTTGCTTGCGGCTGAAGATGAGAAGCTGCCGGGTGAGCGCCGCCGCGCGCTCGGCGGTTTGAGAGATCGTGAGCACGCATTCGTGCAACTGCGACCCGGAGCTAAGATCGCCCATCGCGAGCTCGGAATATCCCATGATGATTCCGAGAAGATTGTTGAAGTCGTGGGCGACGCCGCCGGCGAGCTGGCCAACGCATTCCATCTTTTGCGCCTGGATGAATTTCGCCTCCAACTCCTTGCGCGCCGTGTTGTCGCGCACGTTTCCCAAAAGGGCCGCGATCTCCCCTTGCGAGTCACGCAGCGGCGCGGCGTGCATTTCCAGCCAGCGCCGCGAGCCCCGGATTCCGACAATTTCGAACTCCACACTGCTCTTCTCACCGCGCCAAACCGCTTTCACGCAGGAGGTGAAGGCTTTCAGATGCTCGTCGAGGACGAATTGCGCCATCGAGCAATTCGCAAGCTGTTCGAGCGAGTCCGCCTCGAACATTTGCAGCCCGGCGGGATTGATCTCGATCAGCTTTCCATCGCGACCCACCACTTGAACACAGTCCGCCCCGGTCTCAAAAATCGTCCGCAGCCGCGCCTCACTGGCGTGCAGCGCCGCCGTTTGCGCCGAAAGCTGGTCATTGCGTTTTTCGAGCTTCCGAATCAGCACCTGGCTGTATTGCTTCATCACATCCAGCTCTCCCACAGAAGCGGGCTTCGGTGAGGAGCAACCCCGACGAGCCAGGAGTTGCTTGATCGTCTCGGAGACTTCCCCGGCGGCCGCGGGTTTCCGAAGGTAACGATCCGCGCCAAATCCCAGCGCGAGCGCTTCGTCGGCGCTGTCCATATAGGTGCTGGTATAGAAGATAAAAGGGAGAGTTGCGCACCGCTCGCAGCGCCGCACTTCCGCGCAGAGGGTGTAGCCGTCCATGTTCGGCATCAAAACATCGGACACCACGGCATCGATCGGCTCAGTCCCAAGCACCCTGAGCGCCTCCAGACCGTCGCCAGCTTCAAATGTATTGTAACCTTCGCCAGCTAGCGTGACGCGGAGGAGCTTCCGGTTCGTGGGATTGTCGTCCACGATAAGCACATTCACAGGAGGCGTGGAAATTATGGAAATCATGCTCGGATATAGAGCATACATCCAGCTAACGGATCGCCGGGGCACTGGGGATTTTGAAGAACGGGTTTTTCTGTAGTCGGATCATTGACCCCGTGTCGTCCTTGAGGTAGCCCGCGAAAACGAGCTCCGAAACCTTCGAGGAAAAGAACGTGCGATGTTTGCACAGCGCCTCGATCGCCGGATTGAGATGCTTGTTTGCTTCCGCTTTCAACAGATACGCCATCGCGCCCGCTTTGAAGACATTCCGGACAATCTCTTCCGTCTCGTTGGCAGTGAAAATCAGGACCTCGCATTTCGGAAGCTCCCGCTGAATCTGGCGCGTCGCATCCAGGCCGTTCAAATCCGGCATGCCGATGTCCATTACGATGATATCGGGCTTGAGCTTGCCCGCTTCCACGACCGCTTCGCGACCGGTGGATGCCTTGCCGCAGACTTCCCACCCCTCGTGGCGCTGGATTAGCGCCCGCACGCCTTCCCGAACGATCTCGTGACCGTCTCCTCGTTCCGCCACAGACCCCCGGGAGGCTTTAAATCAGCGCGCGAATCCCCGCAGGGGACAATGCGTGATCATCCGCCGGAATTGCGCGGCGCTTTTTCATAGCGATTCTCCGGGCGGGCGGGCGTCAGAAAGAAGTGAACCTCGATTTCGGTTCCCTGCCCGGCGGCGGATTTGCAGGAAAATGTTCCACCCGCAAGATTTACGCGTTCACGCATGCTCAGCAGGCCGAAGCTCGCTCCGCTCGCGGCCCGGGCGTTGGCTGCCGCCACGTCGAAACCCACTCCATCGTCCTTGACCCGCAATTGCAACTCATCCCCGCGGCGGCGCAATTCAATGACCACCGCGTTCGCGTTTGCATGGCGCACGACGTTCGTCAGCGCCTCCTGCGCCACCCGGAAACAGGCGATCTCGATCGCCGCGTCGCACCGCGGAAGCGGTTCGTCAAAAGCCAGGCGGACAGCCACCTTCCCGCGCGCCGCATGGGAATGCACGTGACCGCGCAACGCGGTGGCCAGGCCGAGTTCGTCGAGCAATGCCGGGCGCAGGTCGAGTGACAGCGCGCGGACGGATTGGAGCAAATGCTCGATCACCGCCAGGCCGTCATCCAGCCGCCGCCCCCGCGCCGCCGGGTCGTTCAGTTTCTTCGCGGCTTCGATTTCCAGTTTTGCCGCGGTGAGACTCTGCCCAATTTCGTCGTGCAGCTCGCGGGCGAGGTGTCGCCGCTCTTCTTCCTGCACCTCGAACAGCCGGTTGGTGAGGATCTTCAGCATTTCCGCGAAGTTTTCGACCTGCTGCTCCCCGTGCTTGCGCTCCGTGATGTCCTCGGCGATGCCGGCGATCCGAATGAGAATCCCCTGCGCATTGCGCACAGGAAATCCCCGGTCGCGAATCCATCGGACCGATCCATCCGGCCAGACGATGCGATAGGTCTCATCGAATTCGATGGCGTCCGGCAACTGCTCCGCGAGCCTCGCCATCCGCTCGCGATCCCCGGGATGGACGGCCTCCGCCCAGGAGTCGGGCTTCTGGAGCAATTCCTCCACGCTGCGCTTCCAGATTCTCTCGTAGCCCGGGCTGACATATTCCACGCGCCGCTGCGCAATATTTCTGATCCAGAACACTTGCTCGATGTTTTCCGCCATTTGGCGGAACCGCTCCTCGCTTTCGCGCAGCGCTTCCTCTGCCCGGATTCGTTCTGTGACATCCACGCTGGCGCCGCCCACCAGCACGACCTTGCCTTTCTCATCGAAGATCGGGAATTTGCTGGCCAGCGTATAGCGCCTTTCATCCCCCGAGGCCAGCGGCTGGATCGTTTGATTTGCCCTTCCAAGGGCCACGGCCTTTTGATCGTTGGCCGCATACTCCGCCGCGATATCGGGAGGCCAGATCTCCGCATCCGTTTTTCCCCGCCAGCCGTTCCGAAATTCGGGCAACTCCTTCACCGTCTTGTTTGCATACACGTAGCGTCCTTCGAGGTCCTTCATCCAGGCGAAGCCGGGGAGATTGTCCATGAACGCGGCGAAGCGCTGCTCGCTATGGCGGAGCGCCTCTCTGGCCATGCTTTGCGCCGTAATATCCTGCGTTGTCCCATGCAGGCGCGCGGGACGGCCCTGGGCGTCGCCGATCACGGCCGCGCGCAGATAGTGAGTGCGAGCGGTTCCATCCGGAAGAGTAATGCCATATTCGAACTCGTAGGGCTGATGATCGCGCAAGGCCTGCTTTACCACCTGATCAATCCGATCGCGGTCCTCCGGACGCACCAGGTTCAGGAAATAAGGGTAACTGACCGGAGACTCCTGCGGCCGCAGACCCATCATCCGATAAAACTCGTCCGACCAAGTGACGCTGTCCGTCCTTAGATCGTGTTCCCAGCTTCCAATTTGCGCGAGCGACTGGGCTTCAGCCAGCAGCGCCTCGCTCTTTTCCAGGCGCGCTTCCGCGCGTTTTCGCGCGCTAATGTCGGCCAGCACCGCAATGATTCCGACGGTATTTCCACTGGCGTCCCGCAACGGCGCGCCGCTCAACAGGATGTCCAGCCTCGTTCCATCGCGCCGGCTCCGGCGCACTTCGAGCCCGGTAATCGTTTCCCCGGCAATCATGCGCTGGCGCAAGGATTCAAACTCCTCCTGGTCTTCCGCGCCAAGAAACGGGAGGCGCTGCCCGAGGGCTTCCGCCTCGCTCCAACCGAAAATGCGCGCCGCCGCCGGGTTCCATGTTTTCACTCTCCCGATCTGGTCAACCGAGAGGATCGCCGCCGGCGCGGCGCGGACCACCGCCTGGAATTTATCGCTCGCCTCGCTCAGTTCCTGCGCGAGCTGGCGCAATTCCACGTTCTTCTCTTCCAGCTTTTCCACCAGCCGCTGCGTATACTCGCTGGTCACGAGATCCGTTTGCTGCGTGACTTCGGACCGGACGCGCCGCGGCTCGCTCACGAGTTCACGAACCACGAGGACGAGTTCCTCCGGCAACTTTGACTTGCGAACGAACCTGTCCGCCCCGAGTTCCATGGCCAGCGTCTCGTCGCTCGCCGAAGTGTAGGTGTTGGTATAGAAAATGAACGGCGCGTCCTTGAATCTTTCGCTGCGCCGCACTTCGTTGCACAGCCGGTAGCCGTCCATTCTCGGCATCAGGATATCGGATATGACGACGTCGATCTGCTCGCACTCCAGGACGTCCAGCGCTTCGACGCCATCGGCAGCCTGGATCACGCGAAACCCTTCGCGCGACATCACCGCAGCCAGGAGCCTTCGGTTCGGACTGTAATCGTCAACAACGAGGATGGTCATCGGAGAAGCCGCATGCTGCCATGTCGATCCGTCCATAACGAGAGGGAAAAACGAAGTTCACCGTTGTGGATTGCGCCATGTCGAAAATAATTCGAGCGCGGCGCCGAAAATAGTCGCTCCCACCTGAGAAAAATATTACAGACGCCTACGCACCATTCATCGCCATGAAAGCAAATCGCCCATCGCCGTCCGCCTTTCTCCTCACGACATCGTTGCTGCTCGTTCCCGTCCTGGCCCACGCCCACCCCGGGCACAATGGCACAGGGTTCGCGCACGGATTCATTCACCCGCTCAGCGGGCTCGATCATCTGCTCGCCATGTTTGCCGTTGGCCTCTGGGCGGCGCAACTGGGCGGACGCGCGCTCTGGGCGGTTCCCGCCGCTTTCCTCAGCGTCATGACCCTCGGCGGCATGCTGGGGCTGGCCCATCTGCAAATCCCCTTCATCGAGCAGGGAATCCTTCTCTCCGTGCTCGTGCTCGGCGTGCTGATCGCCGCGGCGGTTCGCCTCCCGCTCGCCTTGAGCATGGCCATCGTCGGCCTCTTTGCGCTCTGCCATGGCGTCGCCCACGGATCGGAAATGCCGGAAAATGCCGCCGGCTTCGCCTCTAGCGCCAGCTTCGCCTCTAGCGCCAGCTTCGCCTCTAGCGCCAGCTTCGCCTATGGCGCCAGCTTCGCCTATGGCGCCGGCTTCGTTCTCACCACCGCGCTCCTGCATGCCTGTGGCATGGTCGCCGGTCTCATGGCCAAAAGCGTCGCTTCACGCCAATGGATGCCATTGGCGCGATTCGCCGGCGCCGCGATTGCCATCGGCGGCGTGATGCTCTGCATCCACTAACCTCGAGACTCCGTGCATCTTTCGCCTCGCGACCAGGAAAAGCTTCTCATCGTGGTGGCCGCCGACCTCGCGCGCCGGCGTCAGCAGCGGGGGCTGAAGCTAAACTATCCCGAAGCCATCGCCATCATCACCTATGAAATCCTGGAAGGCGCCCGCGACGGGAAGTCGGTCGCCGAACTGATGAGCTTCGGCACGACAGTCCTCTCCCGGGGCGACGTCATGGATGGCGTCGCGGAGATGATCCACGAGGTCCAGGCCGAAGCCACCTTTCCCGATGGCACAAAGCTGGTCACCGTTCACCAGCCGGTCCGGTGAATCACGTGACCGGCCATGACCGCCGGGGCCTGTAGAAATCTCGCTCCGCAATCTCAGCCGAAGTTCCATCCAGGGTTTTCCCACGTTTATCCTCAATCCAAGATCCCATAATGATTCCCGGAGAAATTATCGTCGCTCAAGGCTCCTCGGATTTGCCTGCCAACCTCGGTCTCGAAACGAAGACGATCACGGTTGCCAACACGGGGGATCGGCCGATCCAGGTGGGCAGCCATTACCATTTTTACGAGACCAATTCGGGATTGCGGTTCGACCGCGAAGCCACCCGTGGCTTCCGCTTGAACATCGCCGCGGGCACCGCCGTGCGCTTTGAGCCGGGAGACACGAAGGAAGTGGAGTTGGTCGCCCTCGCCGGATTGCGGGAGGTTTACGGGCTGAACAACAAGGTGGATGGCCCACTTTGACTGAAACCCTGACACCCTGAACGAGGAGAAGATTCCACCATGCCGCTCCGCCTCACCCGCAAACAATATGCCGAAATGTTCGGCCCCACCGTCGGCGACCGCGTCCGCCTCGCCGATACCGAGCTCTTCGTCCAGGTCGAGCGCGATCTCGTTGCGGCCGAGGGCGCCTATGGCGACGAAGTAAAATTCGGCGGCGGGAAAGTCATTCGCGACGGGATGGGCCAATCCCCCACGGCGAAGGACGCCGAATCGCTCGATCTCGTCATTACGAATGCGCTGATCATCGACGCGGTGCAAGGCGTGATCAAGGCGGACATCGGCGTCAAGGGCGGCCGCATCGTGGGCTTGGGCCACGCCGGAAACCCCGGCATCCAGAGGAATATCACGCCCGGAATGGTCATCGGAGCGGCCACCGAGGTCATCGCCGGGGAAGGCTGCATCGTCACCGCGGGCGGCATCGATACCCATATCCATTTCATCTGCCCCCAGCAGATCGAGCACGCGCTCGCCAGCGGCGTGACCACCATGATCGGCGGCGGCACCGGCCCCGCCCACGGCACTTACGCCACCACCTGCACCCCCGGCATCTGGAACATGCACCGCATGCTGGAGGCCGCGGAGGAATACCCGATGAACCTCGGCTTTCTCGGGAAAGGCAATTGCGCCACGCACGAACCCCTCCGCGAGCAGGTGCTGGCCGGCGCCATCGGCCTGAAGCTCCATGAAGACTGGGGCACCACGCCCGGCGCCATCAGCACCTGCCTGGACGTCGCCGACGAACTCGATATCCAGGTCGCCATTCACACGGATACGCTCAATGAATCCGGCTTCGTCGAAGACACCATTCGCGCCTTCAAGGGCCGCACCATCCACACTTTTCATAGCGAAGGCGCCGGCGGCGGCCATGCCCCGGATATCATCCGCGTCTGCGGCGAGGCCAATGTCCTTCCCTCCTCCACCAATCCCACGCGCCCCTTCACCGTGAATACGATCGATGAGCATCTCGATATGCTCATGGTCTGCCATCACCTCGACTCGAAGATCCCGGAGGACGTCGCCTTCGCCGAGTCGCGCATTCGCCCGGAGACCATCGCCGCCGAGGATTTGCTGCATGATCTCGGCGCGTTCTCCATGATGTCGAGCGACTCCCAGGCCATGGGCCGCGTCGGGGAAGTCGTCATCCGCACCTGGCAGACGGCGCACAAAATGAAGACCCAGTTTGGGAAACTGGAATCCCCGGTGCACAACGCCGCCGATAATTTCCGCGCCCTCCGCTACATCGCGAAATACACCATCAATCCGGCGATTTCCCACGGCATCTCGCACGAAGTCGGCTCCATCGAGTCCGGAAAACTCGCGGACCTGGTCGTGTGGAAGCCCGCCTTCTTCGGCGTCAAGCCCGAGGTGGTTCTCAAAGGCGGATTGATCGCCGTCGCCAACATGGGCGACCCGGGCGCCAGCATCCCCACCCCGCAGCCCATGATCTACCGGCCACAGTTCGCCGCCCACGGCCGCGCGAAATACTCCACCTCCCTCACCTTCGTCAGCGACGCCGCGTTGCGCTCCGGCAGCCTGGCCTCGCTCGAACTCCAAAAAAGCCTCAGCGCCGTGAAGAACACCCGCAAGGTCACGAAGCACCACCTGCTCTGGAACGACACGCTGCCGAAGATCGAAGTCGATCCCGAGACCTACACCGTCAAAGCCGACGGACGCGTCCTCACCTGCGAACCCGCCAGCGTCCTGCCCATGGCGCAGCGCTATTTCCTCTTTTAGAGCGTGTCATGCTTCTGTCTCACTCTATGCGCAGCAGCGCCAAAGGCGCGAGATTCGACACCCCAGGGCAACGCCCTGGGTTTGCCGCAAAAACCACCCAGCCCTGAAGGGGCGAAACCGAACGGTCGATCAAATCTACTCTCAGGCGCATGACAGGCTCTTAAGGGGATATGACGATCATCCAGCAGGCGCTTGACGTATGTCCTGCGCAACTCGCGCCCATTCGACTCCCCGTGGATCGGCTCACTCTCGCGAAGCGCCGCTGGCGCGGCGTTGCCGAGGATGATGCGGAATTTGGCTTCGACCTCGAACGGCCCATCGCCGACGGAACGGCGTTCCACCAAACCGAGACTGCCGTCTATGTCATCGCGCAGAAATATGAGCCCGTGCTCGAACTGCGAATCGACGACTCCGGATTGCGGATTGCCTCCGATGCGGCGCGAATTGGCTGGCTGATCGGCAATCTGCATTTCCAGATCGAGGTGCTCGATGACGTCGTTCGCGTCGTGGATGATCCGGCGGTGCGTCAAATGTTTGAGCGCGAAGGCATCAAGTTCACGCCCTGCAAACGGGTCTTTCACCCGATCAGCGGCGGCCATTCGCATGGACACAGCCACTAAATCGGAATTGCGGCCCGTCGAAGGAGACCTTCAGTGGCTGCCGTTTCTCTTGCAGACGGCGGATGCGTTGTTTCCGACCGGGGCTTACGCGCATTCCCTGGGCTTTGAGGAAATCGTCCGCCTGGGCGCCGTGCGGGATGAGGGCACGCTGCGGGATTTTCTCCTGCAACAAGTGGCGCCGGCGCAGGAGCGTCTCGAATTGCCCTACTTGCGATTTGCGTTCCAGGCCGGCGGCACGGCAGAACTTTGCGCGATCGACCGGGAAATCGATGCCTGGAAGCTGCCGCGTGAAACACGGCAGGCCAGCGCGCAACTCGGAGGCCGCAGATTGAAAGCCTTGCGGACGATTTCCGACGCCGCGCCTTTCGCAGACTTCGAAGCGGCCGTTCACGAGGGCCGGGCGAGCGGACATCACCTCGTG
>Ga0302319_10022990_pt1 | contig 11154 bp, 9 predicted proteins | sample Bog_T0_2_FD_203319 | JGI IMG/M metagenome (GOLD analysis project Ga0302319, IMG submission 203319) | Peat permafrost microbial communities from Stordalen Mire near Abisko, Sweden - Bog_T0_2 | ecosystem: Environmental > Terrestrial > Soil > Wetlands > Peat | place: Sweden: Abisko, Stordalen Mire...
GTTTTCTGGAAAGCTTAAGCCAGTCGCCGAGGATCTTGGTCCAGTATTAGAACCCGGAACAATAGATGGCGAAATCATCCAAATCGGAGGGAGAGACGAGACGATCTCCGTATATCTTCGCGACAAGCAAGAGATTAATATCTGTACTACCACGAGAGACAAAGGTCGCAGCCTCGCGCGTTTTATTTTTCAACCGGTGCGGGTTCACGGTCGGGCTACATGGATAAGAGCTAACAATCATTGGAAGCGTATCCACTTCGATATAGAGTCCTGGGATGAATTGCAGGAGCAGTCTCTTGAAAGCGTGATACAAAAACTTCGCGACGTGCCCACTCCGAATATCGACAACTTTGAAGCGAGCGAAGAAGTTATCCTAAAGCGGCCAGGGAGGCAATTTGTGAGTACTTCACTCACTGGGTCTGCGGGTGTCTACTTCGTCGCCGCGCCTGAATGGATTTTCATTGTTCAACAACATTTGTGGAATGTGCCGAACCCCCGGTCACGCCTTTGACGGATGCTTTGGTGGCGTTCCGGTTGAAGTAAACACATCTGTAACCAATCGGAATTTGACCCGGCGCCAAGCGGAACTGCCACAATAAAGGAACGTGCCTAGAAAGATTCTTCTGCTGCCTTTGATTGCCGCGCTGGTGCTGATCGCGCGCGAGACGGCTCTGTTCCCGATGCTGGTCAGCACTGCGCCGCTGGGCCGCCAGCCGGAAGGTTTCTATCTTCTCCCCACCAATCAACTTTTAAAGCCCTGGGGCGAGCAAACGCTGTTCAAGGGGCGTCCGGTGGATCTGGCGTTCAATTCCAACAAGCGCCTGATCGCGGTATTGAACACCCGAACCGTGCATATCGTCGATGCCCTTTCGGGAGCCGAACTGGCGAAGATCCCGGCGCGGTCCACCTCCTATACCGGAGTTGTCTTTCGTCCCGGCGACCGCGAACTATGGGCCGGCGAAACGTCGGGCCGTGGACACGACAGCCTGCTGATCGCAACGCTCAGCGAAAAGGGAGAGGTCGAGAAGGTCGACCACCTCGAGTTGAAGGACCACGCCGTGCCCTGTGGAATCGCGTTCTCGGAGCATGGCGATCTTGCTTATGTCGCCTTCAGTCGCAACAATACGGTGGCCGTGATCGATGCGCGAGAACGCTCCGTTGTGCGCGAGATACCGGTGGGTATCGCGCCTTTCGGAATAGTCTTTTCGCCCAAGCAGAACAAGATCTTCGTCACCAATCGAGGCGGCCGGCGCCCCAACCCGACGGACGTAACAGCGCCCTCCAGTGGCTCTTCCATCGCTTCCGATCCGGTGACCGGCACATCCATCAGCGGCACCGTTAGCGTGATCGATGCCAAGACCGACGCCGTGAAAGAAGTCAACGTTGGGTTGGCGCCGTCTGCCGCTCTATTGAGCGCGGATGAAGGCACGCTGGTGGTGGCCAACAGCCACTCCGACTCGGTCGCGATGATCGATACGCAAACTCTTGCGGCGAAAGAAATCAAGATCCCGAGTTATCCGGAGAGCGCCATCGGCAGCCTTCCGAACGATGCAGCTTTCTCGCCGGATGGCAAGCGCCTCTACGTTACCTGTGGCGGCACCAACGCCATCGCCGTGCTGGAGCACAATGGCCGCCACTGGAAGGTGGAAGGCGCGATTCCGACGGGATGGTTTCCCTCCGCGGTGATCGTGGGCGACGACGGCACTCTGCATGTGCTGAACATTAAAGGCACGGGCAACACGGCGCGCGCGGGGGGCAATTTCAACTCCCGCCAGTACGAGGGATCGCTGCTGAAGATACCCGCTCCCGTGGCGCAGCAAATCGCCGCCGGGACGCGCGAAGTGATCGCCGCCAACAGCCCCAGGTTCGATACGATCGGCGGCATTCCCAACCTCTCTTCGCTAGGGATCGAGCACGTCTTCTTCATCGTGAAGGAGAACCGCACTTACGACCAGGTGTTCGGCGATCTGCCCCAGGGCAACAACGATCCGAAGCTGGTGATGTATGGGCGCGACATCACGCCGAACCATCATGCGCTGGCCGAAAAATACGTCACGCTCGACAACTTCCACTGCGGCGGCGCGATCAGCTTCGATGGCCATCAATGGCTGATGCAAGCCTTCGTCAGCGATTACGTGGAGCGGGCCTTTGCCGGGTCGCCGCGCGGTTATGCCTGGAACATGAGCGATGCGTTAACTGTATCGCCCCAAGGCATGTTTTGGCAATCGGCGACTAAGCCGCTGAATGTGCGCATTTATGGTGAGTTCACCCTGCCGGCCAAATGGGATCCAGCCACCCGGAGCGCGATCGATATCGATGAGAGCCAGGAGTTGACCTGGACACAATACTGGCAGGCTTATAAGGACGGCAGGTGGCCGACAGCCGTTGGTTCGCGCAGCGGCGTGCCTGCCCTCGAGAAGTACATGGATGTGCGCTATCCGAACGATTCCACCAGCATTCCCGATCAGATCCGGGTGGAGGAATTGCTTCGCGAGATGAAGGAGTTCGAAGCGAATAGTAAGCTTCCGAATCTGTTGGTGATCACGCTGAATAGCGACCATACCAACGGTACCCGTCCCGGTTCACCGACACCCCGGGCGATGGTCGCCGACGACGATCTGGCGCTGGGACGAATCGTGGAAGCGGTATCGAAGAGCAAGTACTGGCCGAAGAGTCTGATCCTGGTTGTGGAAGACGACGCCCAGGATGGAATCGATCACGTGGATGGACACCGCACGGTGGCGCTGGCGATTGGGCCGCATGTGCGCCGCGCGGCGGTTGATTCCACGCACTACAATCACACCAGCATGGTGCGGACCATCCAGGAGATTTTCGAGATCCCGGCCAAGACTCGTTTTCTGGTGGCGGCGCGGTCGATGCACAGCGTCTTTACCGATCAGGCCGACGTGTCGCCATACGAGACGTTAACGCCGAAAGTGGCCCTCGATGAAATGAACAAACCGCTCAGGGCTCTCAGCGGCCGCGAGCTATGGGGAGCGCGGCAATCGGCGGCTATGAACTGGCACCATCCGGACGATGTACCCTCCGATGTCTTGAATCGGATTTTATGGTGGGACAGCAAGGGTTACAATACGGCTTACCCTTTGCGGGCGAAATGAATCGTCGAACCTTTGTAAGCACGCTGGCTTCGGCCTCTATGCTCTCAGCCGCCGAGCAACCGGCGGCGATCAAACCCGCCGTGTTGCGGGAAGGCGACACGGTTGGATTGATTACGCCCTCCACTTACGTCTCCGATCCGGACGCGCTGGTGGCAGTCCAGCGCACCGTCGATTATTTCCGGCTCAAGGCTAAGTATGGTCCTAACGTTCGTAAGAAGTTCGGCTATCTCGGCGGGACGGTTCAGGAGCGGCTGGACGATTTGCACCTTATGTTCCGCGACCCGGAAGTGAAAGCGGTAATCGCCATTCGCGGAGGCTACGGCTCGGCACAATTGCTGGATGGAATCGATTACGATCTGATCCGTACGCACCCCAAGATCTTTCTAGGCTATAGCGACATTACGGCAATGCATTTGGGGATTCACAAGCGGACCGGTCTGATCACCTTTCATGGTCCGGTGGCACTGTCGCAGTTCACGCCGTACACGCAGGAGCATTTTCGCCGCGCGCTGTTTCAAACAGATCCGATTGGCTCCGTGACGAATCCGAAGGAAGCCAATCCCCTGCGCCCGGCCCATACTTTGCGCACAGTGCGGCCCGGCAAAGCGCGGGGGCGGTTGATCGGCGGCAATCTGACGCTGCTCTCGACTACGCTGGGGACGCCCTACGAAGTCGACACCGCAGGCAAGATCTTCTTTTTCGAAGATGTGGACGAGGAGCCTTACCGCATCGACCGCATGCTGACTCAGTTGCGGTTAGCCGGGAAACTGGACGCGGCGGCGGGCCTCATTTTCGGCGAATGCGCGGATTGCAAGCCGAAGGATTTCAAGCCGTCGTTCAACTCCACATTTACGCTCGGCGAACTGACCGATAACATTTTGGGCGGGCTGAAAATCCCGGTCCTGGCCGGCCTCACCATCGGCCACACCGACGATCAACTCACACTGCCCATTGGAGCGATGGCCACGCTGGACGCCGATCTTCAGGAACTGACGATCGAAGAATCGGCTCTCGTTTAGAGCTACTCTTCCACGGTAAAAACGACCGGCTGCTCGATCATCGAATCTTTCTTAGCGGTCAGAATCATCAGGTGGTAACGGCCTGCCTGCGCCTTTGGGACCTTGAACTTGATCTCTTCGCCGGATTGCTCCATGATGACGGCTTTGAAGTCGTTCTTTCCGTCAGTGAGGTAGATGTCCGCGATATTGGACTTGCCCAGGTTCTCGCCTTTGGCGCTCGCGACATCGCCTACCTTGCCCGACTCCGGGTCCACCGCAGTCAGCCGGGCGTAGCCGTCATAAGCCTGCGAGGTCAAGCTCAAAAGACCCCCGAGTACAATCCAAAGGAAATAGCGGCGCATGAGAATACTCCCCGCACGGGATTATATATCAATTGACGGGGCCGTGGTTGGCCAAATCCGGCGTAACAGATTTCTCAGCTGTTCCACACTGACTGGCTTTTCGAAACAGCAGATTGCGCCGAGTGCAATTGCTTGGCCGCGGATTGGATCGGCGATCCCGGTGAATACGGCAACGGGGGTGGATTCGTACGCTGGAATGGCGCGAACAGCCTGCATGAATTCTGAAAATTCCATGGCCGGCAGACCCCAATCGCTCACAATGAGGTCGGGCGGCGGGTTGCGGCGGAAGCAGTCGAGCGCGGAATTGCCCGCGGCGTAGACGGTTAGCTCGTGAGGAATGCCAGCCTCGCCGAGCACCAAACGGAACCAGCGCACGTCTCCGCGGGCGTCCTCGATAAGCGCGATGCGCAAAGGTGGATTCTGGTTCAAACCAGACCCTATTCAGGCAGCCTGCTCATCGGTCAACTTTCGAGCAAGAACGCGCAGGTCGTCGAATACTTTCGCTTTGAACGGAAATGTTGTTCCTGCTTTGCGACAGACTCGTGGGGTCGCGTCTTGTGGAGCGATGTAAACTTGCTGCATCTGGGTGACGCTCGTTTGGCTGCCCTGTCGGACGAATGCGTTGGCAAGCTCGCCGAACAGAGCGTTGGGTCGTCCGCGGTGGATGTACGGGTCGGTTCCATTCAAGTCGCTCATTGACTTTTCTATCCGGCCCTTTTTCGCTTCGAAGATGAACCACACATGAGCCGGATTTAGCTTTTGCCAAGCGATTGCCAAGCCGAGCTCAAGCGGCATGTTGAATCGCGGCGTCTCTGGACGCTTGGTGTCGAGTTCGACTCGTGAGAGATCGTGAACTGAAAACGGGCAAGCCTGGATCAAATGGAAGATCCTGTCCAACCTTCTGTCGCCGCCCGCAATTTCGATGCTCGATCGCGGGTATAGTCCAAGCGCGGACAGTCCGGCTAGATACGCCAGGTACAAATCGATAAAACGGAGATCGAACGGAATGTTAACAAAAACAGGGACCGGCGTGGAGTCGCCGCCGACGTTACTTGCCGACGCCAGATTTGCCGCCCGCAGTCCTGGATCTGCCGCGTTTTTTGGCAGGAATGGCCGATCCAGCACGTTTCCCAAGAGCGTTGCGATGCTTAGCGATGAGTTCGTCAGCCAACTGCATCAACTCCTTCGTCCGCTTAGGGGACATGCCCAAACTGCGAGCCATTTCCTCAGCCGTGGGCGGGATATTTGTGAGTAGGATGGGCGAGCGCATTCTCACCTTCAAAGGTATCACGGCTGCGCCCATGCGGGCCGCAGCCGTAAGTGACCCGATTAAGCTTTGACGGGATGCGGAGTCGCTTTCCAGTTCTTTTCATCCCAGTACATGACGCGGCCCTCGCGATAGGACTGCACGGCCAAATTAATAACCGCCTGGGCACGGGCGCCGGTCTCGACATCCAGATGCGGCTTCTCCCGGCTGCGCACACAATCGAGGAAGTTGCCGATGTGCGCGGTCATCATATCCTTCGATAGATCGACCGGGATCTTGATGTCTTCGATGCCGAACTTGGCGACGTAAGCGTCGCCGCCGATGGCAGTCTTTTCGTAGCCCTCACCGTCCTTTTTGCGTCGCCCCATAACCTCTGGCTTCACCGTGATGAACTCAGTGGGGCGCTCGAACTCGCCGTGTTCCACCATAATGATGGTGCCCTCATGACCACGAATCAATCCGGGAATGTGCTGCCGGTTAGCCATCGATGAACTCAATACCAGGGAGTGTCCTTTCGGATATTCCGCCAACAGATGGAAAGTGTCCGGCACTTCGCGGGAATCTTTAAACACGTAAATGCCGCCAGTCGCCATCACTTTCGAGGGGAATTGCGCCTCGCCCCAGCAGATATTCAAAGGAGAAACGACGTGATAGAACAAGTCCGTCGCGATGCCGCCGGAATAATCCCAGTATTTGCGGAAGCGGAAGAAGCGGTCGGCATCGTAGGAGCGCTTCGGCGCTTTGCCCAGCCACATCTTCCAGTCGATGAAATTGTCGCCTTTGCCGTCCGGACCGGCTTCGGCATCGATGGGCCAGTTCCATTCGCCTTCGGTGGAATTGCGATGGTAAGAACCTTGGCTCATCAGCATCTGGCCGATCATGCCGTCAGCGATGGCCTTACGGGCTTTCCACCATTGGTCGGCGGACGTGGTCTGCGAACCGACCTGGAGAACCCGCTTGGTCTCCTTGACGGTGTTCACCAGTTGCTTCATCTCCTCGTTGGTGTGACACATGGGCTTTTCGAGGTAGACGTCTTTGCCTTTGTCCATGGCGTCGAGCGCGATCTGGGCATGCCAATGGTCGGGGGTGGCGACGATGACGGCGTCGACATCGGGACGCGCCAGCACCTGATGGTAGTCGAGGAATCCATCGCATTTGAACTTCTCCGCTGCGATTCGCTTACGCTTCTCGTAGACGTCGCAGACGGCGACAATCTGGCAGGCATTGTTGTTCGCGTCACCATATTTCTGGAACGCGCTGGCCACATAATAACCGCGGCCTCCGACGCCAATCACCGCGACGTTGATCTTGTCGTTCGCGCCCACGACGCGGCCGCTCTGCATAGCTTTGCCACCGCGGGCGGCGGCTATAGCCGAGTTGGCCAATCCCAGGGAGAAGCCAGCGGCACCGGCTTTTTTAAGGAAATCGCGTCGATCGACGGGTCCATCGTTAGGGGTATCGTTATTTGCAGACATTGCAGCGCCTCTTTTTATTCGCTTGATAAGAGTTTACTCCCCCTGAATGAGTGGGTCAAACCTCGCAACTTTGCCTTCAAAAGCCCACGGGTTTGGTCCAATTGGTTGATTTGGAACGAGGGTACTTTGGCCTTGCAACTGCTGCTTTGAGCAAAAGCCATGTTCAAAGAAAAGCCGGAAGTTCTCGTCGTCGGGGCCGGACCCGTCGGATTGTTCACCGCCCTGTTGTTGGTGAAGCAGGGCGCCCGCGTGCAGGTGGTCGATACTGGAAGGCGAGCTTGCTCGCACAGCTATGCGCTGGGCCTGCACCGCAGACGCTGAGACTGCTGCTGGAGCACGGACTTCTGGGTTCGGTGCTGGCGCATGCCTACCCGATCTGGCGCATGGGCATGTTCGACAAGGAAGGGAGGCACGCTCAAATTGCGTTCGACCAACAGAACCAATACTCCTGTCTAGCCGTTCTGCCGCAAAGCTATCTTGAGGAATTGCTGGAGCAGGCTTTACGCGAGGAGGGTGTCGAGGTGCAGTGGCAGCATGAAGCCGTGAATCCGATGGATACAGAGGAGGGCGTCCGGGTGACCATCAACAGGTTAGAACCCGTGCAATGGGGATACGTAGTGGCCCACGAAGAATGGACGGGTCCGGCGCGCTTTGGGCATGGAGTTCCCAGAGGTGGGACCAGCCCAGGCGTACGCGGTGTTCGAATTCACGACCGACGCCGATCTCGATCACGAACGTCTACCGGGCGGCCGCTGCCGCTGGTCGTTCGAAATGCCCGAGTTTGCGACGGGACGCTTCCCCAAACGCGCGAAGGATCGCTCGCCGCATTCGGAATGGGGCTACCTACCGGAACTCAGCGGGGAGAGCATCGGAACGTTGCTCGAGGAACGGGCGCCCTGGTTCGACGGGGGTGTGGAACGTTTCTCCTGGCGAACGCTGGTTCGATTCGAGCACCGCTTAGCCCCGCGCTTTGGCACGGGACACATCTGGCTGGTCGGCGATGCCGCACATTTGACCGGACCGGCGGGAGTGCAGAGCATGAACATGGGCTTTCTGGAGGGTCACGACCTGGCGTCGGCAATCACAAGAATCCTGAATGAGGCCGCGCCGTTGCAGCATCCGGAAGGATTTAACGAGTCTTGGACTCGAACCTGGCGGCAGTTGTTGGGCCTGGATTCCGGATTCGAAGCGACGCCGGAGGCGGACAACTGGGTGAGCCAGAATGCGGACCGCTTGCTACAGTGTCTGCCCGGTCACGGATCGGAAATGGGCTTTCTAGCCGGTCAATTAGGGCTCTACGGGCTCGAGAAAACGCATACCGCTTGTTGACACACGCGGCTTGGTAAAGCTGGTCCAGGTATGTGTGAAGATAAGCGGAAGTGACCTATCGACTTCCCATTCTCTCGATTTCGTTGGCAGCCCTGCTGCTTGCACAGTCCAAGACTCCACCGGCGAAAGGCGTAAAGACGCCGGGCGTGCAGATCCCGTTGGCTTCCCTGAAGCCGGAGGCCGTGTTCGACGTTCCGGGCTCGCCCGACTGGCTGGCGGTGGGCGACTCCGTTTATGTCTCGAACCTGCCCAAGAATGCAGTCTTGCGGTTCGATCCGAAAACAAACACGGTAGCGGCGACGATAGCGGTGGGGTCCAAACCCTGCTCCGGACTGGCGATTGGCTTTGGCAGCCTGTGGGTCCCGAACTGCGGCGATAAGACCATTTCGCGGGTGGATCTGAAGACCGACAAAGTGACCGCCACGTTCCCCATCGGGATCGCGGATTCTGAAGGGGGCATCACGATCGGCGCGGATAGCGTCTGGATGATGACCGATAAGAGGGGCACTCTGGCCCGGATCGATCCCGCCGACAACCATATCGTGACCGAGATACCAGTGACGCCCGGGTCCTATTCGCTGGCATTTGGTGAAGGCGCGGTATGGGTATCTTGTACCGAAAAAAATCTGCTGACACGGGTGGATCCCACTACCAACCTGGTGGTGGAAACGATCGCGGTGGGGAAGCAGCCGCGCTTTCTCGCGGTGGGGGAAGGCGGGGTGTGGACGTTGAACCAAGGCGACGGGTCGGTGACGCGGGTGGATCCCAAAACGAATAAAGTGGCGGCTACGATTGAGGCTGGCGTTCCGGGACCGGGAGGCGATATTGCGGCGGGAGAAGGATCTGTCTGGGTGACTTCATTCGGGTTCCCGATTTCGCGGATCGATCCGGAGACGAATAAGGTGGTTCAGCAATTCGTGGGAGACGGGGGCGATGCGCTGAGGGTGGGACTTGGATCGGTATGGCTTTCGAATCTGCGCCAGCATAATGTATGGCGATTAGATCCGAAGCGGATTCGCGCCACCATTCAGTAGTTAGACGGCCAGACACACTATGGCCGCGCGCTATGGTTAAAGACAGTTGAGCGGGATAAGGCTTTGCGGCCCTATCCCGGCTCGGATGTAAGGATCAGTGGACTCATCGATCTTCGACAGGCTGGAGGGCGCTGCCAGCAACCCTTCGTTTCACTGCCCAAGCAAAACGAGAGATCACCAGGGCGCCGCTGCCCGCCAATTCTCAATTGATCGCACTCGAACTTGTTGCAGACATCGATGTCTGGTCCGCTTGCGCGGAACACCTTACTGAGAAGCTTTTGGCTGGCCAGCCGTTGAATCGCTTCCTGAGTTGACTATAGACCATGGCCGGGGCGGAAAACGGGGGTTTGGCGCGAAACTGTTGAAAACAGGGCAGCTATAGTTTCAAATGAATGTGAACGGGATTTTGGGGTGTGGCTACCGCTGCTGATGGACATGCACAATTCTGCACAACACCCAATTGCATGGCGATGTTGCCCTAGCGGCTGACGTTCTCGAACTGATGAAAGCCGGGACCCGGTGACAGAGAGGACTCAACCACTACATTGTTGCCGTTCATCCAGTGAGTTCCACCTGTTCCGGTGGGGACCTCCCGATGGGCGCCATTGGTGGGGTCCCTGGTGTAGGTGACGCCGTTCAAGATGTCGTTGAAGTTGTCCGTTTGATGGTGTATGGTACGCATGGTCCGGTCGAACCGGGACTGCGACTCGGCCAGATTGCGCTGCAAGTCGGCCGTCGACTTGCGGGCGAACGCATTCACCAAATCCTGCTGAGCTTTGCCCCACGCCGGATTGAACGCCCACGACTTCCAGGATTGAGCCAGAAGTTCGCCAACGACCTTGGCCTGCGCCGCCGGGGCGAGGAAGCTTCCCAGCGCGCCGACACCCCAGATCGCACCGGGTCCAGGCCCGGTGGCCCAAGTCTCGCCGTAGACATAGCCGACCATCGGCTGGCCATGCGCCGTACAGGTGAAGAAGCCTTCGGCGGCCGTGTTCTGGCCTCTCGGGATTTGGGTCTTGTTAATTCGTGGCTCGGTGGGCTGGATGTGCGTGGCTTCCACCGACGCGCAGAGGGATGCGAAACGGACCGTTCCGTATTTGGCGATGTACTCCTGGGCGGAGCAGAAGCGAGCGACAATCGGCCAGCTACCGGAGCCAGGCATCACCTTGCCTTCGGTAAAGCCCATGCGCGCCAGGATGGGCGTCGCCTGGACATAAGCCGGCACGATGTCGCCGATCCTGATATTGCTCCGGCCGTCGGGAGAAGTCATATCCACTACGGGCCGGGCGTCCAGGGCACTTAACCGGAACATTCCGCCATGGACCGTCCAACCTTTAGGGGCTGAAATGGAAAACGCTTGTTCGCGGGTGTCGCGAACCGTGACCCAATTTGTCTGCGCTGGGCAAGTCTGCATAATGACGAGGAATGTGAGGAACTTGGGAAACATGCGATCATGTTGGGCCAAGCCGGCCGGGTGCGCAAGTACGGTGGGGCACGTTGAATGTACACTTTTCAAATCAACAACGTACCGCTGCGGTTTGCTCCCAAACGGGCAGGTCTGGGCGATTAG
>Ga0302319_10022993_pt1 | contig 11153 bp, 10 predicted proteins | sample Bog_T0_2_FD_203319 | JGI IMG/M metagenome (GOLD analysis project Ga0302319, IMG submission 203319) | Peat permafrost microbial communities from Stordalen Mire near Abisko, Sweden - Bog_T0_2 | ecosystem: Environmental > Terrestrial > Soil > Wetlands > Peat | place: Sweden: Abisko, Stordalen Mire...
TTTCTAAGCCTGACTTTTTTGGGTTTTTATTTACGGCGTCGGCCCCGTCCGGTTTCCCGGTGTCCGGACGTTTCATGACGCCGGTTTCGGCGAATTGCGCAAGTGTTCAACCGCCAATGCATCCCTTCCGCCGGATTCGCGTTGGGGTTTTCGGCACCACATGAAGGTGATTCACAATTGCTGATTGACGCAGCATCACGACCGTCCCCCCTTCTTTCACTCATTCTGTAAAGCCGAAAACAAACCGAGCTCAGGCGTGACCTCTGCTCGAGTATCCCACCCCACAGCAGCCACTTCGCAGCGGATATAAAACACTTTTCATCGGGTATTCACCCCATAGCGAAGTCGCCATCGCTGGCGCAATATGAAGACATGGCGGCCATGCCGACACGAGCGGATTTGGATGTGACCTTGCACAATGACTCCGCCAGCGCCCCGTTCGACCTTGAAAAACTCAAAAGCCGGCGCACTTTGCGCGCTAGTTTCTCGCGCGATGCCGTTACCCATGACGACCTCGCCCATCTGATTGGAGTTGAGTCGGATTTTATTCATTACCTGCCTGGCACGGGCAAAGAAGCTCAATTCATTGACGAACAGACGATCGAAGCCAACCGCCTGCAATCCGATCGAGGCCCGGCGCAGCAGGAGTTGGCCGGCTGGTTAAGATTCTCCAACGAAACAGGCGATTTCCCACGCCGTCAGCATCGGACAAAATATCCAGTTCATTTTGCGCGTGGGATATGTCGCCACCTATCCGCCACCGGTTTCACTGCGCCGCCCGGTGTCGTGGTTCGTCCGAAAGTGATCGCCACAGATAAATTCTAAAACGCGCCTAAAACAAAATTCGACTCATCGAACAGGAACAGGGGGTCCTAGAAAACTGACATATTAGGTTTTAGCTCAAACTTTTCTCGCCCGCAGAAATGGATGTTTCAGCTTTGTCATTTTTCCAGGAGGCCTTTAGTGGGACAAAACGCACCCGAGTTGATCGTAAGACTTTCTATAGGGGTCAGGGTGGGCAGGTTGCCCGCCAAAACGGGCGGGTCGCCCGTTCCACCCGAACGGGCTTCTTGCGTCCTTTCAGGCCTCACCCACAAGCTCCGGGCCGGGCCGGTACGGAGCGAAAACGCCGGTTGACGGGTCGCCGGGGGATTTTGGGTTGGGCACAGGGCCGGCCGCGGCCCGTTCCGTGGCTGCGGGAACCCTTTACCCGGCGGAACCGGGTTGTGGTGGCGGCTAGCCGTGATATATTAGCGCAAGCATTGATTGGACCAAATTGGGTTGAAGGATAAGCATTGATAATATTGTTTCAGGGCTTTTTTTGGCAATTGTGACTAAAATGATTACACTATTTATATAACATGTTAATTATGAACGATTTATTTAGGTTGCTAGTTTGGCCACAAAGTTTTAACGTAGATTTAACAAATTAAATTTATGTCGACCGCAGTAAAAGAATCATCGTCGGCGAACGACTTACTTAAAAACTCCTCGCTTTACCGTGAATTCCAAGCGGAACGGGAAGAAATTCTCCGGCACAAGTGGATCGAATCGGAAAAGGCCGGCCATGACATCGGATTCGAGCGGGCACTGACCGATTGGATCATCAAACACCGGTCGAGCTGGCGCAAGGGCCGGCACGCCACCAACTAGTTCATTTTTAAAAACCCCAACGTCTTCCTTTAACGCCGCCCGGCGAGGCAGCGAAGGAAAAATGAAAACCCACCGAGGAACGCAGCCCTGCTCTTGTCAAAAGAGAAGGACTGCGATTTTTTATGCCTGAAGCCACCGTCATTCTCACGGCCGTGCTCATTCAGCGAGCGCTGACGCGCATTGCCCATGAAATTGCGGAACGCAACGAGAACGCGGCGGAAGTCGTGCTGGTGGGCATTCCGCTGCTGGGCGATCATCTGGCCACGCGCCTGGGCAAGATTCTTTCGGAAATCTGGGGCGAACCGGTGCCGGTGGGGGTATTGGATGTGACGTTGCACCGGGACGATCTGGACCAGCGCTCGGCGCCGGAAGTGCATGCCACGGACATCACGTTTGATATTTCGGGCAAGACCGTTGTGCTGGTGGATGATGTGCTTTACACGGGCCGGACGATACGGGCGGCGATGGACGCGCTGAATGATTTCGGGCGGCCCCGTAAGATTCAATTGGCGGTCCTGATCGACCGCGGCCACCGGGAACTGCCGATCAAGGCGGATTTTGTGGGCAAGAATGTGCCGACGGCGCACGGGGAACGGATTGCGCTGATGCTGACGGAAACGGGCGTGAAGGAAGACGAAGTGGTGCTGGTCAAAAAGAAAATTTAACCCCGGGCGGCGGGGCGCATGGATTGGCGAACAGCGGACAGGCGCCCGCAATTCCCCAAGGTCTGGAATATGAGCTGGAACAAGAAACATCTACTGGACATCGAATCACTGACCGTTGAAGAAATCAACACGGTGCTGGACACGGCGCGCGGATTCAAAGCGGTGGGCGAACGGGCGATTAAAAAGGTGCCGGCCTTGCGGGGCAAGACGGTGATCAATCTGTTTGTGGAACCTTCGACCCGCACCCGGATCAGCTTTGAACTGGCGGCGCAGCGGCTCTCGGCGGATCTGGTCAATTTCGGAGTGGAAGCCTCGTCGTTCAAGAAAGGGGAAACCCTGAAGGACACGGCCCGGAATCTGGAGGCATTGAACGCGGACATGATCATAATCCGGCACAGCGCGAGCGGCGCGCCGCATTTTCTTTCCCGGGTGCTCAATGCGAGCGTGATCAATGCGGGCGATGGCGCCCATGAGCATCCCACGCAAGCGTTGCTGGACCTGTTCACGATTCGGGAGAAGAAGGGCAGGATTGCGGGGTTGAATGTGACGATCCTGGGCGACATTTTATACAGTCGCGTGGCGCGGTCGAATATTTGGGCGCTCACGAAGCTGGGCGCCAAGGTAACGCTCTGCGGCCCGGCGACCCTCGTCCCCAAAATGTTTGAGCGGATGGGCTGCCGCGTGACCTATAACGTGGAAGAAGCGATCCGGGATGCCGATATCATCAACCTGTTGCGGATCCAGCACGAGCGGCAGCGCAAGGCAATGTTCCCGAGCATTGGCGAGTATACGCAAATGTTCGGGCTGAACAAAGCCCGCCTGGAAAAGACGAGGCCGGACGCGTTGATCATGCACCCGGGCCCGATCAACCGCGGCGTGGAAATTGACAGTGAAATTGCCGATTGCAGCCGGTCCGTGATTTTGGAGCAGGTGACGAACGGCCTGGCGGTGCGGATGGCGGTGCTTTACCTGGTCAACGGCGGCAAAAATCCCTAGTTGCTGGCGAGCACCATGTTTTTGATGGTCGGCGAAACGACGCCGCCTTTGACTTCCTCGGTCACGGCGAAGCGGCCGGCGACCTTGATCGGCTGCTTCGTCTTGAACTCCACGCGGCTCCCTCCGTTTTCGTTCACATGGAACACGCCGGCGTCGACCGGGGTGGTGCCGTTATCCAACACCCAAAGCTGGTAATCCCGGTCGGGGGGAAGGGTCTTCAGATTTGCCGCCACGAAAACGCCCTCCTGGCGGGACTCGTCCCAGAGCGAAACGGCCACGGTCCGGGGCGCCTCGGTCAACAGGGAATTGAGCATGGCAATCTTGAGATTGGCCAGGCGGTTATTTTGCTGGAGCGCCAGCACGGCGCGCTGGAGGTCGTTGGTCGTGGAGGACAACGAGTCGGCCAACTGTTGCAGGTCCGAGATGCGGCGGGACTGGCCGAGGATCGTTAGTCGCAATTGCGCCTCCTGCACGTTCAGAACGATGCACAAGACGGCCAAGCCGGCGGCCAGCGACCACGGCAGCCAGAACGAGGGACGGAATCTGCGTTGCGGCAAGGAAACCACTTTCGGCGGAGCGACTTGGGCCAGGATTCTGGCGCGCAATTGGGGTGGCGGGGTCCGGCGGGGGACATTCCCGGCGACCGCAGCGGCAGCGGCGCCCAAGCGCGCGACATAGCGCTGCAATTCGGGATTGGCCGCCAGCGTCCGGGAAAATTCGGCTGATTCGGCCGGGGTGAGGGCGCCCAGGACATGCAATGCGGCTTGCTCCTCCATGCGTTCGTCAATCATAGGACCCCCTCCAGTTGATCGCGCAACTTCAGCAAGCCGCGCCGGATCCGCGCTTTGATGGTGCCCAGGGGCTCATTCAACTTTTTAGAAATCTCGTCCTGCGTCAAACCGGAGAAATAGGCCAGTTCAATGGCGCGCCGCTGGTCCGTCGGGAGTTCGCCGACGACGGATTGAATCAACCGGGCCTTGTCATGGCCGTACAGCGTTTCATTGGCGGATTCAGGATCTTCGGCGGCGATCGCCTGCTCCACTCCCGACTCTTCGGCCAGACGCGACCGCCGTTGCGAGGCGCGGACACGATCGATGGCCTTGTTGCGGACGAGGATGGCGGCCCAACTGGAGGCTTTGCCCACGGCGGGATCGAATTTACCGGCCGTTTCCCAGATTTGGAGAAAAACCACTTGCAAGACATCTTCGGCCTCGGCGGAGTCGTTGAGGATTTTGGAAGCAATCGAGAACATCAGCGTGGCATGGCGATCATAAAATTCAGCAAAAGCCGACCGGTCGCCGGCGGCAATCTGCCGTAACAACTCAATGTCACGATCCTTAGCTTCCTGCTCGTTCACTGGTTTGGTCAAAAATAAATATTGGCCGGCCGGAGCCGCGCCGCCAAACGGCGCGAATGGCACAAAATGAGTTTGCGCTCCGCCACTCATAGCAAAAGCAGGGACCGGTGACAAGTTAGCATCTTCAACTAAAGTACGCGCGCGGGCGCCCGGCGGATGCAGAACCGCCGGTGCAATCCGGCAATAAAGCGGGTTTCGCAGCAAACGAAAACACCAAAACAGCCGTTTGGGGCCCTGGAATCAAGGGAAAATGAGAGGGAACGGGAGCGCCCAAACTTTTTTATTTTTTCCATGCATCCAAACACCCGGGGCGGGGCGTATTGATAAATGAAAGGTTGAGATCCAAACACCAAACCAAACTTATCTATGAATCAACGACGATATGCCGCCGGCTTTGCGGCGACCTTGCTGGGCATCGGGCAGCTATTTGCCTCGAGCCATCGCGAAGCGCCCTTAATCACCGGCACGCCGAAACTTGACGGAGCGGACTTCTACATGTTCAACAGTTATGAAACCGGACGTTCGGATTTTGTCACCCTGGTGGCTGATTACCTGCCATTACAAGATGCTTATGGCGGGCCCAACTACTTCAAACTCGAAACCAACGGCGTGTATGAAATATCCATCGACAACACGGGCAGCGGCCAGGAAGCGATTACCTTCCAGTTTCAGTTTACCGAAACACCACGCCATATCACTCTGGCTATCGGACCGGCGGGCAGCCAGGTGACGAATGAAATTCCGCTCGTCATTGCCGGGCCGATCGGCGCCGGCAATACGGCCAATTTGAATGTCGTGGAGAATTACACGGTGAAGATGATCACCGGGAACCGGCGGACGGGCGTGGCGCAGTATCTGACCAACGCGGCGGATGGCACGACCGTCTTCACCAAACCGGTGGACAACATCGGGAACAAAACGATTCCGGATTATAATGCGTACGCCAACTCGTACATTTATAATGTGAACATTCCCGGCTGCGCCATTCCCGGCCGTCTCTTCGTGGGCCAGCGGAAGGACCCGTTTGTCGTCAATCTGGGCGAGACGTTCGACCTGATCAATCTCAGCAATCCGCTGGGGCCGGTGGACGGAGAGAAGGACAGTTTGGCGGACAAGAATGTCACATGCCTGATCCTGGAGGTGCCCAAAATCTGCCTGACCAACGGAAGCCCCATCATTGCGGGCTGGACCACCGCCAGCCAATATCAAGGCACCAACCTGGTGCAAGTCTCGCGCCTGGGGCAACCGCTGGTGAACGAGGTGGTCATTGGATTGAAGGACAAGGACAAGTTCAACGCCAGCGAGCCGAAAGATGACGTCCAGTTTGCAAATTATGTGACCAACCCCACGTTCCCCGCACTGGTGGAACTCTTGTTCAGCAGCGCGGGCGTTCGTGCCCCGACGAACTTTCCCCGCACAGATCTCGAGGAAGTCTTCCTGACCGGCGTACCCGGTCTTAACGAGACCGCCGCAGTGGCGGAACTATTGCGGCTTAACACGACCACGCCCACGCTACCCGCCGCTTCCCAGAATAACCTGGGTGTGATTGCCGGCGATTTGGCCGGCTTCCCCAACGGGCGTCGTCCGGGTGACGATGTCGTGGACATCGCCCTGCGCGTGATGATGGGCAAACTGCTCTCCACGAATGTGGCGCCCTCGGGTCAATTGCCCTTCACCGACGGCGCACTGGTGACGGCGAATATGTTTCAATCGGCATTTCCGTACATCAACCCACCGCTGGCCGGATCACCCAACGATCTGAGCGTGAATGTCACGATGCAGCAGAGCATCAAGGCCAATGGCCCCTATGCCGACACCGCAGCCAAGTATAACGCCACCACGGGCAAGATCTCGGTCGCTACCACGGGTGGCAACACCGGGTTTTATCGGGCGAAGGCGGATTTGCCCGGAGTGAGTTTGGGCACGCCGGCGGTCACGAGCACCAACGTCCAGATTGGCGTGCAAGTTCCCCAAGGACTTTAAAAGTTCCGCGGAACAGACACGCGGCGGGTTTTGACCGGAGCCACCCTGATGGTCGAAACCCGCCCCTTCCATTTCAAAAAAAACGACTTATGGATTCTCGCATGCTTCGAAATACGCTGGCGGTGTATGGGGCGGGGATAACCGTCACCCTTTCCGCGACGATGCTGGAAGGCGAGCCCTATGTTCCCAAAGACGGCAGTGAGGTGCTCGAAACGATTCGCTCGACCGCGTTTGACCCGGTGGCGCACCAGATGCGAGAACTACGGGGGCGGCTCACGGCGGAGCCGGACAATGTGCCGCTGGCCTGCCAGTTTGCGCGGTGTTGCATCGAACGCAGCCGGACGGAGGCTGACCCGCGCTTCTTGGGGCGGGCGCAAGCCGCGCTGGCACCGTGGTGGGAGGCGGCCCAACCGCCGATCGACGTGCTGGTTCTCCGGGCGACGCTGAAGCAAAGCCAGCATGATTTCACCAATGCGCTGGCCGATTTAAGCCTGGCAGCGCGCATCGCCCCGAACAATCCGCAAGTGTGGCTAACCCGGGCGACCATTCTGACGGTATTGGGCGATTATTCCGGAGCCCGCCAGGCGTGCCTCACGCTGGCGCAACTGGCGCCGGGACTCATTGCCCTGACGGCCATTGCGAACGTGACTTCCTTGAACGGCGGAGCGGAACGCGCGTGCAGCCTGCTGCAAGGCACCCTGGGAGCGAATTCGTCGGCAAGTGTCGATGAAAAAGGTTGGGCGTTGACGGCACTGGCGGAGTCATTGGTGCGGTTGGGGCGGACGAGCGACGCGGAAGCGGCGTTCAAAAGCGCGCTGGCCCTCGGCCAGCACGATCCGTATCTGCTGGGCGCGTATTCGGATTTGTTATTGGATGAAGGGCGGGCCGCGGAAGTGGCGGATTTGTTGAAAAACGAAACCCGGGCGGACGCGTTGCTACTACGCCTGGCATTGGCGGAATCGGCCCTGGCGCCGAGGCCCGCAAGTTTCGAGGCACATGTATCGTCGCTAAAAGCGCGATTTGAAGCGGGCCATTTACGGGGAGATTTCGTTCATCAGCGCGAGGAAGCTCGCTTCACCCTTTGGCTGCTGCATCAGCCGCAGTCGGCGCTGAAACTGGCCCAAACCAACTGGCAGGTTCAGCATGAGCCGGCAGACATGCGAATTTTCCTGGAAAGTGCGGTGGCGGCGGCAGACCACTCGGCGGCAGGTCCCGTTTTGGAATTCATCCAGGCGAATCATTTGGAAGATGTGGAACTGGCAAAACTCGTGGAAAAACTAAATCACAAATGAAAACCTTTTTCCTTGGCTTCATTGCGCTGCTGCTGATTTCCGAGCCTCGAGCGGGCGCCCACACGCAGAGCAGCGCGTATCTCTCGTTGAACGCGACGACAACGAATCTGACGGGAGAATGGCATCTGGCACTGAGAGATTTGGAAGATGCCGTCGGACTGGACGTCAACGATGACGGGGTGATCACGTGGGCGGAATTGCTTTCGCGGAAAGAAGCCGTTTCATCCTATGCGCTGTCCCGCTTGCACATTACCAGCGACGGCCAGACCGGCGCCTTGCACATCACGAAGCTGCTGGTCGACCATCATTCGGACGGCGCGTATGCAGTGCTCGGTTTCGAGGTGGAAGGATTACCGGCGGCCAAAAGACTCGAACTGACTTACAACGCCTTCTTCGATATCGACCCCAAACATCGCGGGTTATTCCGACTGGAAGAGGAGGGTCAAACCCGCGTGGCCGTTTTCGGGCCGGACACTTCCCGGCAGACTTTTGACCTGACGACCCCTGCCCCGCGCGCGCCCTTTGTCACGTTTCTGTTGGAAGGGGTGTGGCACATCTGGTCCGGCTATGATCACATCTTATTTCTGTTGGCGCTACTGTTGCCGGGGGTATTGCGGCGAAGAAATGGCGAATGGCAACCGGTGACCGCGGCGCGGCCCGCATTGGTGAACGTGTTAAAAATTGTGACGGCCTTTACGGTGGCGCACTCCATAACATTGAGTCTATCGGCCTTGGGATATGTTCACCTGCCGACCCGGCTGGTGGAATCGGCGATTGCCGCCTCGGTGGTTTTGGCGGCGTTCAATAATCTGGTGCCGTTTTTTGCGGAACGCGGGTGGATGGTGGCGTTCGGTTTCGGCCTGCTGCACGGGTTTGGATTTGCGAATGCGCTGCGAGACCTGGGGCTGCATACCGGCCAACTCGCCGCGACGCTGTTTGGGTTCAACCTGGGGGTGGAGATCGGCCAACTGGCGATTGTTGCGGTATTCTTCCCGCTGGCGCTCAGTTTGCGCGAACTAATTTTTTACCAGCGCTTTGTGCTGCGATTGGGGTCGGCGGCGATCATGATGATTGCGTCGGGGTGGCTGGCCGAGCGAATGTTTGATTTCAAGTGGCTGCCGTTTTGAGAAATCAATAATTCCACACCGGCGGCGCGAATTATGGCGGCAGGCCTTGGACGATGGCCACGCCGGAGGACGTGCCGAGGCGGTTGGCGCCGGCTTGAATCAAGGCGAGGGCGGCCTGGGTAGCGCGGATGCCGCCGGAGGCCTTGACACCGAATTTGGGGCCGACGGTTTTTCGCAACAATTGGACATCCGCCACGGTGGCGCCCATGGCGCCGAAGCCGGTGGAGGTTTTCACGAAGTGCGCGCCGCTTTCCACGATCAAATGGCAGGCCCGAACCTTTTCGTCATCGGTCAGGAGGCAGGTCTCCAAAATCACTTTCACCGTCCGTTCATCGGCGGCTTCGGCAACGTCAACCAACTCGCGCATCACCTGGCGGTCTTCGCCCTGTTTGAGCAGGGCGATATTCAGGACGACGTCGATTTCATGGGCGCCATCGTCGACGGCGGTTTCCGTTTCAAAGCGTTTGACGTCGCCGGCCATGGCGCCCAGGGGAAAGCCGACAACGCAGGAAACTCTGACATTGGAACCTTCCAGAAAATGGCACGCTTGGGCGACCCAGGATCCATTGACACAGACGGAGGAGAAGCCGTATTCCCGGGCGTCGGCGCATAGATTTTTGATCTCGGCCACGGTGGCATCCGGCCGCAGCAAGGTGTGGTCGATGTAACCGGCAAGCTGAATGGCATTAAGGCTCGGGGCGTTCATCGTATATGGCAGCGGAACTGGCTAGATCTGGGGCAAACGAAACTGCGCCGTTTCCTTGGTCACCGCTTCGCCCAAAGTTTCCGTTTGGCGGCGGCGGCGTTCGATGATGTGTTTATCGAGCAGCGGATCATAGGGCACCGGATAGACGCCGTCGTAGCAGGCCATACAAAACGCATCCTTCTTCTGGCCGGTCGCGGCCACCATGCCCGCCTGGGAAAGATAATGCAAGGAATCGGCGTTCAAATACTTCCGGATTTCATCGACCGTGTTATTGGCGGCCATGAGTTTGGTGCGATCCGGGAAATCGATGCCATAGACGCAGGGATGCTGGTGGGGGGGGCAACTGACGGCCACGTGAACTTCGCGCGCGCCGGCTTCCTTCAGCGTTTTCACGCGGGAACGGCAGGTGGTGCCGCGGACGATGGAATCATCCACGATAATCACCCGTTTGTCATAGACGAGCGATTCAATCAAATTCAGTTTGACCCGGACGTTAAAATCGCGAATGAGCTGGGTGGGTTGGAGGAAACTGCGACCGACATAATGGTTACGGATGAACGCCATTTCGTAGGGGATACCGGACTGCTCCGAGTAGCCCATGGCCGCGCACACACCGCTATCGGGCACGGGAATCACCAGGTCGGCTTTTACATTATGTTCGCGGGCGAGCTGGCGGCCCATTTGTTTCCGGACCTCGTAGACGCTATGCCCGTTGATGTTACTGTCGGGCCGCGCAAAATAGACGTATTCAAAAATGCAAAAGGCGCGCCGCTGATGCTCGGGAAATGCCTGAATGCTCATCAGGCCCTTTTCATTGATGATGACAATCTCGCCGGGCTCGACATCGCGAACGAATTCGGCGTGAATGAGATCCAAAGCGGTCGTTTCGCTGGATAAAACCCAGGCGCCATTGGCCGTCCGGCCAATGGAAAGCGGGCGGAAACCATGGCGATCGCGAGCGCCGATGAGCTCCTTTTCGGTCATAATGACCAGGGAATAAGCCCCTTCGATCCGGCGCAAGGTTTGGACGAGGGAGTTTTCCACACCGCCCAAAACCGGCTGGGCAAGCATCATGATGATGATTTCACTATCGACGGTCGTTTGGAAAACGAGGCCCCGGCGTTCCAGTTCATCGCGAAGCGGGGAAGCGTTGGTCAGGTTGCCATTGTGGGCGACGGCAATCTGGCCGCGGGCGCAATCCACGGTGAGGGGCTGGGCGTTACGGAGGTTGGAAGTGCCGGTAGTGGAATAGCGGGTATGACCGATCGCCATATTACCAACGAGGTCATGCAGCCCTTTGGGGTCAAAAATCTGGGGAACGAGGCCCATTCCGTGAAGTTTGAAAAACTTGCCATCATGGCAAGTGACAATGCC
>Ga0302319_10022995_pt1 | contig 11152 bp, 9 predicted proteins | sample Bog_T0_2_FD_203319 | JGI IMG/M metagenome (GOLD analysis project Ga0302319, IMG submission 203319) | Peat permafrost microbial communities from Stordalen Mire near Abisko, Sweden - Bog_T0_2 | ecosystem: Environmental > Terrestrial > Soil > Wetlands > Peat | place: Sweden: Abisko, Stordalen Mire...
ATGACAATTAGCCGAATGGATATGGCGCCGCAGAGGCGGAACCACCTCCGATGAATGCCCGCGTGATCACGTTAATGGATCGAAGTGCACCAGTATGTGCAATTCTGACCACTTTTCGCAGGTTAATATCGCAGCATTCGGCTGCTGTGGCGCGGTTCGACCCAAGTCCGCTATTTTCTCCGATGCGTTCACCGGCCGCGCAACGGACGCATTCCGTCGGTCCACGCGAGTTCATGGCGTAACTGGGGCAGGGTTGTGTCTTCGTCAATACGCACGAGTTCGACCTGTGCTATTTCCGCAAAGTCCTCAAGGTGCTTCATGGTTATTGGGTAGCTGAACGCGGTGTGATGCGCGCCACCGGCATAGATCCACGCGGCTGCGGCCACCTTCAGGCTCGGCCTCGCAATCCAGACTGCACGTGCGACCGGAAGCTTCGGCAGAGGCTCGCTCGGGGCCACGACATCGATCGCGTTCGCAACCATTCGGAACCGAGTGCCCATGTCTACGATGCAAGCGACTACTGCCGGGCCGGCGGGTGCGGTGAACACCAGGCGCACAGGATCGGCTTTCCCTCCTATGCCCAGGGGATGCACCTCAAGTGCAGGTTTGCCGGAGGCAATCGTCGGGCACACCTCGAGCATATGTGCCGCCAGTTCTCTTGGAGTTCCGGAGAAATCGTAGGTGTAATCTTCCATAAACGAGGTGCCCCCCGGCAGACCCTCGGCCATCACCTTCATGATGCGGAGTAGAGCCGCACTCTTCCAGTCGCCCTCCGCGCCAAAGCCATAGCCATCGGCCATCAGTCTCTGGGCAGCAATCCCCGGCAGCTGCGCCATTCCATGCAGGTCCTCGAAATTATCTGAAAATGCGCCAAAGCCTCCTTCTACAAGAAATGCACGGAGACCAAGCTCGATCTTTGCCGCCGCCAAAAGCGAGTCAGGACGGTCGTGTTTCGGCGCAATGGTATAAGTGTCGCGATACTCTTTCACCAGTTTATTGGCCTCAGCGTCTGTGAACTGATTGATGCGATCGGTGAGATCGCCGATGCCATAGGCAGAAACACTAAAGCCAAAAACTCTCTGCGCTTCCACTTTGTCCGCCTCGGTCACGGCAACATCGCGCATATTGTCTCCGAAGCGGGCGACCTTTAGATGCTGCGACTCGTTCCAGCCCGCGGCGGCACGCATCCAAGTGGAGATTTCACCGAGCACCTCAGGATCTTGCCAGAAGCCAACGACTACTTTGTGCGCCAGACGCAGGCGAGCTGTAATAAAACCGAACTCGCGATCGCCATGAGCAGACTGATTTAGATTCATGAAATCCATGTCTATGGTCGCCCATGGCAGATCGCGATTGAATTGAGTATGCAGGTGAAGAAATGGTTTCTTCAATAAGTCGAGCCCCGCAATCCACATCTTGGCAGGCGAAAAGGTATGCATCCAGAACACGAGGCCAATGCACCGCTCTTCACTGTTTGCTTCAAGGCAAAGCCGGCTGATGGCATCTGCCGTCGTGAGGACGGGCTTCCAGACCACGCTGAGCGGGATCAAGCTGGAACCATCGAGCGAGGCCGAGATCTTTTGTGAGTGCTCCGCTACTTTGTCCAGAGTCTCTTTACCATAAAGATGCTGGCTTCCGGTGATAAACCACACTTCCAATTGTTTCAAGCTCATTTTGTACCCCTCAGCTCTGAGTTTTGCCGCCGGTAATCCGAAGGCGCCGTCAACTTCGACAGACCGCGCGCACCTTCGATGAACGCAAGAGAGCAGCGGCGGTTAGACAGCATCCATCTTGAGAGAAGTTCGGCTTCCGAGATATCGGCAATCCGAATTTTCCAGACCAGGCGATCCTGCCATCGCAGACCAATCATCCTGCAATCTCTTTTTGCGATGCTGTACTCTACTGCTCAGCCCCAGACACTCACTGTTGCTTCGGCCATTGCGCCGACTACATCTTGAGGCCAGTTCCGCTGCATTCCGGGTGCTTGCACTGGCACGGTGTTTCAGGACTCTTCTTAGTCTGTTCACATGTGGTGCAGCAATGCTTCTTGCCGTTGTCAGGCTGACAGTTGCAGCCAGGATGTTCGCACTTTTGCGTGGTGGTCATCTATACTCCCCTTGCTTGAACATGCCTTCGATCTGTTAAAGGCTCTGTTGTTTAGAACATGATCCGCATTCTCATTCCGAGCAATGCAGTGGTGTAGGCTTTGCTTGCATACGTGGGATGGTTTGAAATTTCAAGGTCCGGGCCAAGGTCAACACTCTTCGTCAAGCGAAGCCGGTAAAAGGTCTCCATTACGCTCTCGTGATGTTTGGCGCCGAAACTCGGCTCGGAGTGAATGAAGGAAATGCCGAACATGTCTCCGCGTCTTCCAAAGGGCTCTACCTGGTCCAGGCCAAGCTCTTCCACTTGCTTGATTGAGGTACCCGTATTCGACGCAAAGCCAAGTCTCCCGAAGGGCGTCCAACCACTGCGCAATTCATGCTCAAAGGCGATGCCGCCGCCCGCGCCGCTGCCGAGGGACGCCGTGTCGTCACGCCAGAAATTCATGCGATAGTCTCTGAACTGCTTGCCAGGTGAGCCGCCCAGCCAGCCGAGTTCGATGGACTCCATGTACTTGCGATCGGCCAATGTTTTAAGGTTCCCTTGCGGTGGACCTTCGGTGTCGACGACCAGTGCATGTATGTAAACATGCTGAGTCGCCTGTAGTTCAACTGCCGCGCCGCCGGCATAGGCTCCATCTGAGGCAAACGTCAGATTGCCGTCGCTTCCTCCATTCAGGAACTGAGCGCGCTCGTCATTGTTGAACATGCTCAGACTGATGTATTCGTTCGGATGGATCTTGCCGATGTAGAGCGACAGCCTCTCGTTGAATAAATCCTGGCGCCAGTAAAGGATGTTGACCGTTATCGGTTCCTGCGGTCCACCTCCTTGCAGACAATTGAGGGTAAGACCGGAGCCGAGGCTTTGGCTAAGATTGAATTGCTCGCTGATGCCGATGTTCGTTCCCGATCTGACCAGAAGGCTGATTGTCCCAGCATTACTCTCATGGTCATAGACCTTCCAGGCAGCCGTGAAATCGGCTCGGCCGCTGGTTTGATCGTGCCGCACGCCATCCGGCGTTGCTGTCGCATATTGGCTGACGAAGGTATACGTTGCGCCGATCTTCAACTTGGCCGATTGGTTGATTCGGTCAGTCAGCCGTTCGAACGGCTCTAAGATCACTGCGAAGGGATCAGTCGCCAGAACGGGATCCGCCGGCACTTTCGACAGTGCAACTGCATCCCGGTCGAGTTCCTGGCGAAGTTCGTCAGGTTCCTGCGCCAGACTTGAATACGTTGCATACCCCCCGGCCTGGCTGCTCTGCCGGGCTGAGCCTGAATCGGTGCTTCTGTCCTGGCCGGTAGCCACAATACCAAATGCAACAAAAAATAACAGCGGTAATATCTTCATTGCGATTCTCCCCAGAGGTCCGAATCGATCGGTCTGGTGTGTTGCGTAAGTGACGCAGATGCTGACTGGAGCGACGGCCCAGCGCGACGCAAGTATCGAACAGGTTCGTTCAGCAATGCTGGTCACTATTGCTCATCGAAGAGAGTGGCTATCTAGCTGGCAGGATTCGCTCTTTCCTCCTCAAGAAAGGAGCTGGCTCGCGAAGCAAAAGTGTGCAAGAGAGCACAGTCTTTGTCCTTATTTGGGAGAACAATTGCACTTGCCGTGACTATAGCCCGGCGAGGAGTCCGTCATGTCCGATCGTCTTGCGCTGGGGTCCATCCCAACAAAAATCCTGTTGCCTATCGACTTCAGCCCATCGTCCCAAGCGGCCTTAGAGACAGCGGCCGACCTCGCTTTACACTTCCATGCCGAACTGTTCTTAGTGAATGTCCTTCCGTTCTTTTCAACCTTCACGCCTGAATATGCCGTTCCCCAGGTGAAGTTTCAACAAGAAGAAAAGGCGCGCGCAGAAAAGCTTCTGGCAAAGGCACTGGCAGTTCTTGCTGCCAAGGGAGTAAAAGCAGGCTCCAGTGTCGAACTTGCGAATGACGTTGCGGGATGCATCATGGAAGTGGTGGAGCGCGAGCATATCGATATGGTCGTGATCTCCACGCACGGCATCTCCGGCTGGCGTCCTCTGGTCTTCGGGTCGATTGCGGAGAAAGTCGTCAAGCTCGTGCAATGTCCACTCTTGCTTCTTCGCTCAGCCAAGCCCGAAGCCGGCGACAATACTCCTTCAGGCCACTCTGTGGAATGGTGGTAGCGGGTTGTAGTGAACGAAACAGCCAGAGGTACAGCAGCCTGCCGATTTTGTCTGGAAGATCGCAGGCGCTGCCCCGCTGCGGACGGCGGCCAAGTTCCGCCTACCCTTCGGACCTGGGAATGACAAGTCCCGAAAGACCCAGCGATATCGAATGAGCGAGCAAAACTGACCAGAACTTGATTTGACCCTCGTTCAACCTGAAAGCAGGAGGGAGCAACCATGCCGGAACAATTTGAGAATCCAGAAGTCACCAAGATTGAAGACGAGACGGTCTCGGACGCAACGCCACACAAGCGTATTGAACGTGTCGCCGAAAAGGCAGCGCAGAAGGCTTCGCACACGGAACAGCATTACGACCAGGATCACCCGATCGTTTCAAAATAGAAGGATGTCGGGATATTCACTATCCGGCGTTACCACCTGTCCAAGCAACATTCTTCGGCCCCGCTATCTCAGAGTGTCAAATTTCACTGTGCGTTCGAGCGACAGGAAGTCACCACCAAGAGAAGCGACGATCTGGCGTCTGGATTTTCGCTGACTGTCATCTGAACCCTGGGCCGATGGTTGGTTTGGGATCTGTTTTGCTGCCACTGCAGCGATGCGCGCTCGTCAACGGAGCAAGAGCAGGAGAATAGTCTCAAATGGAATCGAAACCGGATAAGGCCCAGCCCAAGGATGACAAGGATTCCCTGAAGACGCTTGCCATGCCCGAGCTGATGAAAAAGCTTGGTGCATCGGCTGACGGACTCACACAGGCTGAGGCTGCGAAGCGCCAGGCGCAGTATGGGCCTAACCAGATCGAGGAGAAGAAAACCAACGAATACCTGAAGTTCCTCTCCTACTTCTGGGGTCCGATTCCGTGGATGATTGAAGCTGCAGTTATCCTGTCCGGGATCGTCCGTCATTGGCTCGATTTCTTCGTAATTCTTGTCTTGCTATGTTCGAATGCTTTAGTCGGATTCTGGGAAGAGCATCAGGCAGGAAACGCGATTGCCGCTCTGAAGGCCCGCTTAGCGATTAAGGCCAAGGTCAAGCGCGATGGCAAATGGCAAAATCCCAAGGCCAGCGAGGTTGTTCCCGGCGACGTAATTCGCCTCCGGCTGGGTGACATCGTTCCCGCAGATGCGCGGTTGCTCGACGGTGATTCCATCGAGGTCGATCAGTCCGCCCTGACCGGCGAGTCGCTGCCTGTCACCGCTAAATCGGGCGGCGCTGTGTACTCCGGCTCCATCATCCGCCAGGGCGAGATTGACGCCATCGTCTATGCCACTGGGTCGAACACGTACTTTGGCAAGACCGCGCAACTCGTCGAACAGGCTCACACAGTCAGCCACTTCCAAAAGGCTGTAATGAAGATCGGCGACTACCTGATCATTTTGGCGGTAGCGCTGGTCGCCTTGATTCTGGTCTTTGCCCTCTTTCGCGGAGACAAGGTACTTACCACACTCGAATTCTGCCTGGTGCTTTTGGTGGCCGCCATCCCCGTCGCCATGCCGACTGTACTGTCGGTGACCATGGCAGTTGGGGCCCGCCTGCTGGCAAAGAAGGAAGCGATCGTAACCCGCCTGTCGGCAATCGAGGAACTGGCCGGCGTCGATGTTCTCTGCTCCGACAAGACAGGAACACTGACTCAAAACAAACTCACCTTGGGCGATCCGTTCTGCATTGATGGGATCTCTGCCGCGAACGTCGTTCTCTGGGCCGCACTGGCATCCCGCGCGGAAGACAAGGACACCATTGACCTGGCGGTAATCGGTGGCGTGAAAGACGACAAGGAACTGAAGAGCTGCAAAGTCCTCCACTTCATGCCCTTCGATCCGGTGCACAAACGCACTGAAGCTACTGTCAAAGGGGCGGACGGGAAGCAGTTCTTTGTCGCCAAGGGAGCACCGCAGGTGATTCTGCAGATGGCGACCAATGCCGCCGACATCAAGACAGCGGCAAACAAGGCAATTCTTGACTTTGCGGGCCGCGGCTTCCGGTCTCTTGGTGTGGCCAGGGCTGACGAACAAGGCAAATGGAAGTTTGTCGGCATGTTGCCCTTGTTCGATCCGCCGCGCGCGGATGCCAAGGAAACCATCGCCAACGCCGTACAAATGGGCGTCAAGATCAAAATGGTGACGGGCGACCAAATTGCCATTGCCCGGGAAACATCGAAAGAACTAGGCTTGGGCGTCAATATCCTGGACGCCAACGCGCTCGGCGACACCAAGAAGAAGGAGTCTCCGCAGGTAGTTGCGCAAATCGAGAAGGCAGACGGCTTCGCGCAGGTTTTCCCCGAACACAAGTTTCATATCGTGGATGTGTTACAGACCTGCGGCCACATTGTCGGCATGACCGGCGATGGAGTGAACGATGCGCCTGCGCTGAAGAAAGCCGACTGCGGCATTGCCGTCTCCGGCGCAACCGATGCAGCCCGCGCGGCAGCTTCAATCGTTCTACTCACCTCCGGTCTCGCTGTAATCATCGACGCGATCAAAGAGAGTCGCCGCATCTTCCAGCGGATGAATAGCTACGCCATCTACCGCATTGCGGAGACGCTGCGCGTGCTGTTCTTCATGACACTGGCCATCCTCGTCTTCAATTTCTATCCCGTAACGGCCGTGATGATCGTGATGATCGCGCTGCTCAATGACGGCGCGATCCTGTCGATCGCTTATGACAACGTCTTATATAGAAACAAGCCCGAAGCCTGGAATATGCGGCTCGTGCTCTCCATCTCCACCGTGCTGGGAGTCATTGGCGTTGTAGCCGCGTTTCTCTTGTTCTATCTAGGCGAGCGCGTCTTTCACATGGACCGCTTGACCGTCCAGACACTGATGTACCTTAAGCTTTCGGTGGCCGGCCATTTGACCATCTTCCTCACCCGCACACGCGGCCCATTCTGGTCGATACGTCCCGCGAAGATTCTGCTCATCGCGGTCGTGGGCACGCAAGCAATCGCGACACTGCTCGCAGTCTATGGAGTATTCATGGCTCCGCTGGGCTGGAAATGGGCTGGATTTGTGTGGGCCTACGCTCTGGTCTGGGCACTCTTCAACGATCGAGTGAAGCTTCTTGCCTATCGCATTTTCGATCCGATCAAGAAAGCGATTCCGCCAACCGCAATCGCCGACGACGAAACTCAGCAGATCGCGACGCGGGCTTATGAGATTTATGAACAGCGAGTCCATGGCGAAAGCCAACAGGATCAGGACTGGCTTGAAGCGGAGCGGGAGACTCGGAAGGATCAGGTGGAACATGCGAAAGCTGAGTGAGCGCCCATGTGAATGCTCAACGGCACCGGCTCCTAATCCGCGTCGCACCTGCGGAGGAGAGAGCATGGCAATAATTTGCAAAGCAACAGCGGAACATGGATGCCAGATTATTCAAGAAACCGCCGAGGACCAAATATGCAGTGCAATTTGAAAGACCTAATAGGATCTTCCGTTTCCGCGAGCGATGGCGAAATAGGAAGCGTCCGCACTTTTCTTTTCGATGACCAATCCTGGAAGGTTCGCTACGTGGTCGTGGATGTTGGGAACTGGCTGAAACGGCGCGATGTGGTTCTTCCAATTACGGCGCTCGAAAAGCCTGACTGGGCTAACAAGGCCTGCTGCGCCCATTTGACCAAGGATCAAGTGCGCAACAGTCCCGATGTCGATGCCGAAATGCCGGTATCGCGTCAACAGGAAATTGCCATGCATGATTACTTTGGCCCACTGGCGAGCTGGGTCGACAGCCAGTTCGGGATGCCGCCCATGCCGACTGGAATGAAATACCCAGTGCACGCCGCAGAGGTCCTCCATCTGCGCAGCACATCACACATGCTGGGGTATCAAGTCTGGGCAATTGACGGCGACTTTGGAATCCTTGAAGGCTTTGTCATGGATGAGGCTAGCTGGCATCTAGGTTACCTCGATGTGAAAAGTGGAGACTGGCTCCAGAATCGATCGGTGCTGGTCCCCACCCGCTGGGTACAGTCCGTTTCCTGGACCGAATTCCGCATTCAATTGCATCACACGAAGGCGGGAATGTAGGTCAAACGCCATCCTTATCGCATCAAGCGTTTGATTTGTGGCCTTCAACAAGAGTTGCCGCCAGCGCCATTGAACTCTCCAAGCATTGGGCAAGACGAGATGGACGGATCAGGACTGGATAGAGGCGGAACGAGAGATACACCATGATCAGGTGGCCGAGAAGAAGACGTTGTAACACCGAAGGAGCAGGATGACCATCGATTCGAAAGTCTACCGCGCACCGCCAGGCAAAAAGGTCGACCTCAGCAAGTGGCCGACGATTGTCGCTCCTTGTACGAAGTCGAAGAAGCAGTACAAGGAACTCCTGCAGGAACACATGGAAAAGCTGAGCTCGTTACAGCAGCTTCACTACGCATCCCACCGCTATGCGTTGCTGCTGATCTTTCAAGGGATGGATGGAGCCGGCAAAGATGGCGCCATTCGACACGTCATGTCCGGCGTTAATCCTGAAGGTTGCGAGGTTTTCAGTTTCAAACAGCCAAGTGCCGAGGAGCTCGATCATGACTTCCTTTGGCGCACAACATGCCGTCTTCCGGAGCGCGGCCGCATAGGCATCTTCAACCGTTCCTATTACGAGGAAGTGTTGGTTGTTCGAGTACACCCGGAGATTCTCCGCAACCAGGGGCTTCCCGAGGAACTGCGCGACAAGAAGAACATTTGGGAGCAGCGTTATGGGTCCATCGCGGACCTGGAGAAACACCTTCATCGAAACGGCACGCAGATCGTCAAAATATTTCTTCATCTTTCTTACGAGGAGCAACGGAAGCGATTCTTAGCGCGCATCGATGAACCAGACAAGAACTGGAAGTTCAGCACCTCAGACATTCACGAGCGGAAATACTGGAAACACTACATGAAGGCCTACGAGGATTGCTTTCAAGCGACGAGCTCGCATCATGCACCGTGGTACGTCGTACCCGCCGACGACAAAGAGAATGCGCGGCTCATCGTCTCCCAGATCGTTCTTGATGCGCTGGGGGGACTCAAAATGGCGTATCCAATAGCCACCGAAAAGCGCAGTCTCGAATTGCACTCGATCAAAATGCTGCTGGCGAAATGACACCGGAGATCCAACGCAAGCAGTCACAGGAAAGCCGAACCAGCACCACCGCAGTCGCGGAGATATGGAAAGGAACAGTCAATATGTCCACCACCGAACTCCCCATCAACGTTGAGAAGGACGATATACCTCAACCATTCAGCAAAAACTTCGATCAGTTTGGCAATTCCTCCGGTTTCAACTTTGACGTGAGTCTGTCAACTGCGGTTGCAGCAAACGGCAAGACTGAAGAGAGAGCGCCAAAGCCCAAGGGTCCACTCTCGCCTGAGATGCTGGACAAGATGAATCGCTACTGGCGCGCCGCGAACTATCTTTGCATCGGCCAGATCTATCTCTTCGATAATCCCCTGCTTCGCTCGCCGCTCACGGCAGAGCAGATCAAGCCACGGCTGCTCGGTCACTGGGGCACCTCGCCGGGACAAAACTTCATCTATATTCATCTGAACCGGCTGATCAAAGAGCACGATGCCGACATCATCTACATTTCCGGTCCTGGGCACGGAGGTCCTTCGCTCAATGCCTGCTCGTATCTCGAAGGCTCCTACACCGAAGTCCACCCGGAGATCACGCACGATGAAGATGGCCTGCGGCTCATGTTCCGCAAGTTCTCAACACCGGGCGGCGTCCCCAGCCACTGCGGACCGCATGTCCCAAATTCTATGCATGAAGGCGGAGAGCTTGGGTACTCACTGGTTCATGCATTTGGCGCAGCCTTCGACAATCCCGACCTGATTGTGGCCTGCGTTATCGGAGATGGCGAGTCCGAGACATGCCCGCTCGAAGGAAGCTGGAAGTCGGTCAACTTCGTCAATCCAGTACGAGACGGCGCGGTTCTTCCAATCCTTCATTTGAATGGATACAAGATCTCAGGCCCAACCGCACAAGGACGAACAAGCGACGCCGACTTGAAGGCCCTCTATGTGGGTCGTGGTTACAAGCCCTACTTTGTGGAGGGCGACGATCCCGAAGTCGTGCATCAACTCCTTGCGCAGGCGCTTGAGGATTGCTATGCCGAGATTCGGGGAATTCAGCAGGAAGCTCGTAAGAGCGGCTTCAAAAAGCAGCCAGTCTGGCCAATGATCATCTTCCGCACTCCCAAAGGCTGGACCTGCATGAAGGAAGTGGATGGAACGCCGATTGAAGGCACCTTCCGCGCGCATCAGGTTCCGCTCGCATCGGTCAAGGACAATCCTGAACATCTCAAGATCCTTGAAGCCTGGATGAAGAGTTACAAGCCAGAGGAGCTTTTCGACGTGAATGGCAAATTCATCGACGAACTCGCTGCCCTCTCACCTGTCGGCAATCGGCGCATGGGCGGCAATCCCCATGTCAATGGCGGACGCGAGCTGATAACCCTCGCGCTGCCCGACTTCACCGATTACGCGCTCGAAATCCCTGGACCAGGACAGGTTCTAGCCGAGGCTCCGCGCAAGCTGGGAGAATTCTTCCGAGACATTTTCAAAATGAATCCAAAGAACTTTCGCATGTTCTGTCCCGATGAATCGAATTCCAATCGCTTGAATTCCATCTTTGAAGCAACGAAACGCTGCTCAATGGCCGAGATTGTTTCAATCGACGATGAATTGGGTCCGGACGGCCGCGTGATGGAAGTGCTGAGTGAGCACCTCTGCCAGGGGTGGCTTGAAGGCTATCTGCTTACCGGGCGGCATGGCATGTGGTCCTCTTACGAAGCGTTTGCGCAGGTGGTCGATTCCATGACTACCCAACACGCCAAGTGGCTGGAGCAATGCGAAGCTTTTCCTTGGCGCAGACCACTTGCGTCCCTCAATGTTCTGCTAACAAGTCATGCATGGC
>Ga0302319_10022996_pt1 | contig 11152 bp, 8 predicted proteins | sample Bog_T0_2_FD_203319 | JGI IMG/M metagenome (GOLD analysis project Ga0302319, IMG submission 203319) | Peat permafrost microbial communities from Stordalen Mire near Abisko, Sweden - Bog_T0_2 | ecosystem: Environmental > Terrestrial > Soil > Wetlands > Peat | place: Sweden: Abisko, Stordalen Mire...
CATTGCTTTTTGTGTTAGGGATTCTGTCTTAACTCTACAGCGATCTACCCGTTGCCGAGTTCCGCCGCCCCGAAGCCCGCCCTCTGCTGCCGGAACGATGCGCGCGGATCGCGAGCCGACGCCGCGCCGGCATAATGAACCGCCAACCTTAACGCCAGCGATCCTAATGCGCCAAAAACTCCGGCCCACTTACGCCGCGCAGTCGACTTACCGGGCACAACAGCTAACACCAGACTTGCCACAGTTAGCACTTCCGCCGTCCTCCAAAGCGCGCCAGACACCCCTGTTTTCAGCGGACGCGCCACCTGCTCCACCTTCCCCGCCTCACGCTCGATTGCAAAGCCGGTCGCCAGTTCCGCCAGTCGCCCGGCCGTTCCAAAGATCAGCGTGATCCGATGAGCCCTGGGATCCTCGAAAACAATGTCCAGGATAGAAGCGGCGCTGGCAGCCGCCGACGACAGAAACAGCACCGGCATTAGCCTTCGCACCTGCTGGTAAATCGGAATCGCCGTGTTGCTGATCAGCACCCCGGTATATCCGGCCAACGCCAAGCCGAACACCCCCGCGCCGTACCCTGCCGCCGAACCGATCCATCCCCACATCCCTGGTCGGTTGCTAAAAAGCCCAGCGGCAATGGCCAGAGGAGCGGCGCCTGACAAAATCCACGCTCCCACATTCATCGGCGACGTCGGCCGAAACACGCGCATCATGTTCAGGAATCGCTCTGGACGCCCCAGGTCGTGGATCAGCAGTCCGCCGCCAACGGTCGAGCCGATAATCCCGATAATGTGGCAATTTCGTCCGAATTTCTGTAAACCTTTGTCGCCCAACAACTGCGCTGCCGCACCCAGGGCGAGAGCAGCGCCCGCGGCTCCGCCCAGGAAGTAATAGACCGGAATATCGATCTTCCAAACCGGCTCCTTCAACATCGGCCGGTCGTAGTAAGTAGGATCGTGCTGCGAAAGCGTTGGCATCTGGCCCCATGGCTTGGGCTCAATTTGCTTGATGCGCTCGTCCACCGACTCCACATGCTGATGCGATCCCTCGCCGCTCAACACACCTAACGACAGATCGATGTCCCGCCCGTCCGTTCTAACCATGGCCGTTGCCCTCTCTTGCCGCCAGTACTGCGCCGAACGCCACCGCCGCCACACCTAATGCCGCCAGCCCCATCGAGATCCAACTCTCTTTCACCTTCTTGGCCGGCGCCACCGGATCGGGTGGCAGATTGTAGACCTCGGGCTTATCTACCAGCAGAAAAAACGCGTTCAATCCTTCCGTTCCCGGCTGGCTCTCCTTATCCGCGCCATAAAGATAAGCTTCATTCATGCCCAACTCATGCAGATGATCCACACGCTGATGCGCACGTTGTCTCAATTCATCGAGATCGCCGAATTGAATGGACGCGGTGGGGCAAGCCTTGGCGCAGGCCGGCGTCATGTCTTCTTTCAACCGGTCGTAGCAGAGCGTGCATTTCCATGCCCGGCCATCGTCCTCGCGCCGGTCGATCACGCCAAACGGACAGTTCACAACGCAGTATCCGCAGCCATTGCATATATCCGACTGAACAAATACGGAGTCGAACTCAGTCCGAACAATCGCGCCCGTCGGACAGCTTTCCAGACACCCGGCCCGCGCGCAATGCTTGCACACATCGGACGAGAAGATCCACGAAAACCCATCGGCGATCTGATTCGACAACGGCACTGGCCGCTCGATAAACGCGACGTGACGCCAGGTGGACGCCCCCAGCGCGACGGTGTTGTCGTAAGACATGCCGGAGAGCGCAAACCCGTCGTCGGGCAGTTGATTCCACTGCTTGCACGCCACTTCGCAAGCTTTACATCCGATGCAGATCGTGGTGTCGGTAAAGAACCCTTTGGCACCCATGGCTAGGCGTTGCTCTCCTTGCTCTCTTCCGCCTTGAATCCGTGCTCCGAGCCCGGCTTATGACGCGCCGCCGGAAGATCGCGCTGCCAGGCTTGCGGGTCCATAGCCGGGACCAGCGGCCCACTGGTGACAACCGTCCGGTGACGGCTTCGACGCCCCGCTTCAATCATAGCTGTCAGCGCCTTCGATTCCTGAATGCTGACGTTCGGATCGCCCACAAAGCTGATCAGATCGTTAACCGAGTCGCCCACCACCAAACCCTTGCTCGACCAATGATACGGCAGTCCAATCTGATGGATCACTTGGCCCTGAATGCGAATCGGCCTAACTCGCAGGCTCACTAACACTCGCGCCTCAATCTCCGCGCGCGCCGTGCGGATGGTTGCCCACCCGCCGTTCTTTAACCCTTGCAGCGCAGCTAATTCGGGCGACACTTCGCAGAACATCTCCGGCTGCAACTCCGACAGCCACGACAACCACCGGCTCATACCGCCCGCCGTATGATGCTCGGTCAGCCGGTAAGTCGTGATCATAAACGGAAACCGGGGATCGGCGAACGCGCGATGGTAAGGGTTATCGCGTCGCCACCACTCCATCCGCGACGGATTACACTGCTGCCCATAGAGCGGATTCTGGACAATCGATTCCTCCGGTTCATAGTGCGTCGGGAACGGGCCATCCTCCAGTCCGCTCGCCGCAAACAGCCAGCCCTTGCCATCCGCCTGCATTATGAATGGATCCATACCCGCAATGGTGTCTTTGCCGCGCGCGTCCGGACCAGGACGATAGGAAGGCGGCCGGTCCACTATGAAGTCCGGCGTATCTTCTCCAGTCCAACGCTTCTTGTCTTCGTCCCACCAGACATAGCGTTTACGCTCGGACCACGGCTTGCCTTCCGGATCTGCCGACGCGCGATTGTATAACATCCGCCGGTCCGCGGGCCACGCCCAGCCCCACTCGCGAGCAGCCGCATTTTGCTGCGACCCAGGCTTGCGGCGGGCCGTCATGTTCATACCATTGGCATAGCTGCCGGCATAAATCCAGCAACCGCTTACAGTGGAGCCGTCATCCTTCAGAGCGGTGAAACCAGGGACCGGCTGGCCATCCGCGATTGTGTAGCCATTAATCTCTTTCAGCACCGCCTCGGCGACGATCTCGTTCTTAGGTCCTTCCGTCGGATAGGTCCAAGTCAGATCCTGAATCGCCTTATCGCGCTCCAGCGTAGAGTCGGCGTATAACTCCTGCAATCGCAGACCTAGCTTATAGGTGAAGTCCAACTCGCTCTGGCAATCCCCAGGCGGTGGAATCGCTTTATGATGCCATTGCAGCAGCCGTTGCGTATTGGTGAAGCTCCCATCCTTTTCGGTGTGCGCAGCCGCCGGGAAGAAGAACACTTCCGTCTGAATATCTTCCGGTTTCACCTCTCCGCGTTCGATCTCCGGCGCCGATCGCCAGAAGTCCGCGGTCTCAATCAGGTTCAGATCCCGCACCACCAGCCACTCCAGCTTTCTCAATCCCTCGCGCTGCATCGGACCGTTCATCGACCCCACGACTGGATTCTCTCCCATCACGAAATAACCCTTGACATCGCCATCCGCCATCGCCGCGACAGTATTCATGTGAGAGTGATCGGCCGTCAGCATCGGCATACGATCGAAGCACCAGCCGTTTTCCTTAGTCGCTTTATCGCCGTAATAAGCCTTCATCAGCGACACCGCATACTTGCGGAATTCGCCCCACCAGCCCGAGGGCGATTCATTCAAACGAACATAGGTGTCGAAGTCTTTGTCATGCTTTGCTTTCGGCATCGGTAGATAGCCAGGCAGCAAATTGTAAAGAGTTGGGATGTCCGTGGACCCTTGAATGGACGCATGTCCGCGCAGAGCCATAATGCTACCGCCCGGACGTCCCATATTACCCAACAAAAGCTGAATAATCGCCGCCGTGCGGATGTACTGCACACCGATAGAGTGCTGCGTCCAACCCACGGCATAGCAAAATGCCGAGGTCCGTTCGCGCCCTGAATTCCGGCACATCGTCTCTGCCACCTTCAAGAACAGGTCCGCCGGAATCCCGCAAACGTTCTCCACCATCTCCGGCGTATACCTCGAGAAATGCCGCTTCAGCAGTTGGAACACGCAACGCGGATGCTGCAGCGTCCGGTCGTTTTGGGCGGCTTGAATCGGTTGCTTCTGCACCGGCCCCGACGGACCTTCGCGCGATCCGGACGCCGCCTCTGGATCAACGCCTTCGTACATCCAGGTGCTGCGGTTGTAGGCGCCCTTCTCCCCATCCCAACCGCCAAACAGCCCGTCGAAATCCTCAGTGTCCTTAAACTCCTCGCTGATGATCGCCGGAGCGTTGGTGTAATTTACGACGTACTCGTGGAAATAGCGATCACGCGTCAGGATGTAATTCACGATGCCGCCTAGAAAGGCGATATCGGTCCCGGCGCGGATCGGCACATGGATATCCGCTACGGCGCTGGTGCGAGTGAAACGAGGATCGACATGAATAATCGTGGCGCCCCGTTCCTTCGCTTTCATCACCCACCGGAATCCCACCGGATGGCACTCGGCCATGTTGGAGCCTTCGATCACGATGCAATCGGAGTTCTCCAAGTCTTGTAAATAGCCGGTGGCTCCGCCTCTACCGAACGATGTCCCCAGACTGGGGACGGTGGCGGAGTGTCATATACGGGCCTGATTTTCCACTTGTACGATCCCTAATCCGGTGAACAGCTTCTTGATCAGGTAATTCTCTTCGTTGTCCAGGGTCGCGCCGCCCAGGTGTGCCATCGCCAACGTTCGCCGCAAGGGATGGCCGTCTGTATCGCGATCCTCCCAGTTATCGTCGCGCGTCTTCTTCACCCGCTGCGCCACCATGTCGATAGCTCGGTCAAGCGGTATCTGTTCCCATTCCAGCCCGCCCGGTCGGCGATATAGAACGTGCTGGACGCGATGGGAACCAGTGACCAGTTGGAATGTGGCCGCTCCCTTCGGGCACAGGCACCCCGCCGAAATGGGCGAATCCGGATCGCCCTCAATGTCCAGGATTTTCTCGTCCCTCACGTACACCAGTTGCCCGCAGCCGACCGCGCAATAGGGGCAGATGGAACGAACCACTTCATGAGCTTTTTTGGTACGGGCGTGCAGATTTTTAGTCCGGCTCGAAAAAGCCGAACTTCCCAGCCCTTTTACGTCACCCGATTGAAGCTGGCTTAAGACAGGCCATTTTGACACTGGATTATACTCCGCAAGTGGGATGATTCTGGGGCCTTGAATGTTTCCGTGATTCTCGCCCGCTTGCCTTAATGTTAACCCGTGGCTGCCGCGCGCGGCGCTTACGATAAAATAGTGCGTCATGAAGCCTCGGTTCCTCGGCGCGCTCCTGGTTGGTTGCTTCTCGCTAGCCGGGCAGCCTGTCGTGCAGGCGCATTTTCATCACGTTCACTTGAACTCTACCGATCCGGCTGCCGCCATCGAGTTCTACTCCACGCACTTCGATTGCGAAAAGGGCGAGTATCAAGGCCAGCCCGCAGTCCGGGCACAGAAGTCGTGGCTGCTCTTCAATAAGGTTGACAAGGCTCCGCCCTCCGAAGTCGTCTCCACTATCTGGCACATCGGCTGGGGCGCCGAAGACATGAAGGCTACCTATCAAAAAGAGCTAGACTTGGGCGCCAGGTTTCAGACCCCTATCACCGATATCAGTGACCTTGCTAACTCGCCGGGTTTCTACTATGCCTACGTCGACGGCCCCGATCATGCGCTGATCGAACTGAACACAGCCAAGCATCATCACTTCGGTCACCTGCACTTATTCAGCGCCGACCCGGTAGCCGCAGGCGTCTGGTATATCGATAATTTCGGCGCCACCACCTATCGAAAACCGCCCTTCCCGAACCAGCCCCGCTTCTACAAGGGATTTCAAGTGGCTCCGTCCATGTCGTTAATGATGGACAACGTCAATATCATTATCTTTCCCATGGAGCACGCCAGCCAGACTTTCCCAGACATCTGGAAAGGCCGAGATCGGTTCTCGTCGACGAAAGGCCGTGTCATCGACCACATAGCCTTCAGCGTGGATGATGTAAAGCAAGCGACTGCCGCACTAAAAGCCAAGGGCATCGCGGTAAGCGCAGACGGATTCATCGACGGACCTGACGGCATCCGCATCGAACTGGTTCAAGGTCGGTAGGGTTGGCTCCGTCGATGCGCCTTCCCAAAACCGTAGGCTCCGTACCGAAGATCCGGCGCTCGCGTTTCCGAGCCGTGAGCGTCAGCGAGCGGTATGGCGGTTTTTCCGCCTCCTGCCAGGCTAGCTATAGGTATAGCTAGGAACCAGCGCGAGGCGGTACTGCTTTCGGTTCGCTCCTCCTACCAATGCGCCGGCTTGCCGATCTCCAATTCCCATACCTCGGTATTAAACCCTTGCAGCTTATCCCGAAGCGCTTTCGGCGTCCCTGTCAACTGCGGGAACGTGCCAAAGTGCATCGGGATCACTTTCTTAGTCCGCAACAGGCGGCACGCCATCGCGGCCTCCTCCGGCCCCATCGTGAAATGATCGCCCACCGGCAAAAAAGCCAGATCGGGATGATACAGCTTCTGAATCAACTGCATGTCGCAAAATACGGTGGTGTCACCCGCGAAGTAGGCCACCCGTCCATCCGGGAAGTGCAACACATAGCCGGCGGCCTCGCCGCCATAAATGATTTTGCCGTCGTCGATGATTCCACAGCTATGCACCGCGTGAGTCATGGTGACCTTCACAGGCCCCACAGGCTGAGTGCCGCCCTTATTCATGGCGGAGCAGTTTTCCACGCCCTTCGATTCCATCCAGTGACAAGTCTCGAAGATACCCACCACCGTAGGCTTGAACTGCTTAGCCAGCGCAACGGCGTCGTGGATATGATCGAAATGCCCATGGGAAATCAGAATGGCATCCACGCGGTCGAACTGGTGATCTTGCGGATATTTGGGATTGCCTTCCACCCACGGGTCCATTACAAAAACTTCCCCGGATTCCAAACGTAGCTGCATCGTTGCGTGCCCGAGCCAGGTAATTTCAACCATTGATCAAAGTCCTTTCGGATTCGGATTCGTAGCGGGAAGCTGGATTCCATCGCCGTACTTCGCCACGCCAGGAACAGTCACTGGCAGGTGTCCGCCAATCGCAATCTCGCCAAACAGAGCCTTCGCGAGCGCGGTTTCGGAAGTGGACGTGGTGCTGTAAGTCGTCAGATACGCCTTGACGTCCGGAAAATTCCGCAGCAGATAGGGGTTGCCGAGCGCCGCCAGTGTCACTGGGGCCGCGCCTTTCATCAAAGCGCTCATTAAAGCCGGATACTCGCCTCCCAGCGCCACATCGCCGCGCCCTGCGTTCACGGTCGCATAAGCCGCTACGATCACCGAACTGGAGCCCGCCGTCCTCTCGACGATGCGATCCATATCGTCTTTCGACATTGCAGGATCCAGCAGCGTGATCTTCATCTTCGGTGCGCGCTTCTTCATCTCTTCGATCAAGTGCCTGCCCTGCTGGCCGCTACGGGTTTCCGCCAGGACCAGCAACGAAGCACTATCGGAGTTGCGGACCGGCAACATGTCGTTCGAGTCCTTCACCAGCGTAAGGGCGCGATCGGCCACCTGCTGCGCGATTTCCTCCTCCTCAGGAGCGCCGATCAACTCCGCGATCGCCTCGGTGTTGGCAGGCTTCTGGCGATTCAGCCCTAACCGCACCTTCGCCGAGAGCACCTTCAGCGCGCTTTCATCCAGCCGTTTCTTCGTTAGCCGGCCGCTCTTGATAGCCGCTGTTACTCCCGCAATGGCATCTTCCACCTTGGCGGGCATCAGCAGCACATCCGCGCCCGCTTCAATCGCCCGGACCGAAGCTTCCCTGGTGTCGAACATTTCCAGCAGCCCTTGCATCTCCATCGCGTCGGTGACAATAATGCCGGTGAATTTGAGCTGATCGCGCAGAATCCCCGTCAGGATCGGCTGCGAAACCGTTGCCGGCACGCCCTGTGGATCGAGCGACGGCACCGCGATATGCGCGGTCATAATGGCGTCCACTCCCGTATCGATGGCAGCGCGGAACGGTAGCAGTTCCATACTGTTCACCCGCTCCGCCGAGGCGTCCAAGCGGGCCAGGCCTAGATGGCTGTCTTGCGCGGTGTCGCCATGGCCGGGAAAGTGCTTCACCGTCACCAGCACCGGGTTCTTTGTATCGGAGTGCGCCCCTTCAATGTAGGCTCGCACATGCGCGGCGACGTCCTGTGGATTCTCGCCGTAGGAACGGATATTGATGATCGGATTGTCGGGATTGTTATTAACATCGGCGACTGGAGCGAACAGCCAGTTCACGCCCAAAGTCCGGGCTTCCCGCGCGGTGGCAGCGCCTTCTAAGCGGCTGGATTTGACGTCGCCGGCGGCCGCGAAAGCCATGTTGTAAGGCCACGGCGTCGTCGCGTTAACCCGCATGGACGCGCCGCGCTCGAAGTCGGCGGCCACCAGCAAGGGGATCTTAGCCAAGCGCTGGAAACGATTGATGAGTGCGGCCATCGCGTAGGGGTCCGCATTGCGGATGCTTCCATACTGGATATGGCCGACCACGATCACGCCGCCCACATGCTCGTCGCGAATCAGCTTCAAATATTGGCGATACTGCCGGGAGCGGACGTTAATCGCTTCCCCATAGCACGAGACCACGACCAATTGCGCAATTTCATCGTGCAGCGAGAGAGACTTCAGCCAGCGTTGCGCGAGCGGGCTGGTCTTAGCCGGCGGCGGAACTCTGGGCTTGACCGGCTTGGCGGCGTCCAACAGAAAGCCGCAGATGGTGAAGGCGAATAGCGCTCGGCGAATGAGCATCTGGCTTAATTCTAGCGAATCGTCTATTTTCAATAGACCGCAAAACAGAAAACTGTATTCGAATCACTGGGAGAAAGCGAATATTCGCCCTCGTCCAAATGCTCGTCGGCCTCGATCTTATACAGGTGCCCGCCCAACGGCGTCACTAAAACGTGAATCGGCCGCCCGCCGCCCCGACGCCTCCGGCCTCCCCCCGACATGGTAATTTCACGATGCCCGTTGCGCGCATCCAGCCGGTACAGCCCCAGGCTGTTGGCGTCCAGATTCTTGGCATCGATGATGAAAATCGGTTCAGCCAGAGGCGTCTTCGCGGGTGAGGCTGCGCCATCGATGGAGTAAGTGATATCGCCCTTTTTACTCTCCTGGTGGGCTTGCTGAATTTCGGTTTCTACCAGCCGATCGGCTTGCAAAAGATAGGGTACATCCGGCTTGGGAGGGCGCGGCCCATCATAGCTTTCTGCTCCCATCAGCGTCGCGCCCAGGCTTAGGAAGGCAAACAACAGCTTCAGTCGCATGCTGCTTTTTATTCTACAGCGACGTTTATACCGTTACTGGAAGCGGCTCGCTTTCATTCTTGATGTGCGTTGCGCGCCCGGAATGCACAGAGGGAACCAGCAGCGAATAGCGCGTTTCCTCGGGCGTACTCGCCACCACCGTGAACCCGAGTTGATCGTAATGGTCGCCCACCAGGCCATTCTTGGGCGTCGCTCGATACACGCCAACGACTTCCCGAATTCCCTGCGCCCGCGCCGCTTCCACCAGGCGATCGAACATGAACTTCTCCATCTGCCGGCCCAGCACGCGGCAGCTCATCAGCCAGGTATCAATCTCCCAGCTGTTCGCAGACTCGCCCGGTCGGCAGAAGATCGCGCCAATCAGTCCGTAGTCGCCCATGCGATCCGCAAGGTGAAACGCGCCGGCCCATGACGTGGGATCGGCCGCCAACTGCCGGACTTGCGCTTCGGTGTACCGCCGCGTCGTAAGGTTAAATTGGTTGGTCTTGTTGGTCAGCTGCGTAACTCGCGCCAGGTTCTTATCGCCGACCGCCACGCATGACGCGCGCAACTGCAATTGCGCCAGGAAATCGTCGAGCGATTGCGATGTGGCTTGCAAATGTTTGCGTACGGCTTCGCTGCGATACTGGTCCGCGCGCGCTTGATCTTCCGCCGACAGCGAAATGGCGAAAAACGGTTTGCCGGCATCCAGGTCGCGAACGTAATGGAACACCGACGGACCCAGCTCCACGACGCTCACTTCGGGGATCTGCGCGCGCACCCACTCCCGTTCAATCGGGTTGTCGTCCAGGAAAACGAAGCTATCCAGGCCCAGCGACAGCTTGGCGGCGATATTGCGGATACTCGTGGCCTTATCGTTCCAGTTGGCCTCAAACGCCGCGAAATCCTCCATGCGCAGTAGCATGTGCGGATGCTTTTGAAAGGGCAGGGAAGCGTCCTCGTGGTTATTCTTGGACGCGACCGCGAGCAGGATTCCGCGCGCTTTCAGATCCAACAGATATTGCTGCAAGTGCCGGTGAGCTTCACCCGCGGGCGACCCTGGCCCCATCTTGATTCCGTCAAGTCCGTCTTCCCCAATCACGCCCTTCCACAGCGTATTATCCAGATCCGTAATCAGGACCTTGCGAGTCAAGCCGAGCACCGCGCGAACGTGGCATAGCATGGCGTCGGCGAGCGCCGGAAGAGCCTCTGTCGAAGGATGTTGCTGGAAGTTGAACCACAGATTGGCGTCCTGCCATTTATGCGAGCCGATCTCGCGTTGCAGCGCGGACGTATCGAGAATCGATACGTAATTCGGCGCCGTATCCAGCATCCGCGTATTGACCCGCTGAATCACCCGCGATCTGCCGCCCGCCAGCGAATTCGCCAGATATCCGTGCGCCTCCTGCGCCGGGTAATCGTAGGCGAACTGCACCACGTGGCAGCCGCACTGTTCCGCCAGCCGCTGCCAGTAAGATTGCTGCCGCTGCACCATGCTCTCGACGAACTCCGTCTCGTTCTCCGTGACCGGCGGCAGATGTAGATCGCGCCATTGACCAATCAGAAACACGATATTCGGGCGGAATTTAGCCAGCCCGCTCGCCGGATCCAGTATCTCCTGCGCCATTGAACCGTACAGGCCTTCGTAGATTTCAACCTTGATCCGGTCGCGCAGACACAGCGCCTGTAGCACGGGCGCGAGCAAGCTGGTGGTCCCGCTGGAGAGCAATGCGATGCGGCACTCGCGCAGATACGAGTCCACCTGCCCGGCGAGTTTCTTGATCAGCTTTTCCGCCCGCGCGAAGAATGCGTATTTCGGCATTTGCGTCAGCGCCCGATGCAGAATAAGAGCGGCCTGTTGCGGTCGCCCCAGATCCGAGAGAACCCGGGCGTACAGCAGCA
>Ga0302319_10022997_pt1 | contig 11152 bp, 5 predicted proteins | sample Bog_T0_2_FD_203319 | JGI IMG/M metagenome (GOLD analysis project Ga0302319, IMG submission 203319) | Peat permafrost microbial communities from Stordalen Mire near Abisko, Sweden - Bog_T0_2 | ecosystem: Environmental > Terrestrial > Soil > Wetlands > Peat | place: Sweden: Abisko, Stordalen Mire...
CGCTGGAGCCAGAGCTGAAAGCAAGAGCAACCACGTTCCGAATAAGATAAATCCTTTGGTCATAGCTTTTCCAATGAAGCGCAAATGATCTCCTCGTCGTTGCGCGTGAAAATGCGCCGGTCGGCATAGGCGGGATGCACCCAATTGACCACGCCCAATTCACGGCGCCCGCCGCGTTTGTTGGTCGGCGCGATGAGATGTGTGCGGCTGATCTCGTGATAGCCATCGGGTTTCAGGTCCGCGATCATCAGTTCGCCGCGGTCGTTGTTGATGAAAAAGTGTTCGCCATTTCGCACGATAAAACCCGTCGCCCAACGGGCTTTCTCCCTGGTCACATCGAGCGTTTCCCAAACGCGTTCGCCGGTGGCCGCGTTGAGGCAGCGAAACTGCCCGTAGCTGCAAATCCCGTAGATGTGTCCGCCGGCGATCACCGGCGTGGAGATCAGCGAGTGCAATCCATCGGTATTGATCTCGCTGTTGCTGCGACCGCGCCAGACTTCGCGCGACTCCGGCTTATCGGCGTCCAGTTCGAGCATCAGCGACCCGTCGTAGAAGGCGGATATAAACAGATTGCGGCCGCTCAGCACCGGCGTGCCCACGGTCAGCCCATACTTGATGACAAACGGCTGCTCCCAGTAAATCGCGCCCGTTTCCGGGTTCAGCGAATACACCGCCTTCGGATGCCAGATGATCAACTGCCGCGTCCCCCCGGCGCTCACCATCATGGGCTGGCAGTAGCCCGGCTCCGACTGCGACTCAATCGCCCGCCAGATTTCTTTGCCCGTGAATTTGTCGAACGCCACCACGGTGGCTCCTTTCGCGCCCGCGCCGGCCAGGCAAATGACGCGCGCTCCGTCGATCAGCGGAGCGCTCGCCGTGCCCCAGACCGGGGGAATCAAGCCATAATCGGCGACGAAATCCTTTCCCCAAATCTCACTGCCGGTCTTCGTGTCGAGGCATTTCAAGATCCCGCGCGCGCCGAGCACATAGACACGATCGTCATCCACGGTCGGCGTCGCCCGCGGCCCCACCTCGTAGCTCACGCCGGAGTAGTCGGCTTCCCAATCGCGCGTCCAGAGGATCCTGCCGGATTTCTCATCGAGACAGATCGCCCGCTCGATCCCGCTTTTATTCTCCGTCGGTAAAAAGTCGGTGACGAAAACCCGGCCGGCCGCTACGGACGGCCCGCTGTAGCCCCCGCGAATCGGCGTCCGCCACTCGACCTTCAATCCACTGTCCGGAAATTTCTCGACCACACCCGTTTCGTTCCACACGCCCAAACGCCCTTGGCCACGCCATTCCGGCCAGTCCTCGGCCCGGGCGGCCAAGGCCAAAGAGGAAAAACACGTGAAAATGAACAGCGAACGAAGCATGGAGATTTCGAGACCAGCCGATTGTGGATTGGCCGCCGCCAGTTCCGCAATGCCAATCCGTCTCGTGCGGTTCAGACGGCGCGTGATTCCCCATTTCATCAAGCCCGTCAGAGCCATGGCGCTGACCCAGGGTTGTCTAAAGAATAGACCGCGGGCGACGAACGCGCGCGGATCAAAACCAAAGGATCGAATTCCATAACCCGTGGCAAAGCATGCAAAGCGGCAGGCATCGTGTCCTGACAAAGCAAGCTCCATAGAGCAACGACTGGACCGTCAGGGCTGTCCAAAACGGAGGGCGAGATCCGACCAGATAATGGCAGCTAACAAAGATCGCCGTGGAAAGAACGATGCATGCCCAAGGATGACGCGGAGCGTAAGCCAGCATGGCGCCCAGAAACAGTCCGCGAAATACAATCTCCTCGTTGATCGGCGGCACAATGGCTTCCTCGATAAACGACAGCGCGGTCAATGGTTCCATTCCGGAATGAAACAACCGGGACTCAAAAAACCTGAGCACGCAGACCAGCACGATAAATCCGCCCGCAATCATCCAATCTCTTCGTCCGTGCGGCCAGCGTCCTATGAATATATCACGGAGTTGAGCCGTTTCCCGTCTGCAAAGCAGCACAACCACCACGAGCGCCAGAAAGGCCACGCGCAAGTAGAAAAAGACAAAGTTGCCGAAAACCGTTTGAGCGATGAACTGGTGCAGTGGCAAATATAAAACTATCCACAATGGCGAGATATTGCGTGCGCCTTCAGCCCCGGGTTCGTGTGCAGTGGTTGACATGGAGCGAGGGGTGGCCACCGCCGAGGATTCTGAATCCCGACGTGGAATTCCTAAATAGGCCAGATCGAAATGTCGCTAACTGAACTGTTAAAAGTTACTTCGCCTTCTCGGGCTGAACCTCGGCGCCCAGCAATGCATTGTATTCTTTTGTCTCCAACGTGAACTTTGGGGGAAGGCCATTCAGGTCCATATATGTCGCGGTGACCGCGCCGCCTGGAAGCTCCCATTCCGCCTCGGACGTATTCTTCCACTCCGCGCCTTTGGAGTTTGCTTTTAGAAACTCCTGAATCTCATCGGAGCCAAACTTACCGCCGTTCAGTTTGATGTAGTCTTCGCGCTGGCTCTTGCGATCCAGAAAAGTCACCGTGATTTCCAGCCCGCCGAAGCGATAGGTTCGGGACTTCTCCCGCCCCGTTTCCTTTTTCGGTTTCTGAACCGGCGCCCCGTAACGAGCTTCGATTTCCCGCTCGGTTTCGCCGATCCGGGCATGGGAGGGGATGGTGAGGGCAAAGACTGCGGTCGCGCATCCAATGACGATGGTTTTCATTTTGGGGTTCTCCTGGGTTGGCAACAATGACCTTTCGCCTGCCTACCAGTTCAAAGGGTAAATCGCGAACGAAATTGCGGGCCGTGAGTTACTCGCGCTTTTTCGCCGCGGCGTCGGCAGGCGCCGGCTCGGTCAGCAGATAAGTCATGAGATCGCGCAGCTCTTCCGGGGTCAGCGCTTTGTCCAGGCCGGTGGGCATGAGCGAGACGCTCATCGGCTCGATCGTTTTGATGTCGGATTTCCTGATCTTTGCGACGGCGCCGCCGGGCTGCGCGATTTGCAGCTCTTCGGCAGTCTCGGCGAGGCGCGTGCCGACGGTCATCGAGCCATCGCCCTGCGTGACGGTATAGCCGACGGCGTCGGGATTGATCGTGGCATTGGGATCGGCGATGTCCTTGAGCACGCTCGCGTAGTCGCGGTGCATGAGGTTGCTCAGTTCAGGCCCTACGCGAAAGCCCTCGCCGCGCAACTGGTGGCACAGCGCGCACGCGGCCTTGCCGTTAAAGAGCGCCCGGCCCGCGGCCCAATTGCCGCCCGCGATTTCAGGGATATTGCGCGTGAGATCATCTGGCGGTCCGGGTTTTGCAAACGGCACGAGGAAGCGCCGCACCGGCAATGCCCGCGGGCGCGGGTCGCGCGTGGTGAAGAAGCTCACATCGAGCTTTTTGGCGGGCGTAGAGACGGTAACGGTGAAAGGCTGCCAGACATTTTCGCGCGGCGCCGTGACAGTCAGCCGCGACTCGCGATCGCTGATCCGCTCGAGCTTTGCGCCGGGCGCCTCCAGCGCAAGGCCGGAACCGCTCGCGAAAACGACAGTGACGGTTTCCGGTTCAGGAGTGTAGTCGAGTTTGGAGAGCGGCTGCGTGGCCGGAATCAGCATCTGCCAGAGATCGATCTGTCCGCGCAGCGTCAGCGCCCCGGGCGTGGCGATCTTCTGCCAGAGCTCATCGTGGACGCTGCTCGCGCGGGTGAATTCGCGCGCGGCAATGAAATCGGGATGCGGCAGCCAGCCGCTCCAGCGACCGACACCGTCGCCCCACTCGGCCGCGATGCCGGAAAGATCGTGCGCAAGATCGAGTTTTCCGCTGATCGAGAGCGCGTAGTTCACCGCGTCGGTGCGAGGCGTGTTCTCAAAGACGATGCTGCGCCGATCTGCGCCGAGTCTCGCGCCTTTTACAGGCGCGGCGGTCCGCGGCTGCCGCAGTTGCATCTTGACCACGGCATAACCGGGGCGAATCGTTTCCAGCCGATCGGCGGACGAGACGTAGCGTCCCGATTCCATCGTGGCTCCGGCAGCAGCCTCGCGCCACGAGCCATCGAGAGGGCGATCAAACGCGACGATGGTTTCCGTCTCGCTCGCGGGCCATGTCAGCACGGGCTGCGGCGCCTCGCGGTCCGTGTAGCTGATTTTGAAAATGCGCCCTTCGCCCTTCGGGCCGTTGCCCCAGTCCGGCGCCCCGGTATGACAGCACACGACGAGATCTCCCTGCGGCGAGATCGCGCAATCCACTGCCATCAAACCAATGCGCGCGAACAGCTCCGTGCGCGCCACATAACCCGCCGCGGTCTTCGCCAGCTTCGTGCGCCAGAGCTTCCCGCGCGACGCGCCGGTCACGAGCGCATCGTCGCTCCAGAATTCCGGCCCAAATCGCCCGCGGCCCGGCGCAGGTCCGTTAAAGCGGAAGCCGCACGTGCTCTCATGCTGCGGGCTGTAGTCGAAGACGCTCGGCTCATCCACCACGTTCGGCAGCCAGCGCGGATGCCGCGGCGGAAAGCCATAGTGCCGCCCGGGCTCGAGGAAGAGCAACTCGTCCAGCGGATTTCCGTTTGGCACCCACGTCGCGCCTTCCTGGTCCGTGCCGAAGATGTCGCCGCGCCGGTTGAATTGCAGGGACATGATATAGCGCAACCCGGAGTTGAGCTGCTCCACTTTGCCATCGGGCGAAATGCGCAGCAGGCAGCCGCGCCGCTTGGCCGGCGAGTAATGCGCCACACCCACCTTGTCATGCCAGTAGGCGTTGTTGTAGCCCGCGTTGCCCATCGTGATGTAAAGCGCGCCGTCCGGTCCGGCCGCGAGCGCCATGGAACTGTCCACGCGCCGGTGGTTGAGATACGGCGCCTGCATCAGTTCGGGATCGTCGAAACCCTTCGCCACCGTCTCGCGCGTGTCCGGAACTCCGTCTCCCTTGCTATCCCGCCAGCGCACCACTTCATCGGCCAGGACCGCGTAAGGCATCCCGTCTTTCACCATCATGCCCAGCGGATAGTTGGCGCTGCGCTCCGGCGAAAACGTCGTCACCTTGTCCTCCAGCCCGTCGCCATCCGTATCGCGCAGGAGATGAAACCGCCCGTCGTAACCGCCCGCAAAGAGCCGCCCATCCGGCGCATACTCGATGTTATTCAAGCTCGTGATCTTCAACGGCAATTCGCGCACCGTGAATCCCGGCGCGAGCATCTGCACGCCCGGCGCGCGCGGCCCCGCGGGAAACGGAGGCTCCGGCTGCTTGTCCGGCACCGGCGGAATGGGTGGCTCGGCCGCAAAGGCGCAAGTGGCAAAGAAGAGCACGGCGAGAGCTTTCATGGATCGTTGATTAGTGACCGCGGCTGGAACGGCGCCGCCTCTATTTTTTCACGCCGATCGGGAAATTCTGGATGGTCTGAGGTTTGGCGACGGTTGGCGTTTGCTGGCCTTCGGTGAGCTGCTTCACCCGTTCGGCCACGTAGGTCTCCAGGCTGGAGACAGAGATCGAGCCGTTCTGGAGCAGATCGGCCTTGCCATCGATGCCTTCGACGATGGCTTTCGTGAATGCGCCGTTTTTCCACTCGTCGCTCTCCAGGCTGTTCTGCTTGCCGGTGGAGGAAGCAAAGACAATGACGCCGTTCTCGGCGCTCGAGAGTTCGTTCGCGAGGCGGTTCACATCGCTCTCCGCCGCGCCCTTGCTGTTTGTGAGTTTTCCGAGGGCATTGCCCGCATGGCAGCTATCGATGAAAAGGAGCACTTTCCCGGCGATGCTTCCCAGCGATTTCTGAATCTGCTCCTGGCTCACGCCGGTGGAAAGGCGATGCGCGGGGTCGTAGTTTTGTGCGCAGAAGTAGTAGCGGCGCTCCGGGTCGTTATCCCCGTGGCCGGAGAGGAAAATAATCGCCACATCCTTCGCCGTGGTTTCATGCTGGATCCATTCCAATCCTTCCAGAATCTCGGTGGCCGCGGCATCCTTTTCGGTCACGATGCGGGCCTCCACCTTTTGGTAGAGCCCGCCCTCCTGCTGCTTAAACGCGTTGGCAAAATCCTGCGCATCCTTGGGCGGGTAGGCCAGGTCCGGAAATTTATCGTTGTTCTTATAGTGGGCAATCCCGGCGGCGAATATATAGAGCTTCGGCTTCAACACCGTGGGCACCGCCTCCACCGCGGCAGCGGGAGCAGTCGCCGGAGCGGCGGGCGCCGCAACAGGATTGGATGGAGCATGCGCCGGAGCGGGCGGGGAACCCGGAGGCGGAGCCGGCGCGGGCTCGGCGGCGCGAACCAGGCGCAGATTGGCGGGCGCGCTGGACGCGAAACGATTTTGAGCAATCACGGAGATCACGCAATCCCCCGGACGCAGCGGCACGCTGGCGGAGCCCTCGGCGGCGTCGTCCGCGGGGACAGGCGCTTCCACGCTCACCGGTCGCCCATCGACAAGAAATCCCACACGCGTGACGGCCTCGGCGCCGCCACGGCGGACCTTGTAGCGCACGGCGAAGGAGCCCGCGCCGGCCGGCACGGTGACTTCACCGCGCACGCCGCCCACGGTCACTTCCACGGCCGGCGGCTGCATTCTTTCCACCACGTCCGCCACTCGCTCCGCGGGTTTTGTCCTTCGGCCCGCCGCTTCCTCCGCCAACTTCACCGCCGCGGGTAAATCGAGTGGCTCCAGCACGTGAGCAATAATATCGGGCCGGTAAAACTGATCCCGGAATTTCGACGAGGGGAAGAATTCGGACTCGCGATCCTTGCCGCCATTGACGTGCCAGCCGATGAGTTCCTCACCTCCGGGAGAACAATCGAAATAGGCCGCGCGCAGCGGGCCAGGCGACGAATTTTCGGACACCGTCACGTTCTTGACCAGTTGCTGGGATCCCCGCATCACCGAAACCTGAACCACCGCGCCCGGCGAATGGGAATGGATAACGTTGATAATTTGCGACGCGCTTTTTGCCGCCTCGCCATCGAACTCGAGCAATTGATCCCCGGCCTTCAGCCCAGCCAGATCGGCCGGCTGATTTTTTAGAATATTCGAAAGCAAGACCTTGCCACTTTTGTCCTCCAAATTGGCCGATATCCCGCCTTGAGGCTGATAATCGGAGGCCCAGAGCACCCAGCGTTTGCGGTCGGCATGCGGGAAAAACGCCAAAAGCTCCTTGCCGTTGTCGGCGCGGTACCAGCGAATCGTGCCATCGCTGAAGCCCGCCACCACCAAACGTCCATCCGGGCTCACGTTCATGCCATAGGGAACGCCGGGCCCTCCGATATCCCAGCGCTCACTTCCATCCACCGAAAAGCACCAGAGTCCCGAGGTAATGGTTCCAATGACAAAAAATGAAGCATCCGGAGAGATTGCCATCGACACTGAGCAGTCATTTTCGTTGGTCATCAGGGGCTTGCCACGGAGCTTCGCAACGGCGTTGACATTATCCCAATCGGACAATTTCAGCCCTGTGGTGCGCGCCGCGCGCAGCCCGGATGGAAACGCCTTGCCCGCCGGCAGGTTCAGGAGTTGCCGCTGAATCACGTCGAAAGTCGCCGGCAGCTTGCCGAATGTTGCGAACGGAAACGAAACGACCCCGCCATTGGCGGAAACCCGGAATGCATTTTGGTCTTGATCATCCGTTCCAAAAATCACGATCGGCGTCACTCCAAGCGTCTCTGACTTGCCGTCGGAACTCACAACACCCCAGGCCGGATCGTTCGAACCGAAAATCAGGCCGCCACCTGGCAAGGCGCGGATGTCCGAGAGTTGCTGGACGCTGGTGGCATGGTCGCTAAACTTGCCTCGGCCCGCCTGCTGCCAGGTGCGGATTCGGGAGCCATTATCGTTCCATAATCCTCCGGCGGAAAGGGTTCGGCCATCGGCGCCCCAAGCGACAAATTGCAGATCGCCATTGTTGATCCCCGAGGACTTCGGCGCGAATTCGAAGGCAAGATCCGCGCTCGAGACAACCGCGATGGATTTCAATCCGGCAAACCCGACCGCAATGTGCCGTCCATCGGGTGAAAAGCGGGTGCAACTGGCGCCGTTGCCTTGCCCCTGTTTGAGGCGAACCGCACGGATGGGCTTGAGGACCGCAGCCGGCTGCGGGGAAAGATCATAAAGCCGCACTTGTCCGTCGGAACAGGCCGTGACAATCCTGGAATCCCCCATCCAATCGACGCACGAGCAATCGTCCGTGTATTCGGAATCGTGAGCGATCTCCCGGCCATCGCCAGCATCCCAGATTCGGAGTCCGCCAGAGCCTTGCAAACCCGCCGCGATCCACCGGCCATTGGCGGAGAAGGTCAGATCAAGGACCCCATTGGGCAGCCCCGTCAATCGGCGCACGAGCCGGCCCGTCGTGGTATCGAAGAGGTAGATCGATCCCGTATCATCCCAGTCGAATCCTGTGTTTCCCCCGACGGCAGCCAGTGAACCGTCCGGTGAGAGTGCGCCTGCATTCAGCTTGCCTTCATGCTCCGGGCCCACAGGCGGCCGGAGCACCCGCAGCAACCGGCCCGACGGCAGTTCCCAAAGCCTCGCCGTCTTATCCTCGGAAACCGTGAGCGCAAGCCGGCCCGACGCATCCGCCGAGACGCGATAGATCTGCGCCGTATGCATCCCCGCTTCGATCCGCGGGATCGGCCCTTTCGGCGGGTCCGCCGCGCCGGCGCCGCCCGGCGAGGCCAGGCCCAGCGGCAACAGCGCAAAGACCGCGTTTCCAAAGATGGCAAACGCAGCTTCCCACCAGCCTCGCTTCCTCATGGAAGGAATTGACGGTCTTGCAGCGGGCAGTATGCAACGGCGATCGGTCTGATGTTTCAGCATAGAAAATTCGTGCTTCGACCGGTCGCTTGTCGGCGGGGCGATCGTAACGGAATGAAGCGGTCTTTTCGCGCCCGCGCGAGTCGAATTTGGAGCAAAAAAAGCCCATCGCAGGGGCGGATCGACCCTTACGGTTTTGTCAGGCAACCGCCCGACTACTTTCGGCTGCGCAGGTAGGCGACGAGGTTCAGCAACTCAGGCTCGCTCAGCGTCTGATCCAGCCCCACGGGCATCAGGCTCGTCGGCAGGATGGTATCGCCGGTGATTTGCTCGTGCCGGACATTGTGCTCCTGCCCGCCGACATCCACCAGCAGCAGCCCCTCCGCCGTATGGCTCTTGATGATGCCGATCAGCGTCTCGCCGCCCGCGCATTCGATCGCGTGCGCTTCGTAATCCCGCGCGATCGTGGCGCTCGGGAAAATGATCGACTCCATGATGTCGATTTCCCGGCGGATCGCGCCGATGTGCGAAAGATTCGGTCCGATCGAGCGCCCCACCTCGCCGATCTGGTGACACGCGATACAGCTCCCGCGCCCGCTTTCAAAAAGCTTGCGGCCTTCCTCCGGGCGCCCTTCCGCGAGCGCCTTTTCCGCCAGCGGGCCGAGCCGGCGGCGCTGCTTTTCGACGGCCGCTTCGGCGGTGTGCAGCGCGGGCAGGAGCGTCCGCTCGAAGATCTCCGACGGGTACCCCTGGAATGTCGTGCGATACACGCTCTCCTGCACCGAGACGAGCACGGGCGAGTTCACGATCGCCTGCGCAAACGCCCGCCCGACATCGGGGTCCCTCGACTGGCTGGCCGCGCGCAATGCCTCGCGCAGTTCCACCGGGCCAAGCGAGACGAATTGCGGCGCGAGTTCCAATTGCTGTTCGCGCGTCAACGCCGCCGCTCCGAGCATCGATGCCGCCTGGATGCGGGCGCTCGCGGGCGACGAGAAATCGGTGGCCGTCTTGAGCAGCAGCGCAAACGACGCCGGCTCGAGCTTCTGCCCGCCAGCCATGGCGTCCAGCGCCCGGAGCCGCAGGACCAGCGGCTGCTTCTCGTCCTTCGCGAAGGCCTCCAGCGCGTCGTGGAACTGCGGGTTGCGCAGCTTTTTCATCGCGGCGAGCACCAGCGGCAGATCGCCCGCCGAAGCCGACGCCAGTTGCGTTTGCAACACGGGTAGCCACTCGGGATTGCTCACCGCGCCCGTTTGCCCGGCCATGGCCTGCCAAGCCGCGCGGCGCACCGCGAGTGCTGGGTGGCCCAGCATTTTGCCCACCGCCGCCTGCGCCGCGGGACTCGCGAGTTGCGGTCCGACGACAGCATCCAACACCCGCAGATGGGCGTCCGCAGGCGCGGCGTCCTGCAGCCAGCGCTCGAAGTCCTCGCGCAACAACGCCGCCGAATCCGGCTGGCGCGCGGCCACCCGGATGGCCGCCGCCGCCAGGCCGCGGTCCTCCGCGGAAAAATAGCGCGCGGCGAGCGCCACGATGTCGCGGGAATTCGCGGCGCCATCCGGCGTTTGATCGCTGAGCAAAAGAAGCCGCCGGATCTGCAATGGATTCCGCGCCTCGCGCAGACGGGCCAGCGCCGGCAGATGAATCCGCAGCGCCGCGAACATCGCGCCATGCTCCAGCGCCGGTTCGAGCGGCTGCGCGAGCATGGAGAGCAATGCCTTTTCAAATCTTTCCCCGCCGAGCCGGCGTTTCGCCACCTCCTCGCACGCCCCCATTTGCGTCTTCGGCGAAGTCGAGGCGAGGTCCGCCAGCAGCTCGTCATCACCCTTCGGGACAAGCTTCGCCGGCGGCGGCTCCGCGTTCTCGGTCTTCGGCTGGCCGATGCGCTTGATGCGATACACCGCGCCGGGAATCTCCGGCTTCGCCGTCAGGCTGGAGGGGCACCCGATCCGAAACCACCCGCCGGTATCGAGCACGAGCAGCGAGCCGTCGCGGTCCTCGATCACGTCAGTGAGATGCGCGTCCGGCGCGTTGAGCTTGAGAAACTCGTGCTCGCGGGTGCGATAGGTCGCGCCGTCCGGAATCAATTCCATCCGCGCCACGCGCTGCGTGTTGAAGTGCGTGATGAAAATCTGCCCGCGCCACGAGGGATTCAGCGCGCCCGAGCGCAGCAGGCACAGGCCGGAAACCGCCACGTGCCCGAAGTTGTGCATCACCGGCAGATCCACGGTGCGCGGCAGCCCGGCGATGGCTTGAAGCTGATCCGGGCGCGGATACACCCCGCCGTAGAGCCAGTGAATCAGCACGTCGCCCCGCGGCTTATTGTAGAAAAGATTCACCGCCCCGATGATGTCGCCCCCGGGCGTGAAGACGATCTTCGTCGGATTGTCGGCGCTGCTCAGCGCGTGCCACTGGATGTCGGAGCCATCGGGATTGCACGACCAAATGCCCG
>Ga0302319_10023000_pt1 | contig 11151 bp, 6 predicted proteins | sample Bog_T0_2_FD_203319 | JGI IMG/M metagenome (GOLD analysis project Ga0302319, IMG submission 203319) | Peat permafrost microbial communities from Stordalen Mire near Abisko, Sweden - Bog_T0_2 | ecosystem: Environmental > Terrestrial > Soil > Wetlands > Peat | place: Sweden: Abisko, Stordalen Mire...
TGCGCGGGGCCGGTCTGCGCGGGGCCGGTCTGCGCGGGGCCGGTCTGCGCGGGGCCGGTCTGCGCGGGGCCGGTCTGCGCGGGGCCGGTCTGCGCGGGGTGGGCCAGCGCGGCGCGGACGGCGCGCAGGGCGTTCCCGCCGGGTTCGACGAGCGCGCCCGTGACCGGCCCGATCCCGGCGGGCAGGGCGTGCAGGGCACTGGCCGGCACGAGCAGCTGCTCAGCCAGGGCGCCGGGCCAGCCGCCGCGGATTCCGATCTCGAACCGCTCCGCGCACAAATGCTGCCGCCCGCCGAGACAGCGCCGGCACCGCCCGCAGCCGAGCATGGTGTCCCCGATGACGCGCTGCCCGACCCAGGCGGCGCTCGCCTCATCCCCGGACCGGGCGACGACCCCGCACCACTCGTGGCCGATGCGGACGGGGTAGCGCGCCTCGCCGGTGCGCAGGTAGGCCATGTGCCCGGTGAAGAATTCCATGTCCGTGCCGCACACGCCGGCCCGCTCGACATCCACGACGACCTGGCCGGGGGCCGGCGACGGCGGATCGACGTCCTGCACCGCGCCATGGCCGGGCCCGGTGATCACGAATGCGCGCACGCCCGGTTACCTGCTGGTCCGGGCACCGGGCGCGAGGGGCGAAACGGTAACGTCCATGGCGATCCGAATACTAGGCCGAGATGCGAGGAAGCGGAGAAGATGGCTGATCTGCGGAGCGCCCAGTGGTACGGCGGGCAGGACCGGGACTCATACATCCACCGGGCGTGGATGCGCCGCGGCGCGCCCGACTCTGCCTTTACCGGCCGCCCGCAGATCGCGATCGCCAACACGGCCTCCGACCTGGTGCCGTGCAACCGGCACCTGACCGAAGTCGCCGAACACGTCGCCGCCGGTGTGTGGGAGGCCGGCGGGGTCCCGCTCGACATGCCGGTGGTGTCGCTGGGCGAGACACAGGTGCGGCCCACCGCGATGCTGTGGCGGAACATGGCCGCCATGGCGATTGAGGAGATGATCCGGGCCAACCCGATCGACGGCGTCGTGCTCCTCGGCGGCTGCGACAAGACCATCCCTGCGCTGCTGATGGGCGCGGCGTCCGTTGACCTGCCCGCGGTCGTCGTGCCGGGTGGGCCCATGCTGACCGGCACGTTCCGCGGAGTGCCGCTGGGCTGCGGGACCGACGTGTGGCGACTGAGCGAGGACGTCCGCGCGGGCAAGCTGTCGCAGCAGGACTTCCTCCAGTCGGAATCGTCAATGATCCGCAGCCGTGGGCACTGCAACACAATGGGGACCGCCTCCACCATGGGCCTGCTGGCTGAGGTGCTCGGCACCACGCTGCCCGGTACGGCCGGCCTGCCCGCCCCGGACAGCCGGCTGCTCGCCCAGGCCCACAGCACGGGTGTCCTGGCCGTCGAAATGGCCCAGGAGGGCCGGCGCCCCAGCCAGGTGCTGTCGGCCGCCTCGTTCCGCAACGCGATCGTGGCCCTGGCCGCACTGGGCGGATCGACCAATGCCGTCGTGCACCTGCTGGCCATCGCCGGGCGCCTGGGGATTCCGCTCAGCCTGGACGATTTCGACCGTATCGGGGCGGATGTGCCGCTGCTGGTCAACCTGCAGCCCGCCGGGCAGCATCTGATGGAGGACTTCCACCGGGCCGGTGGCCTGCTGGCTGTCCTGCATGAGGTGGCGGACCTGCTCGACCCCGCAGCGCTCACCGTGACCGGCCGTCCGCTGGTGCACTACCTGGCTGAGGCCGGGATCTGGGACCGCGATGTCATCCGGGGCCGCCACGATCCGGTACAGGACGCGGCCGGCATCGCCGTACTACGCGGCAACTTGGCCCCCGATGGCGCGATCATCAAGCCGGCGGCGGCCTCACCCCATCTGCTGCAGCACCGTGGCCGGGCGGTGGTGTTCGACTCGATCGAGGACCTGCATGCCCGCCTTGACGACCCGGAACTGGAGGTCGACGCCGACTCCGTGCTGGTGCTCCGCGGCTGCGGGCCGCGCGGCTACCCGGGCATGCCCGAGGTGTCGAACATGCCGCTGCCCGCCAAGCTGCTGCGCGAGGGTGTGCGCGACATGGTGCGGATCTGCGACGGCCGGATGAGCGGGACCGCGTACGGCACGGTGGTGCTGCACGTGTCCCCGGAGGGGGCGGCAGGCGGGCCGCTCAGCAAGATACGGACCGGCGACTGGATCGTGCTCGACGTGCCCGGGCGCCGGGTCGATGTGGAGCTGCCGGACGGCGAGCTGCGTGACCGGCCGGTGGCCCCCGCGATGGCGGCGGCCGTGGCCAGCCCTCGGCGTGGCTGGGAACTGCTCTACGTGAACAGCGTCCGGGGCGCGGAGACCGGCGCTGACCTGGACTTCCTGCTTGGATCCAGCGGAAATCAGGTCAACCGGGATTCGCATTGAGGCCGGAGCCATCGGCGCCGGAGCCATCGGCGCTGGGGCCGATGCCGTGCAGGCGCGTGATGTCGGCTAGGCCGGAGATGGTCAGCACGGGGGCCAGCAGCGGCGTGGCGATCAGCTCGATGTGTGAGGCATGGGTGAACAGGACCGTGAGGCCGGCGCTGTCCAGGTACTCGACCCCGGTGAGATCGACGACGACGAGCCGGCCGTCAGCGGCCGAGGCCCGGTTGAGTGCCTCACGAAAGCTGTCGGCATTGCTCATGTCGATCTCGCCGACCGCGGTCAGGACCTGCGTGCCGTCCAGGCGCAGGTGGGTGGCGAGGGAGAGCGGAGTGGTCATGGAACGATCCTCAGCTGCATGTCGACGGTGGTGCCGGCATCGCCGGGCTCAATGGTTACCTGCTGCATGAGAGCGCGCATCAGCGGGATGCCGTGTCCGCGGTTCGTGCCGGCCGACGGGGAGATCTTCCAGCGGCCGGTATCGGTGACGGTCAGCCGCAGCTGGGTGACGGTCGCGGCGGCGTGCAGCCGGATCTGCTGGCCGGGCGCGTGACGGTGGCCGTGCTCGACGGCATTGGCGCAGGCCTCGCCCGCGGCCACCAGCACGTCCTGCATGGTCCTGTGGCTGAGGTCGCACCGGCTGAGCCAGGTCCGCAGCGAGGCCCGGACCGGCGCGAGCTGGGCTGATTCGGCAGGGAAAGCCAGGTCGAGCGGAGCCGGATGACGATAGAGGACCAGCGCGACGTCGTCTTCGTAGCCGCTGGCGGGGGCCATGGTGGTCATGATGGCGGTGGCCAGGTCTTCGACCGCCGCGGACTCGCCGCGGTGAATGGCCGCCGCGGCCTCGGCGATCCCGGTGTCCAGGGAGCGGCGGCGCCGTTCCACCAGCCCGTCGGTATACAGCAGCAGGGTGGCCCGGGCGGGTACCGTACAGCTCGCCTCGGTCCGCACAATCCCCGGCCACACGGCGAGCGGGAACGAACGGCCGCCATCGAGCAGCTGAGTGCGCCCGTCGGCCAAGGTCAGGATGCCGGGCGGGTGACCAGCACTGCTATAGGTCAGCTGGCCGTTGTCGCGGTCGAAGATGCCGCAGAAGACCGTGCTGCAGATGGCGCCGGGGACGAGGGCAGCGAAGCGGTCCATGGCGGTGAGCGTCTGCGCCGCACTGGCGTCCTGCAGGAGCAGCGCACGGCAGGCACTGCGGAGCTGTCCCATCACGGTCGCGGCGTCGAGGCCGTGCCCGACACAGTCGCCGACCACGATCCCGATCCGCCCGTCGGGCAGCTCGACAATGTCGTACCAGTCGCCGCCGACCTCCAGCGGACGGTTGGCCGGCTCGTACCGGGCGGCGAAACCCGCGGGCAGCCGGGACGGCCCGAGGATGGCCCGCTGCAGGGCGAGGGCCGTCTCCCGCTGCTGATCGATCTGGTACACCCGGTGCAGAGCCTGACCCAGGTAACCGCACAGGAGGGCCAGCAGGGCCCGGTCCTCGGCGCTGAACGGACGGGCCGTGTCCACGTCAATCCAAACGGCCAGCAAGCCCAGCGGGTGCTCGACGGTAATGCCGACTGCGCCGGCTGGGCCCGCGTCGGCGGCGCCGTCCCCGGCCGCAGCGTCCAGCGCATCCGCCGGGGTGAGCAGGGGCTGGCGCCGGAGCGCGCTGATGCGTTCCCGCAGCGCCGCGGGCAGGTCCGGCCAGCTCGTCTCGGCTCCGGTCGACGTCAGCGACGGCTGAGGGCCGTCGCCCCAGACAACGGCCAGGACGCGCTGCGCCTGCCAGAGCCGCTTCAGCTCATTGATCGCCCCCTGCAGCGCCTGCGGCACGCTGCTGGCCTGAGACAGCAGCAGGCCCATCGCGGCCAGGGCCGCCTCACGCTGCCCGGCGTAGTGCTCGGCGGTGATGTCACGCAGCGTGCCGACGACCATCCGCCGCCCCGTGTCCGGATCCTCGACCTCGTTGAAGCTGGCGGCCAGCCACAGCCGGTGACCGTCCTTGTGCGTGACCGGGACCACGAAGCTTCCCTTGCTCTGGCCCATGAGCTGCCGGAACGCCTCACTGATCTGACGGTTCGCCTCCGGCTCGGTGTCCTTCGGCGGCCACCACGCATGCTCGGCCGCATACGGCAGGCCTTCCGGCCCGTAGCCGAGGATGTCGGTGAAGGCGGCGTTGATCTCCACCACGGCACCGGTCTCGTCGCACAGGAAGAACGCCTCGTGCAGCGATTCGATCAGGGCGGCCCGCCACCGGGCGTGGTGATTACGCAGCCGGGCCAGCTCTACGTTGGCCCGTACCCGAGCGAGCAGCTCCGCGGCGGAGAACGGCTTGACGAGATAGTCGTCCGCGCCAGCCTCCAGGCCCTGGATGGCGGCCTCCTGCCCGGCCCGCGCCGAGAGCAGCAGCACCGGCACGTCGGCCGTGCGGGGGTCGGCGCGGAGCGCGGCGACCAGGGCCAGGCCGTCCAGGCCCGGCATCATGACGTCGCTGATCACGAGATCCGGGGCATTGGCCCGGACGGTATCCAGCGCGGTCAGCCCGTCCGCCACGGCGGTCACCTCGTAGCTGCTTCGCAGCAGCCGGTGCAGGTACTCACGCATGTCAGCGTTGTCGTCGGCGAGCAGTACCCGGGCCGGCACCGCTGGGCCGAGGACGGCCGCGCCCGGCACCGGCGTGTCCACGGCGGCCGGCAGCGCAACCGGCGGTGCCTCGCCGCCGGGCAGCCAGCGGAGCGCTTCCTCGACGAAGGGATCGGCGGCGGCCGACACCAGGCCCGGCCCGGCGGCGGGAGCCACATTGCCGGGCGGCAGGTGGTCGTACCCGAACGGCAACCGGATGGTGAAGGCGGTGCCGGCGTCCTCGGTGCTCTCGGCGGTGATCGTGCCACCGTGCAGGCCGACCAGTTCCTGGACCAGGGCGAGGCCGATGCCGCTGCCCTCGTTGGACCGGGAGCGGGCGCTGGGAATGCGGTGGAAACGCTCGAACAGGCGCGGCATCTCGTCCGCGGGCACCCCGATCCCGGTGTCGGCGATCTGCAGCACCGCCTGCCCGTCCTGCGACCGCAGGGTGACGCTGATCGTGCCCTCGAAGGTGAACTTCAGCGCGTTGCTCAGCAGGTTCAGGACGACCTTTTCCCACATCTCCCGGTCGATGTAGACCGGTTCGGCCAGGCTGGCGCAGTCCACCTGGTACGACAGCCCGGCCCGCTCCACCGCGGAGCGGAACACACTGGCCAGATCGGCCGTGAACGCGGCCAGGTCCACCGGCTCGTAGCGCGCCTGCATCCGGCCGGCCTCGATACGCGAGAAATCCAGCAGGGTGTTGACCAGCTTGCCTAGGCGCAGCCCGTTGCGGTGGATGACATCCAGTTCCTCGCGGACGGAATCGTCGTCCGCGGCCAGCCGCGCGCGCAGCTCGTCCAGCGGTCCCATGATCAGCGTGAGCGGCGTGCGGAACTCGTGGCTGATGTTGGAGAAGAACGTGGTCTTAGCCCGGTCCAGCTCGGTAAGCTCCTCAGCCCGCCGCTGCTGGAACTGGTAGGCCACGGCCCCATTGATCAGGGCCGCGGTCTGCTGGGCGACCAGCCCGAGAAAGGAAACGTACGCCTCATCGAGGGCGCGGCCGCCGCTGGCCGCGAGCACCATGACGCCCACTGTCTGACCGCCGGTCTCGCCCTGCAGCGGCAGGATCATGGCCTGCGTGGGCGCGGTCTGCCAGCCGCCAGCCGGCAGCGCGCCGAACCGGGCGGCCACGTCGGTCAGCGTCACCGGCTGGCCCCTGCGCAGCACAGCTTCGACCGGCCAGCCGCCCGGGCCCGACGTGAACGGGGCGGGGACGTGCTGCGCCGGGCTGGTCGCGGTCAGAACCGTCTCGCTGGTGCCCGGCTTGCGCAGGTAGATCGCCGTGAACGGGATATCCTTGACGGCTTGCTCCAGTGCGCCGGCGACGAGGCGGCAGGCTGCGGCTGCGCTGCGGGCGCTGCCGGCCAGCGCGCCCAGATCCTGCAGGGCCGCGAGCCGCCGTTCGCCAACGACCCGCTCGGTGGTATCGCTCACCGCGGTGAAGACGCCGCGCACCGCACCCTGATCGTCATGCAGGGGGCTGTAGGAGTACGTCCAGTACGTCTCCTCCCAGTAACCATGCCGGTTCATCGGCAGTAGCAGATCCTCGGACCAGGTGGCCCGGCCACTGGTCATCACCGAGGCCAGCATGGGGCCGATGATGTCCCAGATCTCGCTCCACACCGCCTGGCCGGGCTTGGCCAGGGCCGGGTGCTTGGTTCCGAGCAGCGGAAGGTAGGCGTCGTTGTAGAAGAAACGGAGCTCCTCGCCCCACCAGACGATCATCGGAAATCGCGAGGTCAGGCAGATCCGGCAGGCGGTGCGCAGGCTCGCCGGCCAGCCGTGCGGATCGCCCAGCTCGGACTCCGGCCACGGATACGCCCGCATCCGGCGGGCCATCTCGCCGTCGCCGGGAAACAGTACGTCCATCGGCTCGGCGCGGTCAGCACCGTCGCGCATCATCGCGCCCTTCCTCCCCTCTGTCTTCCCGGACGGAGCAGCCAGCCACGATGCCCGCAGGTGGCACGGGGATAGGATAAATTGCGCGGTGCAAACCTTCCCGGCAGGTGCGCTGTCCGGTCAGCCGCGGATGCCGGCCGGGAAGGACTGGATAGGCCAGCGTAGGCCGCCACGGCCGCAGCGTCCCTTTCGGAACCATATCGCTCGGGAGGCTAGGTGCCTCAGGCTGATCCAGATCTCTGGGTGACGGTGCGCCCGCATCCCCGCGGGCCGTGCCTGATGTCGATCTCCGGTGAGCTGGACTACCACACGGCATCCCGGCTGCGGGCGGGCCTGGAGGACGTCCCGCTGGAACAGGGCGTCAGCCTGATCATTGACCTGTCGCGGCTCACCTACTGTGACTCAACCGGGGTCAGCGTCCTGGTCGGCGCCTACCATCGGTCCCGGGCGGCCGGGGCCGCGCTGGCCCTGACCGGCATGAACCCCGCCCGCGTGTTCCACGTCATCGGCCTGGACCAGGTGTTCGCGTCCTACGACACCGTCGACGACGCGGCCCGCGCCCTCAGCAGCTGACCGCCGCCAGATCAGTGTGGGTGCCGGTCGCGGACGAGCTGAGCCAGCGTACGCAGCATGCGGTCGTTGCGGAAGCGCAGCAGCCCCTCCACCGCCAGCGAGTGCCACCGCGCGCCCGGCCCGCTCAGCGGGTGCTCGTCCATGATGACGACCGTTCCGTCGTCACCCCAGGGCAGAAGCTCGATCGATATCCTCGCCGTCCCGAACCGCCCGGCGCGTGCCTCCAACTCCAGGCGCCGTCCCGGATCCATCAGGCGGACGATCGTAACGTCCTCGTAGCTGAGCGGGCCGAATCCCGCGGCGTACTGGATCGCGGCGCCCACCTCGGGCCAGCGGGGATCGATGTCACCCGTCTGCCGGGCTCCCATCACCCACTGGCCGTAGGCCGAGCCATCGCTCAGCACCTCCCAGACGTCATCCGGACGCCGGTCCACGAGCACGTTCAGCACCGCCATGCGGGCCCGTTACCCCGACCTGGGCGCCTCAATCGCCCCGCGCAGCCGGCCCTTCAATTGGCGGCCCTGCGGACCAGGTCACACAATGAGGACATGGTTGCCGCCTCCGCGCTGGTCCCGGCCGAAACTACGCCGCTGCTGTCCGTATCCGGCCTGAGCGTCAGGTACGGGTCCCTGCGGGCCCTCGACGGGGTGAACATCACGGTCCGTCCCGGTGAGCTTGTCGCCCTGGCCGGCGAGAACGGGGCCGGCAAGACGACGCTGGTCCGTTGCATCGCCGGGGACATCCCCCCCACCCAGGGTGAGATCTTCCTGTCCGACCGCAGGGTGTCCGCGGATCCCGCCGCAGTGGCCCGCCAGGGAGTCGCCGTGGTCTGGCAGGACCTGGCCCTCTGTGACAACCTCGACATCGCGGCCAACGTACTGCTGGGCCGCGAAACGCGGCGGATGATGTTCTCCGACAGCCGCTTCCACGCGGCTGCGGCGTCACTGCTGGACAGCCTGGGCATCCCGATCCAGAACACTGCGCGGCGGGTCAGCTTGCTCTCGGGCGGCCAGCGTCAGCTGGTCGCGGTGGCCCGGGCGATGGGCAGCAAGCCACGGCTGCTGGTGCTGGACGAGCCCACCGCGTCGCTTGGCGTCATGGAGGCGGCCCAGGTCGAGGAGCTCATCGCCGGCCTGCGGGAAAAGGGCACGACGATCCTGCTCGCGTGCCATGACATCGACCAGATGTTCCGGCTGGCGGACCGGATCGTGGTGCTACGGCAAGGCCGGGTGGTGGCCGACCTGGATCCGCTGAACACCCACCCCGATGACATCGTGGCCCTGCTGTCCGGGCAGCCGGTGGACTCCACCGCCCGCCGCCAGCTGACCCGGCTGCATGGCCTCGCCGACCGGCTGGTGTCGGCCGACCCTTCGTCGAGCCTGTCGCTGATCCTGTCCGCGCTCGGCGCGGCGCTCGGTACCCGGCAGCTCTGCATGCATCTGGTCCGCGACCAGGCGCTGATCTGCGCCGCCTCGCTGGGCTTCGGGCCCGGCCAGCTCGGCGCGTGGGCCCAGCTGCCGTTCGGCGCGGCGGGCGGCCCGGTGGGCCTGGCCGCGCTGTCCGAGCAGCCGGTCATCGAGGCGAACGTGCGGTCCAGCCCGGCGTGGCTGCCGTTCGGTGACCTGGCCCGGATCGCCGGAGTGGCGAGTTCCTGGTCGGTGCCGGTGACGGGCCCGGGCGGCCTGAGCGGGGTCATCACGGTCTTCCGGCCGGAGACCGGCCTGCCGCAGCGCCAGGAACTGCAGCTCGTCACGCTCTACGCCGGGTACGCGGCGAGCACGGTGGAGCGCGACCGGCTGCTGGAACAGGCCACGGCGCGCAACCGCGTGCTGGAGACGATCCGGGAGATGCTCGAGAACCTGGCCGGCCCCATCCCGGTGAACGACAGCCTGGTCATCGCTGTCCAGGCCCTGCGCCACGGCCTGCAGGCCGACGAGGTCGCCCTGGTCACCAAGCCGGAAGGGAGAGTCCAGTGGCGGGCGTTCGCCGGGCCGCCGGGCGCCGACCCGGCGGACGCATCGCTCGCGCTGCGCGCCGCCACGGACACGGTGCTGGCCGAGGCCACCGGTGATGGTGCCGCCCGGCAGCTGATGGGGAATCAGGGACGGCGGGTCCGCCTGGTGCCCTTCACCGCGGCGAACGGCCTCGCCGTGCTGCTGGCGAGCTGGCGGCAGCCCAGCGCGGCCAAGGCCGCGCAGGAAGAGAACGCCCTGATGGAGGACGCGGCGCACTCACTGCGGCTCGCGCTGGACCGGGAGGAGGCCGGCCTCGCGCATCAGGAGGCCGCCGCGCTGCGCCGTTCGGATGAGCTGCAGCGGGACTTCCTGTCCCGGCTGAGCCATGAACTGCGGACCCCGCTGACCGCGATCCGGGGCTACGCTTCCAGCCTCATGCAGCCCGACGTGACCTGGGATCGCGGCTCCCAGGACCGTTTCCTCGACCGCATCGCGGCCGAGTCGGCCCGCCTCGGCCGCCTCGTCGACGACCTGCTCGACTTCTCCACGATCGAATCGGGCCTGATGCGGCTGCAGCCCGACTGGTGTGACATATCGCTGGTCCTCCAGGCCGCGGTCGGCTGCCTGCCGCCGGCCGGGGCCGCCGCTGTCTCGGTCCGGTGCGGTCCCGAGCTTCCGGTAGTTTGGGCTGATCATGACCGGCTGGAACAGGTGTTCGTCAATTTGGTCAACAACGCGGTCGGCCACAATCCGCCGGGAACCCGGGTACTGGTGACCGCCGGCATCGCGTCACCGTCGGAGATCGTGGTCACCGTGACCGACGACGGAACGGGCATTCCGGACGACATCGCCGCCGCGCCGTTCGAGGCGGCCCGCAGGCGGCGGACCCGCACCGGAGGGGCCGGGCTCGGCCTGTCCATCGCGCACGGCATCGTCGAAGCGCACGGCGGCCGCATCGAACTGCAGCGCCTGCAGGCCGGCACCCGCTTCCGCGTCGTGCTCCCGGTCGAGGCGAGCGAGCACTCCGCCGAGGCCAGCGGGCACTCCGTCGGACCCGCCGAGCACGCCACCGGGCTGGGGGAGGCGGCGGTGCCGTCGCCCGGCCGCCCCGGCCCCGCGGAGGTGGCGGCCCTGGTGCCCAGCGCCACCGCCCGGGGAGGCGGCCGGCATGAGTGATCCTGTGGCCAGCACCCGCGTCCTGGTGGTGGAGGACGACCCCAACATCGTCGACCTGATCCGGTCGAACCTGGCCGTGCGGGGCTTCGACACCGTGGTCTCCCAGGACGGCATGAGGGTCCTGAAGCTGCTGGAAACCGAGGACCCGGACATCGTGCTGCTGGACCTGATGCTGCCCGAGGCCGACGGTTTCGAGCTGTGCCGTCAGATCCGGGAGCGCTCGCTGGTCGGGATCATCGTGGTCTCCGCCCGCGGCGGCGAGCGGGACAAGGTGACGGCACTCAACATGGGAGCCGACGACTATCTGACCAAACCGTTCAGCATCGAGGAACTGCTGGCCCGCATCACCGCCACGCTGCGCCGCACCCGGCCCGCGGTGCTGCCCGAGCCGCAGACGCCGGTGGTCACTGCGGGTGACATCACTATCGACCTGGCCCGGCAGCAGGTGACCCGGCTCGGCCAGCCGGTCCATCTGACCCCGACCGAGTTCGCGCTGCTGCGGGAGCTGGCCACCAACCGCGGGA
>Ga0302319_10023001_pt1 | contig 11151 bp, 6 predicted proteins | sample Bog_T0_2_FD_203319 | JGI IMG/M metagenome (GOLD analysis project Ga0302319, IMG submission 203319) | Peat permafrost microbial communities from Stordalen Mire near Abisko, Sweden - Bog_T0_2 | ecosystem: Environmental > Terrestrial > Soil > Wetlands > Peat | place: Sweden: Abisko, Stordalen Mire...
GCGCAGGCCTGGCTCTTAAACGACCGCGTCTGGGTGGCCGTATAGAGCGCTTCGGGAAGGATGTGTTCGTCGATCATGCGGTGGACATCGCGCACCGAGACACCGGCTACAACAGCAGCTTCGGATGGAGTCAGGCTTTCAATCATGGCGGTCGAAATCCCCCTGCGGGCGATTATAGCAAAATCATCCGATCCATCGGAAGATTATAAATGAGCTGTAGAATCCTGCTTCCGAGTCCCGGAAAGTGGGACGAGCGCGGAGCACAGAGCGCAAAGCTCGGAGCACATGTCCCTGGGTCTCAAAGTCGAGACCCGGGCCAGCCAGCCGTATCAAGGGTCAACTCAAGGAGAGCGTTACGGATGCTCGCTGAGCCACCGCTCGATCCGCTCGATCTCCGCGTCGCTCAGCCGGAAGGTCGCCGCGGGAAACACCCCATCCACCTGATCCGGACGCCGTGCTCCCACGATAGCGGCCGTGATCGCCGGATGCCGCAGCGTCCACGCAATCGCCACCACACCGGCCGTCACGCCATGCTGCCGTCCGACGTCGCTCAGCAGCTCGGCCAGCGCCAGGTTTCGCGACAATTTAGGTTCGTTGAAGTTCGGGCTCCGCTTCCGCCAGTCGTCCTCCGGCAGATTGCGCACGCGCTCCGCGGTCATCTTGCCGGTCAGGAGCCCCGAAACCATCGGCGAGTAGTTGATTACGCCAATGTGGTTTTCCTGGCAGAAAGGAAGAACCTCTTTTTCGATGTCGCGCCGCAGGAGCGAATACGGCGGCTGCAGCGAGGTGATGGGCGCAATCTTCTGCACGCGCGTCATCTGCGCCACGCTGAAGTTCGACACGCCGATGTACCGCACTTTCCCTTCCTCTTTGAACTTCGCCAGGGTTTCCCACCCTTCATCGAGTTCGTCTTCGGGATTGGGCCAGTGAATCTGGTACAGATCGATGGCGTCCACGCCGAGCCGCCGCAGCGAGGCTTCCACTTCCTCGCGTAACGAAGCGGCTTTCAGGCTCCGGTAGATCTTGCGGTCCTTGTCCCAGCGCATCGAGCACTTGGTGAAGACCAACGGCTTCTGCGCGCGATGCCGGATCGCTTTGCCCGCCACTTCTTCCGAGTGGCCGAGCCCGTACACCGCGGCCGTGTCGATCCAGTTGATGCCACTGTCGAGCGCGCGCTCGATCGCCGCGATCGATTCACTCTCGTCCTGTGCGCCCCAGCCGAACTCCCAGTTGCCGCCGCCAATGGCCCAGGCACCGTAGCCGATGGGCGTGAGTTCGAGGTTGGAGTTGCCGAGAACGCGCGTTTCAAGCTTCACAGCTGATGTTGTCGTCGCCATGGTTTTTCGATGCTTCCCCATTTGCCTGAGCTTCAGAATCCAGGCAGGAAAATTACGGCTCGATGAGGAATTTTCCTTCGGTCATGATCGGCTCCTCGTCGATCCAGATGTTGAAGCGAAGCCCCACCACGTCGATATGCGTCGACGACCGCCATGGCGCACCCGTGTGCTCCCCGTAGGGATTCCCGAATGCAATATGAATGCCCGGAAACTTTTCATCCTGGAGGATGTTGCCTATGACACGCTCGATGCCAATATTTGTTCCGATGGCAAACTCGCCCACGCGGTCGGAATTCTCGTCCGTGTGTGTGTACGCCTCGAAATCCTGCTGCAATTGCCGATTCTCCGACCGGCAGGCAACAATCCGATTCGCACGAATCTCAATCGTCAGAGGAGCCGATTCCAGCAGCCCGTACTGCGCGCACAAATAATCGCCGACCACGCCATCGACGACGAAGATGCCGTTGACTTCACCCGGCGTCGTGAAAATCTCACCGCCTGGCAAGTTGCCCCACTTGTCCCGCGAAATGATTCCCGATGTTTTCAGCCATTTGTATTCGGGATTCATCTCCGCCCGAATATCGGTCCCTGCCGCAGTCGTCGCACGAATGAACTTCGCCCGCTGCGCCTTCTCGATCACCTTCTGCGAGAGGCGATCGACGCGGTCGTAATCGGCCCGCATCCCTTCGCACATGATCTGGGGCGTGATGTTGACCATGTGCGCGTGCCGCATCCGCCGCCGATTGACCACCTCGGTCATCTGCATCCGCGACTTCAGCTCGTTGCGCTGCACCTGCACCGCGAAGAGACTCACATCCGAGGTCTCCATATCGGCAAGGATCTCCGCCGGCATCGCAGTCAGCGGCCGGGCGGCAAGATCCTCGAGCACAAATGCGTTCCAGCGGCATCCATTGGCCGCCAGTTCCTGGGCCAGCGACGCCGCAATCGGCGCCGTCTCGCGATCGCAAATCAGCGTCACCTTCTCCGCCGGCTCGACGCGGAGACAAGTGCGGATCGCCGCCTGTGCTCCCGGCCCGAACTCGGCGGGAAACGGCAGCTCCAGCAGCATCGAACGGGCAGAGGAATCGGAAGAAAGGAGGGAGGAGCCACTCATCCTGTCAGGCTACCAAAGAACTTTTCATGTGCAGGAATCTCATCGGGGGAATAAACGCAGAATCCGTGACCGGCCCGGACCGGGAAGATTACGCTACGCTCTGCGACGGGACTGGCTCAAACAGCCCAACTTTCGTCTCTTCCGCCATGTAATCCACCACAGCCTTCAGGTCTTTGGTCTCCTCGAAGACGCGCAGCTGGCGGTCCGCGCCTGTGCCCATGGCGAGAATCGTGCGGATGTACTCGATCGCCTCGCGGCTTTCCAGCTCATCGACAACCGGGTCGATGAAGTGGAGATACTCCTCGATCAGCTCGCGCTCCGGGACTTCCTGCTGCTTGCCGAAATCGATCAGCATGCCGTCCAGCCCGTACCGAACGGCACGGAATTTGTTTTCCATCAGCAGCGGCCGCGCATACTGCCGGAAATCCTGGTTGGCCTCGTGCAGCCGATACAAACACGCCGCCGTTGCCTGGATCAGCGCCGCGATGGCGACCGTCTCCTCGGCACGCAGCGGAATGTCGCACGCCCGCACCTCCACGGTATTGAAGAACGGATGCGGACGGATGTCCCACCAGATTTTCTTCGCGTTGTCGATGCAATTCGTCTTCACCAGCAGGGTTACGTAGTTCTCAAACTCCGAATAGCTTGAAAACGCATCGGGAATTCCGGTGCGTGGAAAGTTCTCAAACACCTTCGCCCGGTATCCCTTGTACCCGGTGTTCAACCCCAGCCAGAAAGGAGAATTCGTCGCCAGCGCCATAATGTGCGGCAGAAAGTAGCGCATCGAGTTCATGATGCGGATCGCCGCCTCCCGGTCCTCGATGCCCACGTGCACATGCAGTCCGAAGATGAGGTTCGAACGCGCCACCAGTTGCAGGTCCTTCACTACCTGGTGATAGCGAGGATCGGGATAAATTTCCTGTGTACGCCAGTCGGCAAACGGATGGGTCGCGCCCGCCACCAGCACCAGATCGTTTTCCAGCGCAAGCTTGATCATCTCGCGGCGCAGTTCGTAGATTTCCTCGCGGGCTTCGCGGATCGTTCGGCAGACGCGCGTGCCCACCTCCACCACGGACGTATGCATCTCCGCCTTAACCCGTTCCTCGAGGCGCATCTTGCCCTGCGCCAGCATCTCGGTTGCGATGTGCGAGCGCAGGTCGCGGGTGACCGGGTCAATGGTCTGGTATTCCTCTTCGATGCCGAGGGTAAAAGAAGGCCGCATGATGCTTACCGTTGTATGACGGGACTGGTGGGTCAGGCAACAGATTTTCGCGTCTACTCCGGGAAAATCCAGTCTGGTTCCAGAACTGGTCTCATATATAGCGCAGCGGCTTCGGCAGGCTTCATGAGCCCCGGTTCGATGGCGGCCCTCGCACGCTGCATTTCGGTGGTCTGAGGTTTATGAGACCAGTTCTAGCCTTTTTTGTGCCGCGATTCGGGGGCTTTCGTGGCGGCCGGCTTGCCCGCCGCTTTCTTTGGAGCAGGTGGCGGAGGCGATGGCGGCTCAGCCTTTCCCGTCTCCCGCGCGCCCGCTCCCAAATAGGCGCTCCAGTGGAACTCCGGCACCTTCGGCTTCGCCGCCTTGGCCTTCTTTACCGCCAGGTCGGCAACCGCCTCCACGATCCAGGCGAAGTTCTCCTTGCCCACCGAGTGCAGGTCGGCATCCGGGGCAGGGTTCATAAAGTCGATGGCGTAGGGAACGCCGTCTTCCACTGCAAACTCAACCGTATTCAGGTCGTAACCCAGCGCGCGGCACAGCGTCAGCGCGTCCCGTTCCACTCTATCCAGCAGCTTTTTGTCCACAGCCGGGGGATGCAGCACATACCGCTCCGCGTGCGGCCGCCGCGGGTCGTAGTACATGATGCGCACCTTCTCCTGGCCCACCACGTAGCAACGGAAATATTCGTTAAAGTTCACCGCCTTCTGCAGCATCATGCACAGATCGCGGCTCCTGTCGTAGGCGTGGAAAAATTCGTCCCGGGAGTGAACGTGGTAGACGTCCCGCCACCCACCGCCATTCACCGGCTTCAGGAATGCCGGAAACCCGACGTAAGAAAACACGTCGTCCCAGTCCAGCGGATACTGCAAATTTCTCATCGACCGCTCTGTCGTCCCAGGCGGATAGGTCTTGTGCGGCAGAATCACGGTCGGCGGCGCGGCGACGCCCAGCTTCGCCGCCAGCGAGTAGTTGAAAAACTTATCGTCCGCCGACCACCAGAAAGGATTATTGATCACCGTCGTCCCGTTGAGCACTGCGTGTTTCAGAAACGCCCGGTAAAACGGAATATCGTGCGAGATGCGATCCACGATCACCGACCAGACAGGCGGCTTATCGAGCCGGATCGCCCCGATCTCAACGAACTCCGCGGAAATCCCATCCAGGTTCTTCTCGTTGATCTTCTCGACCAGCGCGCCGGGGAATGTATTCTCCATGCCGAACAGAACGCCAATTTTTTTCACTTTGCCGCCTCTCTTCAGTTGTAGAGGATGCGCGTCCATGCTCGGTCTGGCCGCGCCTTCTGTAAGCTAAGGTTCCACATTAGCCGACCTCCTGTGCAGTTGCAAAAACCGGCGCGGAAAAGCCGGGAAGTCGGAGGGTTATTGCCCGCCGGCGAAGAGAAGTCGAAAATAACCTCGTGACCCTCGCGAGCGAAAACCCGCGTCCGGACCGGCGCGAGGCCGGGCCCCGCCTGCGCTGGCTCTTCCTCGACCTGAATTCGTACTTCGCTTCTGTCGAGCAGGAGCTGCGTCCCGAGCTCCGCGGTCGTCCCGTCGCCGTCGTGCCCGTCATGGCCGACACCACCTGTGCCATAGCCGCCAGCTACGAGGCCAAAGCCTTCGGCGTTCGTACCGGCACGCAGATCGGCGAGGCCAAACGCATGTGCCCCGGCCTGCTCCTGGTCGAGGCCCGCCATGAGGTGTACGTCGACTACCACAACCGCATCGTCAAGGCAGTCGAGCGCTGCGTCCCCATCGCCGCCGTCATGTCCATCGACGAAATGGCGGCCAGCCTCATCGGCCGCGAGCAGCCGCTCTTTGCCGCCATGGACCTGGCGCATCGCATCAAGGCCTCCCTCCGCGAAAATGTGGGCTCGACCCTGCGCTGTTCCATCGGCCTCGCGCCCAATCGCTACCTCGCCAAGATCGCCTCGGACATGGACAAGCCCGATGGCCTCGTTGCCCTCACCCAGGATTTGCTGCCCGGAGCCCTGACCCATCTGACCCTCCGCGATCTGCCCGGCGTCGGCGCCCGCATGGAGAAGCGTCTCAACCAGCAGAGCGTGCGGACCATGGAACAGCTTCTGGCTCTCGACCGCGAGCAGATGAATCGCGTCTGGGGCGGCATCGGCGGCGAGAAACTCTGGCACTGGCTGCGCGGCGAGGACTTTCACGACACCGAGCTGGATCATCAGAAATCGATCAGCCAGAGCCACGTCCTGGCGCCAGAGCTGCGCACCGAGGAAGGCTGCTATGCCGTTGCGCACAAGCTGTTGCACAAAGCCGCTATGCGCCTCCGCGCGGCGCGCCTGTGGGCGACCCATGTCACCCTCACCATCAAATACGCAACCTCCAAGGCCGACGCACAGGGTCAACATTCTTCGGGCATCAACCAGGCTGTCTGGTCGCAGGGCGTCGCCGTGATCGAATGCCAGGACAATCAAACCCTGATCGAAACACTGACAAAACTCTGGGCCGCCCGCCCCCAGGACCAGAAGCACCACAAGCCTTTCTTCATTGGCGTGTGGCTGGGAAACCTGGTCCCGGACCATCTGCACACGCTCAGCCTCTTCGCCGGTCTTGAAACCGAGTCCAAACGCACCCGCCTGACCAGCACCATGGACGCGCTGAATCAGAAATATGGCACCTCCACGGTGTTCCCCGCAAGCATGCTGCTGGCCCGCGCCGCCGCGCCCACGCGTATCGCCTTCACCAGCATCCCTGAACTGTTCTGAACCCAGCCGGAAGCCCCCTCACCTTCGCTTCAGCGCTTCGAGTTCGTCCAGCGTCTTCGGCCAATCCTGCTTCAACAAACGCGAGAGTCCGCGGTCGGCCAGCAGCTTTCCGCCCGTCTGGCATCGCGCGCAGTAATCCGTCTCGTTATCCGCGTAGCGAATGCGCTGAATCTTCTCTCCACACCGCGGACACGGTTGCCCGAACCGCCCATGCACGGCCATCTCAGGGCGAAACGCCGTGACCTTCTCCGGAAACCTGTCGCCGGTTCCCGCGCGCAGCCGCCCAATCCAGAGTTCCAGTGTCTCTTTCGTCGCATCCAGCAGCCGCTGCCACTCTTCGCCGGTGAGCCGGTGGGTCAGCGTTACGGGCGACAGCTGCGCGGCGTGCAGAATCTCATCCGAATACGCATTCCCGATGCCGCTCACGAGGCGCGGATCGGTGAGTGCGCGCTTCAGCGTGCGATTCTCCGCCGTGAGTGCGGCGCGAAACTCAGTGACACTGCTCGCCAACACATCGATCCCTCCGGGATCCAAGGCCCGCAGCGCATCCTCTCCGTCCACCACGTAGAGGGAAGCCCGGCGCTTCGTTCCCGCCTCCGTCAACACCAGCGATCCCGTCGGAAAGTCAAAAGCGGCGAGAGCATTCCGCCCCGCCAGCTTCGCTCCCGGCGGCTTCCAGTGCAGCCGTCCCGCGATCATCAGATGGAGGACCAGCCACAGGTAACCGCGGTCCCCAGCAACGGATCTTTTCTGTTCGGGCGGAAGGTCGCCCTCTACCCCAATTGCAATCCGCTTGCCGATGCGCCGCAGCTCGCGCACGGTACCGGCTTCAACGCTGGCCAGCGGTGGCTGGGCGGTCCGCAGAAGCGTAAAACTGGCCAGGCGGACCCGCTCCAGTTTCTGCCCGAGGATGCGCGTTTCCAGTGCGCTCAGGTACGCTGTGATGTCGGGCAATTCGGGCATCGTTTCGTATCGTATCGCGCATCCCCCCGCCTTCGGAAAGCAGCCGCACGCGTCTGCCGGCGTTTCCCCAAAGACGTCCAAACGCGCAATAATCGCACCGCGGCGTTTCCCTCAAACTCCGGCTGCGCAAAACGCCGCAAACCACATCTAACGATTCTGAAAGCATTTTCGAAACCCAATGATGGAATTTCACATATCGCGTGAGACACGCGACCGCTACCAGGTCAGCGATACTCTGTTCAATTTTGTCGGGAATGTGATCTTTGCCGACCTGGCCTCCTGTCGCGAGCTTGCCTATCGCATGACCGAGGTGCGCACGGCATCCGGCCTCGATCCCATCCATCCAGGCGCGCTCTTTGCTATGGGTCTCATCGACGAGGTCAGCCACGTCCTCGTTGCCCAATATCGCCGCACTCGCGATCCCCAGGTCACCCAGGCCGCTTTGGGATGGTTCTCCGCGCGCGTCGGCGAAGAGAACGTCGACAGGCTCCTGCGAACCTTTGTCCAGGAATTTCCCAACGTGGCCGTCTACCGCGGCGAACTCACCATCGACCGGTGGTTCCAGGGCTCAACGGATGGCCTGTCCCACAGAGAAGCCGTCCTCGAAGAGCTGATGCTCCTCTGGCTCGCCAATCAGAATCCAGCCTTCCGCCCTTTCCGCGAGCTCTACGACGATACGAAACTCGCCCTAAGCACCGCCTACAAACAGGTCACGGCCGAGCTTGGCAGCTACTTCGCCACGCGTCCCGACACGGGTATGGGCCGTGGCAATCTCCTCGACCTGCTGCGCGCCCCCATGGAAGCCGCGCCTGACTCGCTCAGCGGCCAGCTTGCCTGGATTCGCGAGAACTGGGCGCAATACCTCGGCGACAACCTCCAAAAAATCCTGCTCGCCGCCGACGTCCTCAAAGAAGAAGAAGTTGCCATCTGGATGCGCTACCACCCTACTGGAGCGCACCGCTGGCACGATCCCCTCAGCGACACCCACCATTCCGAAGTCCCCGACTTCCGTTCCGGCCACCCCGGCGACATCGAGTACGAGCGTTTCAGCCCCGATCAGGACTGGATGCCCAATGTCGTCATGATCGCCAAGAGCACCTATGTCTGGCTCGCGCAGCTCTCGCGCCAGTACGGACGCGCCATCGAGCGCCTCGACCAGGTCCCCGACGAAGAACTGCAGACGCTCGCCAACCGCGGCCTCAATGCTCTCTGGCTTATCGGCCTCTGGGAGCGCAGCCGCGCCTCCCAGGCCATCAAGCGGATGCGCGGCCAGCAGGACGCCGTCGCCTCCGCCTACTCTCTTTACGACTACCGCATCGCCGACGACCTCGGCGGCGATTATGCCTATCGCAACCTCCGCGAACGCTCTGCCCGCTATGGCATTCGTCTGGCCAGCGACATGGTTCCCAACCACATGGGCATCGATTCGCCGTGGGTCATCGAACACCCCGAGTGGTTCCTCTCCCGGCCCGATCGTCCGTGGCCCTCTTATAACTTCAACGGCCCCGACCTCTCGCACGATGGACGCGTCGAAATCAAAATCGAGGATCACTACTACGACCAGTCCGATGCCGCCGTCGTCTTTCAGCGCCGCGACAACGGCTCAGGCCACACCGAGTATGTCTACCACGGTAACGACGGCACAAGCTTCCCGTGGAACGACACCGCGCAGCTGAATTATCTCCGCGGCGACGTGCGCGAGAAGGTCATCCAAACCATCCTCCACGTCGCCCGCCTTTTCCCCATCATCCGCTTCGACGCCGCCATGACGCTCGCGCGGCGGCACGTCCAGCGCCTCTGGTTCCCCCTTCCCGGCAGCGGCGGCTCCATCCCCTCGCGCGCCGAATACGCGATGAGCCAGGAGCAGTTCGACTACCTGATGCCCAACGAATTCTGGCGTGAAGTCGTCGACCGTGTCGCCGTCGAAGTTCCGGGCACACTTCTGCTGGCCGAAGCCTTCTGGCTCATGGAAGGCTACTTCGTCCGCACCCTCGGCATGCACCGCGTCTATAACAGCGCCTTCATGAACATGCTGCGCGACGAGGAGAACGCCAAGTACCGTTCCGTCATCAAGAACACCGTCGAATTCGATCCCGACATCCTCAAGCGCTACGTCAACTTCATGAGCAATCCCGACGAGCGCACAGCGATCGATCAGTTCGGCACCGGCGACAAATACTTCGGCGTTTGCACCATGATGGCCACCCTCCCGGGGCTCCCCATGTTCGGCCACGGCCAGATCGAAGCCTTCACTGAAAAGTACGGCATGGAATACAAGCGCCCGCGCTACGACGAAACACCCAATCAGAACCTCGTCGAGCGCCACCAGCGCGAGATCGCTCCCCTGCTCAAAAATCGCCACGTCTTTGCCGAAAGCGCGAATTTCGCCCTCTTCGATTTCTGGCGTGAAGACGGCAAGGTCGATGAGAATGTCTTCGCATGGTCCAATCGCCTCGGCGAACAGCGCGCCCTCGCTGTCTACCACAACAAATTCGCCAGCACCTCCGGTACTCTGCACCATTCCTCATCCCGCACCGACAAAAACACCGGCGCGCTCTACAACGTGCAGGTCCACGAAGCCCTCGGTCTGCCCGGCGACGGGGATCCGGTGGTCGCCTACCAGGACAACGCCTCGGGCCTCCATTTCCTGCGGCGCTTTGGCGAAATTCGCGAGCATGGCCTGCATCTTCATCTCGGCGCTTACCAGTACCACCTCTTCCAGGACTGGCGGGTGATGGTTCCGACCGCCGACTATCCGTGGGACGCGCTCTGCAGCGACCTCAACGGCACGGGTGTCTGGAGTCTCGACGAGGCCCTCGGCAAATTCAAGCTCCGCCCCGTTCACGAAGCTCTGCGCGCCGCTCTCGACGCCGACGTCCTGCGCTGCTTCTCCGATCTGATCGAAGCTGAAACGACCGACACCGCGGCCCCGCGCGCGCACGCCAGCCAGGCCCCGTGCAGCCGTGAAGAAACCCTCGATACCCTCGAGAAGAAAGCCGAGATCTTCTTCCGGGCAGCTCTAGCCTCCATCGGCGCAAGCCAGCCCGTGGGACCGGAAAACGGCGCGGCTCTGCTTCGGAGTGAAGCAGCCTCGCTCGATCGATCCGCTTCCGCCGATTCGGCCGGATCGGCGCTTGCCACAAGCCACACGTCACCCACACCCGGCGATCGCTACCACGCTCTGCTCCGCGCCGCCGGAAGACTGCCGCGTCTCGAGCGCGCCTTCACTCGCGGTTGGCCTCCGCAAGCGCGCGTAGTTTTGCCCAGCTATAGCCCGCAGACCGCAGCCGTGGACGTGTGGGCGCCGGTCATCGCATGGTGTCTGATGCGTGCTTTTTCCGATGCGCTCCCGCAGGGCAAAAACCCCGCTGAAGTTTTCGACCGCCTCTACCTGCCCTCCGCCCTCGCCGATGTCTTTCACCCTCTCGGGATCGAAGGCGACGCAGCCTACCGCGCTGCGGCCCGGGTCCGCTTACTGCTGCGACGGGCCACCCAAATGCAACCCGACGCGACCACCGAGCCCCTCGACTGGACCGATCCCGACATTGTCTGGCTCACCGGCCTGCACGAGGCCCAGGGCCATCGCTATTTCAATAAGGAGGCGCATGAGCAAGTAGTCTGGTGGACGCAGTTGCCGCAACTCATCGCGACCGCCGAAAAGGATCCAACCGCGAAATCCGCCGCCACGCGCCTGTCCCTGCGCGCGCTCGAACTCGAAGCGGAAGCCGCCATCGACGCTGCTGGAAGCTCCGGCTATCGCCTCGACGTCATGCTCAAGCCCACG
>Ga0302319_10023004_pt1 | contig 11150 bp, 8 predicted proteins | sample Bog_T0_2_FD_203319 | JGI IMG/M metagenome (GOLD analysis project Ga0302319, IMG submission 203319) | Peat permafrost microbial communities from Stordalen Mire near Abisko, Sweden - Bog_T0_2 | ecosystem: Environmental > Terrestrial > Soil > Wetlands > Peat | place: Sweden: Abisko, Stordalen Mire...
CAAGCCACTGCACGGGGACACGCATGGGCTGGCCGCCCAGGATGAGGAGATTTCCCCCGGCGGCAAGATACGCATCGATCGACTTCCAGGCGTCTGCCGGAAAGGCTGATCCGTAGGGAAGAACCAGAAGATTGGCGCCAGCCAGCGTGCTCTCCGCAGAGAGTCTGGAGGCGTCGGCGAGGAACGGCTGTGAATCTGCATTCGGTGCAAGCGTCCCAAGGGCCTTCATGAGGCTTTCGGCGTCGACCGGCGCACTGGCTATCGTGGGAAAGCCCGGTTGCCAGAAGACAACCACCTTGGCTTCGATGTAAGATGGCGCGAATGCCATTGCAAGAAGAATCCAGGCGGAAAGTCGCATATTCCGGCAGAGGGATGAGAGCATCTTGGGACTCCTTAAGCGTCTTAGGATGGCGCGTCCCGCGGACAACTTTCCAGGATTCACCGTGAATCGGGGGAAAATACTTGCAAATCATGATAACGCTATCTTGCGAGAATGGTCACGAAACCAAACTTTTCGAGAGCGCGGATCGCATGCCTGGAACGGAGATTGTGCGTCGCGAGTCACATTGCAATGTTGTTCTGTTCAAAAGCACTCGATTGCGTTAAGCTATCTCTTCCGTCTAACTGCGAGGCCTACCGGTACTTTTGAGAAGTAAAACGCCAATAGAGCGTGTGAACAATCTCAACTTCTCACTCCTTAAGGGACCAGTAAACGACAAACAAGGCGGGAATCTCCGGTGAATCGCAAACCTACCATGAGCGATGTCGCTCGCTTGGCTGGCGTGGGGACCATGACGGTGTCGCGAGTTTTGAGCGGCACTGCTAGGGTCTCCGAAGATACAGCCAGACGCGTGCAGCATGCTATCGAGCAATTGGACTATCGCCCCAACGAACTGGCGCGCGCCTTGCGTGGCCAGCGCAGCCGCACCATCGGGCTGATCATTCCTTACCTCTACGATGCCTTCTTTGCCAACTGCGCCCACGCCATCACGACAGTGGCCAAAGAGCAGGGATACACCGTCATCATCACGACTTCAGACGAAGACACCGACACCGAATACGACGAGGCGGAACAGATGCTTCAGCGCCACGTCGAGGGTCTGGTCATCATCCCGGCCAAGGCGCCCCAGTCGCGCCTGACGCGGAGCCTGTTCGGCAAGACACCGGTGGTGGTCTTCGACCGGCCCGTCTCCGACACCACTTTCGACATGGTGCTGGTGCAGAACACGTCGGGTTCCCGGCGCATGGTCGAGCACCTGATCGAGCACGGGCACCAGCGCATCAGCTTCATGGGATTGAGCCGCAAGCTGTACACGATCAATGCGCGTCATCTCGGTTACCGGCGCGCGATGCAGGAAGCACGGCTGCCGGAGACCGCTTTTTTCGGCTGCGACTCCAAGGAAGATACGCTGCGAGCTCTGGAAGCCCAGTTGAGCAGCAAGACGCCGCCAACGGCGATCTTCGCATCGAATAATCTTTCCATGCGCTATGTCTTCGCGGCGCTGGTGAGTCTCGGCGTGAAGATACCCAATGATATGGCGCTTGCAGGCTTTGATGACTTCGATCTTGCCGAGTTGACTGTACCTGCGCTGACTGTGGTGCGCCAGCCCGCGCAGGAGATGGGCCGAGTCGCGGTGAGTCTGCTCTTTGAGCGGATTCAACGCGGCGAGCTGCCGCAGACGGGAAATCGCATTGTGCTGCCGGTCGAGATCGTATTGCGCCGTTCGTGCGGCTGCAAGCATCGCAACCCGATTGTGATGACCTGAATGCCTGAAGACTACTCTCGAAACCGCGTAGCTGCCGTCCCGCTTCGCTCCAGGTGAAGCGCAGCAAGGTCGTCTCGCTGCCTGCCTTCGAGTAAGTCTGCGGCGATGTCTCCGTAGGCCGGAGCATACTTGAAGCCATGCCCGGAGCAACAACTGAAGACCAACACATTGGCATGCGCGGGGTGGCGATCGATGAGGAAGTGATGATCGTCGCTGAGCGTGTAAATGCAGGGCTTCATCGATGCCGGTTGCCGGGCAAACCCAGCCAGATACTCGGTCACACAGCGAGATAGAAATAATTCATCCGTTGCGTTGGCAGGAATCGGTAGCGCATCCGGATCGATCCGCTGGCGCAGATGCTTGTCGTGACCGATCTTCAACTGGCCTTCGGACGTGGGCATGCCATACCAGCCGCCATCGGCATCGAGAACAAAGATGGGCATGCGGCCATCGATCAGATGCTCCGGGTATAGCGGTTGATACCACGCCAGGACGCGGCGTTCTGTTGAAACGGGAAATTCAAGTTCCGGGAGAAGCCTGGGCAGCCAGCTTCCAGCAGCAATCACAAGAAAATCAGCTGTCACTTTTTCAATCGCGAGACGGACGCTTATGCCATCGCGCCTGTACTCGATGGCGGACACTGCGGCATCATGCAGGAGCGTTGCGCCGTGACTGTGGGCCAACTCATGCAGGAATACACGTGTGGCGTCCGGCCTGACAACACCGCTGCGCGGTTGATACACAACGCGCCAATCCGAGGGTAGCTGGAAGCGAGGATGGCGTTGATTGAAGGTGCTCCCGCGCATCGTTTCAAAAGTTTGCTCATATTGGCGGCACAGTTTTTCGGCAGCCTGCACCATCGCGCTTGATTCCGGTCCGGCATCCATGCCGCCGCACTCGATAAACAGAGGCTCCCTCGCAGTGCGATTCCACGCATGCCAGCCTAGGTAGCTGGCTGTGGCCATCTCAACATAGACTGCGCCTTCATGAGGTACGCGACGGAAGATTCTTGTATCGCCATGGGACGATCCGCGCTCGTGCAACGGGGAAAACTGTTCGATGCCGGTGACGCGGAATCCGCGCATGGCAAGAGTTGCGGCGATGCTGCTGCCGGCAATCCCGAGTCCCAGCACGATGACATGCGGTCTGGCCTGCATCCAACTCCTTCATGCGACTGGTAGGCCCGGTGGATTTATAGAACGCGGTTCATCAGCGTGGCCACATACGCCGCGCCAAATCCATTATCGATATTCACCACAGTCACGTTGGGCGAACAGGAGTTCAGCATCCCCAGCAAGGCCGCGACGCCACCAAAGGCCGCGCCATAGCCCACGCTCGTAGGTACCGCGATCACCGGGACGCCGACAAGTCCACCGACAACCGAGGGCAGCGCGCCTTCCATGCCCGCGCAGACTATCACGGCGGCAGCCTGTTGCAGACGCGCGTGTTGTGCTAGCAGACGATGCAGGCCTGCAACACCTACATCGACCACCATGTCCACTTCATTGCCCATCAGTTCCGCTGTGACGCGAGCTTCTTCGGCCACTGGCAGATCGCTTGTGCCGGCGCAAACGATTGCTACTCTTCCATGCCGCTGTGCTGAAGGAGACTGTCTGAGCGTGATGCAGCCAGCAGTCTCTTCAAAGACCGCTCGCTCTTCCACCTGCAGAACGGCTTCAAACTGCGCCGGATTGACGCGCGTGGCAAGCACATTCACTCCCGAAGCGGCGAGACTCGCAAAGATGCGCGCCACCTGGTCGGCGGTCTTGCCTTTGCCGTAGATCACTTCTGGCATTCCGGTGCGGACGGAGCGATGATGATCGACCTTCGCGAAACCGAGATCTTCAAAGGGAAGATTCTTCAGCCGATCGCAAGCGGCATCCGGCGTGAGGTTGCCCCCCTTCACCGCCTCCATCAATTCGCGTAGTTGGTCGCGATTCATGCGCGGCCACCCTTCACGGCATAGGCCGTCGTCGCGGCCTGCATCACTTGTTTCAGCGGAATGCCATGAGTCTCTGCAACGGCGCGGCAATCCTCAAACTCGGGGGCGTAATTGACTTCTTCTCCGCTTTCCAGTGTGCCGATCTTGATCCGAATCGGACCCCATTCCGTATCGACCGAAACGAAGCTGCGTAACAACATGTGCTTCTGCTCTTCGCGATAGCGCAGGCCGAGCGTCGTGGTCTCGGCAAACACAATCTTCTGCAGCATCTCCGCTCTTGAAGGAGTGCACAATACCGTTAACTGCATGCCAGTGCGCCCCTTCTTCATTTGGATCGGCGTGCGGTAGACATCCGAGGCGCCGGCTGCGAGCAGCCTGTCGGCAACCCAGGAGAGTAATTCGGGCGTGGCGTCGTCGATGGTGGTTTCGATAATCCCGATGACGGCTTTCGTTTGTGAATCCTGGTGTTCGTTCGAGTCTACAGAGACGGCTTCGCCGATGACGAGGCGAAGCACATTCGGCTTGCCGGGTATATCGCGCGAACCCGCTCCGTAGCCTGTTGTGCTCATGCGTATCGCAGGGAAATTGGAGGAAGTGACATCGATCGCCCGCAACAGCGCGGCTCCCGTGGGAGTTACCAACTCCTTCTTGGTTCCCGAAGCATAGACGGGTAAATCTCTCAACAACTCAAGCGTGGCAGGCGCGGGTACAGGGAAAGTGCCGTGCGCACAGTGCACATGACCGCTGCCGACGTTGAGCGGAGAGCATAGCCAGCGCTCAACCTCGCGCTCGGTTGCAAGCCAGTGGCATCCGGCTGCGACGCCAACGATGTCGGCGATGGCATCAACTGCGCCCACCTCGTGAAAGTGGATGCTTTCGACCGGCACGTTGTGAATCTTTGCCTCCGCATACCCGAGAAGTTCAAACGCCTTAAGCGCGATGGTCTGAACAGCAGCGGGCAGCGATGAGCCGCGAATGATGCCCTGGATGACAGACAGCGAGCGGCCATGCGCGTGGGTGTATTCGTGGTCGTGCGAATGCTCGTGACCGCCTTCCGCATGATTGTGCTCCCGCGAGTGTGTGTGCTTTGCCGCCGGCATCGCAGCATGAACCTCCTCCACCGACTCACCCTCCGTTGTCAACACGTCGACTTTGGCCGAATCTATGCCGCTGCGGTTCACGCGGCGAAGCTCGAGGTGTGCGTCAAGGCCGAGCGACGATATGGCATCCTGCAGGACCGAGAAGGGAACTCTGGCGTCAACCAGAGCGGCTAGAAACATATCTCCACTGATGCCCGAGAAGCAATCGAGATAGGCGATGTTCACAGCGCACCTTCGCTTGCGGGCGTGCTTGCCGGTGTGTTGAGTTCGATCTGCACCAGCGGCAGCACTGCATTCATGGAGCCCGATCGATAGCCGTCGAGATCGAGCGTCACGTACTTGTAGCCAAGCTGCTTCAAAGCCGAGCTTGCCTTTTCAAACATGGCGAGGGAAAGCATTCCCGCCAGCTCTTCGCGGGCAATCTCAATGCGCGCCAGTTCGCCATGATGGCGCAAGCGAAACTGCCGGAATCCCATGGCGAAGAGAGTCTCCTCGCCCTTCTCGATTGCGTCCAGTGTCTCGCGAGTTACCGGCAAGCCATAAGCGATGCGGGAAGACAGGCAGGCTGAAGCCGGCTTGTCCCACACGCGCAGACCTTCGCGGCGCGCGAGCGTGCGAATCTCCTCCTTGGTCAATCCGGCATCGGCCAATGGAGCAAGAACACGATGGTTTGCGGCAGCCTTCTGACCGGGCCGAAAGTCGCCGCGGTCGTCGACGTTCATTCCGTATGCGACGGCTGAGAATTGCAGCGGCGCGCCGGCTTGAGCCATCACGTTGAAGAGCTCATCCTTGCAATGAAAGCAGCGCGAACCATCGTTGCGAACGTAATCCTCGTGCTCCAGTTCGTGGGTGTCGATGACGCGCAGAGGAATACCCTGGCTCCCAGCGAAGTCAACTGCGTCGCGCAAGTGGGTGCGGGACAAGCTAGGCGAATCGGCAATAACGGCGAGCATCTGATCGCCCAGCACTTGATGCGCGACATAGGCCAGGTATGCCGAATCTGTGCCGCCCGAATAGGCGACCATCAGCCGGCCTGCGCTGCGCAGTTGCTCAAAAAGAGACTGCTGTTTCGCTCCCAAATTCGGAAACGCAACCAAATCCTGCATGGGGAATCAACCTTTGCTGCGATCGGTGAAGCGGAAGAAGAGCGACTGCTTGGCAACCGGTGCGGCAAGTTCGTTCAGAGCCGACATCTGCGATTGCGAAAGCGGTGTGAACTCCCGCGCAATCTGAACGTTTTCTTCGAGCTGCGCAATGGTGTCGCACCCGATGATGACTGTACTTACGGGGTGAGTCAGCGTGAAGCGCATGGCGTCGCGCATCTTCATCACGCCAGGGCTGGTGGCGATGGCCGAGCCTTCCCAGGAGTGCTGTTGCGCCTCGAGTGGTGGCGGATTCCATGAGGAAAGCAGCCTGCCGCGCGCCGGTACTTTCATACCGATGATGCCCATCTGTTTTTCGACGACCAACGGCAGCAGTTGATCGGTAAAGCTGTGAATGTGTGAGTCTGCGGCATTCATGGCCATCAAGATCGTATCGAATGGATGGCGGTTCACGGCATCGATCAAGGCTTCTGGGCGATAGTGGCCGGTTACGCCGAGGAAGCGCACCACTTTCTGATCGTGCATCTCCATCAGCGCTTCCATGGCGCCGCCCTTGGCAAATATGGCGTCCACATCTTCCGGCAAACCCACATCGTGCAACTGCCATAGATCCACATGATCGGTGTTGAGCAGTTTGAGCGACTTATCGATCATGCGCAGCGAGCCGTCGCGGGTGCGCTCCTTGGTCTTGGTCGCTAGGAAGGCCTCCTGGCGGCGAGTCTTCATCACCTGGCCCACATACTGTTCGCTCCAGCGATCCGGGCCGCCATAGATAGACGACGTGTCGATGTAATTCACGCCAAGATCGAGTGCGCGTTCAATAATCGGAACGGCGACGTCGAAGTTATTCGAGCGTTCGAGCGAAGCCTGCCCCCCGAGGCTGAAAATACCCACTTTGAAGCCGGTTTTGCCGAGATTACGGGTCGGCATGGCGGCTTGGGTGCGGGCATTAACCGGAAGTGCGGGGAGTTGCGGAACGGATGCTCGGGCGGGCATGGCGCCGCTGGCCAAAAGGCCCGCGGCGACTGCGCCCCCGGTTTTTAGAAAGCTGCGACGGTCGGCTGAGGTGGGTAGCTTCATGGCGGAGAATCCTCCCGGCAGGTACCAGTGCCCTACGCGATTATTGTAGCGCCCGGAGGGGGAATCCTCTAAATGCCGCACAAACGAAGATCGGGAAGGGCGCAGCCACGTTAGCCGCGCGTCTCCCCCATCGCGTTTCTCTAACGCAGGAAGAGCGGAGCCATTACAAAGGTCACCGTGCAGAGCAGCTTGATGAGCATGTCAGTCGACGGTCCGGCGGTGCCTTTGAATGGATCGCCAAGCGTATCTTCCAACGCCGCTGCTTTGTGAGGTTTGGACTGTTTGCCGCTGAACTCACCGGTTTCGATCCGTTTCTTGGCGTTATCCCAAGCGCCGCCTCCGCTGTTCATCCATTTCATCCAGGTGTGCCGAGAAAAGCAGGAAGGCCGGCAGCATTCGGCGATGTTCCGCGTCATGCTGCCGGCCTTCTTGTTGTGACAGGATAATGAGCAACAGGTTCAACGCGTACCTTCCCTGTTCAGGCCGCTTGCTGTGAGTTTGTCTTCAAGGGCTGCCTGAGCTGCCGCGAGCCTCGCCGTGAGTAAACGGAAAGGCGAGCAGGAGACATATTCCATCTTCAGGCGATGACAGAACTTCACCGACTCCGGATCGCCTCCATGTTCGCCGCAGATGCCGATCTTCAGATTTGGCCGCGTCTGCGTCCCTCTTTCCGAGGCGATCTTCATCAACTGGCCGACACCGGCCTGATCCAGTACGGCAAAAGGATCCTGCTTGAAGATACCTTGATGAATGTATGCGGGTACGAACTGATTGCCATCGTCACGCGAGATGCCATAAACCGTCTGGGTGAGATCGTTGGTGCCAAAGCTGAAGAACTCCGCTTCCAGCGCAATCTCGTCAGCAAGCAGAGCAGCCCGCGGCAGTTCAATCATGGTGCCTACAAGGTAATCGACTTTCTCGCCCTCCTGAGCGAAGACCTCCTTTGCAACACGGCGCACAATTGCAGCCTGATGGCGCATCTCCTCGATGCCGGCAGTGAGAGGCACCATGATCTCCAGATGCGGATGGACGCCGCTCTTCTTCACCAGCACAGCCGCCTCGAAGATGGCTCTCACCTGCATTTCGGTAATCTCCGGAAAGACAATGCCGAGCCGGCATCCGCGCAGGCCGAGCATGGGATTCATCTCGTGCAACTCTTCCACGCGCTGGAGCGTCGACTGAAGAGAGTGCATCGCTGGCGACTCCGGATCGTTGATCTCCAACCGCGCGATCTCCACCATCAACTCCTCACGTTTGGGCAGGAACTCGTGCAGTGGCGGATCAAGCAAGCGGATGTTCACCGGCAGGCTGCCCATGGCTCGGAAGAGACCGACAAAATCCTCCCGCTGCATGGGGAGCAGCCGCTCCAATGCGGCGCGGCGATCCTGCTCGCTGCGAGCCATGATCATGGCCTGCATATGCGGCAGCCGATCTTCGTCGAAGAACATGTGCTCGGTGCGGCAAAGCCCAATCCCCTCAGCTCCGAAGCGGCACGCTTGCGCGGCGTCTCTTGGAATGTCGGCGTTGGCTCGCACATGCAGAAGACGGCGCCTATCCACCCAGCCCATGAACTCAATCAAATCCGGATCGTCTGGCAGGGCGGGAATCAATGCCAAATCTCCGGCGATCACACGTCCCGTAGTGCCGTCCAGAGATAGCCAATCGCCCTCGTGGAATACCCTGTCTCCCGCGCGCAGTTCCCCTTTCTCCTCATCTACCGTTATGCCGGTCGCACCGGCGATACAGCACTTGCCCATACCGCGCGTTACCACCGCCGCGTGCGATGTCATGCCGCCCCGCGATGTCAATATCCCCGAGGCCACTTCCATGCCCGCGATATCCTCGGGGGTCGTTTCGTGGCGCGCCAGAATGATCGAGCGCATCACTCCGTTGGTGTGAAATCGCACCGCGTCTTCTGCTGAAAATGCGATCTGACCGACGGCGGCGCCAGGCGATGCTGGAAGTCCCGTAGCGAGAACTTCAACTTTCCCGTGCGATTCATCGAGGCGTGGAACCAGGAAGTCATAAAGCTGATTGGGCTCCACGCGGAAGATCGCTTCCTCAACGGTGATCAGTCCCTCGTTGACCATGTCCAGCGCGATTCGAACTGCCGCACGGCCGGTGCGCTTGCCATTGCGGGTCTGCAGCATGTAGAGCACGCCATCCTGGATGGTGAATTCAAAGTCCTGCATATCGCGATAGTGTCTTTCCATCTTCGTTGTCAGAGCGCATAGTTTTGCGTATATCTCTGGCATGCGTTCGCGTAATCCGCTGATCGGCACGGGAGTTCGGCTGCCTGAGACCACATCCTCGCCTTGCGCATTGAGCAGAAATTCGCCGTAAAATTCTCGCTTTCCCGTGGCGGGGTTTCGTGTGAATCCAACGCCGGTTCCGCTCATCTCGCTCAGGTTGCCGAAGACCATCGACTGCACTGTCACCGCCGTACCAAGCCAGTCGTCGATCCAGTTGATGCGCCGGTACGCCTTGGCGCGCTCATTCTGCCAGGAGTGGAAGACAGCATCGCGGGCCATCAGCAGTTGCCGCTGCGGATCCTGCGGGAATTCTGCGCCAGTCTCTCTCTGGATCAGCTTCTTGTATTGCGAAATCACGCCTTGCAATGCGCTCTCGTCCAGTTCAGTGTCTGCCTGGACTCCGATGTTGTACTTCGCAGCGTCAAAGATCGATTCGAACTTAGCCTTGGGGATGCCCAGCACCACTTCTCCAAACATCTCAATCAGTCGGCGATAGGAATCATAGGCAAAGCGGCCATTGCCCCATCGTTTGGCCAGGGTCATCACAGAGTGATCGTTGAGTCCGAGATTGAGAATCGTATCCATCATGCCGGGCATGGAGAATTTTGCGCCGGAGCGCACGGATACCAAAAGCGGGTTATCCCCGCCTCCAAATCGCTGACCCTGCAATCGTTCGAGGCGTTGCATGGCGAGGGACATCTGTTCCGTGACATGTTCAGAGGGTTCACCGCGCATGAACTCGCGGCAGGCTTCTGTCTGGATAGTGAATCCTGGTGGCACAGGCAGCCCAGCATTGGTCATCTCCGCAAGACCGGCGCCCTTGCCGCCGAGCACATCCTTCATTTCACCTTTGCCTTCAGCAATACCGCCGCCAAAGAAATAGACATATTGCGGTTCCGACTTATGTTTCAACTCGGCGGGTGCGTCGGCAAGTGCGAGTGCAGTGTTAGGCATAATTCTCCTCCGATTAAGGCGCGGAGAACATGTTCAAGTTGGAGGCCGGCTTCCCAACAGTCGATGGATTTCGGAACACGGAGGATAGCCAGTTACAAGCTTGCAGCAGTGAAGTCTCCGCTGCCGTCGATTTCGGAAGGCAGTATGAGCCAATGGATCAATCCTTGTCGGTGTCCAGCGTCACAGTAATTTCACTTCGACCGCCAATAAGGAGGCATTCATCCCGGCATGCGGTATTTCAGCCTAAGCTCGAGGGTAATGACCGTCCGGCATCAGGCTCAAGATAGCGTCGATAGCTTCTGGTACGGCAGCGGCCACTGGACCGCTCAACTCTTCGCTCAACTCGAAGCAATGACCACCTACGGTGATTGCGAAGGCATGGGCAGGTGCTCGGCCATAAAGGTCGAACGTCATCCGTAACAGCGACGCAGGATCAAAATGATGGGTAAAGATACGGGGAGAAACGCTGGCCGGACTCAGCGCAACTGATTCGACCATACCGGCCATGCCGGTTGCGCAACAATCCAGGAAAATTGCCAAATCTGCGCGATGCAATGCCAGTGCGTGTTCGGGCAGGAGCTGTTGCGTAAAGATCACTTCTTTTTTGAACAAGGTCGGCAACGCCTGAAGAGCCGCACCAATTCGCCATGCAACGCCATCGTCGCCTCGCAGCGTGTTACCGCAAGCAACCACCACGACGGACTCAATATCTTGGCCCATGTGCTACAGGCCCCGATGCACTTCACTCAGGCGAGTGCCATCCGGAGCGAGCAATTCAATCGAGAGCGGCATCTGGCCATACGCATGTGTGGAGCAACTCAGGCAGGGGTCAAACGTTCGAATGACAGCTTCGACGCGGTTCAGCATGCCGTCTTCAAGCCTGTCTCCCTTGATATAGCGTTGCGCCGTCTGCAAAACGCCGCGATTCATCGCGTTATTATTCTGGCCGGTGG
>Ga0302319_10023005_pt1 | contig 11150 bp, 12 predicted proteins | sample Bog_T0_2_FD_203319 | JGI IMG/M metagenome (GOLD analysis project Ga0302319, IMG submission 203319) | Peat permafrost microbial communities from Stordalen Mire near Abisko, Sweden - Bog_T0_2 | ecosystem: Environmental > Terrestrial > Soil > Wetlands > Peat | place: Sweden: Abisko, Stordalen Mire...
CGTGCGCGGACCGGATCTTTTTGCCGAGGATGTCGAAAGCGATTTGTATGCGGCGATTGACCGCGTCACGAAAAAAATCGAGCAGCAGATCCGCAAACGGCACGGCAAACGCAAAACCAGGAAACACAAAGTTGCCGCCCGCACCAAACAACGCCGCCAGGACGAAGCCATCTAGCCCGACAAGTGCGGAAATCCGCTGACATGATTGCATCGCGGAATTATCCCGTTCCGCGTCACTCGCCACCCGTCACATTCCGATGATTCTTCGCGCCCGAGCGATTCTGCCGGTTTCCCGGCCGCCCATCGAAAACGGCGTCATCGTCATTTCTGAAAATCGGATCCGTGCCGTCGGTCCGTGGCCGGATTTGCAACCCCACGCCACCGGAGAAATCCGCGACCTCGGCGAAGTCATTTTGCTGCCGGGCCTCGTCAACGCCCACTGCCATCTCGATTACACCGACATGGCCGGGCAATTGCCGCCGCCGCCAACCTTCACCGACTGGATTCCGCTCATCATCGCCGCCAAGGCCGCGTGGGATTTTTCCGAATATGCCCGGTCGTGGCTCAACGGCGCGCAAATGCTGCTGCGCACCGGCACCACCACCGTCGGCGACATCGAGGCCGTGCCGGATTTGCTGCCGGAACTCTGGGACACGACGCCGCTGCGCGTTTTTTCCTTCCTGGAAATGACCGGCATCCGTGCGCGCCGGAACTCGCAGGAAATCCTCCGCGAAGGCGTCGAAAGAATTGATTCGCTTTCGCATCCCCGCTGCTCCGCCTCGCTTTCGCCGCACGCACCCTACTCCACCCAGCCGGAGCTGCTCCGTTTAAGCGCCGGAATCGCGCGCGAAAAAAACTGGCGGATCACCACGCACGTCGCGGAATCGGAACAGGAATTTGAAATGTTCATGCGCGCGCGCGGCAAAATGTTCGACTGGCTACAGCGCAATGAACGCGACAACTCCGATTGCGGCCTCGGCTCGCCCGTCGCGCACCTTGCCCGCAACGACTCGCTCGGCGAAAATCTGCTGGCCGTTCACGTCAACCTGCTGGCGCCCGGCGACATCGAACTGCTGGCCGGAAATCATGTTCACGTCGTTCATTGCCCGCGCAGCCACGATTATTTCAGACATCCGCCATTTCCACGCCGGCAGCTCGCCGATGCCGGGATTAACCTTTGTCTCGCCACCGACAGCCTTTCGACCGTCCGCAAAAACGGAAAGGAAAAGCTTGAGCTGAACCTGTTTGAAGAAATGCGCCAGTTCGCCGCCGCCGATCAAACCGTCCCGCCATTTGAAATTCTCCGCATGGCGACGGTCAACGGCGCAAAAGCCCTTGGCCGGGCCGGGCAGATCGGCGAGCTTTCAGAAAATGCCCTCGCCGACTTGATTGCTATTCCATTCGCGGGGAAAAATGCGGACATTTACGACGCGGTGCTGCATCATGCGTCAACCGTTTCCGCCAGCATGATTGACGGAAAATGGGCCATCGCGCCGTGAATGATTTCAACCTGGAACTGAAGCGCCGTCTCGATGCCGTCCGCGAACAAAATTTGTTCCGCGAACTGCGCCGCGTGGATTCCGCGCAGGGGCAGCGCATCGAAATCGGCGGCAAATCCTTTCTAAATTTCTCGTCCAACGATTATCTCGGCCTTGCGAACGATCCGTTTTTGAAAGAAGCCGCCATCAGGGCCGTTGAACAATTTGGCGCCGGCACCGGCGCGTCGCGATTGATTTGCGGCTCACTCGCGCCATTTCACGAACTGGAGGAGGCGCTGGCCGGTTTCAAGCGCGCCGAAGCCGCGCTCACATTTTCCACCGGTTATGCGACCGCCATCGGAACCATTTGTGCGTTGATCGGCAAAGACGACGTCATCATCCTGGACAAACTCGTCCACGCCAGCATCGTGGACGCCGCGAAATTATCCGGCGCGAAGCTGCGCGTTATCGCTCACAACGATTTGAATGATTTGGAAGACAAATTGAAATGGGCGGACATAAATTCAAAAGCGGAAAGCGGAAAGCGGAAAGCGGAAATTCTCGTCGTGACCGAAAGCATTTTCAGCATGGACGGCGATGCAGCGCCGCTGTCAGAAATCGTCACGCTAAAGGAAAAATACGGTGCTTGGCTCATGGTGGACGAAGCGCATGCGACCGGAATCATCGGTAAAAACGGACGCGGCCTTGCGGACAAACTTGGCGTCAGCGGACAAATCGAAATCCAGATGGGCACGCTCGGCAAGGCGCTGGGCGCGAGCGGCGGTTATATTTGCGGCTCGCGCGAGTTGATTGACCTGCTCGTGAACCGCGCCCGCAGCTTTATTTTCTCGACCGCGCCTGTTCCCGCCGCGGCCGCCGCCGCATCGGCAGCAATTCAGTTTGTCCAATCGGCTGAAGGCGAAACGCGGCGGAAGCATCTCCGGTCGCGGATCGCGGAATTGCAATCGCAAATCGCAAACCGCAAATCACAAATTCCGGGCGCCATCGTCCCAATCATCATTGGCGACGAAAGCGAGGCTGTTGCCGCCGCCGCCGCATTTCGCAAACGCGGCATTTTTGTTCCAGCGATTCGTTATCCCACCGTCGCGCGCGGCACGGCGCGATTGCGCGTCACACTCACGGCGGCGCACACCGCGGCGGACGTTTCACGTCTCACCGTCGCGCTGAATGAAATCGTAAATCGTAAATCGCAAATCGAGAATTGAAAATGCACCTGCTCGCAAAACTGGATCAGCAACATGTCTGGCATCCGTTCACGCAGATGCGCGACTGGCTGGCGCGCGAGCCGGTTATGATTGCCGAAGGCAAGGGCGCGGTGCTCCGCGACGTTCATGGCCGGGAATATCTCGACGCCAACTCGTCCATCTGGACCAACCTGCACGGACACAATCATCCCAAAATCAATTCCGCCATCCAAAGGCAGCTCAAGAAGATCGCGCACTCCTCCGCGCTCGGCCTCGCGAATGAACCGGCAAGCTTGCTTGCACAAAAGCTGGTCGAAGCCGCCAATCCGCAATCCGCAATCCGCAATCCGCGATTGAAGAAGGTTTTCTTCTCCGACGACGGCTCGACGGCATTGGAAGTCGCGCTCAAACTGGCCCATGAATTCACGCGACGAACACGCGGTCCCAAGACGATGCCGCGCTTTCTCTCCCTCGACGGCGCGTATCACGGTGACACCATTGGCGCGGTCGCGCTCGGCCACATTGATTTGTTCCACAAGGCTTACGCCGGCCTGCTTTTCAAAACCGACAAAGCCATGCCGCCGTATTGCTATCGCTGCCCGTTCAACCGCGCCAAGCCGGAGCGCGCCGACGCGCGGGAATACCGCAAATGCAACTGGGAATGCGTTGGCAAGGTGGAACAACAATTCTCCACGCGAAAGAAAAATGGGAATTCCTATGCCGCCTTTGTTTTCGAGCCGGCGATGCAAGGCGCGGCGGGAATGATTCCCCAGCCGGAAAACTGGCTGCAAAAAGTCTCGGAAATCGCCCGCGGCCACGGCGCGCTGCTGATTGCCGACGAAGTGATGACCGGGTTCGGACGAACCGGAGTTAACAGCCCAAAGTCCAAAGTCCAAAGCCGCCAGACACTTTTTGCCTCACACCGCGAAAATGTGCAGCCGGATTTTCTTTGTCTGGCAAAAGGTTTGACCGGCGGCTATTTGCCGATGGCGGCGACGCTCACCACGCAAACAATCTTCGACGCCTTTCTCGGCGAATATCACGAATTCAAAACTTTCTTTCACGGACACAGCTACACCGGCAACCAGCTCGGCGCGGCGGCGGCGCTGGCGAGCCTGGATATTTTGCAGGACGAAAAATCCATCCGCGCGCGGCAGAAACTCGAAGCCGTTTTGCGCGACGAGTTGAAACAGCTCTGGCCATTGCCCAATGTCGGCGACATCCGGCAAGTTGGCCTAATTGCGGGTATCGAACTTGTCAAAGACTGGCGCACGCGCGAGCCGTTTGATTTGCGCGAGCGCGCGGGCATCCGCGTTTGCGAGGCGATGGCGCGGCGCGGCGTGCTGACGAGACCCGTCGGGAATGTGATTGTGCTGATGCCACCGTATTGCACAACCGCCCGGCAACTACGCCGAATGGTCGGCACCGTCCGTGAAGCGTTGGAAGAAATCCAGACGCAAATGCGACAGGCTTCATGACCCCCGGTTGAAGTGGAGTTTCATCTCGGGTTTGACCCAATGGATGATGAGTGGTATGGCGCCCGCAGCGGTGACAATAAATGGGAAGGTGGTTGTGCAAATCATCACCAGACTAAACATCCACGCCCACGGTCGGCGCGGCACCGCCGCCGCAAAGACGTAGACCGCCGCAACACACATGGTGAACACCGCCACCCCGGGCGCGTCGGCGCGTTTGCTGGCGATCATTTCATCCCGGACTTTCGGATCATTGTCGCTTACTGCCGACTCAATCAACCCAAGCGGCGGCTCAACCTGGCCGGACGCGATCAGTATTTCAAAAACCGACATCCCCAGATATATCGCGACGAACAACACGCACCACCACCGGTAGAACAAAATAGACACCGGCCGTTTTCCAGACGGCAAGACGGACGGCGGCGGTGACTGATTTTGATTTTGGGACTGCAAGTGAACGTTTTAGCCGATTAGACCATGCCTTAACGGGTAGATCTATTTTTTCACCATGCCGAGCGGCAGAACAATTTTGCCGAAAAGTTCGTTCAGGACTTGCGCGAGGCCGGTGTAAATCGCAGCGAAGCCGCAGAGCAGCCCTTCAAAACCAGTGAAATGCTTGAAGCCTGTGCTGACATTTGCACTGTTGAAATGCTCGCAGGCAAGCAGGGCAAACAGAACGGTCAGCGTGCCAAAGACCACCTGCAACGCGCGGTTCAGCCGGAACGTGCCGATGAACATCACGGCGGTGAACAATCCCCACATTGCCAGATACGCGCCCATCGCAACGTCATCCGTCGCCACAAAACCGAGTTTTGGCAAACCGATCAAGGCCACGAGCGACAGCCAGAAGAAACCGTAGGAAATGAAGGCGGTGGTGGCAAAAGTGTTGCCCTTTTTCCATTCCATGATGCCCGCGATCACCTGCGCGGCGCCGCCGTAGCAAATGCCCATCGCCAGAATCATGCTGTTGAGTTCAAAGTAGCCGGCATTGTGCAGGTTGAGCAGCACGGTCGTCATGCCAAAGCCGAGCAGCCCCAGCGGGGCCGGATTGGCCGTTGTGTCCTTGATTTGAGTAATGGTTGGTTCGCTCATGTTAATTTTGGATTGTTGTTGGATTGGGAACGCGCTTCGTTTAACAGATATTGCGCGTCAGGCAAATATATTTTCCATATTAACATCCCTTCTCCGCCAGCTTCACCAACCGTTTGAACTCCATTTCCTTCACCGGCGACACGGACGAGCGCGACTGCCTGGCCAGAACCATTTCCTTGAGAATCTTGTCAGCCTTGATTGCCGCCAGCGTTACAGGTTTGGCCAAAGCCCTTGCCGGCACAAGGTCAACACACGACCAGTCGCCTTCCGTCGCGGTGGGATCGGGATACGCCTCCTTCACGACTTGCGCGAGGCCGACGACCGACTTTTCTTCGCCGCTGTGGTAGAAGAAAACGTGGTCGCCGGATTTCATGGCGCGCAGATGGTTCCGCGCCGCGAAATTGCGCACGCCCGTCCACGCCGTGACGCCATCCTTTGCCAATTGCGACCACGCGTAAGCCTCCGGTTCGGATTTCACCAGCCAATAGCTCATTTACGATTCTCCTTTTGCGATTTACGATTGCGCCGTGAGTTTTACCGAAAACTTAAATTCAATTCAACAACGGATTCGCGCCGCGTGCGAACGCGCCGGACGCGCGCCGGATTCCGTCACGCTGCTGGCGGTTTCCAAGACGCACCCGCCGGAAACGATTCGCGCGGCGGCGGATTGCGGGCAGTTGCTATTCGGCGAAAACAAAATCCAGGAGGCAAAGGCGAAAATCCCGCTGTGTCCGGGCAAATGCCGCTGGCATTTCATCGGACATCTGCAATCGAACAAGGTCCGCGACGCGGTGGAACTTTTTCAAATGATTCAAAGCGTCGACAGCCTGGGCCTCGCGCGGGAAATCAACAAACGCTGCGAACAGGCGGCGAAAAAAATGCCGGTGCTGCTGGAGGTCAACTTCGCGGGCGAGGCGAGCAAGTTCGGCTACCCGCCGGACAAGCTGCTGGCGGAATTGCAGGAGCTCAACGCGCTGCCGCGAATTGAAATTCACGGGCTGATGACGGTGCCGCCATTCGTGACCGATCCGGAAAAGGCGCGTCCGCATTTCCGGCGGCTGCGCGAATTGAAGGAGCGCGCCGAGGCGGCGCTCGGCGCTCCGCTGCCGCAATTAAGCATGGGAATGAGCAGTGATTTCGAGGTGGCGATTGAGGAGGACGCGACGCTGGTGCGGATTGGCACCGCGCTGTTCGGACCGAGGCCGAAATCCGCCGACCGGAAAGCAATGGAACTGGGTTTTGAAAATTGAATTTCCATCCGCGCGCGGCGGAATTAATCTTGCCGCAAACCGTGCAAACTGATTTACCTATTGGCCATGACGATTGACTTGTTCAAACGCGAAATCGCGGCGGCGGTGAAGGCCTACGATAAATATGTCGTCTGCCTGGACAAGACGCCGGAGGATTTTGAGGCGTCGCTGAATTCGCTGATGCAAAAGGCGATCAAGGCTTACGAGAGCCGCGGCGTGGGATTCCGTCACGGCATCGCGCTGGACAAGCAGGTGACGGTCATCTTGAGCCAGGGCGACGAAGCGCGCCCGATGTGCGGCATTTATTTCAACCTCCACACGCCCTACCAGAGGGACGCGCTGCCGAAGACGGTGAAAGCCGTTGGCAAAACGCCCACGCACGGCGATTGATCACTGGTCGCGCACTTCATCCCCGGCCTGCGCGTCGCCGGTGACCAGATCGGCCACGGTGTTGGTGTCCCGCTGCGGCCCGGTCACTTTGACTTCGCCGGTCTTCAAGCCATTGCGATAAATGAAAAGGCTCCTGCCCATCGCCGGCATCCGGCCAACGGGAAAGCTCAACACGACATACCGACCGGATTCATTGTAGGAATAAACCTTGCCGGCGAGCGACGTGTCCGGCGTGATGATCATCGTCGAGGCCTTTGGAGCGGAAGCGGCGGCCTTCTGCTTGTGGAAGATGCAGCCGGAAACCAGAATTCCAGCCATCAACAGGCACCAGAGCGCGAAAGATTTCATGGGCACAGTTAAGCGCGGGCGCCGGCGGAGGTCAATTACATTACTATCCGTGAACATTTTGTTTCCTGCGCAAATTTTTCGGCTCGTCGCGCGCACTGTTTATTCATAAGGAAACCAGGAACCCAGGAGTTTTCAAAAAAGAATCCTGGTTTCCTTATGGATTTTCGGTTGCGGCTGCGCCGCGCTGGGTTTCGGTGATGATTGTGTCGTCGTGTTCGTAAGCCGGCGCGCAGCAGCAAAGCAACCGCAGCGTTTCATCGCCCGTGTTCCAGAGTTTGTGCCTCTGGCCGGGCGGAATGACGATGGCGTCGCCGGCCTTCACCTCGCGCGTTTCGCCTTCGATGCGCATCCGCCCGGTGCCATGCGTGAGGTAATAAATCTCCTCGGCCCGCGGATGAAAATGTTCCTGCGTGCTCGCGCCCGCGGGCAGCCGCGCCTCGGCCAGGCTTTGATGGCGGATGGCGGAATTGCGGTGCGCGAGCAATTCGCGGATTTCCGAGCCGTCCTTGGTGACGAACGGCGCGACTTCGTTCAGATTTTTGATGTCCATAAATTTTCTGCTATCGTCCTCGTCCTCGATTTTTCCGAGAACGAAGGACGAGGATGATTTTATTGAGACTTAAAAAATGAGTAACCATAAAGTGCTTCTCATTAACACCCGGCTTCAGCCGGGTGTTGGCAGCCCACCGGCCAGCGAGCCGGTTCAACGGCTTGCCGGCGCGGGGAAAACCGTTGAAACGGTTTTGACAGGTCTCGCCGACCCACACCGGGCTGAAGCCCGGTGTTAATGAAACGGCATTGCTCATTTATGCGAGATTCGATAATTCAAAAACTTTCCGGCAGATCCAAAATCTTCGCCCAGCCCGCCTGACCCAGCACCACGCCGGCGACAATCAAAATCATCGCCATCCAGAACGTGTGCGTCAACGGCTCCTTGAGAAAATGATGCGCCCACAGGCCGGTGCTCAACGGAATCAGGTTGCCGAACAGCAAAACCTGGCTGGTGCGCCAGTGGCGCAACGCGCTGTTCCACAGCGCATACGGCACCACGCCGCCAAATACGATGCAAAACGCCAGCACGCCGGCTTGCGCGCCGTTGACCGCAAAACCGCGCAGCGCCACCTCAATCAATCCCACCGGCAGCAGCCAGACGCCGGCCATCCACATCGTGTGCGCGGCGATTTCGGTTTCGGCGAGTTGTGCGCTCAAGGCGCGCACCTGCTGGCTGAACGTCGTCCACAAAACGCTCGACGCCAGACCGAGACATTCACCGAGCAGGCTCAACTGCATCGTCCGCAACGCCGGCCAGAACAAAACGGCGATGCCGGCCAGCGTCAGCAAAGCCGGGCCGTAACGCCGCGCGCTCGCCCAGGTCCGCCGCGGTTTCTCCTCCCACAACAGCGCCCAGACTGGCGCGGCGCCAAGATAAAGCGCCACGTGCGACGCCGACGTGAGCCGCAACGCCCAGTTGAAAACGACAATATAAACCGCCAGCGACAAACCGCCGCGCAACCAAAGCTGCCGGCGCAATTCCGGCGTCAACGGCTGGAATGCGCCGAGGAACTTCGTAAAGCGCAACGCGGCCAGCAGCAGGATTCCGGCGCAGAGAAAGCGGATGCTGCCGGTGAACACCGGCGGCCACGACATCACCAGCCATTTTGTCCCGGCATTGTTGCCGCCCCAGAGAAAAATGGTGAACAGCAGGCTGCCGGCGATGACCGTGTTGTTTTTCGGCTGCGACACCCCGCGAAATTAAGCCAAAGCCGACAAGTTGCGAATGAAATTTACGCCGGGAGGTTTCAACCGCGGATGCCCAAGGATTTCAGAATTCGCCGCAAAGGGCACAAAAACCGCAAAAGAAAATCCCTTCGCCCATCGGATGGGAGAAGCTGGCCGCAGACCGGATGAGGGAAACGCCAGAGGTGTGACGAGTGACGAGTGACAAGTGACGGGAAATCACGTCACCCGCCACACGTCACCCGTCACTTTTCCGGGCGCGAACCCCTGCAAACCGATGTCGGGAAAACCGACCGTCACCACCGTGCCGCCCAATTGTGTGAGTGGCTGTGTGAAATGTGCAACGCCAGATCACGGCGACAGCAATGCACGATAAAATTGATTTTTGGTCGGTAAACTGTTTGTGTAATTCCAACGAGTGCCGGTGAGCGTGTTCGTCGCAAGTGGCAGCCATGTTTGCAGATTTGTGGAAACTTGCAGCACAATCGTCTGGCTGGAAACACCGTTGACGCCGATGCGGAATTGCGCGCTGTTCAGTCTGGAAATGTCCAAAACCGGCTGCTGCCGGCTGGAAATTATTTGAACCAGTTGCGGATTATAAAGATAACGGGTATGCACGCCGTCCGAGATTTTTGCGTAAATGGCATAAACGCCCGGCGGCACGTTCGTTGTCGTTAAACCAAGATTTGAATAATAATACACAGACCCCGCGCCCGTGTTCGGCGGTTGCATTTGAGCGACCAAAACGCTGTTTGTGTTATATGGATTGAAATCACTGTCGTAGTAAATTTGAAGCGTCAAATTGGAAGCACCGGCATATTGATAATACAAGGTTGTGGAAATCAAATTGCTCGCCACGACCACGTTTGTTCCGGTGAAATTGAATTTGATAATATTCGGCCATGTCCCGCTATTGGATGGAAGCCCCGTGCGATTTGCTCTCGTCCCGGCGCCTAAATCCCAATTCTGATTGTAGCCGTCTACGATCGCAGGATCAGTAGGGAAACCAAGTGGCTGGTCTTTGCTAATGCGATTGCCGCCTCCAATGAGGCTATAATGAAAGCCAGCAATGACACCGAAATCTTCATAAGGCACCCACCAATTCGTTCGCATTGTCGCGCTAATCGGTATTATTGTTCCATCATCATTATAAGATGTTGGAACATTGAGATCAATTGTGCCGTCATACCAAAGATGCACGTTGGAATGGTATTCGTATGTATCGTTGAAAATATCTAACGGGTCATTTATGTAACCTACTGCCAAATCATACGCCGGTGCCAACTGTCGCCGATACGCACCCGCAACAGGTTCTCCATCGGGATCAAGACCGCCGTTACCTAAGTTTTGCCAAAAATTGTCGTGAAACAAAACGTCGTTATATGTGTGAACCGGTGCATCCACAACAGTTATTGGAAAATCATCATTCCCATCATTATTTAGCGGATGAGGATCAAGAGTCGTCAGGTGATCAACCCAAATCCCATTTGTTCCTAATTGGCGGCTGATTTCAGACATCAGAGAACCACCGCGACTATGACCAATCAAGTGAAGTGGATATTCGACCAAAGCATGTCCGTTAAGTTCTGGAATCAAATTGGTTCGCATGAGAAATTGACTGACAGCCCATGCCACGTTGGAAGTGCTAAGATCAATGGCAGAACTTAAAGGATCAGCACTGCCCGCCATTTGACTCCAATCAAGTTTGACGATGATTTCCCCTGAGCCTGTCGCCGAAGGTAAATTCAGCGCGGTGTTGGTGGTTGTGCTACAGTAATAGTAACCATTGGCGTAGGTAAGCACCATTGTGTAAACTGTAAAATTTGTGCTCCAGCCCGGATAACGATAGCTAAAATACGTCGGAATATCGTTAGCCATCGCGGTGATCCAGCCAGTGACATCACCGTCATAGCCATGCGTGATAATCGTCACGCCAGCAGCTTTTGTGGAATGAGGAATAAATGTGCTCAAGAAAAAAAGCACGCCAAATAACAGATTTTTCCCCACTGCGCAAAAGGACAATTTTCTCATAAACCAAACCGAGAGATAACAAATCACTCCTGTCCCGCTTAAAAGCCCAATAAACATTGATGATTATCGGCATCTGGTGATGTGGAAGGGGGTGGAAGTTGAGCAAGTGCCTGTGAAATGGGCATTTTCTCGAAGAGCGTGAGG
>Ga0302319_10023006_pt1 | contig 11150 bp, 7 predicted proteins | sample Bog_T0_2_FD_203319 | JGI IMG/M metagenome (GOLD analysis project Ga0302319, IMG submission 203319) | Peat permafrost microbial communities from Stordalen Mire near Abisko, Sweden - Bog_T0_2 | ecosystem: Environmental > Terrestrial > Soil > Wetlands > Peat | place: Sweden: Abisko, Stordalen Mire...
CCGCAGGGCCTGGACGATGAAGCTCGACACCACCCGGCCGTCGTTGGGCAGCATGTTCGGGCCGTACGTATTGAAGATCCGCGCGACCTTGATCGGCAGCTGGTGCTGGCGGTAGTAGTCGAAGAACAGGGTCTCGGCGCACCGCTTGCCCTCGTCGTAGCAGGACCGGACGCCGACGGGGTTCACGTTGCCCCAGTACGACTCCGGCTGCGGGTGCACGGCCGGGTCGCCGTACACCTCCGAGGTCGAGGCGAGCAGGATCGGCGCGCCCAGCCGCTTGGCCAGCCCGAGCATGTTGATCGAGCCGTGCACGCAGGTCTTCGTGGTCTGCACCGGATCCCGCTGGTAAAACACCGGCGAGGCCGGGCAGGCCAGGTGATAGATCTGGTCGACCTCGACGTAGAGCGGGAACGTCACGTCGTGGCGTATCAGTTCGAACCGCGGCTCGCCGAGCAGGTCGGTCACGTTGTGCCGGGTGCTCGAGTAGAAGTTGTCCACCACGAGCACATCGTGACCCTGGCCGAGCAGGCGCCGGCACAGGTGCGACCCAATGAAGCCTGAGCCCCCCGTCACCAGGATCCGCCGGGATCCGTCGGCCGACACCCGGCCACGACCTCGCACCGAGTCCTGGCTCACCGAGCCTCCTTCCGACGGCCCGCCACCGCGGGCACAACGAACCTGTGGGCCGAAATCTATCGGGTTGGCCGCAATGTATCCGGTTTGTACGGCTCCTACCCCTCAGCGCGGTATCCCGCGTAGGGTACCCATCGTGAAGCTGTCGATTCTTATGCCCGTTTACAACGAACGTGCCACGTTGGCCTCCGCAATAAAGGAGGTCCTCAATGTCGACTTTCCGTGCGAGATGGAGCTCGTTGTGGTCGACGACGGGAGCACGGACGGGACCAGGGATCTGTACCAGTCCCTCGGGGACGACCCGCGGGTGAAGGTCCACCTGCACGAGCGCAACCAGGGCAAGGGGGCCGCGATCCTGACCGCCGCCACGGTCGCCACCGGCGACTACGTGATCATGTGCGATGCGGACCTGGAATACACGCCGACCGAGATCCCCTCGCTGCTCGCGCCGGTGATAGCCGGTCAGGCCGAGGTGGTGTACGGCACGAGGATGTTCGGCAGTCACAACGCCTACTCCTACGCCTACGTACTGGGGAACAAGGGGGTGACGACCTTCGCCAACGTGCTGTTCAACTGCTACCTCAGCGACCTTGAGACCTGCTTCAAGCTGATCCCGACCGCGCTGTACCGCGAGCTGGGCATCCGCGAGACCGGCTTCGGCATGGAGGCCGAGGTCACCGGGAAGCTGCTGCGGCGAGGTATCAGGCCCTACGAGGTTCCGATCAGCTACACCGCGCGCAGCCGCGAGGCGGGAAAGAAGCTCACCGGGCGCGACGGGGTCGAGGCGCTGTGGATCCTGCTTCGGGAGCGGTTCACGGCCCGCCGCGCCTAGCGGTCCGCCGGTCGTCGCCACATGATTCATCCGGAAGCTCGCCGAGCCAGCTCAGGCACAAATCCGCCGCAGTCCAGCGCCGGCGGCGCAGGTCTGCGCGCCCGCGTGCGTCAGGCGGTCCGGTGGCGGCGGCGAACCGCCGAGCATCTGGCCGTGCTCCTGCTCGGCCTGCTCGTCCTCGTGGTCCACGACGTGGGCTACCTGCTCAGGCTGCCGTTCTGGAACGACGAGGCCTGGGTTGCTGTCACCACCCGGTTCCCGCTCTCGCAGCTGCCGGCCACGACCTCCAGCACGCCGATCGGCTGGTCCGTGCTGATGCGCCTGCTCACCGTGCCGGGAGAGCAGACATCCCGGCTGCTTCCCCTCGCCTTTGCCGGCGCCGCTGTCGTGATCGCCTACTGGTTTGGCCGGGAGCTCGGCTGGCCGCGGCGGGAGGCTTCGGTCGCCGCCGGGCTGCTGGCCGGGGCCGCCGTGCTCCTGGTGCCCGCGATGCTCGTGCGCGACGACCTGAAGCAGTACACCGCCGACGCCTGCATGGCATTGCTGGTGCTGGCTCTGACCTCCCGGCTCGAGCGCGAATGGTCGCGGCCGGGACTGGTCGTCCTGTCGGCGGCCGTCTGGGGCGGCATGCTGTTCAGCGACGCCGCAGCCTTCGTCGGTGTGGCGGCGTTCGGGGCGGTGTGCGTGGTCCAGCTCGCCCGGCGGGCCTGGCGCCGGCTCGCGGAGGTGGCCGCCGTCGGGGCGGGCACGGCCGTCCTCATGCTCGGCGTGTACGAGGGATTCGACGCCCGCGCGACGGTGCCGGGGCTCACCGCTTACTGGAGTAACTTCTACCTTCCGGTCGGCAAAGGCCTGCACGCCGACATGAACTTCGTAACCTCGCATTTCAGTGGCGTAGACGCCTATCTCGGCCTCGGCCCAGCCTGGCTGGCGCTGCCGCTGGTCCTCGCTGGGCTCGTCACCATCTTCCGGCTCGGCAGGCCCGCGACAGCCGTCACCGCCGCCGTGCTGTGGCCGGAGATGCTCGTGGTCTCCGCAGCGCAGAAGTACCCGTTCCTCGACCTCCGGACCTCGACGTTCCTGCTCGCGATCACCACCGCAGTCGCCGCGATCGGGGTGGCCGGGGTGTGCTCGCTGCTGCGGCCCTGGCTCAGAGGCACGCTCGCGGCCGGGCTGGCGGTCCTGGCCGTGGCAGCCTTCGTCATCCACGTCCAGCCGTACGTGCGAAGCCACAACATCCCCAACGAGGATGTGCGCGACCAGGCTCGCTACGTCGCCGCTCATGCTGCCCGCGGCGACGTGATCGTGGTAAACCTGAACAGCAACTGGGGCTTCGCCTACTACTGGCCGGCCGGCGTTCCTGGCCGCCGGGCTGACGCCGCTGTCCTGCAGGGATACGAGGCGTACTTCCCCGACCAGCCGGACATCGTAGTCGCGCGCACCCGGGATTCCGCCGGGGTCGATGCCGCTCTATCCCAGGCCCTGGCCCGGAAACGCGCCTGCGGCAAGATCTGGCTCGTCCGCACGCACCTGATAACCTCCGAGCGGCAGGAGTGGACAGCTGCGTTGCGCCAGCGAAAGCTAACGGCGACGCCGGTCGGCCACGACGGCCTGAGTGTGATCAATGTTGGCGGATCCCGATGCCAGTGAGCCGCTGCGCCGTCCGTCCGCGCCGCCGCCATTGGCGCCGAGCCCAGCGGCGAGTGGCGGCCGGCCCTGGCCCGGGCATTTCCCGCGCTCGTCGCGGCGATGGCGGGCTGAGGAGGCGAGAACGGTGACTCGAATCCGGCCGGCCGGCTGGCTCGCGCTGGCGGCCGGATTTTTCTTGCTCGCCGTGGCTGGTTACGCGCTGCTCGTCCACGCGTTCCCGCACGACTACTGGAAGCAGACCGACGCGACGGTGTACCGGGCCGCCGGCCTCGCCGTACGGCACCAGCCGGCCGGGCTGTACGCGCTGGCGCTCGGTGTCGGCCAGCAGCCGTTCACCTACACGCCGTTCGCCGCGCTGTTGTTCGCGGTGGCGAGCCCGCTGCCCTTCGCCGGCTGGCAGGTCGTGCTGGCGGTCCTGACGATCGCGCTGCTGCCCGTCGTGGCATACCAGGCACTGGGGATCGCCGGCCGGCCGACCGGCCTGGCGAGGGCGGCGGCGGCGCTCGCGATCGCGGCGGTAAGCCTCTGGCTCGAACCGGTCGCGATGACACTGTTCTTCGGGCAGATCAATCTGGTACTGCTGGCGCTCGTGGTCGGCGACCTGGCGCTGCCCGACCGTACCCGAGGCAAGGGCATCGGCATAGGCCTGGCGGCAGCGGTCAAGCTGACCCCGCTGATCTTCATTGCGTACCTGCTGCTCACGCGGAGAGTGCGCGCCGCAGCGGTCAGCGCGGTGACCTTTGCCGCCACAATCGGGCTTGGCTTCGCGCTGCTGCCACACGCCTCCGCGGTCTACTGGGGCGGGCAGTTCGGACAGCCGGGCAGCACTCCGTTCCATCTGCTCAACCAGTCCCTCAACGGCGCCATCCTGCGCTTCACCCATGCCGGGCACCACGCGCACACGTACTGGCTGGCTGCGGCGCTCGTCACCGCCCTCGTGGGCCTCGGAACGTCGGTGGCGGCCAGCCGCCGCGGCCACGAATTGCTCGGCCTCGTCACTTGCGCCGCCACCAGCCTGCTGGTGTCCCCGGTCTCGTGGTCGCACCACTACGTCTACATCATCCCCGCGCTCGCCCTCGCCGCCTACGGCCCGCAGCGCCTCGGCTACCGCATCGCCGGGGTCGCGCTCATCATCGGGCTGTTCGGCTTCTGGCCCGTGCTCATCGGCACCCACGGCGGCTACGATCCCCGGGCGCAACTGCTTCCGCGCGGTCTGCTGCGGCTCGCGCCGAACCGCGCGCACAACCTCGAGTTCACCTGGCGCGGCCTGGAACTGATAGCAGGTAACTACTACGTCGTCGTGCTACTCATTTTCGTCGCGGCTACCGCCGGGGCCATGGTGGTCACGCGCCGCCGCCAACCGGCGGGGGATGAGCCGACCGCCGCGCCCTATGCCGCTCGCATAACGTAGTCACCGTGGCAGGCGGCCAGTGCGCCGGTGCCGGAGGTTCAGGGGTAACTACTAAATCGGTAGGTTTAGTTGATTTACCGCGCTGGTCAGTGTGCGGGCGTGATCCGCGGATCCGGGATGTAGTCCGTCGACAGGAAGCGCTTGAGGACATCCACCGAACCTGAGACGTCGCCGTTGTCGAGCACTCCACCCGCCGTGTCCGGGTCCTGGGTGTTACCGCGAATCCGACCGCCGCGTGGGCCGCCCAGCAGGCCCCGGGATGGCGGCCAGAAGCTCCCGGAGGCAGGCCCCGACCTGCTCCGCCTCGATGAGAAAGGCATCGTGGCCATACCGCGACGTGATGACGCGCACGCTCCCCGCCCCGGGGATGCAGGCCGCGAGGTGCTCCTGCTGGGCGAGCGGGTAGAGGCGGTCGCTGTCGATTCCCGCGACAAGGGTGCGTGCCCCTACACGGCGCAGCGCGGCGACCGTTCCGCCGCGGCCGCGGCCGATGTCGTGGCTGTTCATCGCCTCGGTCAGCGTGACGTAGCTGCCTGCGTCGAATCGCCGGACGAGTTCGTCGGCATGGTGGTCAAGATAGGACTCGACGGCGTACCGCCCCCCTTCCCGGGGGTCCTCGCCGTCCTGGTAGTCGCGGCCGAAGCGGGCGGCAAGCTCCGGCTCGCTGCGGTAGGTGACGTGAGCGATCCGCCGCGCCACACCCAGGCCGCGGTGGGGGCCGTCACCGGGCCGGGCGTCGTAATAGTCGCCGCCTCGCCAGCCGGCGTCTGCCCGGATGGCGTGCAGTTGCGGCACGGTCCAGGCGATCTGCTCGGCTGAGGAGGCGGCCGTGCAGGCGAGCAGGAACTGGGCATTGACCCGGGCCGGGTGGCTGACGGACCACTCCAGCGCGCGCATGCCTCCCATCGAGCCGCCGATGACCACGGCCCAGCTCGCAATGCCGAGGGTGTCGGCGAGGACCACCTCGGCCGCCACCTGGTCACGGATGGTCAGGATGGGGAACCGGCTGCCCCATGGCCGCCCGTCCGGGGCGGGGGAACTCGGCCCGGTGCTGCCCTGGCAGCCGCCGAGCACGTTCGGCGCCACCACGTACCAGCTGGCCGGGTCGAGCGCCCGCCCGGGCCCGATCAGCTCTCGCCACCAGCCGGGGGTGGGGTGGCCGGGCTCGGCAGGCTCGGTGACGTGGCTATCGCCAGTGAGCGCGTGCAGGACGAGCACCGCGTTGGACCGGTCCTCGGCGAGCGTTCCCCACGTCTCATACGCCAGCCGCACCTCCGGCAGGCAGGCGTTGGCTTCCAGCCACAAAGGGCGGCGCAGCGTCACCCACTGGCGGCGGCCCGGCGGGTCCCCCTCCTGCCATGCGCCCGTGGCCGGGGGGGGACCCGTATGCCGGCTCACTCTCAGCTCACGGACTTGACGGCGCGGAACCCCGCCTCCAGGTCGGCCTTCAGGTCCTCGATCCCCTCGATGCCCACCGAGAGGCGCACCAGGCCGGGCGTGGTTCCGGTGCTGAGCTGCTCCTCGGGTGAGAGCTGGCTGTGCGTCGTGCTGGCCGGGTGCACGATCAGGCTCCGCACGTCGCCGATGTTCGCCAGATGGCTGAACAGCCGCACGGAGTCGACGAACCGCCGGCCGGCCGTCACCCCGCCGCGCAGCTCGAAGGCCAGCACCGCGCCGGCGCCACGCGGCAGGTACTTCTGCTTGGCCGCGTACCACGGGCTGGATGGCAGGCCCGCGTAGTAGACGGTCTCGACCTCATCGCGGGCTTCCAGCCACTCGGCCAGTGCCTGAGCGTTCGCGTTGTGCCGCTCGATCCGCAGCGACAACGTCTCCAGGCCTTGGATGAGGAGGAAGCTGGTGAACGGTGAGATCGCCGGGCCGGTGTCACGCAGCAGCTGGACGCGCAGCTTCGCCGCGAATGCCCCGGGACCGAGGGCCGGCCAGTACCGGAGGCCGCCATAACTCGGGTCCGGCTCGACGAAGCCCGGGAAGCGGTCCGCGTGCGCGCCGAAGTCGAAGGTGCCGCCGTCCACCACGATCCCGGCGATCACCGTGCCGTGCCCGCCGATGAACTTGGTCGCCGAGTGCACGATGATGTCCGCGCCGTGCTCTATGGGCCGGGACACGTAGGGCGTGGGCACCGTGTTGTCCACGACAAGCGGTACCCCGATCTCATGGGCGATGCCCGCGACCCCCTCGATGTCCAGGACGTTGCTGCGCGGGTTGCCGATGGTCTCGGCGAAGAACAGCTTGGTGTTCGGCCGCGCGGCGGCCCGCCAGGCGTCGAGGTCGTCCGGGTCCTCGACGAAGGTGACCTCGATGCCGATCTTGGGCAGCGTGTAGTGGAACAGGTTGTAGGTCCCGCCGTACAGCGACGCGCTTGACACCAGGTGATCGCCAGCGCCGGCGAGGGTGAGCACCGTCAGCGTCTCCGCTGCCTGGCCGGAGGCGAGCGCCACGGACGCGACTCCCCCTTCGAGCGCGGCGAGGCGTTTTTCGACGACATCGCTTGTCGGGTTCATGATGCGCGTGTAGATGTTGCCCGGCTCGGCCAGGCTGAATAGGTTCGCGGCATGCTCGGTGTCGCGGAAGACATACGACGTCGTCTCATAGATGGGCACGGCGCGCGACCCGGTCGTGGGGTCGGGCACGGCTCCGGCATGCACCTGCTTGGTCTCGAATGACCAGGCGGAGGTGTCGGATTCTGGGGCATGATCGGTCATGATGATCTCCTTGCGAGGATGTGAGAGTTGGCGGTGCCGCATCCCGTCAGTACAGGCCCATGAGGCTGCTGCGGGCACGAGCGGCCGGGCGGGCGGAGTGCCGCGGGCCTGATACGGCCCCGGTCCTCAAAGACTCGTCACCGGCGGCCTCCGCGTCCGCGGCGGTCAGCTTGCAGAGGCCGCCGGGACTCGGTCTTCGCCGCCTTCGCCGCAGTCCCCGGTAGGCGCATGGCCTATTATCAACTAAGTCGGTCGGATAAGTCTACTTATCTAACTCGGGTTATCTGGCTCGGGCGGCGCGAAATCCCTCGCCGGCAAGACGCGTTCTGCACAAGCGCGGCAAGCGCACGGGAAGCGCTCGCCAATGCCTCTGGCCGCGCCGGAAGGGAACACTGATGTGCCACGACGCCGGATTCAGCCGGCGGTTGCGGCAGGTTACCTAACGCAGCGAAACATTCGGCTTACCTGGTGGAGACATGACTGTACGCGACGTTGGAGTCGAAGAAGAGCTGATGCTCGTAGATCCCGCTAGCGGCCAGGCACGAGCGGTGGCCGGCGCGGTCATACGGGCCGCCGAAGAGGCGGCCGCCGCGAGCTCGCCTGAGGGAGGCAGCCGGGGCGAGCCTTCGGAGGCACTCGAGTTCGAGTTCAAGCTGGAGCAGCTTGAGACCGGGACCCGGCCATGCGCCTCGCTGGAGGAGCTGGGCCGTGAGGTGCGCCGCTGCCGGTCGCTGGCGGCCGATGCCGGGAGGCGGGTGGGCGTTCAGGTGGCTGCCGTGGGCACAGCGCCGATGGCGGTTCAGCCGTCCCTGACGCTCTTGAGCCGGTACCGGAAGATAGCGGCCGAGTTCGGCCTGACTGCTCAGGAACAGCTGACCTGCGGGTGCCACGTGCACGTGCAGGTCGCCTCAGATGAGGAAGGGATCGCGGTCCTTGACCGCATCCGGCCGTGGCTGGCGCCGCTGCTGGCGCTGAGCGCTAACTCTCCTTTCTGGCAGGGCCGCGACAGCGGATACGCGAGCTTCAGGTACCAGGCCTACCGGCGGTGGCCGTCGTCAGGACCCACGGACCAGTTCGGCTCCGCGCGGGCGTATCACGATGCCGTGCAGGCGATGGTGGACACCGGCACGGTGCTGGACCAGGGCATGATCTACTTCGACGCGCGGCTGTCCCGGCACCACCCGACCGTCGAGGTCCGCATCGCGGATGTCTGCCTTTATCCCGACGACGCCGTGCTCATTGCGGCGCTGGTCCGCTCCCTGGTCGAGACTGCGGCGCGGAGCTGGCGAATGGGCGAGCCTGCCAGCCCCGTGCGTATCGAGCTGCTGCACATGGCTGCCTGGCGGGCCAGCCGCTCCGGCCTCGATGACCAGCTGGTCGACCCGGTGACAAACCGGCCAGCATCGGCGCGCGCCGTCGCCGACCAGCTGCTGGAGCATGTACGGCCCGCCCTCATAGACGCTGGAGAATTCTCCATCGTCAAAGAGCTTCTGGAAGATCTGCTGGCCAGGGGGAACGGCGCCTGGGTCCAGCGCCAGGCATACCGGCGGGCCAACCAGGTTCTGGACGTGGTCCGCGAGGCAATCGCCCGCACGCCGCGCGGCTGACCGGTGAACGCGCACAAGGGTGTTGACGTCGGCCCAGCGTGGCGCTGAGCTGCAGTTTCAGCGAGGAGTAAACGCGATGACCGTAGAGCGTGACGCGCACGACGAGGCTAACGAGTTCGGGGCGCTGAACGCCGTCTTCGGAAGGCGTTCACGCCGGTTCCCGCTGGGCGGCACCCTGACCGGGCCATTGGCGTTTGAGTCGAAACGCGGCCCCGTTCCCCTGAGCACCGAGGAGGAAGCCCTGCTGGTCGCGGCGGCAACCGGCGTGACCGGTGTGGTGCGGGAGGAATGGTCCTTCCTGGATGCGGAAGGCGGTCCCACGGGTGGGGACAAACTCGCCTCGTTTACCGGGCGCAGCTACCCCAGTCCGCTGGCGAACCACTCCACCGAGGTCTTCTGGACAAGCGATGAAGGCACATTCTTCCTGCCTGCGCGCGACAGCCGGCCCCATGCGTACCTGCAGAATCAGACGGCGGGCGAACGCGAAGCCACGCATCGCGGCGCGGTGAAGCTGTCCGAGGGCCGTCTCGACATTCCCCGGCAGCTGCCCAACCTATTCGCGTTCAACCATCAGAACATCAACGTGGCGGGCAGCACGCTGTTCATTCCCATCGCCGAAGTCACCCGGCAGTGCATCGCCGCGCTGCTGCTGTACTTCGACCGTCCCCATGGCTACTACCTGGTCGATCAGCGGCTGGGTGCGGACCCGCTGCGGCCTTTCGTCGAATCGGGGCTGTTGCATGACGCTCATCCCGTCGATCTGACCGACTTCGAGCGCTGGCAGATGGTCGACGCGAACGGTGTCGAATCCGGGCTGGTAGTGGCCAACCTGGGGATCGCTACCGCGGCTCTTGGGCTCGGCGGTCACCCATTCTCCGGCGGCAAGGGCAGGGTCGTGATGGGGGGCGAGATCCCTTGGCACGCGATCGGCGGCCAGGGCAGCGCCGGCGGGCTCGGGTTCCGTTTCCACAAGGTGCCAGAGTGGGCGCCCATCGGCGCCGGCGAGGAAATCCCGGTGGGACTAGACGGACTGTTCGAGGCGGCCATCCCCCCCTACCACGACACGGTCGAGGACGCTGTCGACTTCGTGGTGGGCCTGCGCTGGGGAGCTGAGGGAATCTTCACGTCTGATGTCGCCACTCCATGGACCGACCGCACGATCGTCCGTCGCATACCGCGGCCATCGGCAGAGGCGATCGAGGCGACCAAGACCTGGGTTCGCTATGTCTGGGACGCCTACGGACGGTTCCCCGCCACTATTGACCCGTTCCTGACCACCGTCTGGTACCAGGCTCATCATCTGGACACCGACTTCTACGACCGGTACTACCCAGCCGAGGCGCTGCCGGAAAACGTCCGCACCCATCTGGACCGGTGGCACCGTTGAGCACCCACCCTCACCCCCGCTTAACTATGGGTGGGTGATTCCGCTCAGAGTCCGAAAAACCGATTAAATTGGTCGGAAATATTGATTTTTCCCTATTCGCGGTGTCACCCTGAAGGAGTGAATGCCAGTGGCTCCCCCCTCATCGCCCGGCGTCACGTTGACCTGGGCCGGATGAAGAGCGGGCTCTGTCAGGTCGGCCGCTCTGTGGGTAGGTGTCCAGCGCAGCATTGACGCTGCACGGCACGCCCGCACCTCCGCCCGCAGGCGCCGAAGGCATCTGACGGCCCGGCGGCGCATCGAACCGCCGCGCGAGGCGTCCTCCTTTGAAGGCACGACCAAGGGTGGGTGCAGTGCCACAGCAGCTCGCCGGGCTCGGGAACGAGTTCGGAGTTCTCCATCCGACGGCGGGGGGCGGCCGAGATACCGTCCGGCGCCCGCGGTCCGAAGGAGCTGGGTTAGCGCAGCGACGGGCGTTGCGAGCAGCGTCAGGTCGCCGCCGCCGTTCTCTCGTCGGCGCCGCGCGCCCGACTGGTGGTGGGCACCGGGCTCCGTGGCCTGGTAGCGCTTGCCTTCAGCACCACACCGCGGCCCTGTCTTCCTGTCGGCAGCCTTCCTGTCGGCAGCCGAGCCGGCCGACGGCCGTCCGGTCGGCGAACGGCACATCCGGGCGGCGGCGCCCGACGGGTCTGCCCCCGCCGTCGCCGCGGCCGGTTCAGGTGACCGGCACCGATGAGTACCGGACTACGAGCATGAGGAGTATGAGATGACCGCCAGTCACGACATCGGCAACCAGGCGCCGGCCGGTCCGCGGGCCGGGCCATCTGCCGGAGATGGCGCCACTCCGCCAGTGGGAGATGGTGCCACCCCGCCAGTGGGAGATGGTGCCGCTCCGCCAGTAGAGAAAAAT
>Ga0302319_10023009_pt1 | contig 11149 bp, 9 predicted proteins | sample Bog_T0_2_FD_203319 | JGI IMG/M metagenome (GOLD analysis project Ga0302319, IMG submission 203319) | Peat permafrost microbial communities from Stordalen Mire near Abisko, Sweden - Bog_T0_2 | ecosystem: Environmental > Terrestrial > Soil > Wetlands > Peat | place: Sweden: Abisko, Stordalen Mire...
ACTGATCCAGAAGCACGGAATGTCTTCGCCCCAGTCGGAACTGGACAAGCCCGAGAACAAGCGCAAGACCATTCCCTTCTTCCCCAACTTCGCCATGAAGGACCTGGCCGTCTGGCTCATCGCCTTGAACGTGCTGGCCTTCTGCGCCGCCGTGTTCCCCTGGCCGCTGGGTCCCGCCGCGGACGCGCTCAAGCCCGCGCCCATGGACATCCACCCCGAGTGGTATTTCATGAGCAGCTTCGAGGTGCTCAAGCTCTTCGGGAAGTGGATCCCCGGCGAGTTCGGCGAATTCGCCGGCCTCGGGCTCTTCAACCTGGGACTCGTGCTGTGGGTGCTTGTTCCGTTCTTCGACCCCGAACGCCGCGCCGGCGCCTGGGCGCGGCGGGCGACGTGGTTCGGACTGGTCGTCGTGGGCGTCCTTCTTCTCACCACCATCTGGGGATACGCGGTGCTGCCCGCGGTCCGGTAAAGGGGAACTCGCCGTGAACTATCCCGTTTGGGACGTGCCGTTCCTGGGGTCTGGCTGGGTCATCGGGATCATCGCGATCATCCACGTCCTGATCTCGCATTTCGCGGTGGGTGGTGGGCTTTTCCTGCCCATGGCCGAAGCCAAGGCGATCCGCGAAGGTCGCCGGGACTGGTTTCCCCAACTGGAGGCGTTCTCCAAGTTCTTCCTGGTGCTCACCGGTGTCTTCGGAGCCATGACGGGGGTGGGCATCTGGTTCGCCATCGGACTCGTCAGTCCCGAAGGGACCAGCACCCTGATCCACAATTTCGTGTTCGCCTGGGCCATCGAGTGGGTGGTGTTCCTGGTGGAACTGACATTGGCGGCGGCCTACTACTACACCTGGAACCGCATCCCGGACAAGATCCACCTCCGGCTGGGATGGGCCTACGCCGCCACATCGTGGCTCACCCTGGTGATCATCAACGGCATCCTCACCTTCCAGTTGACCCCGGGTGCCTGGTTGCCGCACGCGGGGACCGGGAACGAACCCTTCTATTTCTTCCAGGCGCTCCTCAATCCCGGATACCTGCCGAGCCTTGGTCTCCGGACTCTCGCCTGCACGTCCCTCGCCGGAATCTGGGCGATGGTCTTTTTCGCGGGCATCGACGGCGACACGGATGGTCCGCTGAAGGAGCGGCTGGTGCGTTGGTCGGCGCGGTGGGTGGTCCCCGCCTACGTCCTGATGCCCGTGTTCTTCGTGTGGTACCTGTTCACCGTCCCCGAAAGCCACCGGGCCCTGATGAGCCTGGGCATCTCCACCATCGGTGCCGGAGCCTTCACCATGGTCACCCGCATGTCCCTGGTCACGGTGATGACCTCCGCGACCATGGCCGGCGTGGTGTTCTTCTTCGCGTGGCTTTCCCCGCGCACGCTTTCGCGCAGCCAGGCGCTGGGCGTGCTGTTCCTGGCCTTGATGGCCACGGGCTCCACCGAGAGCGTCCGGGAATTCCTGCGCAAGCCTTTCGTGGTCAACGGCTACCTGTACTCCAACGGGGTCCACATCAAGGATGTCGGTCGCCTCAACACCGGTGGGTATCTCGCTTCATCTCCCTGGGCGTCGTCGGCCGCGGTCGCCACATCCACCACCCTTCCCACGCCGGAAATGGGGGAGCGCATGTTCCAGGGACAGTGCCTGGCGTGCCACACCCTGGATGGATACCGGTCCTTGAGAACGCTGCTCGCCGACCGCGACGGCAAGGCCATCGGGAACATCCTGGCCATGCTCCACGACCACAAACCGGATTCCCCCTACTCCAAGTTCATGCCTCCGCTGGTGGGTACCCCCGTGGAGATCGAGGCGCTGCGCCAATACCTGGACCGCGCCGTGAACGGCAAGCTCACCAGTCCGGTCGCCGTCTTCCCCTCGGTGGTATCCGCGAGCCCGGCGGATTCCGCGAAGCCCAAAAGTTGAGTTCGGGAAGCCGGCGCTCCATGTCCAAACGAACGTTCCTTCTCGGTCTCCCGCTGGCGCTTCTGGCCTCCTGCAACAGCCCGGCCGCGAAGGCGGTGCCCGGCGACACGGCTCCATCCACCGACACCAGTTTGGTCCTGAAGCCGACGGCCGCCCAACTGGCCGCGGCCCGTCCCGTCCACAACCTCCACTGTCCCACCGACGGCGAGGTCATCGGGTCCATGGGTCCGGCCATCCCGGTGATCTACAAGGGGCGCGAAGTGGATCTCTGCTGCCCCAACTGCCCCAAGGAATTCTCCGCGGATCCCGACCGCTACCTGGCGGTGGCCATGGCCGACACCGCGGCGGCGAAGTAGGGGCGATCAGCCCAGGTACCGCTCCCGCAGGTGGGCGAGGAAGTCCGAAGCCGACGGATTCCGCCCGGTGGCCTTGCGCGCGAGGTCCGCGGTTTCCAGCAGGTGGCCGTGGGCATGGACGTTCAGGCGCAGCCAGGCCAGAAGGGTCCCGACGTCTCCGGCGGCGCCCTGTTCGGCGGCGGCGCGGAAGAACTGGGCCGAAAGCAGGTTGCCCAGCGTGTAGGTGGGGAAGTATCCGAACATGCCCGCGCTCCAGTGGACGTCCTGCAGCACGCCTTCCCCGTCGTGCGAGGGGACGGTTCCCAGCATGTTCCCGTAGGCCTCGTTCCAGGCCGACGGGAGTTCGGCCACCGCGAGGCCTCCGTCCACCAGCGCCCGCTCCAGGCGGAAGCGGACCAGGACGTGCAGGTTGTAGGTGACCTCGTCGGATTCCGTCCGGATCAGGCTGGGGCGGACCAGCCGCGCGTGCGCCGTCCAATCCTCCGCCCGCACCCCGGCGAGGACCGGAAGGTCTTCCCGCACCCGGCTCCAGCGCTCCTGCCAGAATGCGTCCGACCGGCCCACCAGATTCTCCCACAGCCTGGATTGGCTTTCGTGGACGGACATGGAACAGAATCCGCCCAGGGGGGTTCCCGACAGTTCCTCCGGAAGGCCCTGCTCGTAGAGGGCGTGCCCGGTCTCGTGCAGGGTGGCGAAGACCGACGCGGCGAGTTCGGACTCGTCGATGCGGGTGGTGATCCGGCTGTCGCCGAGGTGGATGGTCTCCGAAAAGGGGTGGGCCGAGAGATCCAGTCGACCGCGGGAGAAATCGTAACCCACCGACTTGGCCAATTCCCGGCAGACATGGAGCTGGCGTCCCCGGGGGAAGGCCCCGCGCAGACCCGCCACACCGACCAGGCGTTCGCGCACCGGAGCCTGCCTCTCGTGGATCTCGCGGGCCAACGTCGGAAGCTCGCGCTCCAATTCCGCGAAAAGAACGGACCAGTCCGCGGTGCGCATGAGTGGTTCGTAGTCCGAAAGCAGGCCGTCGTAGGCGCTGCCCCCGCTAGGCGCCAGGAGGGCTCCTTCCTCCCTCTTGAGGCCCACCACCTCCTCCAGGTATGGCTGGAACATCCGGAAATCCCGTTCCTTCCGAGCCTTGGACCAGACCTGTTGTGCCGTGCTGGTGGCCTTGGCCAGTCGTTCCACAAGGCTTGCGGGCACCTTGGCGGCGCGAGTGAGATCGCGCCGCACCAGTTCCAATTGGCGAATCCGTTCCGGGGTGTTCGCATCGGACTCGGCGAATTCCAGACATTCGCGCAGGTGGGGAGAAGTGGCGCGCTGGTGGGAAAGGCCCGCCAGGGTGGACAGAACCTCCGCCCGGGGTCCCTGGCCTCCGGAAGGCATGCCCGTTTCCTGGTCCCATTGCAGGAGTCGAGCGGCGGCCAGCAGGTGGTCGGATTCCCGCAGGTAGGCGATCAGGCGGTCGTAGGACATCCCTCCAACCTAGGAACCCGGGCCGAATCCGGCCTCGGCGGAATCGAGTTTCGCGATCCAGGTTCCCGGGCTAGGGGAGCACCGTCTTGCAGGCGATGCAAGTGATGGGAATGATCAGTATGGACGAGGAGTAGGTGCTGGAGGCCACCGGGCTGGGGACATCCCCGTTCTCGAGGGCGATGGCTCGGAGGGTTTCCGTGGGGGTCACGGAAATCGGTCCCGCATAGAGAGTGGAGGAGGCCGACGGGGCGGACCCGTCCGTCGTGTAACGGATGGATGCGCCCGGGGTGGCGCAGGCCAGCGCAACCGTCTGGGCGCTCGTGTAGTACCCTCCCGCCGGGCTGAATGTGGGAGCCTTGACCGTGTCGAAGGCGTAGGTGGCGCTGCTCGTCTTGCTGGAAACCCTGCCGGTCCCCACCGCGAATGCCTCCAAGGTGGTGGTGCCTGTCACCGGGAGGGGCCCGGTGTAGAGGTTCGAAGAGGTCGACGGTGTGGAGCCGTCGACCGTGTAGTAGATCTTGGTCCCGGCCGTCGCGGAAGCGATGGTCACGTTCTGGGCGCTGGTGTAGAGGCCGTTGCCCGGACTGAATGTGGGTGCCGCAGGCGGCCGGTGGAATACCACGATGGAATAGACCATGCTGTTTCCATTGGTGTTGGTCACCTGGACGGCAATGGTGTCCGGATCGGTGGAGTCCAGGGCGACGGTGGAGCTGGAGGAGCCGTCGAAGGCGATGCTGTTGACGTCGCCGGGCGTCCGGGGCGTCGCCGTCACAGCCACGCTGGTCACGCCCTGGTCCACGGAGTCCACGTAGCTCTTGACACCACCCAGGAATGTCGACGTGAAGGTCCCGGGACTCGTGGAAAGGGCGTTCAACGCGCTGTCGCGGGGTGGGATGGTGTAGGTCGCGCTGGTCACCTTGCTGTTGACCAGGCCGAACTTCACGGCGATGGCCTGGAGGGTCGTGGTCGCCCGGATGGACACCGTATCGGCGTAGGGTTTCGAGGAGGAGGTGGGCGCCGACCCATCGGTCGTGTAGAAGATGGAATCGCCCGGGGCGCTGGAAATGGCCACCTTCTGCGGGCCCGCGTAGGGGCCGCCGGCCAGGTTGAAGGTCGGAGATGGCGCCGTGTCCAGGGAAATGGCGTAGGCGCCCGTGGAGACGGTGCTGGTGACGATTCCCGCCTTGATCGCGATGGCTTGGATGGTTTCGTTGCCGGTGACTTGCAGGCTTCCCGAGTAGATGGGGGAGGAGGGGCCGGGAATGTCCCCGTTCGTGGTGTACCGGATGGTGTCGCCGGTCGTCGCGCTGGAAATGGACACGGTCTGGGATCCTGTGTACGTGCCGGGAAGGGGACTGAATGTCGGGGCGGCCGCCGTGTCGAAGGTGATGGTGTATTTGGCGGTGGAAACTGGACTCTGGATCATTCCGGCTTCGACCGCGATGGCTTGCAATGTCTCGCTTGCCACCACCTGCAGGCTTCCGGAGTAGACGGGCGAGGAAGCTGTCGGATGGCTCCCGTCCGTGGTGTAGCGGATGGTGTCGCCAGGCGCCGAACTGGAGATGGAGACGGATTGGAGCCCCTTGTAGGGCCCGGCCGGCTTGCTGAAAGTCGGAGCGGCCAGGGTGTCCATGGGGACCAGGGCGAGCGTGTCGGCGGGCGGGATCAGCTTGTCCTTCAGCAAGGTGTCCACCCAGGCGTGGATGGTGGCGGTGTCCAGGCCGAGGGCGACGATTTCCGCTTGGGTCTTGCCGGAATCCGCGGCCAGCAGGAGCAGGTCCTTGTAGACGGAATCGCGGCTCATGCCGGTGGGGAGGGTGGAGGGGAAGTTGTCCAGGCCGGCGAAGAATTCCAGCGTGTTCTGGATGGTGTCGGCGGTGATCCCGGCGGGGAGAATCGCGGGGAAGCCCTTGTAGCCCGTGTCCTTGGCTAGAACCAGCGCCGCGTAGAATGCCACCAGATTTCCCGGCCTTTGCCCGGCCAAGTTTTGGGATTTCGCCTTGCACAACAGGGAGAACGCGGAAACGAGTCCAAGATCCGTCGAATTCCTCTGGACCGTGTCGAACTGGACGAGTTGCGAAGAGGCTCCGACCTGGTGGAAGTAGAGGACTCCCAACTGCACACCGAGCTTCCAAACCTGTATTCGCACGGTATCCGTTCCGAGCGGCGATTCCGGAACCAGGGTATCGGTGCACGGCGCCGTGCCCGCCACGAGCTGGGAGCACGAAATTCCGCCTCTACCGGATTGGGTGCGCGTGGACCATTCCGTGGAGTCCGGGATGTGTGACGAATCGGACAGTCCGAAGATCGCCTCCACCCTGCCGCCGGGAATCTGGCCCGCGTCGGGGGATGTCGCGCTTTGGCAGGCCACCAGGGCGAATGCGCAGGCGGCGAGCGAAAAGAGGGGCCTGATCGTGGTGGAGTTCGTTTTCATGCGCGTGTCTCCGACGGGACGCTGCCGTCGAAGCCAATGGAAATTCACCGAGCGACCCGTGGCAAGGTCCTTGAAAATGAGGATTCAAGGGCCTTTCAATCGATTGAACCGGCTTTTCACATCCGATCGGGCCGAGGCTTTCCATTGCGTTTGCCCCCGCTCTTCACGGCCTCCTGGTCGGGTGTCGCCATGGAAAGTCCAGCCGCCTGGAACGCGGCCGCGTTGGCGGGATTCATCGGGGCGTCCTCGAGGATCCACCGGTATTCCTTCCATCCCAGGAGCCCGGCCTTGCGCGAGGCGATGTCGCGGGCGGCGTCCTGCTCCGCTGCCAATTGGTTGGAACGATCCGGATGGGACCTGAGCGAATCCTGGAAGATGCTGTCGAGGTCCCTGACCAGCGAGTCGGCCTGGCGCCAATGCGCGGCGCGGTCGGCCGCCAGAAGTCCGTCCGCCGGCGGAACGAATTCCTTCGGCTTGGATGGCGGCGGCGGCGCCGCCGCGTCTTCGTCCTTCTTGCAACCCCACAGACCCGCGAGGACGAGGGCGATGGCGATCCGGTTGACCTTCAAGTGGAGCTCCTTCCGCTATGGGCGGGCACTTCGGAGCTAAGGGTAACCAATCCAAGCGCAGGATGTCACCCCTGGAACGCGGCGACGTTCGTCCCGGTCTCCTACCTTTTCCCGTCCCATGCGAATCCTTTCGGGCATCAAACCCTCCGGGGAGATCCACTTCGGCAACTACCTGGGCATGCTGAAACCCATGGTGGAGAGCCAGTCGCGCGGCGAACTGCTCTGCTTCATCGCCAACCTCCACAGCCTGACCACCGTCTCCGACGGGGAGAAGATGGCGGCCTGGACCCGCCAGATGGCCATCGACATCCTCGCGCTCGGAGTCGATCCCGACCGGAGCGTGTTCTGGATGCAAAGCGACCATCCAGAAGTCGTCGAGTTCTCGTGGTACCTGGCGAACTTCACGCCGGTGGGCCTGCTGGAACGCATGCACGCCTACAAGGACGCCATCGCGAACGGAAAGAACCCCAACGCGGGCCTCTTCACCTATCCCGTGCTCATGGCGGCCGACATCGTGGGCTACGCGGCGGACAGGGTCCCTGTGGGTCGCGACCAGAAACAGCACGTCGAAGTCGCTCGCGACCTGGTCGACGCGATCAACCACAGATACGGGGAGATCCTGGTGAAGCCCGACGCCGAGATCGGCCAGGACGTGGCCACGGTGCAGGGCCTGGACGGGCAGAAGATGTCCAAGTCGTACGGCAACACCCTGGGGATCTTCGCCGATCCGGCCGAGGTGAAAAGGAGGATCATGGCCATCGCCACCGACAGCACCCCGCTGGAGGAGCCCAAGGACCCGGAGGCCAACCCGGTATTTTCCTGGTACCGGCACTTGGCATCCCCCGAAGAGGTCGCGGAAATGGACCGGAAGCTGCGGGCCGGCGGCTATGGCTGGGGCCACGCGAAGAAGGAGCTCGTGCAGTCCTACTTGGACCACTTCGCTCCCTACCGAGAGCGCCGTGCGGAAATCGCCGCCGACCTGGAAGGCCTGAAGAGGATCATGGCCATGGGCGCCGAGAAGGCGCGCGCCATCCACAAACCCATTCTCGAATCCTTGCGCCGCGCCGTCGGGGTGCGCTACCTCTGAGAGGACCACGACCATGATGAGCTGGGACGACTACTGGAAGCAGTACAGCATCTCCAAGGCGGAGCGCTGGATGATCGGGGAGCGCCACCGCAAGCTCATGGGGTGGATCGATTCCCTGGGCGAAGGGCGCAAGAAGGTGGTGGAGATCGGGTGCGGGTTCGGATCCAACATCCGGAAACTCCGGGAAGACCGGACGGACATCGAGAGCCACGCCTTGGATTTTTCCGAAATTTCGGTGGAGCGCATCCGCGGCTCGGTCGACGAGGTCCACAGGGCCGATTGCCAGGCCACGGGGCTTCCGGACGGACATTTCGACTTCATCTATTCTTCCGGACTGATGGAGCATTTCCGCGACGAAGGACCCTTCGTCCGCGAGATGTTCCGGCTTCTCCGGCCGGGAGGCCTCATGGCCACCTTCGTTCCCGCCAAGTGGTCGCTCTGGCAGGCCTACCAGCTCATGCATCTGGGCAACTGGATCCACGGCTACGAAAAGGCCTACACCCGCCGTCACCTGAGGATGGTGGTGCGGAGGGAAGGTTTCGCGGTGGAGGAGGAGTTCGGATTGGATCCATTCTCCTTCAACGGATTCATCATGAAGCTGGCCAAGGTCTCGTACGAGCCGGCTTGGAGGAGATCGTTCCTGCCATCGGGCTACACGGAAATCTGCGTCCTGACCCGCAAGCCCGCCTGAACCGGCCATCCCCCCTTCTCCTGAGGGACGGCGGCCACCCGTCCGGACGGATTCCGTCCACCCATTCCGGGCTCCGGGCCGTCCCCGGGACGAAGGCTGCTAGGCAGTGGGCGGGGGATTGCTAATTTTCCGCGCTCAACGAAAGGAGGCCGAGCACATGGGCGCTGAATCGACCGCGGCACCTCCGGGGGCTTCCGTCGTCTCTCCGGAACCTCCGATCGGGGCGCTGCACCAGGATGCCGGACTCAACCAGGGCTTCGTGACCACCACCATCGACGCCGTGGTCGGCTGGGGACGCAAGAACTCCCTGTGGCCCTTCACTTTCGGCACCGCCTGCTGCGCCATCGAATTCATGGCGCTGGCGGGGTCCAAATACGACATCGCCCGTTTCGGGGCCGAGTTCATCCGCTTCTCCCCCCGCCACTCCGACCTTCTCGTGGTGGCGGGAACCATCACCTACAAGCAGGCACCCATCCTGCGGCGGATCTGGGAGCAGATGATGGAGCCGCGATGGGTCCTTTCCGTGGGCGCCTGCGCCAGCACGGGCGGGTTCTACGACTGCTACTGCACCCTTCCCGGCATCGACGAGGTGATTCCGGTGGACGTGTACGTGGCCGGCTGTCCCCCTCGGCCCGAGGCCTACATCGACGCCATCCTCCAGCTCCAGCAGAAGATCCAGGACGCCTCGTACATGCGCGATTGCGCCAACCGTTCCCACGAGAGGATCCAGATCGGATGACCTCCCAGCCAGTGGACCTGGACAAGGTCCTGACCCCGGCCAGCGCGGAGGGCCGCAAGGAATTCGAGACCAGGGCGTTCGCCTCGCTCCAGAGCCGGTTCGAGGCCGCGATGGACCCCCGCGACCGGTGGGGGCTCACAGCCGTGGTTCCGGCCAGGCTCCTGCGCGAATCGGTCCAGTTCCTGCGCGACGATCCATCCTTCCTCATGGACCTGATGCTGGACATCACCGCCATCGACTACCTGGGCTATCCCGGCCACGACAGCGCCCGGTTCGGGGTCGTCTACAACCTCCGCAGCCAGCGCTTCGGTTCCCATCGGCTGCGCTTGAAGGTCTGGGTGGAGGAGGAAGATCCCGTCGTGCCGTCCGTCCACGACCTCTTCCGCATCGCCGACTGGCAGGAGCGCGAGACCTGGGACCAGTACGGCATCGTCTTCGAGGGGCACCCGGACCTGCGCCGCCTGCTGAACCACGTGGAATTCGTCGGCCATCCGCTGCGCAAGGACTACCCGGTCCGCAAGCGCCAGTGGCTGTCCACCAACGATCCCATGATCCTTCCGCTGGAGGCCCGTTTGGAAGCGAAGGGTTTCCAGGTGCTGGAACACGTGCCCGCGAATTCGCCCTCGGTGGAGGAAACGGATCTCCTGGGCAAGCCCGCGGTGGAGAAGGTCAACTACGTGGAGAGGGCGAAGTGAAGGTCCGAAACCAGGAGGGCGAGAAGATCGACCTCCTCACCGTGAACATCGGCCCCTCCCACCCCGCCACCCACGGCGCTCTGCGCGCGTTCGTCGCCCTGGACGGCGAGATGATCCGCGCGGCGGTGACGGAAATCGGGTATCTGCACCGGGGGTTCGAGAAGATGGTCGAGCAGGGCACCTACCAGCAGGTGCTGCCCTACACGGACCGGCTCAACTACTGCTCCGCCATCCTGAACAACATCGGCTTCTCCCACACCGTGGAGAAGATGTTCGAGGTGGAGATTCCCGAGCGCGCCACCGTCCTGCGCGTGCTGCTCTCCGAACTGTCGCGCCTCATCGACCACCAGGTCTGCATCGCCGCCGCCGCCGTGGACCTGGGCGCGCTCACCAACTACTGGTACCTGTTCAATCCACGCGAAGACGTGTACGCCATCTGGGAGAAGCTCTCCGGCGCGCGGCTCACGAACGCCTTCACCCGCATCGGCGGCCTCTACCGAGACACCTACGAAGGCTTCGAAGACGACGTTCGGGCGGTGCTCCCCAAGATCGAGAAGGGGTTGGACGACGCCTTCCGGCTCCTGGAGCACAACAGGATCTTCATCGACCGCACCCGCGGCTGCTGCCCCATCTCCGCCGAACAAGCCGTGAGCTGGGGTTGGACCGGACCGTGCCTTCGCGCCACGGGCGTCGACAGGGACCTGCGCAAGGACGATCCCTACCTGGGCTACGAGACCTACGACTTCCAGACCGTGGTGGGCTCCACCGGCGACACCTACGACCGCCTGCTGGTGCGCATGTACGAGATGCGCGAATCGCTCTCCATCTCCCGCCAGGCGCTCTCCCGCCTCAGGCCCGGACCGGTGAACACCCCGGACGCCCGGCTTTCCCTGCCGGGACACGACAAGAGCTACCACGACATGGAGGCGCTCATCAACCAGTTCAAGCTGGTTTACGAGGGCGTGCGCGCTCCCGCCGGCGAATTCTACGGCTCCATCGAGGCGGCGAACGGGGAGCTGGGATTCCTCGTCGTGTCGGACGGCACCGGAAAACCGTGGAAGATCAAGGTGCGGCCGCCCTGCTTCACCCAGTTCGCGGCCTACGCGGACGTCGTGGAGGGAAGCCTCGTGGCCGACGCCATCGCCTGCCTTTCCAGCCTCAACATCATCGCCGGCGAACTGGA
>Ga0302319_10023010_pt1 | contig 11149 bp, 10 predicted proteins | sample Bog_T0_2_FD_203319 | JGI IMG/M metagenome (GOLD analysis project Ga0302319, IMG submission 203319) | Peat permafrost microbial communities from Stordalen Mire near Abisko, Sweden - Bog_T0_2 | ecosystem: Environmental > Terrestrial > Soil > Wetlands > Peat | place: Sweden: Abisko, Stordalen Mire...
CTTTTCCGGTGTCGCCGCCTATCACGATTCCTGCTCTGGCCTGCGCGAACTGGGCGTGCATGACCAGCCGCGCAAACTGCTCGCCAGCGTCGAAGGGCTCACGTTGGTCGAGCTCGAAGAAGCCGACGTCTGCTGCGGCTTCGGCGGAACCTTTGCAGTCAAGTACGGCGAACTGTCCGACGCGATCGTCGCCCGCAAGAGCGACAAGATCGCCGCGACCGGCGCCGACACCCTGCTTGCCGGCGATCTCGGCTGCCTGATGAACATGGCGGGCAAGCTGCAGCGCGCCGGCAAGCCGGTGAAGGCGCGCCATGTCGCCGAGGTGCTGGCCGGCATGACCGACGAGCCGGCGATCGGCGAGCCGGCCGAGGCCGAAGCGAAATGAGCGTCGCCGCCACCACGCCGCGCTTCAACGACAACGTCCACGACGCGCTCCATGATCAGCGCCTGCAAGGCGCGCTGCCGCATGCGCGCAACTTCATCAGCCGGCGCGCCGACGCTGCGGCGCGGCTGCCGGAATTCGACGCGCTGCGCGACAGCGCCCGCGCGATCAAGGATCACGCGCTCGCTCATCTCGATCTCTATCTCGAAGCCTACGAAGCCAAAGTCGTGGAGGCGGGCGGCCACGTCCATTACGCGCGCGACTCCGACGAGGCGATCGCGGTCATCCTCGGCATCTGCCAGGCGCACGGCGCCAAAGTGGTCACCAAGGGCAAGTCGATGATCTCCGAGGAGATCGGCCTCAACGCGGCGCTCGAGCGGGAGGGCATAAACGCGGTCGAGACCGACCTCGGCGAATATGTCATCCAGCTTCGCGGCGAAGCGCCCTCGCACATCATTGCCCCGGCGATCCACGTCACCCGCGACGACATCGAGGCCGACTTCCGCCGCGTCCACCGTGATCTGCCGCCCGACCGCGACCTTTCGCGGCCCGAGCAGCTCCTGAGCGAGGCGCGCGCGATCCTGCGCGACCGCTTCCTTTCCGCCGACATCGGCCTGACCGGCGCCAATTTCCTCGTCGCCGAGACCGGGACGTCGATCATCGTCACCAACGAGGGCAACGGCGACCTGACCCAGACCCTTCCCAAGGTCCATGTCGTCCTCGCCTCGATCGAAAAGATCACGCCGACGCTCAACGACGTCGCGCAGATCCTGCGCGTGCTCGCCCGCTCGGCGACCGGCCAGGACATGTCGGTCTATACCACGCTGTCGACCGGCCCGCGCCGCGCGGACGACCCCGACGGGCCGGAGGAATATCACGTCGTTCTGCTCGACAACGGCCGCTCGGCGACGCTCGGCGGCCCGTTCGCCGAGATGCTGCGCTGCATCCGTTGCGGCGCATGCATGAACCATTGTCCGGTTTACCACGCGGTCGGCGGCCACGCTTACGGCTGGGTCTATCCCGGGCCAATGGGCGCGGTGCTGACGCCGCTGTTGATCGGCGTCGCCGAAGGCGGCCAGTTGCCCAATGCGTCGACCTTCTGCGGCCGCTGCGAGGCGGTCTGTCCGATGCGCATTCCGCTGCCGAAGCTGATGCGCAATTGGCGCGAGCGCGAGTTCGAGCGGGGTTTGACGCCGCCGCTGGCGCGCGTCGGACTGCGGCTGTGGGCGTTCTTCGCCAAGCGGCCCGCCCTCTATAGGCTCGCCATCGAACCGGCGATGCGCACGCTCGCTCTGATCGGTCGCCGCCGCGGCCGTTTCGCCTGGCTGCCGTTCGCCGGCGGCTGGACCCGGTGGCGCGACTTCGCCGCGCCGCAGGGGGCGACCTTTCAGAGCCGCTGGCGAGCGAAGAGCGGGGCAGTCAAATGAGCGCGCGCGAAGAGATCTTCGCTTCGATCCGCCGCTCGCTCGCCGTCGGCCCGGTCGACGCGCCGCGTCGCGACGCCGTCGCCGCGCGCCTCGCCCAAGGCCCAGTCGGGATCGTTCCGCGCCGCGGCCACGGCGAGCCGGCCGAACGCCTTGCGACCTACAAGTCCGAGGCGGAGCGCGTCCTGGCGACGGTCGCCGACGTGGCGACCGCCGCCGACGTGCCGGCCGAGATCGCGCGCTTCCTGCGCGAGAACAACCTGCCGGCGACGCTGCGCTTCGGCGACGATCCGCGCCTCGCAGCGATGCCGTGGCCGGCGACCGCGCTTGAGACCGCCCGCGGACCCTCTGAGGGCGACGATCTCAACGCGGTCAGCGCCGCCTTCGCCGCCGTCGCCGAGACCGGCACGCTTGTCTTGGTCTCCGGCCCGGACAACCCGACGACGCTCAACTTCCTGCCCGACAACCATTTGGTCGTCATCTTCGCCGCCGACATCGTCGGCGACGTCGAGAGCGTCTTTGCCCGGCTGAAGGCGACCTATGGGCCCGGCGCGCTGCCGCGGACGGTCAATTTCGTCACCGGCCCGTCGCGCTCGGCTGACATCGAGCAGACCCTGCTGCTCGGCGCCCACGGGCCAAGGCGGCTGCATATCGTTGTTGTCGCCGGTTAATCTCGCCGCCCCAAACTGGCCTTCGTGTCGATTTAGTAACCATCCCGTAGTTAGGACTCGGGATGCGACAGGGCTTGTGACGATGGCGTTGCGACGGCGGCTGGCGGGCGGATGGATTGGGCTCGCGCTCATGTGCGCGGCGACGGCGGCGCTCGCCGAGGACGCGGCCGCGCCCGCCCCCGCCCCGGCCGCTGCGCTCGACCCAGCGGCGATCCCGATCCCGGCCCCCATCCCTCTTCCAGCCGGCGTCCCCGCCGCCCAGGGGCTGCCCGGCGAAGCCGCTCCGCCGGCGGCGCCCGCCGCGACGCCGTCATCGGCGCCAATTCCGGTCGTCGCCGCGCCAGCCAAGCCGAAGAAGATCGCGCCGCCGCCGCCGCCGCTCGAGACCGCGCTGTCGAACGATCCCGCGCCGACGCTCACGCCCGACACCGCCGCCCTGACCGCAAAGGCAGCCGACCGCTATGCGGCGATCGACGCCGCGGGCGGCTGGCCGACCGACATCGCGCCGCTCAATTCCCACTCCAAGGGGCCGGCGGTCGCCGACTTGCGCCGCCGCCTGGCGATCGAAGGCGATCTCGATCGCGCCGCCGCCGACGGACTGGCGTCGTTGGCGTGGGACGCCGACCTCACCGTCGCGGTCAAGCGCTTCCAGGCGCGCATGGGCCTGCGTCAGACAGGCGCCGTCGCCGGCGCGACGCAGAACGCGCTGAACGTCCCAGCGAGCGTGCGCGCACAAGCGCTCGCGGCGAGCGCGCGCCGCATCGCCGATCTCACTTTTTCGTTCGGCGAGCGCTATGTGGTCGTCAACCTGCCGGCGACTGCGGTCGAAGCGGTCGAGAACGGCGCGGTCGTCCATCGCTATGCGGCGATCGTCGGCGACGTCGATCATCCTTCGCCGCTGGTCGCCGCCCATGTCGCCGCGATCAACCTCAATCCGACCTGGACCGTGCCGGTCTCGATCATCAAGAAAGAGATCATCCCGCGCATGCAGCGCGACCCCAGCTATCTCGCGCGCGAGAAGATCCGCATCCTCGACGGCAGCGGCGCCGAGGTCGACCCCAAGCGCATCGACTGGTCGACCCAGCGCGCCGCCAATTACACGCTGCGGCAGGATTCAGGCGCCGGCAATTCGCTCGGCTCCATCCGCATCGACATGCCCAACAAGCTCGCCGTCTACATGCATGACACCCCGTCGAAGCGCTTGTTCGGCGCCGACTACCGCTTCCTGAGCCACGGCTGCGTGCGGGTGCAGGGCGTCTACGATTTGGCCGCCTGGCTGCTCGAAGGGACGAGCGGCGCACCGGCCGGCGCCTGGGACAAGGAATCGCTGCTCGCCGAGATCAAGAACGGCGCGCGCGAGGACATCAAGCTGGCGCGCACGACGCCGGTGATCTGGGTCTATCTGACCGGCTGGGCGAGCGCCGACGGCGCTGCCAATTTCCGCAACGACGTCTATGACCTCGACGCCGCGGCGGACCCGGCGGCGAGCGACGCTGCACCGCTTGCCCAGGGGCTGCCGTTCGCCCCCCTCGCCGCAACCGCGCAATGATCGCTTCGCGGCCGCTGCAGAACCGCGTCGATCCCTACGGCGCGCTCGTCGCCGTCGCCGCGCGCGGCGCCCTGATGGGCAACCGCGGCGGGCGCTTCCATCGTCCCGACCAAACCCTCGGCGCTCGCCGCTGGGCCTCACGGCAATGGATCTCGTGCCTCTGCGCCTTCCAGGGTCGTCATCGTCGCGTCTGGGGCGACAGCTATACCGAACTGTTCTTTCTCGACGAGCCGACGGCGCTCGCCGCTGGCCACCGGCCTTGCTTCCTCTGCCGCCGCGGCGACGCGAGGGTGTTCAGCCGCGCCTTTGCTCCCGGCCGCGGACGAAGCGCGCCAGAGATGGACGCCGTTCTCCACGGCGAACGGCTCGCCGGCCTTCCCGACCGCGACAAAATGGGCGCAATCTCACAACTTCCCGACGGCGCGATGATCGAGCGGAACGGACGCCCGTACGCCGTGCGCGGCGCGGCGTTGCTGCCTTGGAGCGTCTTCGGCTATGGAGCGCCGGAGCTGCGGCCCGCCGGCGAGCGCGTGCGGGTGCTGACGCCGCCGGCGATCGTCGCCACACTCATGGCCGGTTATCGCCCGCGCTGGGCGGAGGATCTTGTCTGATGACGTCTCGTCCATTTTCCCGCAGCCGGTTCGCGCTGGTCGCGCTCGCCGCTGCTTTGATGCTCGCCGCCTGCGGCGAGGAACCGCTGGCGCCGATCGATTCGCGCCTGGCGCGCCAGCTCGACAATGTGCGGCTCGATCCCGGCGCTGCGGAATCGGCGATCAACGCCTATCGCTCGAGCCGCGGCCTGAAGCCCCTGCGCCTCGATTCGGCGCTGACCGCGATGGCGCAACGCCAGGCCGATGCGATGGTCGCCGGCAACGCGCTGTCGCACAATGTCGGCGGGTCGTTCCAGACTCGGCTCGCCGCCGCCGGAATCGTGACGACCGAGGCGGGCGAGAATCTCGGCGCCGGCTACTTCTCGCTCGAAGAGGCGATGGCCGGCTGGCGCGGCTCCGCCGAGCACGACGCCAACCTGCGCATGGCCGGCTTCACCCGCATGGGCGTCGCCATCGCCAAGAGCCGGGGCGCCCATTACGGCGTCTATTGGGCGCTGGAGCTCGCCGCCGACCAGCAGCGGCCGTCGGACGCTTTGGGCGCCGCCCAGTGAAGCGCGCGCCGCCTTGACCAGGCGCGGGGCTTGCGACTTTGATGGCGGCGCGCGAGAGAAAACGGGAACGCCAAAGGGAGGACATGATGATTCGCCGCTTGACGCTGGCGGCTGCGGTCGCCGTCGCCTTTTCGTCCGCCGCCTTCGCCGCCGACGTGGTCGGCGAATGGAAGCGTGACGACGGCAAGTCCAAAGTGCGCTTCGCGCCCTGCGGCGGCGGCGCGGTCTGCGGGTCGATCACCTGGCTGCGCGACGCCGACAGCCCGGCCAAGGTCGGGCAGCAGGTGTTCTTCGACATGAAGCCGAACGGCGAGGGGACCTGGGCCGGCTCGGCGTTCAATCCCGACGACGGGGGCACGTATACCGGCAAGATGACGCTGGCAGCCGATCATCTGACGACGGCCGGCTGTATCTTCGGTGGCCTCATCTGCAAGACGTTCGAGTGGACGCGCGCGCGATGAGGCGCGCGCTCCTTGTCGGCTTCGGGCTCGCGGCGCTGACTGCGCCGCCCGCGTCGGCGCTCGACTGCCAACGCGCGACGACGGCGAGCGAGAAGGCGATCTGCGCCGATCCGTCCGCGCTCGCCGCCGATTCCGATCTCGGCAACGCCTTCGTCGCGCTGCACGCCTCTCTCGATCCCACGGCGAAGGCGCAGCTCGGCGCCGCGGAAGTCGCCTGGCTCGCGCTGCGCGATTCGAATTGCGCCGAAGAGAAAGGCCCGGCGTTCGGCGCCTGCCTTGCGCGCGAGACCCGTGCGCGCGTCGCCTTCCTTTCCGGCGCGCCCGAAGCGGGGCCCGGCGCGCCGGGCGGGATCGCACCGGTCTTCCGCATGCAGAAGGGCGGCAAGGGCCGCACCGACGTCGACGTGCAATTGCTGAAATTCGTCGACGCCGCGACGCCGGCTGAGCGCGCGTTCAACGCCGCGGTCGACCATTTGACCAATGACCTCGAAAATCCGGGCAAGGACGATCCGCTCGCCGACCAATGGTCGTACACGTGGTCGATGCGCCTCGCCTACGCTTCGCCGCGGCTGATCTCGGCCCACGCCGAAGGTGACTCGTTCATGGGCGGCGCCCACCCCAATTCCTACTCCGTCAACATCAACGTCGATGTCGCGCGCGGCCGTGAGGCGAATTTCGCCGACATGCTCGACAAGCCGGCGGCGGACAAGATCTTCGCGCTGTGCCTGAAACAGGTGCGCGACGAGAAAACGGCGCGCGAGGGGTCGGCCGACGACGATTCCGACGCGTCGAAGGCGCTCGCCGACAGCGTCGCCGAGGCGACCGGCGACCTCAAGGCTTGGAGCTTCGGCGCCGATGCGGCGACGATCACCTACGATCCTTATTCGGTCGGCGGCTATGTCGAAGGTGCGTTCTCCTGCAGCGCGCCTTACACGACGTTGCGGCCGCTGGCGCGTTCCGATTTCCCGCTGCCGTGATCGGCGAAGGTCAGGCGCTGCGCAGCGTCGTTACGCGCGAGGCCGGCTCGAAACGCGCCGTGATTCGACCAACCAGCGGTTCGAGCGACGGCGGAAAGCGGAACTGGTTGCGCCCGGCCGCCTTGGCCTCGTAAAGCGCGCGATCGGCGAGCCCGTAAAGGCGATCAAAGCCGTCGCCGCTCTCGCGCAACGCGATGCCCGCCGAGACCGTGACCCGCAAGGTGACATCGCCAATCAGGATCGGCGTCGCGCGCAAGCGATCGCGGAACGCCAGCAGGCGCTCGACCATCTCCTCGAGCGAGGCGCGCGATGTCAGAAGCGCGAATTCCTCGCCGCCGATCCGCGCGACGAGGCCGACGCCGCCGAGCTCCTCCTGCATCATCCGGCCGACCGTGCGCAGCGCCGCGTCGCCGACCAGATGGCCATAGGCGTCGTTGACCCCCTTGAAACGGTCGACGTCGAAGATCGCCAGCGCCAGCACCTCGGCGAGCGAGGATTCCGCGTCGTCGATCAGCGCCCGCCGGTTGGAAAGGCCGGTCAGAGAGTCGATGCGGCTCAGATTGTCGGCAAGTTCCTTGGCGCGAAACAGCTCGAGGTGCGTGTGCCCGATCGAATAGGCGATCGGCGTCGCGATGACCAGGCAGACAGCAGCGGTGATCGACCACGACCGCAGGCATCGCGCCCAGTTTTCGAAGAAGGAGAGCTGGTTGACGACGTCGACGGCGAGGGCGAACGCCAGCGCGAACGCCGCGACGAGCACCACATACTGAACAAGCTCGCGCTCATTGCGGATCGTCGGCCGCATGACGCCTGCCAAGACTCTCATGGACGCGACTCCGCGCGGCTCTCTTGCGGCCGGCGCTTTTCTATCGATAGCGGTTAACCGCTAACGGCGGTTTAATCGAATTGTCGCAAGTCGCGTCGCCCGGCGTATGGGCCGGCGGATCTGCTACTGCGCCGCCTTGACGTGAGGGAAGGCGACTTCGACCAGCGTTCCCTGCTGCTTGCGGCTCTTGATCGAGAAGTCGGCGTGGTTGGCCTCGGCGAGCGCCTTGGTCAGCGGCAGGCCGAGGCCTGCGCCGCCGGCCCGCTGGGCAGCGTCGCCGACCTGGCGGAACGGTTCGAGCGCCGCCGCGATCTCATTCTCGTTCATGCCGACGCCGGTGTCGCGCACGCGGATGACGGCGGCGCCGGCCTCGTCGAGCGCGGTCGAGACGATCACCTGTCCGCCCGGTTCGTTGAACTTCACCGCGTTAGAAAGCAGGTTGAGCAGGATCTGGCGCAACGCGCGCTCGTCCGCCATCACCGGCGGCAGGCGCTCCAACAGCGACAGGCGCATGATGATGCGCTCCTGCGCCGCCTGCGGCTGCATCAGCGAGACGCACTCGCGCACGACACGGTTGGCGTCGACTGGCGCGAAGTCGAGCTCCAGCTTGCCCGCCTCGATCTTGGCGAGATCGAGCAGGTCGTTGGCGAGGCTCATGACGTGGCGCGCCGAAGCGTGGATGTCGCGGATGTAATCCTTGTAGCGGTCGTTGCCGATCGGCCCGAACCGCTCTTCCATCATCACTTCCGCAAAGCCGAGGATCGCATGCAACGGCGTGCGCACTTCGTGACTGACGCGGGCGAGGAAGTCGGTTTTGCGCGCATCGGCTTTCAGGGCGGCGTCGCGCGCGGTCTCCAGCGCGCGTTCGGTCGCCTTTGACGGAGAGAGGTCGCGCACGGCGGCGCAATAGCGCGGCGGCGCCCCGGCGGAGAGGAAGCGCGCCAGGGTCAGAACGAGCGCGAGCGTCTGGCCGCGCCGGTCGCGGCCGAAAAGCTCTTCGCCGCTGCGCGCCGGCGGCTCCTCGCGCCGCACGCGCTCGAAGCGCGCCGCCACTTCGCTCTGGCTCTGCGGCGCAAACAGGGTGAGGAAGCTTTCGCCCGCCACTTCCTTGGCGTCGTAACCGAACAAGGCCTCGGCGCCGCGGCTCATGGCGAGGACGCGGCCCGACTCATCGAGCGTGACGACGCCGTCGGCGGCCGAATCGAGCAGCGCCCTGAGGTCGCGCGTCTCGCGTTCGAAATTGCGCAGCCGCTCCTTGTATTCGACCTCGCGCGAGCGGCGCAGCGACAGCAACGTCGCCGGCGCGCCGTCCCATGCAATCGCTTCGGCCAGCGCGTCGACGGCGATCAGCTCGCCGCCCGCCGCGACCAGGGGGATCGCGCCGCCTTCGCCCGATTCGGCAAGCGTCTGCGCGTCGCGGCCGCGGAACATGCGCTTGAGGCCGTCCGCGGCGCGGAAGTCGCCGAGGTCGCGGTAGCCGGCAAGCGCGAGCAGCGTGCGGTTGAGGTAGAGCGGTTCGCCGCCGCGCAACACCATCGCGCCGATCGGCAGCAGGTCGAGCAGCGCTTCGGCATTGGCGCCGACAACGCCAGAAGCGATTGTCGGCGGTTCGACCGCGGGCGGCGGGGCGAGGTCGAGGAGGTCGCGCGGCGCGTCGTCATCGCCATGGCTCGGCAGGCGCGCGCCGAGCGCGCGGGCGATTTCGCGGAAGGCGTCGCGTTCGTGGCTGGAAAGTTCGACGTTGTCGTCGCCGCCGCGGCGCGGTTCGGCGGTCGCGGAGAGCGTGGGCATCGCGCCAGGGCGGATCGGCACGACATTGGCCGCGGCTGGCGCCGCCGCCGGGCGCAACAGGACGATTTCGGCGCTGCGTTCGGCGGGCGGCGTCGTTCGGACGGGCGGCGACGGCGGTAGGGGCGCGACGTCCTGAGGCGGCTCAAGCGTCGGTTCGGCGGCGGATTCGATCGGCGGCGGCGCGGCCGGAGCTTCGGAAGGCGGCGCACTGGGCTCGCCTGGCGCCGCCTGTTCGGCGAACAATCCGAATCCGCGCCAGCCTGCGAAGCGGCGGTCGCGATCGAATTCCGGCGCGCCCGACATCGACGCCATGCGCGCGCTGTCCCCTTCGCCCCAGCTCGTCGGCAGCGCGGCGAAGGTGCGGCGCGCCGTCAGCGCCTCGGCAAGCTTGCCGTCGCGATCGAAGCCGGTGCGGGCGCTGAATGTCGCCAGCGTTTCGTCGGCTTGCGGCGCATGGTCGCCGAAGGCGGCCGCCAGCGCCGGGTCGACGACGCCGAAACGCTCTTCGCCGTCGAGACGCCAGAGGAAGCGCCGCGGCGGCAGCGCTCGAAGCGGCTCGGGCGGCGGCGGGGGCGCGGCGGCGCGAATTTCGTCGGGCGCAGGCGGCGTCGCCAGCACAAGCCGGTCACCGATCCGTCCGCACAGCAGCGTCAGCGGCAGCGGTCGCCGACCGAGCCAGAAACGCAGCGACTCGACTCGCGGCGGACCGGCCGTCCCGACCTCGCCGAGGCCGGTCAAGCGCCGCCCGCCGGGGCTCGAAGGCGAGAAGAGATGGGCCTCCAGCGCCGCGAGGTCGGGGGCGGCGAAGAGGGCCAGCGCCGCCGGATTGGCGAACAAGATCCGCAGCGGCTGGCCGGCGGCCACGATCGTCGCCGCCCCGCGGGCGAACCGCTCGGCGAACGGCGACCCCGCCAGCAAGGCGGCGGTCTCCTCAGCGTTGGTCACAGCTCTTTCGGCGTCCATCGGCGACGATGCGGTTGCGTGCGCCGGCGCGACGAAAGGCGCACGGCAAAGGCATGCTTACCAAAAACTTAACGGCTTCGCTGATCTTTCGTGCGCGCCATCCCCCGCCGCCCCGCAAGATGGTTAACGCGTGTTGCGACGCAAAATTATGTTGCAGTGCAGCAAAGATTGGTCTATAAGGTCGCCAACAAAAACCGCTAACGAGAGGACGCCGCAGGCGAGATCGACCATGACCAACCCGCCATTTGAGATTCCCAACGAACTTCGCGATTTCGCCGAACGCAGCGTCGACCAGGCGCGGAAAGCGTTCGAGGGCTTCGTTTCCGTCGCCCAGAAGACGATCGGCGCCGCCGACGACGCCGCCGAGGCCGCGCAGAAGAACGCCAAGTCGGTGGGCGCTCAGGCGCTGAGTTACACCGAGCAGAATATCAACGCCGCCCTCGACCTCGCCCACAAGCTGGTTCAGGCCAAGGACCCGCAGGCGGCCTTCGCGCTGCAGAGCGACTTCCTCAAGACCCAGCTCGCCGCTCTCCAGGAACAGGCCAAGGAGATCGGCGTCCTGATCCAGAAGAGCGCGACGCCCGGCGCCAAGTGATCGCGGCGGCGCCGTCGAAAATCCTTTCAACCGCCGCCAACAGGGGAAATCCGAACATGGCGACCGCTCCGAAAAAAACCGTCCTCCCCGTCGCGCCGGCCGAGCCCGCCGCTTCCCTCGCCGAGGTCGCCGCCGCGCCGGCGCCGGGCGCTCCGGCGCAAATGTTCGCCGCGCCGGCCGCGACCCTGACCGAGCTGCAAGATCAGCTGCGCGCGGCGGCCGAAAAGGGCCTCGCCGAGTCTCGCTCCGCTTACGTCAAAGCCAAGGTCGTCGCCGGAGAGACCGCCGGCGCGCTGGAAGCGAGTTGCGCCGCCGCTCGCGCCGGCTTCGTCGCGATCAACGCCAAGG
>Ga0302319_10023011_pt1 | contig 11149 bp, 8 predicted proteins | sample Bog_T0_2_FD_203319 | JGI IMG/M metagenome (GOLD analysis project Ga0302319, IMG submission 203319) | Peat permafrost microbial communities from Stordalen Mire near Abisko, Sweden - Bog_T0_2 | ecosystem: Environmental > Terrestrial > Soil > Wetlands > Peat | place: Sweden: Abisko, Stordalen Mire...
ATTTCTGGCGGCGGATGACAGCAGCGCTATCACTGGACAAAGTCATATTGTCGACGGTGGCTGGGTATAAATGAAGAGTTTGGGCGGTTTAAAAACTGCCCAACATCCGTCTGCGGTTGTAGCCGCGAACTTCATGCACCACGACATAAACTCCGATCACTAGAAACAGTAACGGTCCCCAGAAAATCCAACCAGGCTCAACGACGCGCGAACCTCCGACGGAGGCAGATTCGTCCGAATGCATGCTGCCAAACATCACCACTGCGTCTTGTCCAACTGTGACATTCTTACCGAGGTGAACTCCTCCGAAGAAGTTGACCATATCATGGCCGATCGAAGAGTCATTTGACGCAGTCACATCGCCGAAGAAATTGACGACATCGTGGTTTGCGTGGCCATCTATGCGAACACTGCCAAAAAATACGACAATGTCGCCTTCCACCGTTCCTTTAACATTCACGCTACAGAAAAAGCAGACAGTGTCATGGACCTTGTCGTTGGCGGGAACATCAATTGTGCTGCCAAACTGGACCAGATCCTTGGCAGCGTAGGCGGGAATGCAGATGGCCAGGGCGAAAAGAGCAGCACCCAGACTTCGATGGAAAAAATGTCTGTGAAGCAGCGAAAATCGGGACACGGCAGTCCTCCAGTAAGGGATACGTTTGGAACTGTTTCGAAGTTCCAAACGCTAGCAGCGAGCTTTACGCTTCACCGGAGGACATATTTCTGGGGCAGAGAAGTCACCTCAAGTTCTCGTGAAATGGGCACTCAGACCTATTAGAACTCAAATCGCATTGCCAGCTGAATCCGCCTTGGCGGCGCAACAGTTGTGACTTGACCGAAGGACGACGAGCTTTCAACCTGATCGACAGCCGTCCCATTTTCGTGATTGAGCACGTTGAATGCGCCGGCTGAAAAGCCTAGCTTCGGCGATTCCTCATCTTTGCTTTGGGTAAGATGGAAATCATGCCCCCAGCGAAGATCAAGATCCACGTAGTTCGGGAGGTTCTCAGTGTTTCGTGCTACACCCTCAGGGCGAGCGTTGAATAAGTCATCCCCATAAGGATCAGCGCCGGTCAGCACCGTCCACGGCGAACCCGAGTTGGCAAAGATTCCTACTGCGAGGTTGACCACGCTCTCATGGTTAAAGATTGCATACATTCCCAGTCGATTGCGGCGGTCCCAGCTTGAGTTGGCCCACTCGTCGTTTGGTGCATATTGGTTTTGGGGAAACCAATTGATTCCTTCTTGATTCGATTCAAATCGAGACCAGGTGTAACGCCCAAATCCCGTGAAGTACTTGTTCAATGCGCCCCGGAAGGAAATGTCCATTCCATTGCCGATGAAATTGCCCTCGGGCTGCATCTGCCGGATTCTGCCGAACTGGGGGTTGGGCCGTTCCGTGTAACCGGACTCCGGTGTCGGAGCGTTGATGTCCACGGAACGAAACCGGTCATCGCCGCGAATCGAATACGTACTGATGGTTCCGGTCGCACTCTTGCCAAAGCCTCGCTCTATTGAAAGCCCATATTGAATCTGATACGGCACTTTGGCTCCGGGTTGAAGCTCCACAAGATTCGCCGGTGCATCGCTGAGACTGATGCAACTCGAGACAGGAACGCAACCCGTCTCTGGTTCCGTCTCCGGATTCAGGGATACGTTCACGGAACGGCGAAGCCCATTCTGGTAGCGAGCAAGGTCAGCGAGCGGCCCGGATCCGAAGCGGTCGTAATAGATGCCACCGCCGCCGCGAACTACCATTTTTCTGTCGGGATCGATGGCCCAGGCAAAGGACACGCGGGGTGAGAATGTCAGGCGGTCCTGGGCAAGAAAGTTCTGCCAGTCATAGCGAAGCCCAGGTGTGATGGAAAAACGGCTGTTTACCTTGAATTGATCTTGAGCAAACGCGCCCATTTCCTGCTGATGGTAGACAAAACGCGAAACACCGCCGTTTTGAGTGAACCCTGAAGGCAGGCCGTCTGCATAATTCTGCAGCGCGCTGGTCAGGACTGTGACTCCGTCAGCTGCCAGTGTCGGCGCAAAAGTATAGGTTCCAAGGCTGTTGGTATTGTCGTCGAGTACTCGTCGATCTATATGCGGAACATTGGCGCCGATCTTGACTGTGTGCCGTCCATAAGTCCAGGTGAGTGTTTCGTTTAGGCGGAAGTTGTACTCGCTGGAAGCGGAATCGTTTTGCGCAGACCCGCCAACGAAGTCACCGGCAACGTTCACCTGGGGAGCTTCTGCTGCATTCAGGTTCTGATTGTGGTCGTGTTCGAGCACCACCGAAAGCTGGTTGAGCATGATGGGGGAAAGCGTCGAATCGACGTGGAAGATCACGTCGTCCTCACGGTAGTGGTTGTTGTATCCCCCAGCAGCCAGGGTTTGCCCCCCTACCCCTTGATTTTGCGCTGTCGTGTCTTGGTATGAGTATTGCGCGTAAGCCGAATGCCGGTCTCCGAATTGTCTCGAAGCCCGGGTACTGAATTCCGTGTCGCGAGTCGGCGCTGGGACGTTGGTTTGGAAAAGCCCGGTTGGGTCATTGGCGGACGGAGCTAGACTTGCCAGTACGACTGCGTCGAGATCCTCTTCAGCTCGATTGAAAGTCACAAGAAATCCGCTGTTCTTTGAATGAGGGATTGGGCCTGTAACGTGACCCTCGTAAACACGCCGCTGCTCAAACGGCTTTGTCGCGGCCAGTGCGTTTTGTGCGTTCAGCGCCGAGTCGCGGAAGAAAAAATTGAATTGCCCGTGATAGTGATCCGCCGCCGAACGAGTGATGATTTCCATTTGTCCGCGGCCTGGCCAGTAATACTGCGCCGAGTAGGGGTCCTGATTGATTCGGACCTCCTGCACCGCACTAGCCGAAACTGTTGCGCGATTGGCTTCGACGCCGTCTACCAACAACCCAGCGCCTCCAGTGCCCTCCGAACCTGAGTCTAGAAATGCGCTCATTGCAGTGCTGTAATCGTTATCAAATATAGGCAGCGACTTCAAATCATCGGCACTTAGAACAGAGGTGTCGGAGTTGGAGTCGGGCGAGGTGAGATCTTCACCGTTGCCAGCATTGACATTGATCGTTGTCGCCATCGTCGAAATCGGCAGTACGATGTGTAGCATCGGCGACGCCAGGGGAGCAGTTCCTGGAGTCCCTAGTTTGACTACGGTCTTTACTGTATCGAACCCTGCTTCTGACACTACCAGCGTGTAGTCTCCGATCGACGGTGCAGTCAGCTGGAAATTTCCTTCGCCATCAGAATGTAGTGTTGCCGTTACCGAGCCTTTGCCATCGACAAGATCTACTTCCGCGTTTGGCACAATCGCTCCGCTTGGGTCTGCAACAGTTCCGCGGACAACGTTTGCCGGGTTGGATGCAGGCCCATTGCCAATGCCAATCCCCAGACTTAAAGCAGGGGAAGAGAACGTACCTGTTACTGGTGCTGCAGGGCCCGCTCCGGGCATTCCGAGAGCCGTGAAAGGAAATGAAATCAACGCCAATGAGACGAAACACAAGGCAGCTTGCAGAGCATCAAAGCGAATCTTGAAAGGATACAAGGGTAGCTCCTGGCACAAATCGTAAATTGAAAGTGAATCGGTTTACCTGACGTTTCAATGACAATTATCCTATTGACGTTTCGACTGCGGAATTTGTTCAGGCATTGATTTCTGATCCGCAGAGCGCAATCGCCCAGGCCGACGCATGATCGACAATTGCGTCGGGCTTGACGTCTTGGAGCGACTCCGGTGCCAATCCGAACGTGCAGGCGATTGTCCATGCTCCGGCGTTAAGCGCTGTTCGGATGTCCACGTCCGAGTCGCCTATCATGACAGTCTCCTCCGGTTTGGCGCCCGCCATGGTCATCAGCGTTTCCAGTCCAAGAGGATCGGGCTTCTTCGTGGCGAAACTGTCTCCGCCGAAGATTTTGAAGAAATAGGGAGACAATCCAAGACCCTCACAGATTGCTTTCGCCGGTCCCACGGGCTTGTTGGTTAGAACCGCCATTTTTCGTTCAGTGCCGTCAGGCAGAGTCTTGAGAGCATCCAGTGATTCGAGGACCCCGGGATAGACCGTCGTGTAGTCGAGTTTATGAGCACGGTAATAGGTCAGAAAGTAAGCGAAAGCCTCATCAAAGAAGCTCTCGGCAGGTGCAGGACCATCAGTTGACAACTCGCCGGGTACGGCTAGTGCGCGACGGATCAGCATGGCCGCTCCGTCGCCGATAAAGCTGGCGATCACTTCGTCTGGGAGAGAAGGGAGATCGAAATGCTCAAGTGTAGCGTTGACAGAATTGCAGAGATCCTGACGCGAGTCGATCAGCGTGCCGTCAAGGTCAAAAACTAAGAGTCGGAGCGAGTCAATTGGAAAGGGGCGCATAATCTGGAGCATTCATTAAGTTTACGGGAATATCATTTGGAAGTCAGATTGATGGTTGCATTGGAACATTGGGATTTGCCTGAGAAGGCCAATTCGGCTCGACGAGTCCACATTGCATGACAATCGAGAGAGAAAGCCAGACCAACTGCGAGAAGGCTTGAGAAGCATGTCAGTTCGCCATGCGTAGGAATGATTCTGCCCAAGGAAGCTCTGTCCTGTTAAACACCGGGAAGGGTCTTTCCGCGAATGATCAACGCGGACTTGAATCTAATTATTGATAAGAATTAAGACCCATTCGTGGCGGGTGATTACATGCCAAGAATGGGTCTCAATTTGCATCGAACCTCGGGGGAGGGCTTGAAAACCGAAAAAAGAGAACTCTTTGCTGAAAGAGGCTCCGACTATCTGTTGGCCTGACGCTCAGCCCATTCGCCAACAAACGGAAGCCTGGAATGCTTGCCGTTGAGGGCTCGGACTGCGCACCAGATGATTGTTACCGTATAAGCAATTCCGATCAATCCGCTAAGGCTCAGGAAAATCCGTGGGCTAAGGATAGACGTGTATTGCATCACGACGCTTAAGACCGAGTTTGCGAGGAACGCCGTAGCGCTGACGATGATCGATTGCCAGGAGTGAAAGCGGGTGTTGGCGCTCCTGTTGTAGGGTGCGATCGCCAGGAACAGAATCGCTGGAATCAGTGTGAGGTAGCTGATTGCTCCAATGGAGTTTTCCGAAATTCCGGTGTGGACAGTTTCAGACAAGGTGAAATTTCTCCTAGTTCTTTGGGGGTGGGCGAATGGAAAGAGTGTACCGCCAAAAAACCGACATTCAACACATGAAATTGGTATCTTTTGTAGACAAATTCCCACAACGGGAAATCCTGAGGCCGCACCGGTCCGTTGATTGCCATGGTCTTCCTGTCGGCAGGATGAGTTACTCTGATGACATCCAGAAGGGCCTGGGTCGAAGATGGAGTTACAAGAGCCATATTTGTGATCGAACAGTTGCAGGCTAAGTGAGCTGGAAATGGATTGCGTGATTATGGCATCTTTACTTAGTATTTAGGCTGATCATTAAAGAAAGACGACTAGAGAAGTAACTCAAACAGGATATAAATTGATAAGTGTTATTCGCGTATTTAATTTCCTATTCCCCTGGCTATTCAGAGAAGTATGTACCTGTTTTATCTGCGGCAGAGAAGCCCTGAAAAGCGACTTGAACCTCGCTTCTCCTGGAACTTACATATGCTATGAAGAGCGCTGCCGAGACCAGTTTGAAAGTCTAACTGCCTGGTGAGGGACTGGTCGTACTTGGTCTGCGATGCTCACGGCAGAAAAATTAATGAATGTGGTGGAAAACTTTGCCCGAGAAATCACGATGTTGAATTTGTGTCTTCGTTAAACGGGCAAAGTCGCTTCTTGAAAGCGAACATCGTTTAACGCGGTTGTATGGAAATCCTGGCCTGATCCCGTGAAATCGAAGAAATGCGAGATTAATCTGGGTGACGTCCGAATCGCTTGCGAATGCCGGCAAAAAATGTAAGATAGCTAAAAAAGAGGCGAGGCCCGTCCCGTGGAGCACTTCAGACCTCGCCAAGGAAGGCTGTAGTTGCAATCCGGATTTCTGAATCGGATGCGAAATCGGCCACTGATTCGTTGAAGTTTCGATTGAGAATTTCAGAAAGTGAAATGTGAGGCGAAAGCTCATTACCAGTGAGTCGCCCTGCTTGTACAACGGGTCAACGTCAGAAATGTTTCAAAAAAAAGGGCGAGGCCCGTCCCGTGGTAACTTTCAGACCTCGCCGAGGAACACTTTGAGAGACTTTGAAGGGGCGTTCAAAGCTCCGAGCCGATTTTGAAGTACTGCCGTTTCACTAGTGAACGCGAATGTCTCCGGATCCTGTCTCTACCCGCACTGTTGGACCGCCGCCGTTGATTTTTCCGGTAATGTGGTGATGACTCTCGATCGATCCTTGCACGAGCATTTCTCGATCCGTCTTAATATCGCCAGAGCCCGTTGAGGCATCCAGAGTGAAGGACGACCGGTCAGGCCAAAGCTCCACACTTCCGGAACCGGTCGTGACGCGCCAGTCCGATTTGGGTTGACCGCTCAGCTTGATGTCACCTGATCCTGTCTGTGCGCGAAGTCCACCAGAAATGTTCTTCAATTCAATCGTTCCGGATCCAGTGTTGGCCTTGACATCACCGCTGCCCGATTGTTCGGCGTAAATATCGCCGGAGCCAGTTTCGAGCGTGAAGCTCTCCTTCAACCCTGTCGCGTGAATGGTTCCCGAACCGGTATTAAGGCGAGCATTCACCCCTACACCTTCGTCAGTAACGTCACCTGAACCGGAACTGGCCTCGAGGAATGTTCTGGCCGGTGCCTGGATCTCGTAGTCGATGGAGATATTGTGCAGGTTCTCAAGATGAGAGCCCACGCGCAGAATGCTGCCAGTTTGCTCGATTGGTGGGTGGGCAGCGATGTCGCGCACGCGATCTTCGTGATCGTCAAAGCCGTTGGATTTCACTCTGCCGTAAATGTGAACCTTGTCGTCGGATCCCGGCTTGATATGGATATAGCCCGATCCGGTGGAGATGTGAAGCGTGACAGTGCCTGAAACCGAGAGCGTTCTTTCGAACGTGGCTTCGCTTGCGTGCGCCGGGATCGCACTGAGCGCAAGAGCGAGTGCTGAAGCGGTTATCCAATGTTTCATTGCGTTCCTCACAATTGTGGTGCTTCAATTCTTGCTCCGGACGGATGATCGCATCCGAAGCCTTGTTAGCCGATGAAATAGCATCCCGTATGCCAAATCTCCGAGGATGCAAAGTGTTCATTCCAAGCAGCTTCAATTCGTTTCAAGATCCTATTGTCGGAATCTTTGTCCGCAATTGCAATTTCGGTGTCCGGAAACGAACAGAATGTCGAATGCCAGTTCAGGCGCCGTTAAGACTTACTGCAACACCACCTGATCGCCCTCTTTGAGGCCGCTCGTAATTTCAGTGACTGATCCGTTCGAGAGGCCGACCTTAATCTGAATCTTGCGCTTGCCTTCTTTTTGCTTCTTGTCTGGAATTTCAACGGAAGCATTTTTCTGGTTGTCGTAAATGACCGCGTTCTCCGGAACAGTAAGCACGTTCTTGTGCTCGTCCAGCAGGATTTCTGCGTTCGCCGTCATCTGGGCCTTCAGTTCACCGCCAGGGTTGTTGATCGAGACGCGGACCTCAAAGGTCGTGACATTGTCTTTTTCAACTCCCATCGGCGAGATCTTGGTGACTTTGCCCTGGAAGTACCGGTCACGGAAGCTTTCAACCTTGATTCGTGCCGGCTGTCCAAGATAGACGTGTGCGATGTCCGCTTCGTCAACCTTTCCTTTGACGTAAACCTCGGTCGTGTCGCCAACGGTCATCACGAGCGTCGCCGTTGAGCCGAGGACGAGGATCGAACTCACAGCATCGCCGATCTCAACGTCACGTGAAAGTACGACCCCATCCATTGGGGCGACGATAGTGGTGTAGCCAAGTTGTTCTTCGAGTTGATTGAGGCTGGCTTCGCTCTGTGCAACCTGAGCCCGAGCCTGCTTCAGCTTGGCGTTATCGACGCCGATCTGTGCTTTGGCGGCATCGCGCTTTGTAAGTGCAGCCAGGTAATCGCGGTTCGCGTTATCCAAATTCTGTTGCGGAACCAGGCCCTGCTTGACCATCTCTGTGTTTCGGTCAAGCGTGACCTTATACATGGGTAAATCTGGGGCGGAGGCGTTCACTTTGTCCTGCTCCAAGGCCGCTTCAAAATTGGTAACGTTGGCCTGAGCTGCAGCTAGCTGAGCGCGCTGGGCGGCTACCTGATCGGAAATCTCCTGCTGATCGAGCTGAGCGAGCGGCTGGCCTTTGTGGACAACATTATTGATATCAACGTAGAGCTTTTCGACGATGCCTGAGGCCTTCGACTTTACCTCCACCTGCGTAATCGGCGTGATCTTACCCGTGGCCACCACAGACTTTGCGACGTCTCCCCGGTTCACTTTCGCGATTTTGTTGGGGTCGATCCCTGCGCCGGAAGCGAGATGAGCGATACCAACCCCCGCACCGACCAGAACCACGACGACGACCAAACCAACCCAGAGCCAGATTCGACTCTTTTTTCTTGCAGCCACAACTGCCTCCTGAAAATTGCGTATAAGTTGGATGTTCCCGGGCAACAAAGGAGTCCGGGCACGAGCACTGTCGGGATATACGTCGAGGTTCCGGGTTTGGTTCCATGGCGACGCTGCCCCTCGACTCGGATCAAGGCTCGGCGCGAGTTTGACCCAGGCCGCCGAATGTTAGACTCAGCCCTGAAGCGAGTGTTATGCACGGTCTGCCGCTCCTCCAAATCGTCGCAATTACCATCCTGATTCTGGCCAACGGATTCTTTGTGGCAGCGGAGTTTGCGCTGGTTTCGATTCGAGATACCCGGATCGAGCAGATGATCGCTGCCGGGGTACCGGGAGCAAACTCGGTACGGCGCCTGCAAAGAGATCTTGATGGATTTCTGCCTGCAGTGCAGCTTGGCGTGACGCTCTGCAGCCTCGCGCTGGGTTGGATCGGTGAACCAGTTGCCGCAGAAATCTTTCTCGGGTGGCTGCAGATGCTGCCAGTTGAGTTGCCTCATGCCGTGGTGTACTCCCATTTAGCCGCCGTGACGCTCGGATTTGCTCTAATCACGTATCTGCACGTTCTTCTGGGCGAGCTGGTTCCGAAATCTCTTGCTTTGCGCCGGGCCGAAAACCTGGCCGTCGCAGTTGCTGGCCCGATGTTGCTCTTCATGGCAGTCACGCGGCCCGCGGTGCGTTTGCTTCAGAACTCGGCCCGGGTCGTTCTGCGTATGTTCCAGGTTTCGGTTACGCAGGAGGCATCGGTTCATTCGCCTGAAGAACTCAAGTTAATTGCAACGGCAGCACGGCGCATGGGCGTGCTGCCACCATTTCAGGAACGACTTATTCACCGAGCGTTGGAGATGGACGAAATACCGGTCCGAGAGATTATGACGCCCCGGCAGCAGATTATTTCGCTTCCCGGGGATACGTTGATCGAAGCAGCAAGTGCTTCGGTCATAGACCATCAGCATTCGCGCGTCCCGGTATATGACGAAACGAGAGGGCCCGAGCACATTATCGGCGTGGTTTACGCGAAGGATCTTGCGCGGCTCATGCATTTTCGACGCACGGCGGGGACGAGATCGGCTGTGGCTCCGTTTGTCGAGTTGCGGTTAAGCCAGGTGATGCGCGATGTGCTCATGGTTCCGGAAACGAAGACAGTGCTCGACCTTATCAAGGAGTTTCAACAGCGCCGGCGTCAAATGGCAATTGTCGTGGATGAATACGGCTCTACAGTAGGTTTGGTGACTGTGGAAGATGCGATTGAGCAGTTGACTGGCGAATTGGATGACGAATTCGATGATCCTGCGAGACCGGTGCTGACGACAGCTTCAGGGGCATTGCTCCTCGAAGGAAGTGTCAATTTGCGAGATCTCGAAACCCAGATGCAGTGGCACCTGCCGCGCGACGGCGGGGTGGAGACTCTCGCCGGCTTTCTGTTGATGCGCCTTGGCAAGATCCCACGCGGAGGAGAAAGCATTGTGTTTGAGGGCCGGCGTATGACTGTAACGGAGATGGAAGGGCGGCGAATCAAGCAGATTCGCGTGGAGCCCGAAGAAGAGCTAACTGTTCCCGGCTCATGAGTTCCCGGGATATCTACCGTCTTTCAGAATCCGCGCAGGATCAGCTTTTCCGTTATAGATGTAGATCCAGCAAGAGATCGTCTCCCCTGTTGTGAGTGTTACTGTATGGCTCTCGCGAATAAACAGACTTTGGTCTGGTGCGCCGGGGTCGAATTCCTCATACTGATCCAGTTGATTTAAGACTTCGACATTTTCAGGGAGCTTGAATACATGTCCCGCAATCTTCCGTTCTGAAGAGGAGTCGAGCACCGCTCCAGGGAAGTCTCCGAGATCGTATAAGAGGCCTGAGACCGTACCTTCACCAACTGATCGCAGCTGTTCGACAGCCGGTGTAATTCCGTCGGGCGCGAGCCCTGGAAGAAGTGTGCCATAAACAAATAGATATTCGCACATGCCCTGAAATTAGTCTCCATCGCAAGACACGTCTCACGAGTGCACCATTTTGCCAATCAAGACGCTAGTTGGGCGAAGCTCTACTCTAGCTTGATGCGATCGATTGGGCAGAGAGTGCACTCGATTGGCCCTACGTTCCTGAATAGACAATCACGCTTCATTTCAGCGTCAGCGAGTTTGATCCTGGATGAAGACGCGTCTCTTTGCCCTTCCAGACGAACTCTCCACTCAGCCCGTTGGGTAAGTCGACTGTGGCATTCAGGCCTGTTGAGCCCACTGCGTATTTGACGTGAATTAGTCCAGCGTCATGCGGAAAACTTGCTTCAAGCTGAGTCAAGTCACCGAGATGGGGAGCGATTCGTACTGTCTGGAAGCCTGGGCTTCCGGGAGAGATTCCAGCTACAAGAGTGAGCAGATCGTAAGTGGGATGGGAAGTCCATGCGTGAGCATCAGAACGCGTATCGCCGGGTGTCTCCGGCCAGGTTGTGAATCCCATCTTCAAGAACCCGCGCCAACTTCCAAGAGTTTTCAAATAATTATCTGCCATTCCGACATGATCGAGAGCCCGTGCAAGATAGTAGCGGAAATAGTAGCTGGCTTGGATTAGCTCTGGTCCGCCAGTCTCAGTTGTTTCGCCGATTTCCTTGCCGATGACCTTATGCATGA
>Ga0302319_10023012_pt1 | contig 11148 bp, 9 predicted proteins | sample Bog_T0_2_FD_203319 | JGI IMG/M metagenome (GOLD analysis project Ga0302319, IMG submission 203319) | Peat permafrost microbial communities from Stordalen Mire near Abisko, Sweden - Bog_T0_2 | ecosystem: Environmental > Terrestrial > Soil > Wetlands > Peat | place: Sweden: Abisko, Stordalen Mire...
TCGCGCTCGGTAACCTGTAAACACCATATTTTTAGAGGGTTTTTCTTTTAGATGCTTGATTCCACGATGGTTCCATCCGCAGTAACCGAAGGTTACTGCGCAGCTTCCATTCTGGGGTGATGTGTCCTCCCTACAACCGACGCTTTAGCGGCGTCGCTCGTCAGCGGGATCGCCAAGGACGCCGGAGCAGGCCTCAGACGCAAGCAAGCCGCCCGGAGACCCGCTCATCGCATAAGACCGCGATGAACGGGCCACAGTTGCTCATGGCTCAGGGCTGTTCTTTGCCGCCGATGACCGGGCCACCTGCCGGGAGGTGTCCAGTCATATCCTTCAACTTTCTCCAAGAGCAAATGCAACGCGTACTTGGGATGATGGATCAGACGAGGAAGGACGGGAAAAGATGGCCCAGTGTTGAGGGTTCAGTTATTCAGACACGGATCAGCAGCAGGGGAGCCCGGCATTCGGCTGAGATAGACTCTGGCAGTTTTGTCCGTTGGATTAATCTCGACTGCGCGTCTGAGTTCGGACTCCGCCTCCGAATATCTTCTTTGTTTATGCAGCAGAATTCCTAGCCTGCCATGCGTAGGGGAAGAATTTGGGTCAAGCTGCGTCGCTCTCCTGAGCAGCTTTTCGGCCTCGATATCCTGGCCGTCATCTGCCAAGAGAAGTCCAAGGTTAAAATATGCTTCTGCATAATTCTCATCAAGCTCGATCACCTTGCGGAATGTTACTATGGCCGCTTCCTTCTCACCAAGCCTTACGTGCGCGGAACCCAAGTAGCTGAGCCACGCCTGGTTCGGAGTCACCGCAACCGCCTGCTCAAGCCACTCTTTTGCCCTTTGTGCGTTTGATAGGCGATCTCCATCCGTTCTTGCCAGGAATAGAGAACCAAGCAACCCCATTGCCAACGAAAGAGTCTTATCAAGGAGTTCCGGGGATTCTGTCGCTCTCGGTACGGCCTTCAGCTTGGAAGCAACTTTTATGGCGTCAAGAAATGCCTGTTCTGCGTCTGGCCATCTTCCTAACTTCTGGGCAACTCGCCCCAACTTGCACAGATAGTCAGGCCGGTGCGCAGTGGATACCAGTTGCTGCCAGATATCGAACGCCTGGCTGAAATCTCCAGACCTTTCGGCAGCCACCGCAGTTTCGACCAACCCAGCTTCTTTGTTTTCCATCCGAATGTCCCCTATTTCGCGTTATAGAGCTTAATGAAATCGTCAAGCAAGTCGTCGGTGAAGTCTTCGGTCCCTTGGGTGATTATTCTATAGCCTGGTCCCTGGCTTGAAATTTGATAGTTTTTCAATGTCCGCAATTTATATACTGCCTCTTCGAGCGCATTGATCGCTTCTTCTTCTGCGGGCTTCGCTAATGTCTCGTCTGCCGCTACGTCAATTTCGTACTCCTCTAAATCTCGACCGCTAGGATCTCGCCGATTAACAGGATCGCTTCCTGCGTAGAGATACTTGTGAAGTGTCACAGGCACATCAATGTAGCCGTCAAATGGATCGCGAGACATGAATCGCCCGGTGTTTGGGTTGTAGTATCTGGCGCTGTAAGTTTTTCTGACGCCGTTTTCAATCACCGTTGCGCGCAACCCTAGTGTCACTATGAAGTTGCAGACGCTTGGCCCTGGTTTACCTGCTGTTTTTTTGGTCTCGAACCCCAGACGCGGTTTTTCGCTTAGCTGCGGCTTTGCAGCTAGTGGCGATTCAGAGAGCGTCTGGAGTTGTGCCGATTGCATTGCTTCCGATTGTACGACTTGCGCGCCGGAAGTGCAGCAGGTTGTGCGCGTCGTTGAGCACAGATTGCGCAACGGAAGTGCTGCGCATTGCGCGCGGCATTGCACACACGCTGCACGGCGGGAGTGCGCGGATTGTGCGCGACATTGCGAACAGGTTGCACAACGGAAGAGCAGCGCATCGTTCGCAGCAGTGCGCACAGTTTGTACGCGGATTGTGTGCGACATTGTGCGCGTTTGCGGATTTCCTTGCGGCGCGGATTCTGCACGGGATTGCGAACGGATTTGCACGACAGAGATCGACGGCTAAACGAGGGCGATTGCGCGGTCTACAGCTGCTCGATTTGTAGGCCGGGGATGAGGCGGAAGTGGCGGAGATTGACGGTCAAGACGGAGAAGCCAAGCTCCAGCGCCGTGACGCCGATAAGCAGGTCTCCGAAGGGGATGGTCACGCCCTGGGCCTGCTGCTCTCCGTCGATCTTTGCCCCCAGCAAGGCCGTTGTTTTGGTGTACGGATAGACCGTCAGATCGCGCAGCAGTTCGTCGATGAAGGACTGGCGGCGAAGCCGCATTGCCGGGGTTTGCGCGCGATAGATTCCGTGGGCCAGTTCCGTCAGCCCAACCGATGAGAGCGCGGCATCCTGATCGCCCGTCACGGAGATTATCTGCTCGATCAGTTTTTCGACTGTATCCCCTCGGCGCTCGGCGGCGATCACAACGCTGGAATCGAGGATCAGGCCCACGGGTTCTCCAGCGCTTCGGGATGGCTGTTGACGACCGCTTCAAGGTCGCGGGCGAAGCCGCCGTCCAGCGTGACCTTGGAGCTATGCTCTTTGGCCAGACGAAGGGATTCCGAGAGCCGCCGCAGAGGGCGCTCGACAGCCGTGCGCAGCACGACGGCGGGAGATGTGGCGTCCTCGATGACGACTTCAACTCCGGCGCGGACACGGGCCAGCATACCGGCGAAGTCGCGGTAGGCGTCGGCTTCCGAGATGTGGATCGTTGCCATACTCATGATGATACCTCGATTCAGGCTTTTTTCCTTTAGCCGCTAAAAACAGCAGCTAAAAGAAGAAGATCAGTCTCTTTCTTCTTCTGCGGATTCGGCGTCCAGAGCGGCGAACAGTTGCTCGGCAGTTGTGGCCGGAACTCCGTGCCACATCTGGCCTGGAACATCCTGAGCAAGCACGGCGCTTTCGACGGCTTCCTCCGGCTCTTCCGAGTTGCGCTTGAGTTGCGCCGCCGGATGAGTTGCCGAGTGGATTTGCTTGAGCATCCGTATCGAGACGTGCGTGTAAATCTGCGTCGTGTCGAGCCGCGCATGGCCGAGCATCTGTTGTATGAAGCGGATGTCCGCGCCGCCCTCAAGCATCAGCGTGGCCATCGTGTGCCGGAAGAGATGGCAAGCGCCGCCCTTGCCGATCCCGGCCGCCTCCACGTAATCGCCGATCAGGCCGCTGAGGCGGCTGGGACAGAACGGCTCGCCCAGCACGGTCAAGAAGATTGTGCCGTCGTCCGGCTCGGCCACAAGCCGGGGCCGCGCCTGGTCAAGATACTTGTCGAGCCACGCGACGGCGCGCTCGCCGATGGGGATTACGCGGTCCTTCTTTCCCTTGCCTTCGCGGATGGTCACGATGCCCGCCACGCGGTCCACATCGTAGAGTTTGAGGCGCAACAGTTCGGTACGCCGCATTCCAGTCGAGTAAAACATCTCCAGCATCGCGCGGTCGCGGATGCCGAGCGGGTCGGCGACGTTGGGCTGATGCAGGATCAGTTCAGCTTCGGATGCGGTCAGCACACGCGGCAACGGCTTGGACAGCCTGGGCAACTCGATCTCCGAAGCCGGGTTGTGCAAGAGATAGTTCTGCCGCGTCATCCAACGGAACCATGAGCGCAAGGGCGACAGCCGCGAGTGCTGGCTGGCGAAGCTCAAGGGCTGGCCGTCCTTCTTGCGGTAGTGGAACAAGTACCGCTGATAGCGTTCCAGCACTGGCCGCGTGACCTCGACCGGCTCGCTCAGCCCGCGCTCCATCGCCCAGCGCTCGAACAGCGATAGATGCTCGCGGCGCACATGGCGCGTGTCGTCGGTGAAGCCCCTCACGGCAAGGGACTCGATGTACTCTTCGAGCATGGCCTGTAACGGTGTGCTCGGCGCTGTGCGCTGCTTGCGCGGTTTGACTACGCGGGCCATCTCTCTACCTCCTTATTACGGTTACGACGAAGCGCCTTTCTGCTGCGCCCCGTATATGCGTTTTCTAGTGCTCTTGCGCGGATTCGTCTTGTAACCCGCATGGACATTGGCTGTGAGTGGGTTTCAGGCACCCCGACACCCCGCCGACTTGGGGCCGACATGGCCCCGACTTGACCCCGACAACTGGCCTTCCCGCCCCGACTTCTTTTCGTCGTACTCATTCCTTTAGCTTGTCGATCTCGATCAAGCCGGGAAGCGTGGGCTTGCCGCTGTCGGCCAGACGCGCGAAGACAAGCTCGTAAACGAAGCTCTGGCCGCGCCCGCCGCGATGCGCCAACAGGTACTCCATCTCCTCCAGCCGATGCAGATGGATTTTCAACTGCGTATCGCCCCAGCCCGTCGCCTCGCGCACGTCGCGGCGCGAGAAGCGATAGTCCGAGCGCGCCATCTTCTGCCGCTCGCACTCGGCTGTAACCATCGTGTCGATGGCAAGGAGCAACCGCCGCGTCTGCGGCGGCAACTCGTCGAGCGAGCGCCCCAGAACCTCATGCGCAAGCCGGTTGGCAACGGCTATATCGTTCACCGTGACCTCGATGTACTCGACCATGCGCCCGCGATGCTGGACCGTCTTTCGTGGCCGCTGATGCTGATGCAGCAGCGCCACGCTGCGGATCAGAGTCAGATACTTCATGTGGTCGCGCCGGGTGCGCGTCTGCGAGTCGTGGAAGGTCAACTCCCGCGCGTAGGGATTGGCGACGAAGACGGGCTTCAAGAGCCGCTGCGCGTTGCGATGCACGGCAAGGATGGTGCTGCGGTCCCGCCGCTGGAGGATGCCTTCCAGCGTTTGCGCCTCGCGCTGCACCCGATGGATGGCTTGCGTCTGCGCCCGGTCTTCATTGACGGAGAGAACAAGGCAGCGGTTCAACATCTCCTCGTCAAGATCGATGGCCGTCGTGGTCAGGAAGATCATCACCGGCCCTTCGACGCGGTACTGATGAGTCAGCAAGCGCCCCGTCGCCGGGTCTTTGCCGGTGCTGGCGATGGTCAACACGCCTTCCGACTGCAACAGCTTCAACGCATAAGATGCCGAGTGCGCGCCCTCTTCCTCCACGATGGCAAGCACCTTGTGCTTCAAGTCCTGTTCGCCCATGTAGAAGAGTGACTGGCCCGTCATGGCGGAGTATTGAACGCGCTGCTCGTCGGGCAGGAACGCGAGTACGGCTTCCATCAGCGAACTTTTGCCCGCCGCCGAACTCGACTGCACCATGATCGCAAGCGGCGATTCGAGATGCCGCGATACAACGCCGAGATAGCCGACTAACTTGTTGGTCTCCTCGCCCACCACGCCGCACAGTGCGAAGTCCTCGATGATCCGCTCCAACAGGCGCGGATCGCGCAGCAACTCCATCGCCAGGGCGCGTTCTTCCGGGCCGATCTCGATCTCTTTCTTTTCCGGCTCCAGAGCCTTTTTGATTTGCTCGTCCTGTAGTTCTTCCAGCTTCATCAACACACGGCCCAGGTCGCGGCGGATGACCTCTTCTTTGAGGCCGATTTCCTGGGCGGCTTGCTTGGTAAAGACGCTGCGCTGCCGCGCCACATACAAGTCGAGCGTGTCCACATGGAAGGCGGACTCGCCGTGCGGCGTCATGCCGGAGACAAGCACGTTGACCTTCAACAGTTCGTAACTCAGATTCTTGTGAAGGCCACGGATGCGGTAACGGCGGTCGCCCTGCTGGATGAAGATGTCTTCGCCGCGTATCTCGACAGGAACGTCTATGGTCGGCGCGGGCGCTGCCGTGGCTGGCTCCGGCTCGGCGGCTAAGGAAAAAACCTCTTCCATCGGTGCTCCAACAGCGGGCGCATCGGTTGCGGGCATGGTCGCCGCGATTGGCTCAGGCACGTCATCCTCGACCTTTTTTTCTTTAGCTGCTGCTTTTGCTTCCGCTGGCAGTAGCTCGATCTCCGGCTCCGGCGCTGCTGCGCGTTGCCCCTTCCACCCCACGGACGAAGACCTGTCCGTGGGGACCCCGGCTTTGCCCAGCCACGCCGCGCGATTGATAAGAACTCCAAGGCTCTTCGCCGCTGGAGTCACTTTCAGCGCGTAGGCGTTCGCGTCCATGCCTTTGGGGAACTCGATGCGGAAACACTCGATGCCCATCCCGATCAGTTCCTCGGCCAGCTTCGCGGCGGCTTTGTCGCCCGCTTCGTCGCGGTCGTAGGCGATGTAAACCCGCTCGGTGCCGTGCTTCTCGAAGGCCGCTCGATGGTCTGCTGTGAAGCCGTTCACGCCATAACTCGCCGTCACGTTGCGGTAGCCCGCAACCCAGAACGTAAGCGCGTCGATCAGCGCCTCGCACAGGATGATTGCTTTCGATGCGATGAGGGCTTCTTCGTTCCATACGCCCCGATGCTCGCCTTTCAGATACAGGTGCAGCGGCGTTCCCTCGCGCAGCTTCGGCGTGATCTTCCGCCCGTACATCTCTGCCACTTCACCGGCTGGCGTAATCACCGGGATAATCAGCGAACCATTGAACTGCTCGTGTCCGCTCTTCCGCAAGATGCCCAACTCCTGCAACCGCCCCCGCATCTCCGCGCCGGCGACGCGGTTCTTTTCCTCAAGCCCGTAGCCCAGCGTCCGGTTGGCGAAGCCAAGCCGGAAGCGGTCGATAATCTCCGAAGACTGGAGGCCGCGCGAGGCCAGGTACTTCAACGCCTCCGGCGATTGCTTCAACGTCCGGCTGTAGTAGTCCACGGCCTGCAACAGCAGCGCCCGGTCGTCCGCATCCCGCGCAACAGGCGGCGGCAACTTCGGAACCGTGCTCTGCTTCACCGGCTGCACCGGAGCGGCGTCTAAAGGAAAATAGTCCGCCCTGAGAAGTTCGACCGCATGGCGGAAGCTCACACCCTGCGCCTTCATTACCCAGTCGATGGCCGTTCCGCCCATGTTGCAAGCGCCCAGACAGTGCCAGAGATTCTTCGCCGGAGTGATAACCAGCGACGGGTTGCGGTCGTCGTGGAACGGGCAGAGGCCCAGCAAGTCCGCCCCGTGCCGCGTCAACTTGATGCCCCGCGCCTCGGCCAACCGCTGCACCGACACCTCCCGTTTCAGCCGCTCGACCTCGTCGTCCGGGATTCTTGCCATTTTTCCGCCCTCCGTAAAAAACCTGTCAAGCCCTTTTTGGTGTTTTTTTGATACGCTTATGACTGTATGAAGGTATACAACATATTGCTGTATTTTGGAAGGGCGATGGAGGACCGATATGCACATGTTTGTCGAAGACTGCCTTTACATTGGGGACATGCCGAAGAAGTCCAAGCTCGCTCCGACAGCTTCAGAGAAGGAGACGATAGGCCAGCGCCTCGCACGGGTCCGCAAGGAACACGGCCTGACCCAAGTCGTCCTGGCCGAGCGCACCGGCCTGATTCAGGTCGTCGTTTCCGACTATGAGCGCGGCAGACTGCGCCTTCCCGCTGACATTGCCATTCGCTTCGCTGAAGTCCTGAACGTAACGCTCGATGAGCTGCTGCAACCCCAGAAGAAGAGCAGCGGAGAGAAGACGGCGAAGCAACCAAGCCTCAAGCTCGTCCGGCGCATGGAGCAGATTGAGAGTCTGCCCCTCTATCAGCAGCGGGCCTTGCTGACGACCATCGACACCTTCATTACCGCTTCCGAGGGCAAGTAACAGGTGTCTTTCATGTGTTTTTGGACACATGAGAAGAAGACATTCTTCTCATAGCTGAAAAACATCCGTAGCGGAGGCATCAGTCAAGGCCGCGCGTTCTTTGCGCGCCGCGCAAGCGGGCGGAGCGAAGCGGAGAGCCTTTACGGATGCCGGAGCGGAGGATATAGCCGCGTCAGCGGCTAAGAGCCTGTTTACGATCTTTGGTCCTGATCTGCCATGGTCATCCAGGTAGACATATGCCGATCCCCATACCGTGCGGTAAGGCTTGGGAATGGAAGATAGAAAACCCTATCCAAGCGACATAAGCCCGGAGCAGTTCGAGCAGGTTCGTCCTCTGCTGGAATCGGTGCGCAAACGCACCAAGCCGACTACGGTGGATTTGCACGAGGTCTTCAATGCGATGCTGTACCTGCTCAAGAGCGGCTGCCAGTGGCGCATGATCCCCGCGGAGTTTCCCAAATGGTGTACGGTGTATTCGTACTTCGCCAAATGGAGCAAGCCCGATCAAGAAGGAGTGAGCGCCCTGGAACGGGCCTTAAAAAAAATCGGTAGGCGAGGCCCGCGAGAAACTGGGGCGCAACGCCATGACCAGCTTCTTGATCGTTGATGCGCAGAGCGTGAAGAACACCGACAGCGCCGAAAAGAAAGGATACGACGCAGGCAAAAAGGTTTCCGGCATCAAGCGCCATATTGCGGTGGACACGCAGGGCTTGCCCCACGCCCTCGCCGTGACCACGGCCGAGGTGACGGACCGCAACGGCGCTTTGGCCGCCATGGACCGGTGCAAGCCGAATCTGCAGTCGGTGGAGAGCGTGCTGGTCGATGGCGGCTACACGGGCGAGCCCTTTGCCGACGGCGTCATGGAGCGGCTCAAGGCCACAGTGCAAGTGGTCAAGCGCAATGAACTCCATACGTTTGCCGTGTTGCCGAAACGTTGGATTGTCGAACGCTCCTTCGGATGGCTGGAAAAGTGCCGCCGTCTATGGAAGAACTGCGAACGCAAACTGAATACCAGTTTGCAAATGATCCAACTGGCCTTCCTCAGGCTACTGCTCAGAAGATCATAAACAGGCTCTAAAGACTGTATCCCTGATCGAACTCATGCGCGTGAGCTGGCACCGGCTCGATCTGCCGCACCGTCTCCGGCTGGGTAGGTATCTGCTGCTGCATCCCCTCTGGCTGGATGGCCGACGTATGCGATACGTCCTGGCTCAACGCATGGCCCAGCGTCCCGGCGTCGTTGGTGTACATCTGCACATCGAACTGCGCCCGCGACACAGAGACGTAAGCCATGCGGCTATTGAGAAGCTGGCTGTGCGCCTGCTCCGAGTCCACATGAACAAGCACACGGTCGGCGGTCTGGCCCTGGCTGCTGTGGCTCGTTACCGCGTAACCATAGTCCAGATGCGGATGCTGCTTGACGTTGAACTCGACCTCGCGGCCTGAGTCCACGCGCAACTTCAGATTGCCGTCGCCGTCGATCTTCTCGACCGTCGCCAACTCGCGGCTGGCGAGTTTCTGCGCGTGATAAGGAGCCGTCAGTTGTACGCGGTCGCCCTCTGAGAAGCTATGCTCCGCCTCGCGGTAGACCGTCACGCCCTGCTGCCGCCGTGGATCGTAGCTCACTTGCTCGCCGTTCTTGCGCTCCACCGTGACCGTGTTCGCGGCGCTATCCACGCGCGCAACGCGCGCGTACTCTCCGGCCTCGAAGCCGTGCGCCTTGCTGCTCTTCGCATAGCGCACGATGTCGCCCGCCTCATAGTTCTGCGCCCATTGCCTATCTGCGCCGGTCAACTCCTGCCGTGCATTCAACACCCGCACCGGATGCTCGACGCCCGCCACCCGGCCCGCGCCCTGCATCGCACGATGGATGTGCTGGTTGATCTCGCGGCGCGATTCATTGTCGGGCGAGACGACAAGCGTATTCTCCGGCTGGCGCACATACTCGCGGGCTATCGCGCGGATGCGCGCGCTGCGGTCCACGATCTCATGGACCCGGCCCTGGTTGTCGAGATTGGCGATTGCTTCTTTGACTTCGCCGCGCGCAAGCTGCTCCACGGCAACTTTCAACGCCGGGTCTTTCTGCCGGATAATCTCGTCAAGCCGCGCCGTGCGCATCCCGGCCTCTTGCAACTGCGCATAAGGTCGGCCAGCTTCGACCGCCTCATGCTGCCGCACGTCGCCAACGAACAGCACACGATCATTTTCCTTTAGCCGCTCTACTAACGTGTGCATCTGCTTGGTGCTGGCCATGCTCGATTCATCGACCACATAAAGCCGCTTCTGGCCGTCGTCCGCGCGGTCACCGCGCGTCAGATGCCGCTGCAAGGTCTCCGTCTCCATGCCCGACTCGCCCAGCTTTTTCGCAGCGCCGGACGTGGGCGCAAGCCCCTTGACCTCATAACCCGCGCTGACAGCGGCCTCCCGGATGGCGGCTAAAGAAGTAGTCTTTCCGCCTCCGGCCACACCCTCAAGAGCCATCATCCGGTCGCGGTTTTCGAGCACGTCTTCGACTGCCCGATGCTGGCTCACGCTCAGATGCGGATGGTTCGCCGCAACCTGCTGCCGGACCTGGCCATCGGCCAACACTTCGCGGTTGCCCTGGCCCGCGCGCATCCGCTCGACGATCTCGCGTTCGTAACCCTGCATCTCGCCCGTAGTAAACGCGCGGCCAGCAAGCCCCGGCCTGCGCTCGACCTCGATCAACTCATGCGCGGCGACGCGCCGCTCGAACTCGGCCTTGATCCCCGTGAAGTGCGCCGCGCCCATGCTGTGCTTGAGTGCATCGCGCATCAGCGTCCGTTCATCGACGATGGCCTCGCGCTCCGTGCCGCGCTCCCGCGCATAACTCACAGCGGCCTGCGCCACTCGCCGCGATTCTTCCGGCTGCAACTCGACGCCTGGTCGCCGTTGCGCCTCCTCGATCACCCGTTGCGGTTGATGGCCGTACTCAGCGGCCATTGCCCGATGCTGCGCCTGTACCTGCTCCGGCGTTAAATCGAGCTTCGCCTCGCGTGTCTTGTGCGCCGCGATCTGCGCCGCCTCTGGCCCCGTGCGGCCCTGCTCCGCAAGTTGTTCCGTGATTTGCTGACGCCGCGGACTCGACGCATCCAAGTATTCCCGCGTGTAACCCTTGATCTCCGGCTGGCCATGTGCGCCGCGCTCGATCTCGTAACCAAGCGTCTGCAACCGCACCGCCAACTCCGAACGGTAAACCGCCGTTGCGTACTGCTGCGTCTTGTAAAGCTCCTGCGGTTGCAACGCCCGCGTAGTCCCGTCGGCGGTCTCGGCGATATTGAAAATCACCGTGTGCGTGTGCAACTGCGGCGCGGCGTAGCCGTCCACTGGACGGCTGCTGTCGTGCTCGAACTTGGCCACGACCCATGCGCCGGTTGTCTCTGCTGGAGTATTGCCGCCGATGCGCGCCTGCGCGTACTTCTCCATCTCATTGAGCGCAACGCGAACGCTCTCCCGGTGGGCTTCTTTCACGCGGTCGTCGCCGCCAACCAACGCGGTCAACGATACCGACTTCGGCG
>Ga0302319_10023015_pt1 | contig 11148 bp, 13 predicted proteins | sample Bog_T0_2_FD_203319 | JGI IMG/M metagenome (GOLD analysis project Ga0302319, IMG submission 203319) | Peat permafrost microbial communities from Stordalen Mire near Abisko, Sweden - Bog_T0_2 | ecosystem: Environmental > Terrestrial > Soil > Wetlands > Peat | place: Sweden: Abisko, Stordalen Mire...
TCCATGGACGACATCGGGAGTTCGGAGTCTCGAACCCTACTTCCCCTTAGCCAGATTCGTCTTCGCCCAGGCCAGATTATTCTTCGCCAGATCGCTGGCAGGGTCCAGTTTCACCGCCATCTCCCCCGCCTGCACGCCCTCCGCCCACTTGCCCTGCGCGTTATACCCCGCCGTAATGTTATTCCAGGCCGCCCCATAATTCGGACGCAGTGCCAGCGCCTGCCGCGCCGCCGCGATACAATCCTCATACTTCCCCTGGTTATAAAAAGCCAGTGACCGATTCAGCCAATACTCCGGCGTCAGCGCCGCGTTCGCCGCGGCCCCGGAAAGCCAACTCTTGGCCGCAGCGTCCGAAGGGAACAGCGCCAGCGTCTGTTCCGCCAGCGCTTTAGTTGCCGGTGCATTCCCCTCATCGAAATAATTCTGCATCAGCATTTCGTAGGCGTCGAGGTAAGTCGAATTCTGCGCGATCGCGCTGCGCAGCAGATCCCCCGCCTGCGCATAATGGCCGCTCTCCCGCAGCCACCGCGCGTAATAATACTTCGGACCCGCCTCCAGCGGCGCCAGCGTCAGCGAACGCTGAAAATGTTTCTCCGCTTCGGCGGGCCGCTTCAGGGCGGCATTCACAATCCCCAGATTAATCTCCAGCACGTAGTAGTTCGGCGTAAAGACGTCCGCGCGTTCGAAGTTCGCCAGCGCCCCCTGGTAATCGCCGCGCGCCATCAGAGTCAGCCCGTAATTCATCAGGCCACGGCCGTTGTGCGGACTCTTCTGCGTCACGTCGAACCACAACGATTCATCCGTCTTCCAGACTTCGCACCGCTGCCATGTCGCATAACCGAAGATCGCCAGCAGGGCCACGCAAACCGCCCCGGCGTGTACCGGGTCCAGCCGCCAGCGACGCACGATCAGCACCACCGCCCAGGGCGCAGCAATCGCCAGGCCTACGAACGGGAAGAACATGCGATGATCGTTCTCCACCTCGGCCAAAGCCATGATCGAAGTGGGGATCAGCGCGACCAGAAACCACGCGAGCCCGAATGCGATCGGACGCAACTCTCTACGCCGCGACGTCCATACGATCGCCCCCACCAGCGCCGCCAGAAACAGCATGCCCTGAATCCCGCCGTCGTCCAGCAGGCTGTTGAGCGGCACATGGTCGGTATCCGCGCTCAGCCCGGTTGGGATGAAGAACTTCATGAAGTAACGGAACATTACCAGCGGCTGCGTGATCCGGTAACCCCACGCCGAGACCACTCCGGGATTGAACGCGGGCGGCGTCATCTTCGCTGAAAGGATAGCCAGCGCCACGATCACAACGATGGAAGGCACAAGGTTCCGTAAAGCCGTACCGCCGGATTCCTCATCGATCCACTTCAGATAAAGGAACAACAGCACGGGAAAAATCAGCGCGGGCGGCTTGGCCAATACGCCAATGGCAACCGGCAGCAGATAGAGCCAATACCTGCGAAGGCTCGGGAAACAGATGTAGAGGACCAGTCCGGCTACTACCCCGAGCGTCGACTGCACCTCCGCCCGCTGAATTACATAATTCACGGTCTCCGCCATCACCGGATGCAGCCCAAAAAGAGCGGCTGCGAAAAGAGCGGGCCACCGGTTCCCGGGCGAGGCCTCGATTGCGTCGAATATCCTTCGGCTCAGGACGAAAATCAGCGCCGTTTGCAGCAGGAACCAGCACATGGTCGAAAAGTGGAACCAGAACGGCGCGAGGCCGTGGCCCAGCCAGTAATCGATCGCGAGCGACGCAAACAGCACCGGCCGGTAGACGCGGTTCGGGGGCAGAACGCTCGATGTGTCAGTGTTCTCGAAAAACAAAGGCAGGTTGCGAATCTCCCGCAGATACGGGTTCTGAACCACCGTATGGCTATCGTCAAAGTGGAATTCGCTATGCAGGTGGTTGCCATAAATCAGCACCACGGCAAGCAGAATCAAGCCGAGTAAGAAGGAAGTCCTGGAAATCAGTCGAGACATGGGTCGGGGAGGCCGCTTGCACATTGTACCGGTTTACGCGAGGGCGGCGAAACCCGCACGGGAAGGGTGTTTTCTGCGTTCGCTGAGTGAAAGTCCGGATGGCGCTGTCCCGGAGGCGCCGGTTCTGCGAAGCAAAGGCTATATCTATCGTATTTTTAGTGGTTTGCCGTCTTCAGGTAGAGACGCTGCGGCGGGCCGCCGGTTGTGCCGGGTGGCCCCGATTGGCAGGCCCGTGAATTGACCCCTACCACGCAAAACGGCGCCGGATGAGATTTCACCCGGCGCCGTCTCCACTACTCAATGTATCGCGTCGCTTACTTCCAGGGTCCGAATACAGCCATCAGACCCAGGGTTGCGGTGGTCTGTCCATAAGTTCCGTTCGGAACTCCGTTTTCCGTGAAGAAGCGGGCCGATGAAATGTCGTGCCGCACCTCAGCGCGGGCCACAACGATGGCGCCCAGCTTGTACTCACCTGTCAGGGTGAATTCGCCCAGGTTCTGCTGGGTCCCTGTGGTGTAGCCCTGCGCGTCCTTAAAATATTCGGCGCGTCCCGCAACTGCGCCCATCTTGGTCAGCTGGTACCGGGTTGCGAAGGCAAGGCCTTCCCAGTTGGTGTGGCCGCTGCCGATGGCGTTGTTGTTCCGGCCGTAGTCGCCGTTGATGTAGAAGTTGGTCTTATCGTTCGGCGCGATCACCAGCGTGGAATCGAAGAGATTACGGGTTCCGCCTGAGGGCGCCGAGCCGATTACCGGGTTGTTCCTGCCGCCATAGTAGTTCGTGTTCCAGGTATAGATGCCCTTGGTCACGGCCACCGTAACTCCGTAGTTGGTGAAGGTGTGGGGTCCGGCAACTTCGTTCCAGGGATTTACCAGCTGGAAGCCGATCGATACCACTTTGTTGATCGGCGTGTTGGTCTTCAGGCCGAAGTGGTAGTACGGTATGGCCCATGCGAACAGCAGAGAACGCGAGTAGTTCCAGTTGGACGGTGCTTCGATAACTTCGGCGCCGGCCGAGGTGACAAAGGTTCCGAAATCGATTTCGGTGCCGTGCCAGTTTTTCGGCTTGGCGATCAGGTACGCCTGTTCGAAATAGCGAAGAGCTTTGTGCTGAATCGCGGCCGGGTCGGTAGCGTGGATCAGACGCATCGTTTCGCCGAGACCTGCGTCGACGTGAATTCCGAAGATGGAATCCGATTTATCGATTGTGAATTTCCCCAGGCTGAACTCGGGTTGCCCGTTGATGATGTCGAAGTTCTGCAGACCGTCAAGAGCTCCTGGCGGGTGATTCCGGTTATCCGTGATGTAGCCATCCAGCAGACCGCTGAATACCCAGCCACCATACTTGGGCGGCGGCGCCGGCGGTGTTACGGGCGCGGGAGCTGCGGCGGGCGCAGTCGTGGTTGTGCTCGCCGGTGGTGCCTGATCGTCCTCGGCGTAAATAACGCCCGTGAACGACAGCAATGCCAACAAGCAAATCGATACTCTCATGTGATTCTCCTTTGGGTTTGACATGAGACGGACACGCCGAACGGCGTCGCGCCCTAGCCTCAAGTAGCCAGTTTACGGATGTGTGAACCGCAAGCGAAATCGATTTTTTGAATCGGCCAGATACGCACATTCCATTGCGCTAAGGCATTAAGAACAAAAGGCCCCACAACGGAAGTTCGAGGCGAGGCCAAATGTGTTGCTGAATTTTCCTTATGGCTATTACGGAATGTTAATGCGGTCGGCTAGATGTCGTAGTACAGCGAAAACTCATAGGGATGCGGCCGCAGACGTACCGCATCGGCCTCATTGCGGCGCTTGTAATCGATGAAAGTCTCGATCAGCTCTTCGGTGAAAACGTCGCCCTTGAGCAGGAACTGGTGATCGTCTTCGAGGCAACCGAGCGCCTCTTCGAGCGACCCCGGCATGGAGGGCACCGATTTCATTTCCTCGGGCGTGAGGTCGTAGATATCCTTATCGAGCGGATCGCCCGGCTCGATCTTGTTGAGGATGCCGTCGAGGCCCGCCATCAGCAGCGCGGCGAAGGCGAGGTAAGGATTGGCCGAAGGGTCTGGCGGCCGGAACTCCACGCGCTTGGCCTTCGGGCTCACCGAATACATCGGGATGCGGCAGGCCGCGGAACGATTGCGCCGCGAGTAAGCCAGATTCACCGGGGCTTCATAGCCAGGCACCAGGCGCTTGTAGCTGTTCGTCGTGGGCGCGATGATGGCTGAGAGCGCACGGGCATGTTTCAGAAGACCGCCGATGTAGTGGAGAGCCATCGTGCTCAGGCCTGCGTACTCATCGCCCGCAAACAGGGGCTTGCCGGCCTTCCAGAGCGACTGGTGGACATGCATGCCGCTGCCGTTATCGCCGAACAGAGGCTTCGGCATGAAGGTCACCGTCTTGCCATACTGATTGGCCACGTTACGGACGATGTACTTGTACGTCATCATGTTGTCCGCCGACTTCACCAGCGTGTTGAAGCGCTGATCGATCTCGCTCTGGCCCGCAGTGGCGACTTCATGGTGGTGGCATTCGATCACCAGACCGCAGCGCTCCATGGTGTTGACCATCTCAGAGCGCAGATCCTGATAATGATCGGTGGGCGGCACCGGGAAGTAGCCTTCCTTGTAGCGCGGGCGGTAACCGAGGTTGTTGTTTTCGCGGCCCGAATTCCAGCGGCCTTCCTCGGCGTCGATGAAATAGAAACCCGAATGTGCGTTCTGATCGAAGCGCACGTTGTCGAAGATGAAGAATTCGGCTTCGGCGCCGAAGAAGGCGGTATCGCCGGCGCCCGTGTTCTGCAGATACAACTCGGCCTTCTTGGCGATCCAGCGCGGATCCCGCTCGTAGTTCTGGCGCGTCAGGGGATCGCGCACATCGCCGATCATGACGAGCGTCGGGGTCTCCATGAACGGATCCATGAAGGCTGTGGTCGAGTCGGGAATGAGGAGCATATCGCTCTCATTGATGGCGGCCCAACCGCGGATGCTGGAGCCATCGATGCCGAAACCATCGACGAAAGAACTCTCGCTGAGCTCGCCGATCGGGTAAGAGATGTGGTGCTGCAGGCCGGGGATATCGGCAAAGCGGATGTCTACTTGCCGCGCGCCATTGTCTTTCGCCATCTGCAGAGCTTCAGTCGGTGTCATTTCGGTCTCCAGTTGGAATTCTACCCAATCGCAGTAGCGCGCCGGGAGGCGCGGATACCCTGCGCCTCTACAAAGTCGGTTTTGCGCCGATAACTACAGCATGAGTGCTGAATCCGACTCCCGACCCGAATTGGTCTACCTCACCTATTTCAGCACGGCGACACGGCGGTTCAGCCAGTTCGATCTGAAGCGACTGCTCGAAATCAGCCGCCGCAACAATACTGCAAAAGGTGTCACCGGCCTGCTCGTTTACCGCGACGGGTATTTCCTCCAGTTTCTGGAAGGCCCTGTCGAAGCGGTTCAGGCGACGTTCGACCGCATCGGGCGCGACAACCGCCACGAATCGCCTCAAGTCGTTGGACAAGGCCAACTGCGGGAGCGCATTTTCCCGGACTGGTCCATGGGATACAAGAACCTTGCAGGAATCAACGCGGATAACACCGAGGGTTATTCGGAGTGCATGCTACACGCATTTCGCCCGTCGGTCGACGGAGACCCGGCGAGGCGTTTGACCGAGCTTTTCCACGATCTGGCCGCCCGGGCCGGCACTCTGGTGGGATAGATCAGACTTAGATCGCCAGGCCGCCGCTGATTGATGCTCTGGCGGAATTACCCAGGATCGTGGAGTTCGGACCGACTCATATGAGAACTGGCACGTTTCGTCGCTGAGATGGGGGAGACCCTGCGAGGCGTTTGATCGAACTTTTCCACGATCTGGGTGCCGGGGCCGGCACTCTGGTGGGATAGATCAGATCACAAGGCCACCGCTGATGTTGATGCTCTGACCGGTAATGAATTTCGCGCCGTCGGAACAGAGGAAGGCGACCACATCGGCCACTTCTTCCGGCGTTCCCAGCTTGCCCATGGGCTGGCGGTGGAGTACGCGGTCGAGCGTGGCAGGGTCGGAGAAGAAGTCGTCGGTCATGTCGGTGGTGATGTAGCCGGGGGCAACGGCATTGACCAGGATTTTGCGTGGTGCGAGTTCGAGGGCCCAGTTGCGGGTGAGCGAGTCTACTCCGGCCTTGGTGGCGCCGTAGAGGCTGCGACCCCCGGCAACGCCGATCCTTCCAGCTACGGACGAGACGTTCACGATGCGGCCCCCATCCTTCAGCAGGTGCAGCGCGCATTGCGTGACCCAAAACGGCCCCCGCAGATTGGTGTCGAGCATCTCGTTGACCACGGCGGATGTTGAGCCACCCATCGGCGTAGACCTCCAGATGCCGGCGTTGTTGATCAGGAAATCGAGGGGCAGATTGCCGAGATCGGCGAACATCTTTTCGATCTCGGCGATGTGTCCCATATCGGCCTGAACCAGGCGGACTTTCGTTCCGATGGTGGCGGCAGTTTCTTCCGCTGCCGCGCGATTGCTGTTGTAGTGCAGGACGATGTCCGCGCCCTGTTTGGCAAGCGCCTGGCAGATGGCGCGTCCGATGCCGCGTGAGCCGCCGGTGACGAGGGCGGTGGTTCCGGTGAGTGAACTCATGCACCTATTGTCTGCGACTCGTCGTCACCTTGAGCGGGCGTCGTTCCTGTGTCAGCAGAAAAGTGCCATCGGGTTGCCGGACCTCGGTCGTGTTCTTAAGCGTGAAACAGCCGAGATCCGGAGCGCGCCAATAGGTAAGCCTCCAGACCTTGCCCGTCTTCCCATCCGGGGACTCGGTCGCAATATTCTGAGAGACCGTGGTCCGATGGTCAAGCACGGTTTCGTTGCCGATAGTGAAGCGCTCCGGCGCGGCGCAATTCGATTTAAGATAGGCGGTAAACCGCGCCTTTGCGATAGTTGCGGAGTTGTCGTCCGGTAACCATGGGATGCGGTCGAACAACTGCATGAACAGCGCATGTATGGTGCGGTGCAGGTCGTCGGGATAGGTGGCAGACAGAACGATCTCCGATTTCCGGCCGCTGTAATCGGCGGTGGCGGTGAAATACTCTTCGATCCGCGGTGTGCCGTTGTCGGAGTAGCGGATGTTCTCGGCGTCCACGGTATAAGGCGGTGGAGTGGAAAACCACGCGCTCGATTGAGGGAACGCGGCGGCGACCGCGACCAGAAATACTCCCGCGCCCGCGGTTGCTAACAAACCTTTGCCGGCAACCGGCATAAGGCGGGGCAGCCAACGAAAGAATCCGCGTCCGTGTTCGAGCGCGTTGAGCGCGTCACGCAGGTCAGTGCTCCAGGCTTTTCGGACGGCCGGAGTCTTCCACTGGCCGAGAATTTCGTCGAGTTCGTTGTCGTTCATCGTGTTCTCCCCGCGCCCGGCGCGTATGCGGCGAGCGTCTCCTTCAAACCTGCGCGCGCCCGCTGGAGGCGCGACTTTACCGCTGTAACTTCGATGTCCATCACTTCCGCGATCTCCGCCAGCGATAGTTGCCCGAAGTGCGAGAGGATCAGGACTTCCTGCTGGCCGTCCGGCAACTCCGCCACCGCCCGGGCGATTACCGCTTCGAGTTCCGTCTGTACGTACTCACGCTCAGGTGTCTTGTCGTGCGCCTGTTCCGAGGGAGGCTCCGCGAGCGTCTGTCGTCGCTTCAGCGACTGATTGCGGACCACGCCGAACAGGTAGGTTCGGATCGGCGTGCGCTTCGGGTCATAGGAGCCGCCCGGCTTCAGCAATTGCAGGAAGCACTCCTGCACGATGTCCTCGGCATCCGCCACGGAACCGGTCATCCGGTATGCGAAGCGAAACAGCGGGGCGTGGTTTTCGTCGAATAGTTGCAATAGATCCATGCGCTCTCAAACTGTATTACGCCGGGGAGACAAAAGGAATCGGTCGTCCCGGCAGAATAGTTTCACCGAGAAGCACATGGTTTCGACGATCGTGGCGAACCAGCCTGGTGTTGCCCAACGGGCGGTAGCCGCAGGCGTCGCCCCTGAGCGACAGTGTCGCTTTCGCGCAACAATAAGAAAGTATGAAACAGCCAGTTACAATTCTGCTCGCGCTTGTCGCGGCAGCCGGCCTGTGCGGGCAGACTGCTAAGCGCGAGGTCACGGTTGCGGCGGCAGCTAACCTCAGCGAGGTGTTCCAGACGTTGGGTCCGCAATTTGAGAAGTCGACGGGGATTCATCCTGTGTTCGGTTTCGCGTCCACGGCGCAACTTGCTCTCCAGATTGAGAACGGCGCGCCGTACGATGTTTACGCCGCGGCTGATGTGGAGCACGTTGCTCAGTTGGAGAAGAAGGGGCTGCTGGTGGCGGGATCTCGGGCCGTTTATGCGACGGGGGTCCTCGCGCTTTGGATTCCCCCGGGCAGCGGGGCGCAGGTAAACGGGCCGGACGATTTGGTTAAGCCCGGTGTCAAGGTAATCGCACTGGCCAAGCCGGAGTTGGCGCCGTACGGGCTCGCGGCGCGGGAAGCGCTGCAGAAGCTGGGGATCTGGGGGCAGTTGGAGCCCCGAGTCGTATATGCGGACAACATCAGCATGGCGAAGCAGTATGGGGCGTCGGGGAATGCCGATGCCGTCTTTACGGCGTACTCGCTGGTGCTCAGAGAGAAGGGCAAGGTGATTCCCGTGGCTGAGGCGTTGCATGCGCCGATCGACCAGGCGCTGGGGATTGTGGCGTCGTCGAAGAATCAGGACGCGGCTCGGGCGTTTGTGGAGTATGTGCTCAGGGGGAAGGGCCGGGAGTTGCTGCGGGATTCGGGGTATCGGGTAGCTGCAGGAAGGTAAAGGGTTGTCGGTGGCGATGCGCGCGAGCGTTGCGGTACGAGGCGAGCGGGGAAGTCAGTACCGCGGCCTCCGGCCGCACGAACGACTGGAAAATCGGCCGGCAGGCGTACAGCGAGATCGCAAGCGCATTGCGGGGAGTGGAAACGACCATAGTGACGGCAGGCGATTTTCGGGCTTACCGCCCCAATGAAGGCGTTAGCCAGCGAATTCCGGGCCGGCCTCCACGGCGCTGTTCCATTACCCGCGTATCTGGTTCGCTTCCCACTGCTTGTGCTCCTCAGACACGCTGTAGGCGACCAGATCGCGATATAGCCCCTCGATCACATCTCCGCTCAATCCGGCCGCTTCGGCCCACTCGCGGCGCGTCTTCAATACCGCCGCCACGCGTTCCGGCGCGGCCACGTTCGCGGAACTGGTCTTGAACTTCGCGGCAGCCCGAACGTAAGCCACCCGGCGGGAGATCAGCGCGACGATCTCCCTGTCGATGGCGTCCATCCCGGCGCGGATTTCATCGAGGTTGGAGCATTGGTCAGGGGGAACAGTGGTGGCAGACATTCCTCTATTTTGCCGCATGCATTTAGCCGCAGACGCCCGGTACAGGTCACAATAGGGATTGGCTATGACGCAACCGATAACGCCCGAGAGCAGGGAACTCCTCGACAACCTCTCCAGCCTTCTTCTCGAACAGCACAAGCTGCTGCTCGATCGCGAGCGCGTGGAGTATGAAAAAGCTAACGGCGCGATCCCCGGTCCCGGCCCCTTCCTGCAACTGGTGCTGGCGGATCCTCACTTCGCGTGGCTGAAGAACATCTCGACGCTGGTGGTGGAAATCGACGAAGCTTTATCGCGCCGCAGTACGGCGGGGCAGCCTGAGGCCGACGCGTTGCTTGCGCAGGTTCGCGACATCATGCGTCCGCGCGAACAAGGCAGCGACTTTCAGATGCGTTACCATCACGCAGTGCAGGAGTCGCCGGATATCGTGATTCAGCAGGTCCGCATCGAGCGGTTGCTGGGGCTCTGAACTACTCGCCCGGCTGATCGAGCAAGGCGAGCGCGGTCTCCACGTCGGCCGTTTCCACCTGCAGTCTCATGCCGCGGGTGAGCGGCCATTCGACTCTTGCGATATTCGTATCGGCGAGGAAGCTTTCGATGCCGGCTGAGTCGAGGCGTCCCTGGGCGAGGAGAGCCTCGGACATGTCTCCGAACTGGCGGATTGTGACCAGTTCGGCGTCTTGATTCGGGTCGTCTAAGGGCACACCGCAATCATATACCGGAATGCGGGGTATAGACTTCACCTATGAGAGTGGATCCGGAAGTTGCATTGGCGCGGGTGATCGAATCGGAATCGGTTTCCACCCGCGTGCCCGGGGCTTTGGAGTCGGCACTGCTCGCTTTTCTCGAATCGAGAACGTCGGTACAACCCGCGCCCGCGGTTCCCGCCGTCCCTATCGACCGCCGTCTGTTTCTCACACTGGCCGAGTCGGCTGAGTTCAGCGGTTTGCCTGTCGCATTCCTGCGGCGGCTGATGGCATCGGGCAAGATCAAGGCGATCAAGACCGGTTCGGGCTGGCGCGTATCGCGAGCCGAGTTGGAGAAGATGGCCGACACGCTATCGGATGCGCCGACCGAATCGCTCACCGAGCATCAACTGCGCGATCTCGAAGTGAACCGGCGCCGCAGACAAGGGCTGGCTCTGCCGTCCGACAATCCCGACCCGTGGCCCTCCTAAACGGTGGTTCCGCAACTGGTACACTACAGACGTATTTGACTGTCGCTCCGATTTAGGCACGCGTATCATCGCCCACCCGAATTTCTTCGCTCTCAAATCCAGAAAGCAGAATATAAAAAATGAAGAACATCTTTGTGGGTAATCTGAGTTTCAGCACGACTGAGCAGGATATCCGCGCACTTTTCGAAGCCCACGGCGCAGTTGACCGCGTGAGCGTAGTAACCGACCGTGACACAGGTCAGCCCCGCGGCTTTGCCTTCGTGGAAATGGCGGACAATTCCGAAGGCGATCGCGCCATTGCGGCGATCAACGGCCATGAAGTCGGCGGCCGCGCACTGAACGTCAACGAAGCTCGCCCGAAGGGCGAGGGCGGCGGCGGTGGTGGTCATCGTGGCGGCGGTGGTGGTAACCGCAGCGGCGGCGGTGGTGGCGGTTACGGCCGCAAGTCGGGCGGCGGTGGCGGCGGACGCTACTAACCAGACAAGGGGCTGCCGCCCCCTGGTATCCCCGCTTGTTATGGCCGCAGCCGCTCTGTTCCGAAAAGAAATCTCGTGGCGGCGGCCATAACGGTGTTTTCGCCTTTAGATGATTCAACGACGGCCCTGGATTCAGGGCCGTTGTT
>Ga0302319_10023018_pt1 | contig 11148 bp, 10 predicted proteins | sample Bog_T0_2_FD_203319 | JGI IMG/M metagenome (GOLD analysis project Ga0302319, IMG submission 203319) | Peat permafrost microbial communities from Stordalen Mire near Abisko, Sweden - Bog_T0_2 | ecosystem: Environmental > Terrestrial > Soil > Wetlands > Peat | place: Sweden: Abisko, Stordalen Mire...
TGAGACAAACGAAGTGGCGCGGATGCGACAGGAGGGGCGGCAATACTGGCGAGCCGACGATCCTCTGAAGAATTTTCCGGCGGCGCGCAGCGGGGCGTTGAAGCTGTGTGATGGCGGCGAGGGATGGGGCTGTCTGCAGGCGGCGCGGAGTTTTCGCACAGGATTGGGCGGGGGAATGGACTATCCCAGGGCTCTTAACCTGGCCCAGGAGGCATGCCAGGCAAAGGTGACCGGCGCCTGCGTGGTGCTCGCGGGTTTGTATGAGACAGGGGAGACGATCGAGCCCGATCGACAGAGCGCCAGCCGGCTGCTGCAGGATGCGTGTACCCAGGGAGAGCTGGAGGGCTGTATCCAGCTGGGCAACATATATGCAAAAGGACGTGGCGGGGCTCCGGATTATGCGAAGGCAAAGGAGCTGTTCACGCGCGCGTGCGACGGCGGCGCGAACATGGGCTGCAACAACCTGGGCGCAATCTATGAATCGGGATGGGGCGTACCGCGGGATTACGGCGAGGCGTTGCAGATTTGGCAAAAGGCTTGTGCCGGGGGCAACACGAAGAGCTGCGAGAACGTAGGGCGAATCTATCTCAGAGGCGAGGGGGTGGCGAAGGATCCAGCGCAGGCGGTGAGTCCTCTCCGGAAGGCCTGCTCGGGAGGGTTGATGGATGCGTGCAGCGATCTGGGCTGGCTGTACGAGAGCGGAGAGGGGGTGGCGAAGGACGGATCGCAGGCGGAGACGCTCTACAAAACGGCTTGCGATGGCGGATCAACGGTGGGCTGCCGGAACCTTGGAGTCCTGTTGAAGGCGGGCGATGGCGTGCCGCGGGACGACGCGCAGGCGGTGGTTTATTTCCGGAAGTCCTGCGACACGAGCGACGAAGGCATTATGGGGTGCAACAACCTGGCCACGATGTACGAGACGGGACGCGGGGTACAGCAGGACCTGCGCGAGGCGTTGCGGCTTTACCGCAGGGCATGCGATGGGGGGCAAATCCTGGGCTGCAGGAATGCGGGCTACCTGTTCCTGGGAGGACGCGGAACCGTGAAGGATGCCGGAGAAGCGGCGAGGCTGTTCCGGCAGGCATGCACAGGCGGCGATACGCAGGGATGCCTGGAACTGGGGGTTTTGCAGCAGAACGGGCAGGGCGTTCCGAAGAATGAAACGGCAGCAGTCGCGCAGTATCGCAAGGCCTGTGACGGGGGCGATCAGCGCGGGTGTGTGGCGGTGGGATTGATGATGCAGAACGGGCTGGGCGTGGCGAAGGATCCGAGTGGGGCACTGGATTTGCTGCGGAAGGCGTGCGATGCGGGAGCGATGATCGGCTGCACGCGGCTGGGGTACACGTATTTCGCGGGAACAGGCGTGACGAAGGACGATGTGCAGGCGGTCAGCTACTACCGCAAGGCTTGCGATGGCGGAGACATGGTCGGGTGTACGCAGCTGGCCTATTCGTATCTGGAGGGCGTTGGGGTGACGAAGGATATCAACCAGGCGATTGCACTGAACAAGAAGGCCTGCGATAACCGCGCGGTTGCCGGCTGCACGACGCTGGCGTTCATTTACGGAACGGGCGCCGGGGTTCCGAAGGATGATGCGGAGGCGGCGGAGTACAGCCGCAAGGGATGCGATGGCGGAAATCTGACGGCGTGCATCAATCTGGCGGTGCATTACTACATGGGCCGTGGCACGCCGAAGGACGTAGCGCAGGCGGTAGCTCTCGACAGCAAAGCCTGTGGGGGAGGGGAGCCGTTCGGATGCACCAGCCTGGCGTCGACGGAATTTCTGGTCCGGCAGGGGCTGGGCGATGCGAAGGATGACGAGCGGCTGGCCGGCGAAAGCAGGAAGGCCTGTGACGCAGGGGGAATCACGGCGTGCGCCAATCTGGCACTCCTGCTGCATAACGGATTGGGAGTGGCGCAGGACGACACCGCAGCGCTGGCTCTGTTTCGAAAGGCGTGCGACGGAGGAGAGATGATCGGCTGCATGTATCTCGGCTCCGCCTATGCCTACGCGATGGGGGTACCGAAGGACGATGCACAGTCGGCCAGTTTCTATCGGAAGGCGTGCGATGGCGGGAACCGGGCGAGCTGCACTGCGCTCGGATACGAGTATCAATACGGCTTTGGGGTGCCGAAGGATGCGCAGCAGGCATTTGCCTGGTTTAGCAAGGCGTGCGACGGTGGACAGCTGACTGGGTGCCACAATGTTGCGCTGTTTTACGAAAACGGCGAGGGAGTTCCGCGGGATCCGGACCAGGCGGCGAGCTTTTTCCGGAAGGCGTGCCAGGGCGGGGACACCACGGCGTGCGAGGACCTTAAAGACAGGGAATAGGGAAGAGGAAGTAGGGAGTAGGCAGTAGCCGAAAGACGAAGCGCGCGGCGGTTGGACGGTTGGTTATTCGCCGGCTATTTTCTCCAACTGTGCGATGTGGTTGAGGTCGTGGCCGGCCATGGTTTCGACGAGGGTGGCGAAGGTCATGGTGCCGCGTTCGGGGTGCGTGACGGGCTTTGCAGCGTGGGTTGGCAGGGCGGATTGGATCAGGAGCAGGTTCCAGCGACGGACGGCGGCGAAGGTGACGAGCGCGTCGGTGGCGGGGATGGAGGCGTAGTGGGCAGCCCACTTGTCCTGATCGAAGGGCTGAATGATGTGGTGGTCTTCGGCGAGGGTCTGACGAAGGCGAAAGGCGAAGACGGATTCGCAGTCGGCGAGGTGGCAGAAGATGTCGCGGGGGCTCCACTTGCCAGGCGCGGGCGGCGTGGCGAGGCGGGCGGGGCCGATGGAGTGGGCAAGGTTGTGGAGACGGTTGGTCGTGGCCTCGAGAACGGTGAAAGGGGGGGCGCCGTTGAGGAATTTTGCGTAGGGATTGACGGTGTCAGCAGCGGGCATGGTGGGCTCCTACTCAAGGTTGCGTGTCGAGTTCGTGGACGCGACGATGGACGAATTCGCGGATGATGCGGACGGTGGCTCGAATTTGCAGGGGTTCCAATGTACGGGTGGGCAGGGAATCGTCGTAACGAAACTCGACTGCGTAGTCAACGAGCTCCTTCAGGGGGACCGGAGTGGCGGGCAGGATTTCGCCTGAGTCCTGAAGCTGTTGTTGTAGCAGTTCGAGGTCGTGGGTTCTCAGGTAACGAATTGCCTTTTCAGCAAGGAGTGCCTTCAGCAGCTTTTCAATTGCCTGCTGCGGATGAAATCCCAGAATCGCGTGAGGGATGCCGTCAAGTTGGGTGGCCCGCTCATCCTCCGCAGATTTTCGCAACAGTATCGCAGCTTGGGGATCCATACACTCCTTTCCGATAGAGGACCACTCCTTCTTCGGCTATGTCGTGGTGCACGCTGTTGATGGACCTGCGCATCCGTTCGTGAATCGCCTCGTTGGTCATAATGAGGTCGACGGACATGCGCAAGCCGGATGCAGCCCTCCAGAGGGCTGAACGAGGGGGGGGCATCGCTGTCCGGAAGGATAACCGCAAGATCGAGATCGCTGTCTTCCCGCGCCGTGCCTCTGGCGCGCGATCCGAAAGCGACAATCTTTACGGGATTCGGCGGCGGCGATGAGGCGCTGGAGAGCGGTCCAGACCTTCTCCTCGGTCACGGCCCAGGAGAGGTCTCCGGTTTGCGGGCTGGTGGTCATGGTGATTCCGGGTCAGTATTCCACACGGGCTGGGGGATTTGAAAGGAGCGGGGAAGACGGTTAATATAGGTACAGACGAGTTTGTCCGGTGACCTGAGTGTGCGGGCCGGAGAGATGAGTGGGCGCGAGCCCACTTTTTATTTGCGCAATTTTCGAGTAAGAGGCAGATCCCTGGACTCGCTTCGCTTGCTCAGGATGACACATCGATCAGTATGGCGTTCGACGCGGAACAGATTCGGGTGGTAGGGCAAAGGGTGGCGGCATCGCACGGGCTCGACGTGGTCGAGATCGAGTTTTCGGGCGGAGCGAAGCACCGGACGTTGCGGGTCTTTATCGAGAAGAACGCGGAAGAGCGGCGGAAGCTGGCCGAGACAGCATGGTCTGAGAGTTTTGACGGTGCTTCGAACCCGGGTCTCAAAATCGAGACCCGGGCCAGCCAAGCTCCCGCGGGAATCGATCACCTGGCGGGGGTGACGCACGAAGATTGCGTAGCGTTCAGCCGGGACTTCGGGACGGTTCTGGATGTCGAGGATCTGATTCCGGGGAGCGAGTACACGCTGGAGGTTTCGTCGCCGGGGCTGGATCGAAAGCTCAAAGGCATCGAGGATTTCCGGCGATTTCAGGGAATGCTCGCGAAGGTGCAGACGTTCGAGCCAGTAGCAGGCAACCGGCATTGGCAGGGACGGGTCACAGAGGTGGATGACGCGACCGTGAAGCTGACGCGTCAGGGCACCGGGCCGCGGGCGCCGGGAGCCGGGAGGAAGAAGAGCTCAGAGCGCAGAGCTCAGGGCTCAGGAAAAGAAGATGCCGCTGAGATTGAGATTGCGCTGAGCAATATTGAGAAGGCGCAACTGGTACCGGAGTTCTAAGAGCAGGCAATAGGGAACAGGCAACAGGGAATAGAAAACCGAACGGCGAGCGAAGAAGCGGTCAGCTGAGAGACGGTCAGCTAAGAAGCGGTTAGCGATGGACCGGTTACGAAAAGAAAACTGAATTTGTAATACGAACAGAGAGAGAAACAGATGGCGAGTGTACTTTACGAGAGCATTGAGGCGTTGAGCCGGGATAAGGGGATCGACGCGCAGATCGTGATTACGGCGGTCGAGGACGCGATTGCGCTCGCGACGCGCAAGTATTACAAGACGCAGGAAAACATGCGCGCGGAGCTCGATAAGGATTCGGGTGAGATCCGGGCTTATGTCTTCAAGACAGTGGTCGAAACGCCGGAGCAGATCGAAGATCCGGTGAACCAGATCACGCTTGAAGAGGCAAAAGCGCTGGCCCCGGAGGTCGAGGCGGGCGGCGAGATTCGTTATTACAAACCGACCGATGTGCTGGGGCGGATCGCCGCGCAAATGGCGAAGCAAGTGATCTTCCAGAAGGTGCGAGAGGCGGAGCGGGACACGGTATTCAACGAGTATGCGCATCGCGTGGGCGAGGTACTGAACGCGACGGTGAAGCGCGTGGAGCTGCAGGACGTGATCTTCGACCTGGGCAAGGCGGAGGCGCGCATGCCGCGGCGGGAGCAATCGCGTCTGGAGCAGTTTGCGGTGGGCGAGCGGGTGCGGGTGGTGCTGCAGCGGGTGGATCGGGCCTCGCGCGGGCCGCAGGTGATCGTATCGCGGGCGGCGCCGGAGCTGGTGCAGAACCTGTTCCAGAGCGAGGTGCCGGAAATCTATGACGGCACGGTGATGATCCGCGCCATTGCGCGTGAGGCGGGCGAGCGGACGAAGATCGCAGTGATGTCGCGGGACAAGGACGTCGATCCGGTGGGCGCGTGCGTGGGCATGAAGGGCATGCGGGTGCAGTCGATTATTCGCGAGCTGCGCGGGGAGAAGATCGACATTATCGAGTTCAGCGAGGAGATCACGACGTTTGCGGAGAAGGCGCTGCAGCCGGCGAAGGTGAGCCGGGTGAGCATCGCCGATCTGGAAGACAAGCAGCTGGAAGTGATTGTGGATGACACGCAGCTGTCCCTGGCCATTGGCAAGAAGGGGCAGAATGTGCGGCTGGCGGCGAAGCTGCTGGGCTGGAAAATCGATATCAAGAGCGAGGAAGAGAAGCGGCAGGAAGTCGAACAGCAGATGCAGGCGATGGCGGGGGCAACCGCTACGCCGATCGAGCAAGTGAGCGAGTTGGGCGATTCGATCATCCAAAAGCTGGTAGCGGCCGGAATCACGACGGTGGAAGCGCTGGCCGATATGACGCCGGAGCAACTGGAAGAGATTCCGGGAATCGGCGAAAAAACTTTGGAGAAGATCAGCGTGGCGGTTCGACACTATTTTGGCGAATACGAGGAAGGCGAGGAGCGGCCAGTGGAAGCACTGGCGGCTTCTGCTGAAGGCGGCTCCGAGACAGCGGCGGAAACCAGCGCGGAGGCAGCGGAGCGGAAGGGCGAGGAGGCATCGCTCGACGAAGAGATCGATGCGCTCCAGCAGGACCTGACGCAAAGCGAGGAGGAGCCGGAGAGCGAAGACGGCTCGGGCCGGATCAACGACGAAATCGCGGAAGAGCGCATCGCAGAGATGACCGAAGATGGGTCGGCGCTCGATGGGGAGGGCGCGGAGTCGCTGGTTCCGGGACGCGAGGACACCAGCGAGTTGCTGGCCGAGCACCAGGTTCATCCGGAGGTGGACGGGGATGAGGCGGTGATCGAGGACAGCGTCGAGGAAGTAAAGGACGAAGAAAACAGCCGGTAGCCCGTAGCCGGTAGCGGGGAGCGGGTAGCGAAAGAGCGGTTAGCGAAAAGCCGGTTAGCGAAAAGCCGGGTAGGGAAAAACCGGTGGGGAGCGGGGAATCAGCCGCGAGCCAGCCGTTTTTCAGGGATAATGAAAGAGACTGTCAGACCCACAAGTCAGGAGTTTTTATGAAGGACTAAGGACAGTGGGAGTTGAGAAACAACACGGGGACGGATGAGCACAGTTCGAATCAATGAATTAGCGCGGGAGCTGGAAGTCAAGAGCAAGGCGATTCTGGACGCTCTCACGGAAGTCGGCGTAACGGAGAAGAAGACGCATTCGAGCTCCATCGAAGTGGATGAAGCCGAGCGTGTGCGCACGCATATTTTAAAGGCGCGCGGCGGCAGCCATAGTGCGGCAGCACGGCACGAAGCTGAGGCCAAACCGAAGATTGACTGGTCGCGGGTGTCGAAGCCAGGCGACGCGGCGAAGGCGATCCTCGAGAGCCGACACCAGGAAACGCATCCGGCTCCGGCTGCGCGCACGGCGCCGCCTGCGGTGGTGGCCAATGCCGCGACAGCGTCGCGTCCTGCAGCGACAACGGTTGCCGCTGCGGTTCCGGCCGCAACAGCGCCGAAGCCAGCGGCGAGTGCAACGACAATAGCACCGCCAGCAACGGCGCAGCCAGCGGCTGAGGCGAAGCCCGCGCCAAGGATGATTGTTCCGCAGCCGCGCCAGGCGCCGAAGGTGGTGGTCGCACCTCCGTTGGCGAGCAGTCAACGGGCGGGAGGGCCGGTGGTTGCGGCACCGCCGCAGATACCGGCCATCGCTTCGCGTCCGCCGCAGGGCCCTGTTGTCGCCAAGCCGCCGATTGCCGTAGCGGGTACAACGCCGGCGACGGACGGCCGGGCAGTCGCTGCTTCAGCGCAGATGGTTGCGGCGAAGCCTGTAGCGCCGACACAAGTTGCGACAGTCGTGGCGGCCACTTCGACTGTGCCAGGACCGGTGGTGGCGGCAGCAGCGCAGGCAGCGAGCGCCGCAGAAGATGCTGCGGCGAAGGTTGTGGCCGCATCTCCCTCGGCTGAGGCGCCAGCGGCACCCAGCGCGCCCGTGCCACGGCGCATGATCATGCCGCAAACGGGTCCGAGGCCGGTTTACAGTGCGCCGCCTCCAGCGCCGGTTGCAGCGGCGACTCCTGGGCAGAACATGCCGGGGCAGAATCCTGGAGGGATTCAGCGGGGCAGGCCGATCTTCGACCGCCGCCCCACTGGAGGTCCAGGTGGGCCCGGAGGTCCGCGGCCGGGGATGGGCGGACCGGGGCAGGCGCCGGGAGGAAGACGGCCGATGCATCCGACGCGTTCTGCGCCAAGCGGAGCGCCGGGAATGGGGCAGCGTCCAGGGATGGGCGCGCGGCCAGGATTTGGAGCAAGGCCGGGCTTTGGCCAACGGCCTGGGATGGGAACGGGCGCGGCACTGCCGCCGCCGGGTGAAGCGCCCCGGCCACAGCGGCCTGGACCCAGAGGCCGCGGACGGCCACGGTACGAGAAGAGCAAAGAAGGTCCGATGAAGGGCTTTGCTCCGCCGTCGCGGATGACAGCGCAGGTTCCAACGGGACCGGTGCCGATTACGCGGACGATCACGGTGACAGAAGGGGTCAGCGTGAAGGACCTGGCGGAGAAGCTCGAGATTCGCGGCAAGGATCTGATCGCGACGCTGCTGATGAAGGGCGTATTTGTCACCGTCAACCAGACGCTCGATGGGGAGCTGGTGAAGGAAGTGGCGGCGCAGTTCGGGGCCGACGTGCAGATGATCAGCTTCGAGGATTCGATGGCGAACGAAGCCATGGAAAGCATCCTCGCGACCGAGAATCCGGACGAGCTGGAAGTGACGCGGCCGCCGGTGGTAACGGTGATGGGTCACGTCGACCACGGCAAGACTTCGCTGCTGGATGCGATCCGCGAGACGGATGTGGCGGGCGGCGAGGCGGGTGGAATCACGCAGCATATCGGCGCTTACAAGGTGAAGATCGGCAAGGCGGATTCGCCAGCATTTGGGCGGGAGATCGTCTTCCTCGATACGCCGGGTCACGAGGCGTTTACGCGGATGCGCGCGCGGGGAGCGAAGGTCACGGACATCGTGGTGATCGTAGTGGCGGCAGATGACGGCGTGATGCCGCAGACGCTCGAAGCGATAGATCATGCGAAGGCGGCGAATGTGCCGATCATTGTGGCGGTGAACAAGATCGATAAGCCTGAAGCGCAGCCGGACCGGGTGAAGAAGCAGCTGGGCGATCGCGGGCTGGTTCCTGAAGAATGGGGCGGCAGCACGGTGTTCGTCGATGTATCGGCGAAGAAGCGGATCAATCTGGATCTTCTGCTGGAGATGATTTGTCTGGTGGCGGATATTCAGGCGCTGAAGGCGACGCCGGAGCGTTCGGCCGTAGGCACGGTGATCGAAGCGAAGCTGGATCGCGGACGCGGTGCAGTAGCGACGGTGCTGGTGCAGAACGGCACGCTGAAGAACCAGGACAACTTCGTGGTCGGGAACACGTTCGGGAAGATTCGCGCGATGTTCGACGATCGCGGCCGGACGGTGGAGACGGCAGGACCGTCTACGCCCGTGGAGATTGTGGGACTGGAAGGTATGCCGGACGCCGGGGACACGTTCCTGGTGGTCAGCGATCGCGATAAGGCGCGGGGCATCGGGCAGTATCGCAAGGGACGCGAGCGCGAAGCGCAGCTGGCGAAGTCGTCGCGGGTCACGCTGGAAGGCCTGGCGGATTCGATCAAGGCGGCGGGTGTGAAAGAGCTGCCGCTGATCCTGAAGGGCGACGTGACTGGGTCCGTAGAAGTGCTGGCCGATTCGCTGCAGAAGATGTCGACCGAAAAGGTGCGCATCAAGGTGATCCATTCCGGAGTGGGCGCGATTACAGAGAGCGATGTGCTGCTGGCTTCGGCGTCGAACGCGATCATCATCGGGTTCAATGTGCGGCCGGAACGCAAGGTAGCCGATCTGGCGGAGCAGGAAGAAGTAGAGATCCGGCTGCACTCGATCATTTACGAGCTGCAGGACGAAATCACCAAGGCGATGCTGGGCCTGCTGGAGCCGGTGTACCGCGAGAACTTCCTGGGACGCGCGGAGGTGCTGAACGTCTTCCGCATTCCGAAGGTGGGAACGATTGCGGGATGCAGGGTAACGGACGGCATCCTGCGGCGCGATTCCGAAGTGCGGCTGATGCGCGATGGCGCACAGGTGTACAAGGGGAAGCTGACCTCTCTAAAGCGCTTCAAGGACGATGCGAAAGAAGTGACGAATGGGATGGAGTGCGGCGTCGGTATCTCGAACTTCACCGACATTAAGGTGGGCGATACCGTTGAGGCGTTCGTGACGGAGCAGATGGCAGCGGAGCTGACGGCGTCTTAAAAGCAGGCAATAGCGAACAGGCAATAGGGAATAGGGAACAGGCAACAGGCAAATAGGGAAGCAGGCGAAAGGGCAGCCCGTAGCTTGAAGCCGGGAGCCTGTAAATCGAAAGCGCTCGGCGGTTGCCGGGCGCTTTTTGCTTGTGAGATGCGCGTGACCGGCGCCAGCGTTCACCTCCGCCCTTAGGTGGAAGCTAAATCCAACCCTGAGACGCATGACAACGGTGTTAACGGCACCCTAGGCTCTTGTTCGAAGTCCCCGCAGATCAGGTTCCTCGTTCCCCGGCCCCGGTGCCGCGAGTGTGCCCTTCTGCCACTACATATTTTTTTTTTGGAGACAGACCCATGCACTGCAGGCTTGCGGTCCTTCGGAGACGCCTGTGGCTCTCTCTGGCCGGGCTCATCGTGCTTTCAACAGTCCCGCTTGCGGCCCAGAGGATTGAAGACGGAATCCTGCTGCCGAAGCAGAGGGTTGCCACCGGCGTGATGTACAGCCATGACTCCTGGAACCATTACTGGGAAGGTGCGCTCAACCGTACCAACGGCAACCTGGGGACGGTAACCACGCAGAACGCGACTTATGCGGGGATCTTCGGCCCGATGCGCAATCTGAATGCGTTTGTCCTGGTTCCCTACGTCTGGACGCACACCAGCCAGGGCGTTCTGCACCCGCAAAGCGGTTTTCAGGACCTGACCCTCGCGGTGAAGTATCAGGCGGTGCGGCTGCCGCTGGGCGATATCGGAGAACTGCATGGGATCGCGGTGGTTTCCGGTTCGCTGCCCATGACCAACTACGAACCCGACGACCAGCCGCTCTCCATCGGCAACCACAGCAGGACGATTGCCCCGCGAGCCACCGTGAATCTGCGCATGTGGGACCGCCTCTACGCGGATGCGACGGCAGCGTACGTCTTCCGCGACACCGTCAAGCTCGACCGGCCGTACTACTACACTAACGGGCAATATGTCCTGAGCAATCAGGTGCCGATGCCCAACCAGTTGCAGTACACGGTCTCAGGCGGCTACTTTCACCGCGATCTGCTGTTGGTCGGCGAATTTATTCAGCAGCAAACGCGCGGGGGCGGCGACATCCGCCGCCAGGACATGCCCTTCATTTCCAACCGCGTGAATTTCTCGCGCTACGGCGCCCGCGCTCAGGTCCCGATTCCCTATCTGCATAACCTGCAGGCCTGGTTCGCGTTCGACAAAACCTATGACGGCCGCAACGTGGGTGAATCCGACACCTTCACGTCGGCCGTGATGTATTCAGTTCCGCTCAGGAGGTTTGGCAGGCAATGAACAGGAAGCTCGCGAAACAGTCTCTTTCCCTTGTAGGCCTGATGGCCGTGACGGCTGGAAGCCTTGTGTCGTGCAAGTCGACGATTTCGACTGAGCAGTTACCGGTACAGGTGC
>Ga0302319_10023019_pt1 | contig 11148 bp, 9 predicted proteins | sample Bog_T0_2_FD_203319 | JGI IMG/M metagenome (GOLD analysis project Ga0302319, IMG submission 203319) | Peat permafrost microbial communities from Stordalen Mire near Abisko, Sweden - Bog_T0_2 | ecosystem: Environmental > Terrestrial > Soil > Wetlands > Peat | place: Sweden: Abisko, Stordalen Mire...
CCGCACGCGCGGCGGCGAGGTTCAAGGTGCAGGGTGCCCGGTGGAGTTCAAGGACTATTACAAGGTGATGGGCCTGTCGCGTGATGCGACCGAGGCAGAGATCAAGAAGGCCTATCGGCGGCTCGCGCGCAAATATCATCCGGACGTGAGCAAGGAGAAGAACGCCGAAGCGCGCTTCAAGGACGTCGGTGAAGCGTACGACGTGCTGAAGGACCCGGAGAAGCGCGCCGCCTATGACCGCCTCGGACAGGGTCCACGGCCCGGCGAGCAGTTCCGCCCGCCGCCCGATTGGGACGCGGGGTTCGAGTTCAACGGCCCGGGGCCCGGCGGTGGCGACAGCAGCGATTTCTTCGAGGCGCTGTTCGGCCGGGCCGCACAAGGCGCCGGCCACCGCGGTGCAGGCGGCCGGCGCGGCGCAAGTCCGCGCGGCGACGGCCGCGGCCAGGACCACCACGCCAAGATCGTGCTCGACCTCGAGGCGTCGCTCCAGGGCGGTTCGCGCACCATCGGCCTGCGTGTGCCCGAACTCGACCCGGAGGGTCATCTCACCGTCAAGGATCGCTCCCTCGCGGTGCAAATTCCCAAGGGTGTTCTCGCGGGCCAGACCATTCGGCTCGCTGGCCAGGGCGAGTCCGCCCCCGGCAGCGGACCGCCCGGCGACCTGTACGTCGAGGTCGAGTTCGCGCCGCACCCACTGTACCGGGTCGAGGAGCGCGATCTGTACCTCACCCTGCCGGTGGCGCCGTGGGAAGCGGCGCTCGGCGCGACGGTGCCGGTGCCGACGCCGGGGGGATCGGTGGAATTGAAAATTCCGCCCGGCGCGCATGCCGGCACGACGCTGCGCCTGAAGGGCCGCGGCATTCCAGCGAACCCGCCGGGAAATCTGCTGGTCGTGCTGGAGATCGCCCTGCCCCCGGCGCTCGATGAAAAGAGCCGCGCCGCCTATCGTGCGCTCGCCGCGGCCATGCCGTTCGATCCGCGCGCCGGACTCGTCTCGCGCGCCGAAACGGGAGGGACCAGCCGATGAACGAGATGCAGCCGACACCAGCCGTCACCGGGAACATTTTGGAAGAATACGCGGTCTTTAGCCTGGACGACCTCAGCCGCATCTGCGCCGTCGAGGCGCAGCGCATCGTGGATCTCGTCGAGGAAGGCATTCTCGCCGTGCAGCGTGCCGAGGATGCCGCCCACTGGCGCTTTGCCGGCGCCGCCGTGCAGCGGGCGCGCATTGCGCTGCGGCTGCAGCACGATCTCGAGATCAACCTCGCCGGCGTCGCGTTGGCACTGGATCTTCTCGACGAAATCGAACAACTACGCCGCGCGCTGCGCCGGGCGCGCTGATGGCGGCGCGCTGATGGCAGCGGTGGCCGACGGGAAGGGTTCATGAGCCATTCGGATGCATTCGTCTTCTTCGGCGCCACCGGCGACCTCGCCTACAAGAAAATCTTTCCCGCGCTCGCCGCCATGGTCCGCCGCGGCGAACTCGACATGCCGATCATCGGCGTGGCGCGCGCGGGCTGGACACTCGACAAGCTGCGCGAGCGGGCGCGCGACAGCATCCAGCACAACGGCGAGTTCGATGCGAGCGGTTTCGACAAGCTCGCCTCGCAGCTGCGCTACGTCGACGGCGACTACGGCGACGAGGAGACGTTTCGCAAGTTGCGCGAGTTGCTCGGCGACTGCAAGAGCCCGATCCACTACCTCGCCATTCCGCCGAGCATGTTCGAGAGCGTCGTGCAGGGCCTCGAGAAATCCGGCAGCGCGAAAAACGCCCGGGTCATCGTCGAGAAGCCCTTCGGGCGCGATCTCCGGTCGGCGCAGGAACTCGACCGCACGCTGCACGCGGTTTTTCCCGAGGAATCGATTTTCCGCATCGATCACTATCTCGGCAAGGAGGCGGTGCAGAACCTGCTCTACTTCCGTTTTGCCAACGCATTCCTCGAGCCGATCTGGAACCGCCACTACGTGAGCGACGTGCAGATCACGATGGCCGAGCAATTCGGCGTCGAGGGCCGCGGCTCGTTCTATGAGGAGGTGGGCGCGATCCGCGACGTGGTGCAGAACCATCTGCTGCAGGTGATCGCCCTGCTCGCGATGGACCCGCCGGTCGGGCACGACCCGGAGTCGATGCGCACGGAGAAGCTGCGCCTGTTCCGCGCGATGCGTCCCCTCGACCCGCGCGACGTGGTTCGCGGCCAGTTCCGCGGCTACCGCCAGGAACGCGGCGTCGACCCGCAGTCCCAGGTCGAGACTTTCGCCGCACTGCGCCTGCACATCGACACCTGGCGCTGGGCCGGCGTGCCCTTCTACGTGCGGGCCGGCAAGAATCTGCCGATCACCGCGACCGAGGTCATCGTCAACCTGAAGAAACCCCCGCTCGCGATTTTCGACGCCGACAACGCGGGCGACAACTATTTCCGCTTCCGCCTCTCGCCGCAGGTGGTGATCGGCGCCGGCGCGCTCGTCAAGCAGATCGGCGACACGATGCGGGGCGAACACGTGGAGCTGATCGCGCGCCACCAGTCGAGCATCGAGAAAGCGCCCTACGAGCGCCTCCTCGGCAACGCGATCGAGGGCGACACCAGCCTGTTCACCCGCGACGACAGCGTCGAGGCGGCGTGGCGGGTGGTCGATCCGGTGCTGAGCGAAGGGCCGCCGGTGGTCGAATACGAGCCCGGCACCTGGGGTCCGACGGCAGCCACCTCGATCGTGAGCGAGGGTGCATCCTGGCACGACCCTGAAAAGGAGGTCGGGCCGCCGTGCTGAGCGGCCCTTCCGCAACGGATGGAGGCGCACCATGCTTCCTCTTCGATGTCGACAATACCTTGATCGACAATGATCGTTTCGCCGCGGGGTTGAGCGCCCGGCTCGAGGCCGATTTCGGCGCGGGCGAACGCAAGCGCTATTGGGACCTCTTCGAGCGGCGGCGCACCGAGCTCGGGTATGCCGACTATCTCGGCGCGCTGCAGATGTTTCGCGAGGGAGCCAACGACCATCCGCTGCTGCTCGGAATGTCGCAATACCTGCTCGAGTTTCCCTTCCCGAGCCTGCTCTATCCCCAGGCACTCGCGGCGCTCGCCCACGCCGCGACGCTCGGCACGGTCGGGGTGCTCTCGGACGGCGACATCGTGTTCCAGCCGCACAAGATCCGCCGCGCCGGGATCTGGGATGCCGTGCACGGGCGCGTGCTCATCTACGTGCACAAGGAGCGCTCGCTCGGGACCATGCAGCAGTCGCTGCCCGCCTCGCACTACGTCATCGTCGACGACAAGGCGAACCTGCTCGCCGCGATGAAAGAGATTCTGGGCCCGCGGCTCACCACCGTGTTCGTCCGCCAGGGCCATTACGCGCGCGCCGCCGCCGGCGCAAACGCGCAACCCCCCGCCGATATGACCATCGATCGCATCGGCGACCTTCTCTCCAGACAGCTGTCCGATTTCGAGGTGATCTCATGAAATTCATGCAACAACTGCAAGCACTGCCGCAGAGCCTGTGGCTCGACAACATCACCCGCGACCTGCTCGACAGCGGCACCCTGCGCCGCTACGTCGACGAGTTCTCGGTCACCGGACTCACATCGAACCCGACCATTTTCGACGAGGCCATCGGTGCAACCGGTGTCTACGATGCGGCGATCCGCGCCAAGGCGAACGCCGGTGCAAACGGCGAGGCGCTGTTCGTCGAACTGGCGCTCGAGGATCTGCGCCGGGCGGCGGATCTCTTCCGGCCCACGTTCGTGACGAGCGGCGGCCTCGACGGCTGGGTCTCCATGGAAGTCTCCCCGCTGCTGCTCGACGATGCGCAGGCGACCGTGAGCGCCGCGAAGTCGATTCACCGTCTCGCCGATCGCCCGAATCTGTACGTCAAGATTCCCGGCTCGACCGCGGGGCTCACCGCGATCGAGCAGTCGATTTTCGACGGCATTCCCATCAACGTCACCCTGCTCTTCTCCCGCGAGCACTATCTTGCCGCGGCACAGGCTTACATGCGCGGCATCGAGCGGCGCATCGCGGCCGGACGCGATCCCAAGGTCAGTTCGGTGGCCTCGTTGTTCATCAGCCGCTGGGATCGGGCGGTGAGCGCGAAGGTGCCCGCGCCCCTGCAGAACCTGCTCGGCATCGCGATCGCGCAGCGCGCCTACCGCGCCTACCGCGAGCTCCTCGAGTCGAAGCGCTGGCGCGATCTCGCCGCTGCCGGCGCACGCCCGCAGCGGCTGCTCTGGGCGAGCACGGGCACCAAGGATCCGAAGGCGCCGGAGACGCTGTACGTCGAGGCCCTCGCCGCGCCAGACACCGTCAACACCATGCCGGAAAAGACGCTGCTCGCCGCCGCCACGCATGGCATTTTGAAGGGCGTGATGGCGAGGGACGGCGGTGACTGCGAAGCCGTGCTCGGGCAGTTCCAGGGCGCCGGCATCGACGTCGAGGCGCTCGCCGCCCAACTGCAGCAGGAAGGCGGCCGCTCGTTCGTGAAATCCTGGAACGAACTCCTCGAACGCATCGCCTCGAAGAGCCAGGCGTTGACCGGCACGTGAGCGCGAAAATCAATCCGCTCGCCGGCAAGCCGGCGCCCGACGCCGTCCTGGTCGACGTGCCGCGGCTGATCACCGCCTACTACACGCTGCGCCCCGATCCACAAGTGCCGGGGCAGCGCGTCGCCTTCGGCACCTCGGGTCACCGCGGCAGTTCGTTCGACTCATCGTTCAACGAATGGCACGTGCTCGCCATCACCCAGGCGATCTGCCTCTACCGCAAGTCGCGCGGCATCGACGGGCCGCTCTTCATGGGATTCGACACCCATGCGCTCTCCGCGCCGGCATTCGCGAGCGCCCTCGAGGTGCTCGCCGCGAACGGCGTGGAGGCGATGATCTCGGCCGAATCGGAGTACACGCCGACGCCGGCGGTGTCGTATGCGATATTGAGCTACAACCGCGGCCGCAGCACCGGTCTCGCCGATGGCATCGTCATCACGCCGTCGCACAATCCGCCCGAAAGCGGCGGCTTCAAATACAACCCGCCGAACGGCGGCCCGGCGGACACCGACGTCACGGGCTGGATCGAAGACAGCGCCAACGGGTTTCTGCGGGATGCGCTGAGCGGCGTCGAACGCATCGGCTTCGCGCGCGCACGCCACGCCGCGACGACCCACGAACATCCCTATCTCGAACAGTATGTCGAGGCGCTCGGCGGCATCCTCGACATGGATCTGCTCCGCAGCTCGCGCATCCGGCTCGGCGTCGACCCGTTGGGCGGCGCCGGTGTGCATTACTGGCCGCGCATCGCTGAGCGCTACGGCCTGAATCTCGACGTGGTGAGCGATGTCGTCGATCCCACCTTCCGCTTCATGACCCTCGACTGGGACGGGCGCATCCGCATGGATCCGTCCTCGCCCTATGCGATGCAGCGGCTGATCGGAATGCAGCACCGCTTCGACGTCGCCTTCGCCTGCGACACCGACCATGACCGGCACGGTATCGTGACGCCGAGCGCCGGCCTCCTGCCGCCCAATCACTACCTGGCGGTCGCCGCCGATTACCTCTTCCGCCAGCGCACCGGCTGGCGGACCGATGCGGCCGTCGGCAAGACCCTGGTGAGCAGCGCCATGATCGACAGGGTGACCGCGCGGCTCAAGCGGCCGCTCTACGAAGTGCCGGTCGGGTTCAAGTGGTTCGTGAGCGGCCTGCTCGACGGCTCGCTCGGGTTCGGCGGCGAGGAGAGCGCGGGCGCCACCTTCTCGCGGATCGATGGCAGCCCCTGGACCACCGACAAGGATGGCCTGGTCCCGGCCCTGCTCGCGGCCGAGATGACCGCACGCACCGGCCGCGAGCCCGGCGAACAGTACCGCGGACTCACCGAGGCGTTCGGCCCGATGTTCGCCGACCGCGTCGAGGCGGCCGCGACTCCGCCGCAGAAGAAACGCCTCTCCAAGCTCACCCCGCAGCAGGTGCAGAGCGGCGAACTCGCCGGTGAGCGCATCGAACAGGTGCTCGACCGCGCCCCCGCGAACGGCGCACCCATCGGCGGCATCAAGGTGATCTCGGCCGGCGGCTGGTTTGCCGCGCGGCCGTCCGGCACCGAGGACATCTACAAGATCTACGGCGAGAGCTTTCGCGATGCCGCGCACCTCGAGCGCATCCTCGCCGAGGCGCAGCAGATCGTCGACGCGGCGCTGCGCGACGGCGGCGGCGCATGACGGGCACATGAGCATCGAGCCGAAGGACTACCGGGTGCGCGCCGGGCACGCCGTGCGGCTGAAGAAATGCCCGACTCTCGGCAAGCCCTTCTACCGCGGCGACAAGCAATACCGGGAGATTCTCGCGCGCCAGCAGCAACAGCTCGACAAGCTGCAGAAGCTTCTCTACGCGGACCGCCGCCGTGCCCTCCTCTTGATCATGCAGGGCATGGATGCCGCCGGCAAGGATTCGGCGATCGCGCACATCTTCGCCGCCGTCAATCCGGAGGGCTGCGAGGTGTTCAGCTTCGGACCGCCGAGCTCCGAGGAACTCAAGCACGATTTTCTCTGGCGCGCCGTGTGCCGCCTGCCCGAACGCGGCCGCATCGGCATCTTCAACCGCTCGTACTACGAGGAGGTGCTGGTGGTGCGCGTACATCCGCAGGTGCTCACCGCGGAGAATCTGCCCCACGTGCCGAAGCACGACGCCACGCTGTGGAAGGAGCGGTTCCGCTCCATCACGGACCTCGAAAGCCATCTCTGCCGCAACGGCACGGTGGTCGTCAAGATTTTTCTGCACCTCTCGTACGAGGAGCAGCGCAAACGCTTCCTCGCGCGGATCGACGAAGCGGACAAGAACTGGAAGTTCAGCCTCGCCGACATCCAGGAGCGCCAGTTCTGGAAGCGTTACATGGACGCCTACGAAGCATGCCTCGCGGCGACCAGCACCCACGCCGCCCCCTGGTACATCGTGCCCGCCGATGACAAGAAGAACGCGCATCTGATCATCTCCGAGATCCTGATCGCCACGCTGAAGAAGCTCGACATGGCCTATCCCCAGCCCACCGAGGCGCGGCACGAAGAACTCATGCAGATTCGCAAGGAACTCGGCGAGTAGCGGGAGTGTCCGCCGACGAGATGCCCGCCCTGACCGCCGCCGCCAAACGGCTCCTGCCGTGGCTGATCGCGGTGGCCTTTTTCATGGAGTCCCTCGACACGACCATCCTCAACACGGCCGTCCCGACGATCGCGGCGGCGCTGCATGTCGCACCGCTCAGCATGAAGGCGGTGCTCGCGAGCTACACCCTGAGCCTGGCCGTGTTCATCCCGATCAGCGGCTGGATGGCGAACCGCTTCGGCACACGCCGCGTCTTCGCCTCCGCCATCGGCATCTTCACGGCCGGCTCGTTTCTCTGCGGCATCTCGCATAACATCCACTTGCTCGTCGCCTTTCGCGTCCTGCAGGGCTGCGGCGGCGCCATGATGCTGCCCGTCGGACGGCTCACCATGGTGCGCAGCTACGCCAAGTCCGAACTCATCCGCGCCATGAGCTTCGTCGCCATCCCGGGCCTGATCGGACCGATGCTGGGACCCATCGGCGGCGGACTGATCATCGCCTACTTCCACTGGAGCGTGATCTTCTTCGTCAACATCCCGATCGGTCTCACCGGTCTCTACCTCGTGTACCGGCACCTGCCGAACTTTCGCGAGAAGGTGAATTTTCCGCTCGACTTCGTCGGCCTCGTGCTGTTCGGCACCGGCGTGGCGCTGCTCTCATACGTGCTCGAGGTGTTCGGCGAGCACACCCTGAGTGCGCGCGAGATCACGGGGCTTCTCGCCATTGCGTGCCTGCTGCTCGGCGCCTACGGATTTCATTCGGTGCGCACCGCACATCCGCTGCTCGCGCTCGAGCTGTTCACGATCCGCACGTTTCGCATCGCCGTGAGCGGCGGCTTCTTCACGCGGCTCGGACTCGGCGGCATTCCGTTTCTGCTGCCGCTGCTCTATCAGGTGGGTCTCGGCTTCACCGCGATCGAGTCGGGACTGCTCATCATGCCGCAGGCGCTCGCCGCCATGGGCCTGAAGCTCACCATGCCGCGGCTTCTCGCCCGCTTCGGCTACCGGCGCGTGCTGAAGTTCAACACCGTCGCGATCGGTGCCCTGATCATGCTGTTCGCCACCATCGGCGCCGGCACGCCGATTCTCCTCATCGTGACGATGGCGTTCATGTTCGGCTTTTGCAGCTCGCTGCAATACACGAGCATGAACACGCTCGCCTATGCCGACATCACGGAGCAGCAGGCGAGCGGCGCAAGCACCATCGCGAGCACCGTGCAGCAGATGTCCATCAGTTTCGGCGTCGCCTCGGCATCGCTCGCCGCCGCGGTTTTCATCCCCGACCGCTTCCACACCGACCCGGCGCAGATGGTCCACGGCGTGCACGAAGCATTCCTCGTGCTCGGCGCCTGGACGATCGTCTCATCGCTGATGTTCCAAGCGCTGCAGGAAGAAGACGGCGGAGCGGTGAGCCGGCACGGCTCGATGGAAGCTTCCGCGGCCGAGGCCGGACTCACTCGCCCTTGATCGCGTGTCCGCCGAATTGGTTGCGCATGGCGGCGAGCAGCTTGTCGGAGAACGAGTCGGCCTCGCGCGAGCGCAGGCGCTCGAGCAGCGACTGCGTGATCACCACCGCCGGGACGCCGAGCTCGATGGCCTCGTTCACCGTCCAACGGCCCTCGCCGCTGTCGACGACGTACGGGGCGATGCCATGCAGCGTCGGATTCTTCTTCAATGCATCGGCGGTGAGGTCGAGCAGCCACGAGCGCACCACGCTGCCATAGCGCCAAATCTCCGCAATCTGGTGCAGGTCGAGATCGAACTCGCTCTTGCTCTTGAGAATGGAGAAGCCTTCCGCATAGGCCTGCATCAGGCCGTACTCGATGCCGTTGTGGACCATCTTGGTGAAGTGGCCGGCGCCGACACCGCCCACCCTGCCCCAGCCGCGATCCGCTCCCGGCGCGAGGCAGGAAAAGATCGGCCGGAGCCGCTCCACCGTGGCGGCATCACCGCCGACCATGAGGCTGTAGCCTTCGGCAAGTCCCCAGATGCCGCCGCTGGTGCCGGAATCGACGTAATTGATCTTGAACGGGGCGAGTTGCTGCGCCCGGCGCAGCGTGTCGCGATAATAGGAGTTGCCGCCGTCGATCACGGTGTCACCCGCTGCGAGCAGCGGCTGCAGCGCAACGATGGTGCCATCGGTGACGGCGCCGGCCGGCACCATCAGCCAGATGACGCGCGGCGCAGCCAGCTTCGCCACCAGCGCCTCGAGCGAGGCCGCCGATTCGACGCCGTTCGCTTCGACGTGCTGACGCGCCTCGGCGGACGGGTCGAATCCCACCACGCGATGCCCGCCCTGCACCAGCCGCTGCGCCATGTTGGCGCCCATCTTCCCGAGACCGATCATGGCGAGTTCCATGGATCGATTATAAAGGCGGCCGCAGCCGGTGCGGCGACTTTTTATCCTGCGGCTCTCATGTGCGTTTGCGGCTGAAGATGCTCATCACGGCGGGACTTCCCACGGGTTCGTAACGCCCCGTGAACTGCAGCGCGCCGTTCGCGGCAATGCGGAACGAGGTGATCGAATCGCCCTTCTGGTTGCACGAATACAGAAACTGGCCGGTCGGGTCGATCGCGAGGGAGCGCGGCGAGTCGGCATGGGTCCACGCCTCCGACACGAGGCGCAGCGAGCCGTCCCCGGCCACGGCGAGAATGGCGATGCCGTTGTGCAGGCGGTTCGCCGCATAGAGAAAGCGCCCGTCGGCGGTGAGAATGATTTCCGATGCCAGGTTCGAGCCGGCGAACTTCGCCGGCAGCGTCGAGAGATTCTGGCGCGGTCGCAGCGCGCCGCTCGCCGCCACGTAATCGTAGACGGCAATGTGCGCATCCTGCTCGAACAGGTTGTAGAACACGCGGCCGTTCGGATGAAACGCGAAGTGCCGCGGTGCGGACCCTTGGGGACACAGAACCGCCGGCACGTCCGCGGGCAGCAGGCGCCCCGCCTGCGCGTCGAAGCGCCAAACCAGCGTGAGATCGAATCCCGCATCATTGGCGAGCACGAACTGGCCCGACGGATCGGACGCGACCATGTGACAGTGCGGACCGTCATGGTCGCTCACGGCGAACTGGCCTGGCGGGTCGTCGACCGCACGCGCCCGGTGCCGGGGGCCGACGCTTGGACGGATGTCGGTCGCCTCGCCGAGCGCCCCGTCCGGGCCCACCGGGAACACCGCCACGTTGCCGCCGCCGTAATTGGCGACGAAGACGAAGCGGCCGCCCGGGTGCACGCTCAAGTGCGTCGGCGTGTTGCCGCCCGAGTTCACCGTGCCAATGCGCGTCAGCGCGAGCGTGGCCGGATCGATGGCGTACGAGGCCACGGCGCCATTGCGGGAGCCGGAATAGTTGTCGATCTCGCTCACCGCGTACAGCCGCGTTTGCGCGGGATTGATCGCGAGCCAGGTCGGGTTGTGAATGTCGTCGATGAGCCGCAGGCGGGTCAGCGCGCCGCTCGCCAGGTCGATTTCATAAAGATAGATGCCGCCGCCGTTCGGCGTGTAGGTTCCGACGTACGCAAACGCGACACCGGCCGCCGCCGACAGCAGGCGCGGCGCGGCGAGCGTGGCCGCCGCGACACCGAGGAATGCGCGGCGGCTGAGGGCGAGATTCACGGTCACGACCCAGTCTACCCCGCGGCGGGGCGGCTCGAGCGCACGTGAAGGAATCTTCAGTCAGCCGACGCGAGAGCACTAGTCATTCAGGGAGACGGCAATCCGGTTCGCCGTCAGGGTGTTCACGTCGGCGGCGTATTGCCCCGAGGCGGTGAGTAACCGCATGCGCGCCCCGCCATTGAGCCCGCCCGACAATCTGGCGAGAAATGCCGCGAAGGTGTCGAAGCTTTCCGTGACCGCCGAGACACCATGCGCGATGGCAAATACCCGTTCCGGAGCCGACGTGTCGGGCGCGAGCAGCGTCTGCAAAGCCGATCCCGACAGGTCCACCGCTTGCGGGCCGATCTGCACGGTGTGCCGCGTGCCGGCGTGTGCGGCGCCATCCACATCGAGTACGATTTGCGCCGGCCCCGCAGCCTGGAAGGGCTTCGCCGTGCCGGCGGCGCCCCAGTCGATGACGAGACGCGCGGTG
>Ga0302319_10023020_pt1 | contig 11148 bp, 9 predicted proteins | sample Bog_T0_2_FD_203319 | JGI IMG/M metagenome (GOLD analysis project Ga0302319, IMG submission 203319) | Peat permafrost microbial communities from Stordalen Mire near Abisko, Sweden - Bog_T0_2 | ecosystem: Environmental > Terrestrial > Soil > Wetlands > Peat | place: Sweden: Abisko, Stordalen Mire...
GCCCTCGCCGCGCGAGAGCACGCGCACCGCCGCCCAGGCGCAGCCGAATCTGATCGACGACGCGGAGCCAGAACTCTACTTCGAGGAGCCCGCGCTTCGTCTTCAGGGCGCCGCCGATACGCGCCGCGAGCCTCCAATCACGGCCCCCCGCGGCTATGGCCGCGCCGAATCCCCGAAGAGCGATAGCGACGAACCGCTGTTCCCCGCCGCGCCAGCCGGCGAGGAACGCCGGGCCAAGGTCGGCATCATGAGCCTCTTCGGCGGCCGGCGCCGTCACGAGGAGTCCTATCCGGAACCCCGCGTTACGATTCCTCAAGCGCGCTCCACCTCTTCGGCCCAGGCTGTCGAGGAGGAGAAGATCGACGAAGGCGAGGATCTGGAAATCCCATCTTTCCTGCGTCGACTGGCCAACTGAGCAACCGTCGCAATATCGCCAAATTCGTCATAATTGCCGAGCACTTAAGCGCGAAACATTCCGTAACAGGAAGTGTTTTGCTGCACCGCAAACCCTCGCTTACAGAAAAGCTGGGCGTTAACGTCGGCCTTGCGAAGGTCGGCGCATTTGCGGGAAAGGGCCATCGGCCTTGTCAGAGTTCTACCAGCACACCTTAGCGGGTTCAGCGATCTGCGCCGGCGTGGGACTTCATTCCGGACAACATGTTCGCCTTTCCATTCGTCCGGCTCCGGCCGGATCGGGCATCGTGTTCGTGCGCACGGACCTGGACGGCGACAATCGCGTCCACGCGGCGACCGAGGCGGTCGTCCAGGCGCGACTTTGCACCGTCATCGCCAACGAGTCCGGCGTCACCGTGGCCACCATCGAACATCTGATGGCCGCACTGGCCGCCCTCAGCATTGACAACGCGGTGATCGAACTGGACGGTCCGGAACTGCCGATCATGGACGGCTCGGCCCTGCCCTTCGTTCAGCTGCTGGACCGCGCGGGCCGCCGTCGGCAGGACGCCGAACGCCACTACATCGAAATTCTCGACACCATCGAGATTTTTGACGGCGACAAATACGCCAGCCTGTCCCCGGCGGACCGCTTTGAAATGGCCTTCGAGATCGAGTTTCCCACGGCCCTGATCGGCCGTCAGCGGGTGGAGCTGGCGGTTGATGAAGATAGCTTCCGCTCCGAACTGGCCGATTGCCGCACCTTTGGTTTCGCTGCCGAGGTCGAGGCCTTGCGGGCGGTGGGCCTGGCCCGAGGCGGCTCGCTGGAAAACGCGGTGGTGATTGACGGAGATCGTCTGCTCAATCCAGAGGGCCTGCGTAGGCCCGACGAATTCGTGCGACACAAGGCGCTGGACGCGGTGGGCGATCTGTACACCCTGGGCGCGCCGATCATCGGCCGGTTCGAGGGCGTGAGGGCCGGTCACGCCCTAAACAATCTGGTGGCGCGGGCCCTACTGAACCAGCCCGAGGCGTGGCGCATGCGCCCCTTCGCCGAGGGTCTGGCGCGGGCCGTCTAATTTTTGCCGCGCGGATTGCAATTCGCCGCGTTTGCTCCGGACGCTCGCTGGTGTAGAACCCATCGACGAAAGACCGCCTGAAGGCCTTGCCCGAATGGTGCTTTTCCCTGCAATGACGCGAGGCGCCGTGCTCAGCCGTTTTCGTTCCCCGATCCTCGTCGGCCTGACCGCCCTGGCCTGCGCAGCCGCCCTGTCCGGCTGTGGCAAGAAGAAGCCCAACCTGGCCGAAAATGATCGCCCGGTGGAGCTGATCTACAATACCGGCGCTGCTCAGCTGGACACTCATCACTGGTCCGACGCGGTGGGGTACTTCCACGAGGTCGAGCAGCAGTTCCCCTATTCGGAATGGGCGCGGCGCGCGGTGCTGATGACCGCGTACGCCCATTATCAGGCCAATGATTACGAATCCGCGGTGGGCGACGCGGACCGGTTCATCTCCTTATATCCCGGTAACAGCTCGGCGGTTTACGCCTATTACCTGAAGGCCATCTGCTACTTCGAACAGATCACCGACGTGGGCCGCGACCAGGCTACCACTGAACAGGCCCTGTCCACCCTGCGTGAAGTCGTGCGCCGTTATCCATCCAGCCAATACGCGGTGGACGCCCGACTGAAGATCGATATGGTCAACGATCAGCTGGCCGGCAAGGAAATGAGCATTGGGCGCTGGTATCTGCGCCAGGGCGAGCCCTTGTCCGCCATCGGCCGGTTCAAGACCGTGATCGATCGCTACCAAACCACCAGCCACACGCCTGAGGCGCTTTACCGCCTGGTGGAGGCTAACCTGACGCTGGGTCTGTTCGACGAGGCCAAACGCAACGCCGCGGTGCTCGGCTACAACTATCCCGGCGATCCCTGGTACTCGGACGCCTACAACCTCATGAGCGGCAAGGGCCTGCGCCCGATCGTGGTCCCCACCTCACGCAAGCACGGCGTGGTGCTGCCAGCAATCCACTTCCCCAGGGTCCCCAACCTGCTCAAGGTTCCGACGCTTTAGGACCATCCTCCAGCGCCATTGAGCCCGGCCAGATTCGCGGCCATCCTAGGACCATGTTGATCGGCCTGGGCATTCGCGACGTCGTCCTCATCGAGGCGCTGGACCTGTCTATCGGGCCGGGCCTGACGGCCCTGACCGGCGAGACCGGCGCGGGCAAGTCGATCATTCTGGACGCCCTTGGCTTGGCGGTGGGCGCACGCGCCGAGGCGGGTCTGGTGCGGCACGGCCGCGGCCAAGCGACAGCGTCCGCCATATTTGCGCCGCCCAAGGGCCATCCCGTATGGGACCTGCTGGAGGAAAAGGGCCTGGCCTTCGAGCGCGACGAAGATTTGGTCCTGCGCCGACAGCTCAGCGCCGACGGCCGTTCGCGCGCCTTCGTCAACGATCAGGCGGTGGGCGTGGGCGTTCTGCGCGAGATCGGCGAGCTTCTGTTGGAAGTGCATGGCCAGCACGAGACCGTGGGCCTGCTTGACTGGCGCAACCACCGCCCCTTGCTGGACGCTTATGGCGGCTGCGGTTCGTTGGGCGAGGCGGTGACGCGGGCCTGGAGCGCTTGGCGCAAGGCGCTGAAAGCGGCGGAAGACCTGCGAGCGCAGACCGCCCAAGCCCTGGCCGAACGCGAGGAAATGTCCATGCGCCTAGCCGAGCTCGATCGGTTGGATCCAAAACCGGGCGAGGAGGAAGAACTGGCTGGCGAACGGGCCCTCCTGGGCGCGGCGGAAAAGGCCTTGGCCGATATCAATGCGGCGGGCGATGCGCTGGGCGGCGACGCCTTGTCGGGAAAGCTGGCCCAGGCGTTCCGGGCGCTGGAGAGGGCGCGCGAGCGGGCTATCCAGGCGGGGGCGAGCGAGCAGAGCGGGCCGGTGCAGAAGATCATCGCCGCCGCCGCCGCCGTGGACCGGGCGCTGTCGGAGGCGCAGGAGGCGACGGCCGCGGTGGACGCCGCCGGGCAGGCCCTTGAATTCGAGCCGGACCGGCTGGAGAAGACCGAGGAACGGCTGTTCGCCCTGCGCGCCCTCGCCCGCAAGCTGGGCACGCCAGTGGAGGCCCTCCCGGAAGAGCGGCGGCGCATCGCACAGGCCCTCCATGGCGTCGAGGACGCCGAGGCGGCGCAGGTCGCGGCCGACAAGGCGGCGAAGGCCGCACATTGGGCTTACCTAGAGGATGCCGCGGCCCTCAGTCGCGCGCGCGTGGCCGCGGGTGAGGATCTGGCCCTGGCGGTCAACGATGAGCTTCCCCCGCTGAAGCTGGAGAAGGCCAAATTCCGCGTGGCGGTCGAGCCCCTGCCCGAAGACCGCGCCGGGCCAAGCGGCCTGGACCGGGTGGAGTTCGAGATCTGCACCAACGTCGGCGCCCCGTTCGGACCGCTCGGCGCCATCGCCTCGGGCGGGGAGCTGGCGCGCCTCGCCCTGGCGCTGAAGGCGGCGCTCGCGACCCGCTCGGACCAGACCCAGCCACTGATGATCTTCGACGAAGTGGATCAGGGCGTAGGCGGGGCAGTGGCCGACGCAGTAGGGTTGCGCCTCAAGCGCCTGGCCAAGAACGCCCAGGTGCTGGTGGTCACCCACAGTCCCCAGGTGGCCGCCCGCGCCGAGGCCCACTGGCGCGTCACCAAGTCGGGAGGAGATCCCGTGCGCACGGCGGTGGACGTGCTGGACGCCCGGGCCCGCGAGGAGGAAATCGCGCGTATGCTCTCCGGCGCGGAGATCACCGAGGCGGCGAGAGCGGCGGCCAGGGCCTTGATGGATGCCTAAGCCGGTCGCCGACCTCACCGAATCCGAAGCCGCCGCCGAGCTCGAGACATTGGCCGACGAGTTGGCGGGGCATGACCTGCGCTATTATCAACAGGACGCGCCGACCATCTCCGACGCGGAATACGACGTCCTGAAACGGCGCAATACCGACATCGAGGCGCGCTTTCCGCATCTGATCCGCGAGAATTCCCCGAGCCTCAGAGTGGGCGCCGCGCGCGCCGCCGCCTTCTCCCCGGTGGAGCACGGCGTGCCCATGCTGTCGCTGGACAACGCCTTCACCGATGAGGAGGTGGTCGAGTTCGAGGCGCGGGTGCGGCGCTTCCTGATGCTGGGCGATCAGCCGCTTTACTTCACCGCCGAGCCCAAGATCGACGGCCTGAGCGCCTCCATCCGCTATGAGAAGGGGGTTCTGGCGCAAGGCGCCACGCGCGGCGATGGGCGGGTGGGCGAGGACGTCACGGCCAATCTGCGCACGGTGAAAAACATACCTCACCGCCTGCACAGCTCGGGCTGGCCCGACGTCATCGAGATCCGGGGCGAGGTTTATCTCGGCCACGCCGAGTTCGAGGCTCTGAATAATGCGGCCCAGGCGGCGGGCGATCGCACCTACGCCAATCCGCGCAACGCCGCCGCCGGCTCCCTGCGCCAGATTGATGCCGCCATTACCGCCGCGCGGCCGCTGAAGTTCTTCGCCTACGCCTGGGGCCTGATCAGCGCGCCGTTCGCCGACACCCAGTGGGAGGCGCTGCAGAAGCTAAAGGCCTGGGGCTTCGCCGTCACGCCGGAAGCCAGCCGCGTAGAGGGCGCTCAGGGCCTTCTAGGCGCCTACCGCGCCTTCGAGGCGCGCCGGCCGTCCATGGGCTATGACATCGACGGCATGGTCTGCAAGGTGGACCGGCTGGACTGGCAGGGAAGGCTGGGCTTTGTCTCACGCTCGCCGCGCTGGGCCATCGCGCACAAGTTCCCGGCCCAGCAGGCGCGCACCCTGCTCGAAGGCATTGATCTGCAGGTCGGCCGCACGGGCGCGATCACCCCCGTGGCGCGGCTCCAGCCCGTCACCGTTGGCGGCGTGGTGGTGCGCAACGCCACACTGCACAACGCAGACGAGATCGCCCGCAAGGACATCCGCATCGGCGACACGGTGATCATCCAGCGGGCGGGCGATGTGATCCCGCAGGTGCTGGGTCCCGCGCCCGACACCGAGCGCGGCCCACGCCCCTTCGCCTTCCCCGATCACTGCCCCTGCCCGCTGCATACGCCACTGGCGCGCGAGACCACGGCGGGCGGGGCCGAGACCGTGGTGCGCCGCTGCACCGGCGAGCTGGCCTGCCCGTTCCAGCGCATTGAGCACCTGAAGCACTTCGTCTCGCGCCGCGCCTTCGACATCGAGGGCCTGGGCGAAAAGCAGCTGCAGGCCTTCTTCGACGAGGGCTTGATCAAAGCGCCGGCCGATATCTTCCGCCTGGCGCGCAACGAACCCGCCCTGGCCTCCCTGCGCGAACGGGAGGGCTATGGCGAGACCTCGGTGCGCAACCTGGTGGCCGGCATCGAGGCGCGGCGCGCCATCGCGCTCGACCGCTTCATCTACGGCCTGGGCGTGCGCCACATCGGCGAGACCACCGCGGTCACCCTGGCGCGCGGCTACGGCTCCCTGACCGCCTTCCTCGCCGCCATGGATCAGGTGGCGGCGCGCGACGAGACCGCCAGCGCCGAGCTGGACGCCCTGGACCAGATCGGCGAGGCGGTGATCGAAGCCGCCGCCGCCTTCTTCGCTGAGGACCACAACCGCCGCATGGTGCAGGACCTGGCCGAGCAGCTGGACGTGCAGGATGCCGCCCAGCCCCGCGCCGACACGGCGGTGGCCGGCAAGACGGTGGTGTTCACCGGCGCCCTGGAGCGTCTGACCCGCGACGAGGCCAAGGCCCAGGCCGAGGCCCTGGGCGCGAAGGTGGCGTCGTCGGTGTCGAAGAAAACCGACCTGGTGGTGGCCGGTCCCGGCGCGGGCTCCAAGCTCAAGACAGCGGCGGAGCTCGGTATCCAGGTGCTGACCGAGGATGAGTGGCTGGCGCTGGTGGCCGTTCCCTAAAGACGGAATGACCCCATCCCCCCCCGCCGGCCGCTACCTCGGCAAGGTGTCGTACCCCGGCTTGGACGCAGTGGGTGTCGGCGGGTGGGTGGCTGTGCCCGTGGCCGACACAGGCGCTGCGCTGGCCAGACAGCTCAGCCGGAACGCCTTGGCCGCGTTGGGGGCGAGCTTACGCCGTTTGGCCTCGCTGGTGCAGTCTCGCGAACGCACGGTGCGGTCCTGCCCGCTGGGCGCGGTCAGGATGCGCGCCTGAGCCGTGCCCTGGTCCCTGGTCGGGCCGGCCGGCGCCAGAGCCCCTTGGCCGCAGGTCTTGAGGAACGTCTCGCGCGCGCCGCCCTGCAGCCCGCGCTTGTCGGCCTCGTCGGCGCAAGATCTGGACCGATCGTCCGTGGGGCCCGCAAGGGCCGCGCCGCACGAGACGGCGGCCAGAAAAGCAAAACTGCACGAAACAACAAAAGACTTCATCGCAGGCCTCCATGCTATCGATGACCGTCTCAGCGCCCGAGGCGAAAAGTCCGCCGCCGGGATTTTGTTCCGAACCGGCGGCGCGAGCGCTCGCGGCGGTGGCGCGAAGCCGCGCGCCGCCCCCTCCGCTCGCAATTGTCTTTCGCCCGTCACTCCGGACCGATAACCATGCGTCAGTGGCGTTTTTCCGGTTCGTCCCTCGCGGAGACACAGAACGATGGCCGTCACCACCGAACAGTTCGAGGCCATGCCGGCCATTCCCTACAGCCAGGCGCGCAACCTGCTGCGCACCGGCGACATCCTGCTGTTCCACGCCAAGAACTTCCCCGACGACGCCATCGAGCTCGCGACCCACAGCCTTTGGTGCCACGCAGGCTTCATCTGGCGCCTACCCGACGTGGACCGCCTCTTGCTGCTCGAAAGCGTGGACAAATACGGCGTGCGGGCCATGCCCCTTTCCACCCGCATCAACGGCGACGCGGCCCATCCCAAGCCCTATCCGGGCCAGCTTCTGGTGCTGCGGCACGCCGATTTCCCGGCTGAGCCGGACAACGAAAAGATCAAGGCGATGACCGGGTTCGCCCTGGACCGGCTGGGCTATCCCTATTCTCCCGCGGAACTGGCCGCCATCGCCGCGCGCATCGTCGCCGGCGTGGCGGGGCTGACCCTGCCCGGGCGGCTGGACCCCAAGAACGGCTACATCTGCTCGGAGTATGTCGCCAAGTGCTACGAAGCGCTGGGCATCGCCCTGGCCCCGGACCGCGAAGGCTTTATCGCACCGGCCGATATCGCCAATGACCCGGGTCTGACGCCCGTCTATTCGATTGTCCCCGACAAGGTCGCCCCGCCTGCGCCGGTTCGGGCCGTCGCCGAGCCATCGCCGACTTTGGCGGCGCCAGCGCCCGCTTCCGTCCGTGCGCGCTCACCGGGGCCGGTCGAGGCCGAACCGCGTGGAATGTCTTTGGGCAACCGCCTGCTACTGCTGATCGCGCTGGCGCTGGCCGCGGCGGCTGTGTTCGTGCTGCGACACTGAGAGCGAGCGGATTGCGGCAATTGGCGTCGCTATTGCAGCAACACGCACCTCCTGCCGCGTGTGATCCCCTTCCCCCGCACACCCCCAATGCTAGTCTCCCCTCAAAGCACGGGAGAACCACACATGCGTCGGGCGGCCGGAATGTTGACCACAGCCCTGTTCCTGGCCTGCGCCCTGACGCTGTCGGCCTACGCCGCCGACACGCACAAATCCGGTGAAACCTTCAAGGACTGTCCCGAATGCCCTGACATGGTCGTGATTCCGGCGGGCTCCTTCGTCATGGGATCGCCGCCGACCGAAGTGGGCCACGCGGCGGATGAAACGCCGCGCGAAGGGCCGGTGAGCGTCCGGTCCTTCGCCGTGGGCAAATATGAGGTAACGTTCGCACAGTGGGACGCCTGCGTCGCCGCCGGCGGGTGCGCGGACCCGGAGACCGGCCCTTATCGCCCGCCGGACGAGGGCTGGGGCCGGGGAAACATGCCGGTGATCAACGTGAACTGGGCCGACGCCCAGCGCTATGTGGACTGGCTGAACCGGCGCGTGGGGGTGAGGGCCTATCGCCTGCTATCGGAGGCGGAGTGGGAATATGCCGCGCGCGGGGGAACCGCCACGCCGTTCAGCTTCGGCGCCGCGATCACGCCGGACCAGGCCAACTACAACGGGACCTATGCCTATGGGGACGGCGCCACCGGCGTGTTCCGCAACCGGACCACGCCGGTGGGATCGTTCGCGCCCAATCCATTCGGTCTTTACGACATGAGCGGCAATGTGTGGGAGTGGGTGCAGGACTGCTATGCCGCCTCCTACGCGGACCTGCCGCGAGACGGCTCGGCCAACACCACGGTGGGCTGCAACAACCGCGTCCTGCGCGGCGGGTCCTGGGCCAGCTATCCCCAGCACCTGCGCTCGGCTTACCGGTTCCTGATCAATTCGGTGGCGCGGTTCGACAACTGGGGCGTGGGATTCCGGGTGGCCCGGACGCTTTAGGCCCTAACTCAGGTAGTGGTTGAACCAGGCGACCGTGCGGGTCCAGGAGAGCTTGGCGGCGGCTTCGTCGTAGAGCGGGGTGGTGTCGTTGTGGAAGCCGTGGTTGGCGCCCGCATAGACAAAGCCCTGGTGCGGGACGTGGGCGCGGGTCAGGGCGGCGTCGAAGGCCGGCCAGCCGGCGACCAGGGCGGTGTCGAACTGCCCGTGCTGGATCAGCATGGCCGCTTTTATCTTGGCCACGTCCTCGTCCTTGGGCGCATCGCCGTAATAGGGCGCGGCGGCGTCCAGCTCATCGCCCATCAGGACGGCCAGCTTGTTGACCACGCTGCCGCCAAAGCAGAAGCCGACGGCGCCCAGCTTGCCGGCGCCATTCGGGCGGGCCTTCAGCCACCGGGCGGCGGCGAGGAAATCGAGCACCATCTTCTGGCGGTCGGCGGTGTAGAACATCTTGCCGGCGTCCTCGGAATTGCCGGGATAGCCGCCCAGATAGGTCAGCCCGTCTCCGGCCAGGGCGATGAACCCCTCCACCGCGACTCGGCGCGCCACGTCCTGGATATAGGGCGACAGGCCCCGGTAATCGTGGATCACCAGCACGACCGGGTATTTTCCGGGCTTGGCGGGGGAGACAAGCAGGCCCTTGATCGAGCCGTCGCCTTGGGGCGAGGGGATAGTGACCGTTTCGCTTGTGATGCGCGGGTCCGAAGCAGACACCTGCTCGGCCCAGGCGGGGTCGGGTTTCAGCATCTCCAGCAGCGCCGCGGCGGTGAGGCCGCCCAGCGCGTAAGTCTGCGCACGCTCAAGAAAGGCTCGCCGATCGATGCGGCCGTGGACGTGGTCGATCAACAGGTCGAGCACGCCTTGCGGGAGATCGGCTTTTTTTAGCGGCGTATCGGCAGGGCCCATCTTACGGCGCCAGCCCCAACGCCAAAGCCGGGTTGGTCTTGGTCATCGTATTGATGTCAGCCACCGAAATCCCCTCCTTGTGAATCGCGGCCATGAAATTGAGCATGCCTTGCGGGTGCAAGGGAAAGGGCGGGTTGTGGATGGTGCCGTAGTCGGTGGCCATGATGCAGTGCTCGGGCCCGACCTCGCGCATCGCCTCGGCGTATTCGGCCATGGTCTTGCGCGGCGGAGGCCCGACAAACGGTCCGTCGGCCACAAACTCCAGATAGGCGCCGTCGGCGGCGGCCTGTTTCATCTGAGGGATGGTCATGTTCTCGGTGGAGTACATGGCGTGGGTGACGACGACGTGTTTCACGCCGCGCAATTTGGCCTCGTGGGTGACGAGCAGCACTTCGGAGGCGGAGATATGGCCGGTCTCCAGCACCATCTCCGGATGCTGGGCCATCAGGTCGATCAGCGCCAGCACCGAGGGGACTAGCTGGCCGTCCTTGGCGATCACGATGAAGGGCGCGCCCTTGGCCCGGTGGCTTGAGTCGTTCTCCGCGTCCTGGGTTGGCAGCCACACCACCTTGCCCAGGCCGCCCTTCATCAGGGCCATGTGCTTGACAGCCTCCAGATTGATGCCGCCGTTGGTCAGATCCATGGTGATGCCGCCAAACACCTCCAGCCCGGGAACCTCCTTGCGCACCAGATAGGCTTGGGCGGCCGTGGTCTCGAAGTGGTTCTTCAGCACCAGCCCGCGCATGCCCATCTGCTTGGCCAGGCGCGCCAGATCATCGGAATCGATGGAGCGCGGCATGCTGTCGGGACTGGTGTGCACATGGAAATCGATCACCCCGTGCAGGTTCAGATCCGGCTCGCCGGGAACCGAGGCGGCGCCGGTGGCTGGGTCGGTGTCGGCCAAGGCCGGAGCGGCGAATAGCATGAGGACGAGGGAAAGGCCGAGAAGGCCGGATCTGGACATATTCCACCCTGTGAAGATCGGCGCGGACTTGGGCCCGTCGCCGGTTGAGCGAACAGCTTAGCCCGAGGACGGCTCACAGCCTAGATCGGCGCGCAGGCGCTCTCCAGCCACGCGCGCACGTCCGCCTCCACCAGCGGCCCCACCGTCACGAACACCCGGGCATGATAGGCGTTCAGCTGGTCGGCCTCCTCATCGGTCAAGAGGTCGCGGGCGATGGCGTTCCGGTCGATGGGGGCGAGCGTCAGGGTCTCAAAACCCAGCATGTCGCGCTCGCCGCGGTCGACCTGTCCGGCGGGCGTAACCACCTGCAGGGTCTCGATGCGGATGCCGTAGGCGCCGGTCTTGTAGTAGCCGGGTTCGTTGGACACGATCATGCCCGGCTGTAGCGCCACCGCACTGGAGCGCTTTGATATACCCTGCGGACCCTCATGGACGCCCAAGTACGAGCCAACCCCGTGGCCGGTGCCGTGGTCATAGTCCAGCCCCG
>Ga0302319_10023021_pt1 | contig 11147 bp, 14 predicted proteins | sample Bog_T0_2_FD_203319 | JGI IMG/M metagenome (GOLD analysis project Ga0302319, IMG submission 203319) | Peat permafrost microbial communities from Stordalen Mire near Abisko, Sweden - Bog_T0_2 | ecosystem: Environmental > Terrestrial > Soil > Wetlands > Peat | place: Sweden: Abisko, Stordalen Mire...
GGTGGGCGAAGGCTCGGCACAGTTGCACAAATTTGAAGGCAAGCTGATTGCCGCGACCAATCAGAATTTGGAGCGCTCGATTCGCAAGCGCGCCTTTCGCGAAGACCTGTATTACCGGCTGTGTTCGGACCAAATTACGACTCCTAGTCTGCGCCAGCAGATTGACGAATCGCCAGACGTGCTGCGCGATTTAATTTTATTTATGGCACGGCGCGTGGCCGGCGACGAAGGCGATGCGCTGGCAGACGAAGCGATCACCTGGATTGAGGCTCATTTAGGCGCCGGCTACGCTTGGCCGGGCAACTACCGTGACTTAGAACAGTGCGTGCGGAATATTTTGATCCGCAAGGATTACCAGCCACACATTGCACCTGCCGCGACGCGCGGTAAGAAGAGTGACATGTTCGACGCGGCCGCTGACGGCACACTTACAGCCAGCGATTTGCTCACGCGGTATTGCACTCTGGTGTATGCGCAGACCGGCAGTTACGAAGAGACGGCGCGGAGGTTGCAGATTGATCGAAGAACGGTGAAAGCGAAAGTGGATGAGGCTTTGCTGGAGCGGCTGACCCAGAAGAATTGAACCCGTATGGGCAGAGTTAGAGTGCGTGCGGCGGAGAACAAGTTGAGATGGAGGCGGTTAGGCGGCCATTTCTTGGTCGCCGGGGCTGTTTTCTGCCGCGGGACGGACCTCTTTCTTCGTTTGGGCGACCATTTTCTTCCATTCGAACTGTTCGCGCCTTAGATTTTGAGCTTCCGAAGCACGTGTTTCGGCGGCTTGTTTGAGCTTCTGCGATTCGAACCCAATTTCGGTGTTGCGCTTTTCTTTTCTTAGAGTTTGCAGCTCCTTTAAGGCCCGGTAGAAGGCGCGTTCGTGGGTTGTTTCATAACGAATGAAGAGGGACAGCCGCTTTTCGTTCAAGGTGTCGTAGTCCGTGAAGCAATCGGTTTGTAAACGGCAGGCGCGAGCGCGTAACCACTCGGATTCGGCCATGCGGCGGACGAGAATTTTCTGCGTTTCGCCTTGGGGGGAGTGCTCTTTGAGGAGCTTGCCGACGAGTTCGCCAAATTTGGCTGGCTCTTCGTCTTTCATGAAGGTGAAGACTTCGTGGTGACGCGGCGCGAGGCCGTGACTAAAATTATTGCGTGAGGAGGCTTGAACTCCTTCCGGTGAAGTAGGACCCGTTGATAGTTGCGCGTTCTGTTGGTTCGCTAAGATTTGCTTTTCAGTAGCCATGATTTTTTCCTTTTGAAAGATTGACTTTTGCCGATGGGGCAGCGGGCGCGACGGCGGGCGCTGGTCCCATCGAACGCTTTCAAGTTCCCATGAAGGGCGTTCGCGGAAATCAAAGTTTTTCTGGAAGTGGTTGAAAAGAAAGGAGATTGAGTTGTGGGGTTTTTGTGATCAAATTTGGAGGGGCGGTTGCTGTAAAAGGGAGGGCTGGTAAGTGGTTGAGGGTGAGTGGGTTAGGCGCGATGGAACATTTCTCGTTCTGTAACTCAATGTCCGATAAGGCCACTACCGCCCTAAAGTAGCTGGAACAGATGGTCACTTGGTGAGTTCGACGGGCAAAGCGAGCGACTTGTCACCCGAAGGAATCGAGCGCAAGTTAGAAACGGCAATCCACCAGTAATCGTGCGTCAGGGCTCGGGTTCTTAAGATCTGCCCAGAACGTGCATCCAGATATACAAGCTGAGACGGAGACCCTACCGTTGGAGCTTCGGAGGTCACCCCATAGAGCGACGTCCCGTCCTGACTCGGAATCAACCGCCAGAAATAGAATTGAGGCGTCAGGGTCATGACGGATTGGTGGGAAGCCGGGTCGATGATCCAAGCTCCACCTGTAACACCGTCGCATCGTTGTCGCCGATCCATCTTGCCGCCGAAGACCTCATTTACTACCAACCTATCGGCTACAGCGCTCATTTCGGTTAGAGCCGTTTGGTTTTCGCAGCCCTGAACTGAGCCGGGACCCGGCACGGCGATTGCCTCTTCTAAGCTGTCACTCTCAGGCGATACATGCCACAGCCAGCCAGAGCCATCATGGACGGTGTAGAAGTAGAACTGATCTTTGATCCAAGCTCCGTTAAGATACCATTCATTGTTCCCATGTTCGACGGTGAGCGACTTTACAATTTTGTTGCGGGTCGCGTCGTACAAATCTAAAGAAGGTCCGCGCCGCAGTCCAGCCCACCACCGTCCGTCTGGCGAGATTCGCCACTCGTCATTTTCAACTTGGGTGGCAACCGAAGCTTGGTCCGAAACAGTGGTCAGCAATGACGGTCCGGCGTTCACAAAGCGTCGGCGAGACTTGGTGCCCCAAATGCCGGCCGCGACTTTCGCATGAGCGCTCGCCATCTCAATGGAGTACAACCAGCAACACCCGCCTGTGCCAGTCGGATTAGTATGTTCAGGGCCTTCAATGTAAAGGGTCCGGCCGCTTGGGTCTACGGAAACACCATTCAATCCGCTGCTGTTCACGGGCAAATCGACATTGATACTGCTAACGATCTCTAGTGTTGTGGAATCTCGGAATTGAATCGCTCCACTTCTCTGGACCGTAACGACATAGTCTTTGGCGGTCTGACACCCTGCGGTGCCAGAGGCCAATAGGAGGCAAGCCGAAAAGATAAAGAGCAAAGTCCGTAAAGCCACCGCTGCACCCAAGGCTAGAACCTTCCGTGAATTAATTTTAGCAGAAGGAGAAACTCACTAGGTTGTAGCTCAATGGCATCTGCCCCTGCGGTGACAGCCGTCCGAGGAACGCCACGGCGAATGACACAGCGAACATGGTAGGTACCATCGCCGCTTAGGGGTGACCAGAAATGTCGTCTGTTCCCATTTGGGAGTTCCCGTTGGGAGTTAAATCAGCGTCAATCTCTCAGTTGAAAATCGCTGGATGTCGGCATTGGGTACCGCTCGTTCACACTCGCGGCTCGGCTCGAAGTTGCATGTTGTAACAGGAGTGTTTTCGTTATCGTGGGTGGGCCGCCAACATCGCAATGAAAGGTGATGACTTCGGGCGATGATCGGAACATTCCACTTCGTGAACTTCTGCGTATCGCGCTTGATGAGTTGGACAGGGCAGGGGCCGGAGACACGTAATCGCGACTTTTCTTGCTAGCCTCCACGATCAACGTTTTGGGGCGTGATCTGCTCGCCCGCTGGAGGGCTTGCCGCCGAGCGCTGCAATGCCTGTAAGCAAAATAGGTGTTCGGTTGGGAAACTCCGCAACCAATGAAAGCGTTCCGCCCATCGCTTCAATGGAACGCCGGAGCGTCGAAATGTGCATGTCTGTTCTTTTTTCTATTTCCGATATCTGCTTTTGGGCCACGCCCAGGCTTTTCGCAAGTTTGACTTGAGTGATTTCGCAGGCGCGTCGCAGTTCTTGCAGCGTCATTTCTTCGGCGAGCAGGGCCGTCGCGCGTTTCTCAATCTTGCGCTTCCGCGCTGCCGGTAAGCCCTTGATGATGTCATTTACGTTCCGTGCCATGACTATTTCCTTTCCTTCGCTAGGCGCTCCAAATGCCCTTCAAACCGCTCATCGGCTTTTCGGATGATTTCGCGGTAAAAACGCTGCTGGCTTCCGCCGGACTTGTCACCGGCGACCAGCAGAATGGCCCGTCGCTTCGGATCGAACGCAAAAGCAATCCGCCAAACGCCATTGGCCGCGTCAAACCGCAACTCCTTCATATTTGCGTATCGAGAGCCCTTGAGGGTATCAACACGCGGCCTTCCCAAGTTTGGGCCGAACTGCTGAAGCAGCCGTGTTAAGGCCAGGATTTCATCCTGAACCGGTTGCGAGAGCTTCAGAAACTCCGGCTCGAATTCGTTCGCAAGAAGAACGTTCCACGGCATGATTATACCTTCTGTAGTATATCCTGTCAAGAGTATAGGTTCGTGACTGTTCGACTAATTGATTGCGCTTGCTAGGCGTGGCCAGTAATGTCGTCTGTCCCCTTTTCGGGAGCCTGTCACCGGCTTGCAAGCCCCCAAGTGTGGCAGCCGAATGATTGCTTATCGACTGTGTGTAGAGCAGGAGACCGACGGCGGCGGCTACGTGTTTCCATGCATGTGCACCCGCCGGAATAGCTAATCGGCCATCGGCCATCTCCGCGGCTTTGGCTAGAACGTAGCAAGCGATCATGCCCCATTGCGCGGCTAAGGGCCTGCTAAACAATAATATGTACAAATCATAAGACATAGGTTATGTTTTATGTAATGGATCGCCATAAGCCAACCGCTTCATCGGAGAGGGTTTGGATGAGGGTGCTCGGAACGTTGAATGAATATCAAGCACGGCTGTTTGTGGCTGAGAGGGCACTCGATCTGGGACGGGGCGGGATCTCTCGTTTGGCTCGCCTGACGGGAATGTCACGGGTAACTATTACTCAGGGAGTCAAGGATCTCAGCAGTGCCGCGAAGTTGAGAAGCGCATCCTCGGGCCGTGTGCGTAATCCCGGCGGCGGCCGGAAGAAAGTAGAGGACGGCGACCCCGCATTGAGGGTCCGGCTCAAGGAGATCGTCGAGGAGACCACGGCGGGCGATCCGATGAGCCCGCTGAAGTGGACCAGTAAGTCCACGAGGACTATCGCGCTGGAACTGACCCGGTCGGGGCATCCAGTTAGCAGCGTGACCATAGGCCGTTGTCTGGAGGATATGGGGTACACGTTACAGGCAAACGTGAAGACTCGTGAAGGAGCGCAGCATCCGGATCGCGACGCGCAGTTCCGGTATTTGAACCGCCAGGTGAAGAACTTCCGGCGAGACGGAGCGCCCGTGATCTCGGTGGACACAAAAAAGAAGGAACTCGTCGGAGCCTTTAAAAATGCGGGCCGCAGATGGCTTCCGCAGGGCAAAGCCGACGAGGTGTCGGTTCACGATTTTCCGCACCTTGGCGAGGGCAAGGCGATTCCATACGGAGCTTATGACATCGCCCGCGATAGAGCCGTGGTTAATGTGGGAGTGACTCACGACACGGCCGAGTTCGCCGTGGAGAGTATCCGGCGCTGGTGGCGGCTGGACGGAGAACGGCACTATCGGGGAGCGGGGAGACTGCTCATCTGCGCCGACAGCGGAGGCAGCAACGGGAATCGCCCGCGTGCCTGGAAACTCCACCTCCAGGCACTCAGCGATGAAACGGGCATGGCTATCACGGTCTGCCATTATCCGCCGGGCACCAGCAAGTGGAACAAGATCGAACACCGGCTATTTTCTTTCATCAGTCTGAACTGGCGCGGCAAGCCTTTGCTCAACTTTGAAACTGTTATCAACCTCATTGGCGGCACCAATACCAGAAGCGGTCTAAAAGTCAAAGCCGTTCTGGACACAAATCAATACGAGACCGGTGTTGCCACTCCGGACGAAGAAATCGATAAACTACGGCTGAAGAGGCATAGAACTCACCCCAACTGGAACTACACCCTCCTGCCTCGAAACTCATGAATCGCGAGTGTCAAATTGTACATATTATTGTTTAGCAGGCCCTAAGCTTGTCACTCCTTCCCTTTTTGAGAAGCACAACAATACTGGAATGAGAATCAGCGGATAGAATTGCACGAGTATGTAGGGTCGAAGGTCGCCGCTGAATCTCCAATAGATGACCGATAGGAGACCCACCGTCAGAAGCGGCACGAAAAGTCTGCGGGCGAGCAATGGATCGAGCTGTTCTTCGATCGTGAACGTTAGAACGCACATGAAGACGATGGTCATGGGCAGGCGGTCCCACACAAGGCGGGTATCAGAAGGCTGGGCATGATAGTAGGCTGATCCGAATGCCGTGAGCGCGGTTCCGATCAACAACGTTTGAAAGCAGGCCCGTCTCCAAGGTTCCCGCCACCGGGCGATTTGGCGAGGCCAACCGGCAGCCGCCACCAATAAAAACCCTACGTTTGAGATGATATTCCAAAAGTTGGGGATTTCCCCATACTCGGTTTGGTTGGCGAAATGGTGGTAGTTCTGGCTTTGGTGGATGGGTGGCAACCTGTAAAGCGCGACTATCGAGAGCGCAAGCGTGAACACGATCAACTTTTTCTTCATGCCGATTCGGACGCAATTCGCGAGCCACGCGGACGGCACCGCAGAATCAAGCACTTATCTCTTCTGAATGCGCGGTTCGGCAGCGGCTCCCTGACATTTTTTGTACATAGAGCACGGTCTCTGGTCATTTCTTGAGATGTAAGGCTGGTCTGCAGCGTAATGAAGGGCGTTGGTGTCTGTCGTGGCTGGCACCTTTAAGGCCCTGTGCCAATCCAGGCTGGAGGCGAATAGGGAGGATGAGGAATTCGAGGAGGCTTATCATCTGGCACGCGTTGTACAGTCAGATCGTCCGAAGGGCGGCTTCGTGCCGACTGCTGAGGTTGGAACGAAGACGCTGTACGGTGGCCCAACGGGATATTACGATCGTCCATTCCGAGCGCGATTGCGAGGGAACGTCTGGACGGTTATGGGCGCATTCTCTTCGCACACCATACAGAATGGTGAGAAGATTGAGTGGATCGCAACTGAAGGCGGCGAGGTCGCGAAGGTAAGACGAGTGTATAGAACAGTCGGAGCTTCCCGTTGCGCGAAGACCTGTTTTGAGAAGGCTCGGAGGCGCCGCCTGGAAAGGCGGCGGCAGCCTGAAAGGCCGCCCCACGAAGGCGTCTAGCCGGTGAAAGACTAGACGCCTTTCCTACATTAGCGATGGAATTCACGGCGGAACTCGCGACCGCGGGCTTCCACAAAATAGTGTGGCGCAACCCTCACGGCTACTTCGGGCGCGCGCCAGAAGCCGGGGACGAAGACTCCGGTTGGGCCGTAATAACCGGCGACCCAGACGTAACCGGGGCCGGGGCAAACTGGCCGTACGACGGCTACTGCGGGAACGCCGAATCCGATGCCTACCGCGAAACGAGGCCCTGCGAATACAGAACCTGCCATCAACATCATTGCTAGAACTGCTTTTTTCATTTTGTGCCTCCTTTGTGGCTACGCCCTTTTACATGCAAGGCGCGTGCCAATTTGTAAGTGATTGATTTGAAGGCTTCTGCGAGAGGAGGGCTGGTGGCTCGCGATCAATGTGTGGTGATTCTCGGCCAAAGGCCGCGAGACAGGTAGAGAAGAGCTGGAGAAAAGTTAATGGGCGATCCCGTTATCCCGTTACCAAAGTCTTTCCCACGCCCACATTGAGGACGTGGTTTTCGCCGGCAAGGGGAAGCCGAGTTGATGTGCGAGCATGCAGACCTGGCCGCGATGATGGGCATCATGCGAAAGCATGTATGCCACCATCGCGGCATCAGCGGGCCATGGTTTTGCCCAGCCGTCACGGCGAAACGTTTCTACACGGCCCTGGAGCAAGGCTTGCTCAATCATTTCGCAGCAGAGGGCCGCGCTTTCGGCCAACGCGATGCTCACTTGTTTCGGCATGCAACGGCTGCGGTCGAGAGTTGCAGGAAGCTTCAGATGCGGGGCGGAGAGTCGCAACCATTTTCGTCGCACGTTATGCATATGCGAGAAGATGGCGGCGATTGTGCGTCCGCCGTTTGGTGGTTTGGCGCGCCAGGCAGCGGAATCAAGGTGATCGAGCACGATTTGGTTCATGCGGTCGTTGACAGCGTAGCTCTGCACCAATGATTGATTGGTTGTTTGGGTTCGGCGGGGCATGCGTTGGCGAAATAACCAACAAGATTATCACCGATATCGGACGGTTGGGACAACCGCTTACTGGCGTGCGCGGCTCTGCTAGAGGTTGTTGTCGGTGGCGGGAGTCAACGGGAGAAGTTGCGGACTGGGTGGCACTTCTTTTCTAATGACGTATCTGATTACATTTGCCTGTTATGGGTGGCGTTTGCATGGGGATGAAAAGGGATCGATTGATAGGAGGCAGAACCGGTTTGGGAGCCCGGGCATGGCGGCAGATCGGCAGCGGGTAGCGGCTGAGGGACGGAATATGGATCAAGGACGGTATGTGATGGATGAGGTTCGGCGCGCGACGGTGCTAAAGGCATTGAGTGATCGGTGCGCGGAGTGCGATTGGAGGTTATGGGCGGTGCATGTCCGCAGTAACCATGCGCATGTGGTGGTAGAGGCCGAGGCGAGGCCGGAAAAGATATTGACTGATTTGAAGGCGTTTGCCAATCGAGGGATAAGAGAGATGGGATTGGATGGTGCAGAGAGGAAGAAGTGGGCGAGGCATGGGAGTGGGGATTGATGGCCAGAACGGGGTCTGGTTTTTGGGGAAGATTTGGGACGGTTGGGACAACCGCTTACTGGCGTGCGCGGCTCTGCTAGAGGTTGTTGTCGGTGACGGTAAGTAAGAGGTGGATTGAAACTGCGCCATTTCAGACTTGAATTCTAGAAAACATCTTGGTGCCAATTCCTACGAAGACAAGCGCAACGATAGACAAAACCGTAACGTCGAGCGGCAAGCCGTAGAAAGAGCGATTGATGAGTATGATGCGCAGGGCGTCAACGCCATAAGCTAACGGATCGAGGCTCACAATGGTGCTGAAGATTTTCGACTGATTGTTGATTGGGTAGAGCGCACCCGAGAGAAAGAACATGGGCATGACCAGAAAATTCATGATCAACTGAAAACCCTGCATGTTTTCGAGCGCCGAGCCGATGGCGGTTCCCATGGCGGCGAACAAGCACGCGATCAAGCCCATAAAGAGGAAGGCGAGCGGGAACAGCGTCCAATTGACAACGCGAAAGCCGGCAATGAAACAAACAATCATCACCAACGTACCTTGAATGACGGCGACGGTAGCGGCGCCCAAAGTGCGGCCGAACATCACCTGAAAGCGCGGAACCGGAGCAACCATGGTTTCTTTGAGAAAACCGAATTGGCGGTCAAACAAGAGACCGATACCGGAGAAGACAGAACTAAACAGAACTGTCATGGCAATCACGCCAGGCGCCACAAATTGCACGTAGTTCCCCTGCCCGGCCTTTTGAAACACAGGCCCCATACCAAAGCCGAGGGCGAGTAAATAGAGCAGCGGCTGGCCCAGCGATGCGACAATTTGCGCGCGCGACCGAGTATAGCGGCGCAACTCGCGCAGCCACATAATTAAGATGACGCTCATCGGCGGTTTCCTCCCCACATTTTTGCCATTTGCTTCAGTTGTTCGTTGGAATTGGCGGCTTCGTCGCGAATGGTTGAGCCGGTGAGAGACAGGAACGCTTCTTCGAGCGATTGGGTGCCGGTTTGCTGCTTGAGTCCATCGGGAGTGCTCTGCGCGACGATTTTGCCGTGATCGATAATCGCGATGCGTTGCGCCACACGTTCCGCTTCGTCCATGTAATGCGTGGTGAGAAAGACGGTGACTTGCTCTTCCTGATTGAGGTGCTTTACATGGGTCCATAACTGATTGCGGGTCTGCGGATCAAGCCCCAAAGTAGGTTCGTCGAGGAACAAAATCTTGGGGGTGTGCAATAAGCCGCGCGCAATTTCGAGACGGCGCTTCATGCCGCCCGAATAGGTCTTCACTAAAGACGTACGGCGATCCCAAAGCTCAAAAAGTTTGAGCAAATATTCTGTACGTTCCAGCCTGACTTTGCGGGGAACATGATAGAAAACGCCGTGCAGCTCCATGTTTTCGGCGCCCGTCATGTCGCCATCAAGACTTGGATCTTGAAAGACGATGCCAAACTTCTTACGCACTTCATTCGAATGGGTACGCACGCTCAGACCATCGATTTCAAGCGTGCCGCTGGTCGGAGTCAGGAGCGTGGTTAACATCTTGATGGTGGTTGTTTTCCCGGCGCCGTTGGGGCCGAGGAAAGCAAATATTTCACCGGCTGCGACGTCAAAGGAGATATTATCGACAGCGGTGAAATCGCCAAATTTCTTTACCAGAGCTTCAACGTGGATCAAAGGCATCCTCCTAAACTCATCTCTATACTTTAGTATTGTCAACAGGGGGCCAAGGACGGACGGCTGCGCCCTTTTCTTGCGGAAACATTTCGCCCGAACTTTAGTCTAATTGTTTAAGGCGTCCTAGCTCTACACACTAGTGACAGAAGACCCCCAACAACCATTTCTCGGCGCTTGGCGCGAGCGGCTTCGCGCACTCAAAAACGTACCGCCGGTACTGCGCATTGTCTGGGAATCTGGCCCGTCCATTGTCACGCTTGGCATAGTATTTAGAGCAGCCGTTTCGCTCATTCCTGTCAGTACGGCTTGGGTCACGAAGCTGATCATCGACATGATCAACAGAATCGTGCATCACCAAGCAACCTTGACGCAACAGCTTTGGTGGCTGGCGGCCTTGGAATTTTCGCTCGCTATTTTGGGAGGTGTGTTGGGCCGGGTGGTCGATTATTACGACTCGGTGCTGGCCGACCGTTATACCCGCCACGTCAGCATTGAAGTGATGCAGCACGCTTCAAAACTCGATTTGCAAGCGTATGAAAACCCGGTTTTTTATGACCGCCTAGAACGAGCGCGAGTCCAGGCGACGGACAGGCTTGGCATGATCCAATCGATTGGGCGGTTATTCCAGCAGGCTGTGACAACGGTGTCTTTGTCAGTGGCGATTCTTTGGTACTCGCCTTGGCTGCTCCTTATTCTTGTGGCGTGCCTCTTGCCGGCGTTCTTAGGCGAAAGCCACTTCGCCTTTCTGAGCTACGCGAAGAATTTCCGCCAGACGCCAGCGCGCCGTGAGTTGGATTACTTGCGGCAGCTTGGCGGCAGCAAAGAAGCGGCCAAAGAACTAAAGCTATTTCATTTGAGTGAGTTTTTCACCGAGCGATTTGTCACAATTTGGAACAAAATTCTGGATGAGAATCTGGCGCTCTCGCGCAAACGCTTGATTGCGGTTTCACTGCTCGCTGTGCTGAGCACGGGCGGCTATTACGGCGCCTACCTTTGGGTCATTTTCAAGACGGTCACGGGCGTTTTTTCGATCGGCACGCTGACATTTCTGACGCAGGCGATTATGAGTGCATCGAGCAACATATCGCAGATTTTTTCAACGCTCTCGAGCATTGCGGATCAGGCTTTATTCCTGACAGATTTGATCGAGTTTTTTGCGATGAAACCGACGGTGGCTTCCAAAGCCAACGCGTTACCCGCGCCACGGCCGATTAAACAGGGATTTGAGTTTCAGAACGTCAGCTTTCAATATCCGGGCACGGAACGGCAGATTTTGAAGGCGCTCAA
>Ga0302319_10023022_pt1 | contig 11147 bp, 10 predicted proteins | sample Bog_T0_2_FD_203319 | JGI IMG/M metagenome (GOLD analysis project Ga0302319, IMG submission 203319) | Peat permafrost microbial communities from Stordalen Mire near Abisko, Sweden - Bog_T0_2 | ecosystem: Environmental > Terrestrial > Soil > Wetlands > Peat | place: Sweden: Abisko, Stordalen Mire...
ATCTTCACGAAGTGGCCCGAGCCGGAGGGGCCCACGCGTCCCCAGCCGGTGGTGGGCGAAGGAGCCAGCGCCTCATAGATGGGCCGCAGATGCTCCACCACATCCTCGTCGCCGCCCACCATCATGCTGTAGCCCTCGGTGATGCCCCAGATGCCGCCCGAGGTCCCGGTATCGACAAACTCGAAGCCTTCCTTCTTCAACTCGTCGTGGCGACGCTGCGTGTCTTTGTAGTTCGAGTTGCCCCCGTCAATGAAGATGTCGCCCTTCTGCATCAGCGGCTTCAGCTTGGCGATGGTCTGATCCACCGGGTCGCCCGATGGAACCATCATCCAGATGGCCCGCGGGGCGGACAGGTTCTTCACCAGGTCCTCCAGCGAGTTCACGCCGACCGAGCCGGCATCCGTCAGCTTCTGCACCGCGTCTGCCGAGAAGTCGAATCCAACTACCTTATGACCGGCGCGGTGTAGCCGCTCCGCCATATTTCCGCCCATCTTGCCCAACCCGATAAGTCCCAGTTCCATGTGGTCCGTCCTTTAAGGGAAACTACACCTCTTAGAGAGTAATCCGAATCGCAATCAGCGCCCGAGCGATTCATCGAGACTTGATACTCGAATCTTCGCCCTTTATTTGTATGGCGTGGCGGCCACCACACCGGGAAAATCCGCGCCCAGCGTGGTCTCTTCCCACTCGGCTATCTCCGCCTCAAAGCTCTTGATCTTGCCGCGAAAGCGGTCCAGCGCCAGCTTGCCCAGCAGCAGATGCCGAGGAGGCTTGGACGCGCTCGCCGCAGCCACCATCGCCTCGACAGCCTTCTGCGGGTCGCCCGCCTGCTTGCCGCTCTGCGAATCGAAGTACTCGCGCGTCTTGCCGGCCGTGTCCCGATAGTCGTCGATCACGTGTTTGGACTTCTGCCCCGACGCTCCCAGAAACTCCGTACGGAACGGCCCCGGCTCCACCACGGTCACATGCACGCCCAGCGGCTCCAGCTCCGCTCCCAGCGCCTCGCCCAGACCCTCCACAGCAAACTTCGTCGCGTTGTAATAGCCCCAGCCCGGCAGGCCGATTAGTCCGCCAATCGATGACAAGATCAAAATGTTGCCCGACTTCCGCTCGCGGAACTGCGGCAATAGCGCCTTGGTCATGCCGATCAAACCGAACAGGTTCGTCTCGAACATCGGCATGTACTCTTCCGGGCTGACCTCTTCCACCGCGCCTGTAATGCCGTAGCCCGCGTTGTTCACCAGCACATCCACGTGGCCAAAACGCGCCAGCGCATCCGAAACAGCCTGCTCCACCTGCGCTGGCTTCGTCACATCCAACCCGATGATCTGCACCTGCGCGGCATATTGCGACGTTGTCAGGTCGGTCAATAACTCCGTGCGCCGCGCTGTCGCCACAACATTCGCGCCCAGTGTCAGCAGATACTCCGTAAGCAGCCGCCCAAACCCCGACGATGCCCCCGTAATAAACCAAACTTTGCCTTGTTGCGATGCTGTCACATTGCTCATAAGGAATAAGACGCCAACGAACCCCGCCGCGATGCAAGCCGCTTGCGCTCCTCTGCGACCTTTGCGTCTTTCCTTTGCGTCCTTTGCGTTAAAGCTGTTGCTTTTGCCTCTTCCCGCCAACGCTACGCCCGCAGCTCCGTGACCCCACCCTCACCCGCCACCAGCGCCAGACTGGCCATCCCCAGAAACAGCCCATGTTCTACAACGCCCACGATGCCGCGAATCTCGTCCGCGGTCTTACGTGGGTCAGGAATCTGCCCGCAGGCACAGTCCAGGATGAAATTCCCCTCATCGGTGAGGTAGTCGCTGCCGTCCTTGTGCAGCCGCTTCGTTGGGTGCAGCCCCAGCGCGGTCAGCTTCCGCTCCACCAGCGGCAGCGCCATCTTGATGACCTCCACCGGCAGCGGAAACTTGCCCAGCGTCTTCACCACTTTGGTCGAGTCCGCCACGACGATGAACCTCTTGGCCGAGCTGGCCACGATCTTCTCGCGCAGCAACGCTCCGCCGCCGCCCTTGATGAGAGCGAGACCGGGTCCGACTTCGTCCGCGCCGTCGATGTACAAATCCAGCTCCGGCAGCTCAGCCAGCGAGACCACGTCCATTCCCAGCGACCGCCCCAGCGCCGCACTCGCCTCACTCGAAGCCACGCACCGAATCTTCAGCCCGGCCTTCACCCGCTCACCCAGCGCTTTGATGAACATCACAGACGTCGTGCCGGTGCCGAGGCCCACCGCCATGCCGTCTTCGACCAACTCTGCGGCGCGCTTGCCCACCAGCGCCTTGGCTTCATCCTGGGTCATAAGAGGGATGAGGGATGAGGGATGAGGGATGAGGAAGACCGCGAACGGCTAATCCCTCATCCCTGCGCCCTCATCCCTGCCTTTCTACTTCTTCACCAGCTTCTTCGCGTGTTCCACAACATTCGCAACGGAGATCCCCAGCTTTTCCAGAGCGACCGAGCCCACCGCAGATGCGCCGAAGCGGTCAATGCCGATGGCCGCGCCCTCACGTCCGACGTACTTCCACCAGCCCATCGTCGCACCGGCCTCGACCGAGATCTTTGCCACTCCGTGCGGGAAGATGCTCATCTTGTATGCCTCGTCCTGCTCCTCGAAGATCTTGAAGCTCGGCATGGAGACCACTGTCGCCAGAATCCCTGCGGCCTTCAGCTCTTCGGCGGCCTTCAACACCACCGACACCTCAGAACCAGTGCCCACCAACACAACGTCCTTGCCGTAGGACTCCAGCACATACGCGCCCTTCGCACAGCCCGCAAAGACCTTGTACTTCTCCGCATCGATCACCGGTAGGTCCTGGCGGCTCAGTGCCATAAAGCTGGACGACTTGCGCTCCAGCGCCAACTGCCAGCATGCGGCCGTCTCATTGGCGTCCGCCGGGCGGAAGTCCGTCAGCTGTGGAATCGCACGCAGGCTCATCAGTTGCTCAATCGGCTGATGCGTTGGGCCGTCCTCGCCCAGACCAACGGAATCGTGCGTGAACACATAGAGCGAGTGCGTGCTCATCAGCGCGCCCATGCGCAGCGCCGAGCGGCAGTAGTCAGAGAACGTAAAGAACGTTGACCCAAACGGAATCAGCCCGCCGTGCGCTGCAATGCCGTTCACCATCGCCATCATGCCGAACTCGCGCACGCCGAAGAAGACATTGCGCCCCTTGGGGTCTACGTGGAAGCTGGGCGAGTCCTTGAAGATGGTCTTGGTCGAGCTGGTCAGGTCCGCCGCGCCGCCGAACAGCTCCGGCACCACGCCCGCGATGGCGTTCATCACCACCTGGCCGGCGTTGCGCGTGGCCACTGGCTTGTCCACAGGGAAGGTCGGCACCTTGGCCGCCCAGCCGTCAGCCAGCTTGGACGCAAAGGTGCGCTCGTACTGCTCGCCAAGCGCGGGGTAGGCCTTCTTGTAAGCGGCGAACTTCTCGTTCCATTCCGCCTGCGCCTTCTTGCCCTTCTCCACCGCCTGTAGCCAGTTCTTGCCCGCCTCCTCGGGGATGTAGAAGCTCTTGTCCTCTGGAAAACCGAGGTTCCGCTTGGTCTCCTTGGTCGCTTCAGGGCCCATGGCCTCGCCATGGACGGCCTTGGTGCCGGCCTTGGGGCTTCCATAGCCAATGACCGTGCGGACGCGAATCAGCGACGGCTTCGTCGTCTCCGCCTTGGCCGCCAGGATCGCCTTCTCAATGGCCACCAGGTCGTTGCCGTCGTCCACCATCTGCACGTGCCAGTGGTAGGCATGGAAGCGCCCGGTCACGTCCTCCGTATAGCTCAGATCGGTGGGACCATCGAGCGAGATCAGATTGTCGTCATACAGCACAATCAGCTTGCCCAGGCCCAGCGTTCCAGCCAGCGACGCGGCCTCATGGCTGATGCCTTCCATCAGGTCGCCGTCGCCGCACAGCACATAGGTGTGGTGGTCCACCGGCGTATTGCTTGTGTCCTTCGGATCGCCGGCATGGTTGTCGCCGGCGTTGTTGTAGATCGCAGCCAGGTGCTTCTCCGCTGTGGCAATACCGCAAGCCATCGCGAAGCCCTGACCTAGCGGTCCGGTGGTCACCTCCACGCCCGGCGTCTCACCATACTCCGGATGCCCCGGCGTGTGCGATCCCCATTGGCGGAACTGCTCCAACTGGGACATCGGCAGGTCGTAGCCGGTGAGGTGCAGCGCACCATAGAGCAGCGCGGACGCATGGCCGTTCGACAGGATGAAGCGGTCGCGGTCCGACCACAGCGGGTCTGCCGGGTTGTACTTCATGATCTTGTGGTACAGCAGGTAAGCGATCGGCGCGCAGCCCAACGGCGCTCCCGGATGGCCGGCCTTGGCCTTCTCTACCTGGTCGACGGCAAGAAACCGCAGAGTGTTGATGGACAACTGGTCTAATGCATCTTGTTGTTGCTGATCGGTCATGCCTGCCCTCAAAAGTTAAGTTAGGAATTGCGCGCGCGCCGTAATTCCGGCGTCTCCGCATGGGGAAATACGCATTTCCACTATACGCGCGGCCAACCGCCTGTCCGTAAACCGCACGTTGAAGTCTTCAGGGAAGCGATGAAAACCGGCCCGTCGAAGACGGGCATCACTTCATCATGAAACAGCATAGCGTTGCACCGCTACGGGTGCTTGTTGACTGGGGGAGGAGGAGGGGGAGGGCTGCTCCTCGCAGGCGCGGGCGCTGGACGCGACTCTGGCGCAGCATGCGGAGCCTCGCGCTGTTGCGGCTGGCCGGCCGGCTGGTTCTGGCGGATGTTGTTCAACTGCTGCGGGCTCAACGGGCGCCCCGGATCAGTCTCCTGGATGGCCTGCCGCTGCTGGTCAAAGCTGGGCCGCGGCTCCGGCGGCACCGCCTTGTTGAACAATGGGCGCGCGGTCTGGCTGGCCGCCGGAACCTGCTCCTGCGGCTGCTGCACCGTGGGCTGGGTCTGTTGCTGGATGGCCTGCCGGTAGGAGGTGGTGGGCCGCGGCTCCGGCTGCGGCTGAGCCTGCTGCACACTCGGCTGGGCCTGCGGCTGCGTCGGTTGCCCCATCGGCTGGCGGTAGGAGGTGGTGGGCCGCTGGGACGACGGCTGCTGCGACGGTTCAGCCGGACGCGTCACCGGAGCCGGCTGTCCGGTCATGGCCAGCCCGCGCGCGGGCACAGTGGCCCCGGCGCGAACCGCCGTGTCTTCATGGGAGGCTAGGATGGGCCGCGCCATCTGCGGCGGCACTGCCAGCGCCGGACCGCCCGTCACCATCGACCGCTCCGGCGTCACCAGCGGATGCGGCAACACCGGCGCGCCCGCCACCTGGCGCGCGTCGAGATAGACCGGAGCCCGGTCGGCGCGCTGACCCGCCGCAAAGTTCCGCTGCTCCATCGCCACGGTCGCCCCACCCCGGTTGGCATAGCCATGGTTGTCTGCGTTTGCATAAATATTGGCCGCACGCTGGTTGTAGATACTGCGCACCTGGCCCTGGTTTCGGCTATAGATATTTGTCACATTCACGCGGTTCACATACAGCGAACTGGCGTGATACCACGGCACATAGGCCTCCCCCGGCCCCAGAGGGAACCATGCGGTGACGCCACCGGCAAATCCGCCGCCGCCCAGAAACACCACCAGCGCAGGGGAGTAGACCGGACGCACGAACACCGGCCCGGGAACCCATCCCCAGCGGTCGCCGCGGCGGTACCAGCGGCCATAGTGGAAGGGTGCAAAGCCCCACGGCTCGGCCTCCACCCAGGTCCATCCCCACGGAGCAACCCAGGCCCAGTGGCCGTTGCGGTAGGGCTGCCAGTCCACGGCCACGCCGCTGGGATACCACACCGAACCGTAGTCCGGATCGCTGTCCCAGCTGCCGTAGGCGGCCAGGTCCTCAGCTCCGATAGTCTCCGTATTCAGATACTGTCCTTCGCCGGCCTCGCTGGCATAGACTCCGTCGCGGTCTTTGGAGAAGCGGTCCAGGGCGTCCGGCCGCGGCGCGCGGATGTTCTGCGCGCTCACCGGGCTGCTGCCGCTCAGCAGCAGGCTTTCACCGGGCTGCATCACGATCTCCAGGCCGTTGCCGTCCACCTGGGCCTGTCCGGCGACCACAGTCACCACGGTCGTATCGTTGGCCGCGTCCACATCCACGCGGATGTCCCCCGGCTGCAGCACCGTTACCGCGACGTTGGGCGTGTCCAGCTCCAGCGTGGTTCCGGAATCCAGCCCAAAGCTGCGCAGATGTACGCTGCCCTGCGCCAGTCCGAACTGGGTCAGCGCGTCGGTCACCGCGGTCAGGGTCACGTCGGTCATCTGCCCGGCGCGCAGGGCCACCTGTCCGGTCTGCACCTCCGTCAGAGCGCCTGTGTCCGCATACAGACGGTCCCCGGTGGTCAGGGGATAGTTCACCTCGGCGGCGGAGAACTGGCTCACGCTGGCTGGCTCCACGGACACATTGCCCGAAGTCACGCTGATACGCCCCACCTGCGACGGTGGGTCTCCCCCAGCCTGCGTCTGCGCGGAGGGATCGTATCCCGGCTGCTGGCCGTTGGCGTCCTGCGCCCGTGCGCAAGGCAGTGCGAACAACATCATCACAAGTGCGCCGGCTGCGGCTGGCATCGTCTTCTTGTACGGAGAGTGGGTCAAGCGGTTGAGGTGGAACATTTTAGGTCATTCCTTTGTGCGCACTTAGCTGAGTCAGAAGTGTAAACCCCAGCAGCCGAAGAAGACGCGCCACAGCATCTTCGGGGAACTAACCCCGGCCCGCAGGCGTATTCTTGGCTGGATATTAGACCTCGCTTTGCGCGCTGCGCCCGCAAGCCGCGCCTGTTCTTTGAAAGGGACACATGATCCACACACTTCGCCCATTCGCTGCCACCCTGGGAATCGCCGCCTTTGTCTGCCTGCCGCTCGCCGGCTGCCACGTCCATAGCGACAAGAACGGCAACAGCGACAACGTGGACATCGGCACACCGTTCGGCTCCATGCAGGTCAAGACCAATGACAAAGCCGATACCGCCGCCATCGGCGTCACCGCCTATCCCGGTGCCGTTCCCGTCAAGGAGAACAACAAGGACTCCGACAGCGCCGACATCAACATGAGCTTTGGCAACTTCCACCTCGGCGTCAAGGCCGCGTCCTTCCAGACCCCCGACCAGCAGGACAAGGTCCTGGCCTTCTACCGGAAGGACCTCGCCCGTTATGGCGACGTGATCGAGTGCAAGGGCAGCAGCACTATCGGCCAGCCCGCGCGCACCTCGCAGGGTCTGAGCTGTAACGAAGCCGAACATAACCACATCAGCAACAGTGACAACGACAGCGACAACCTGGAACTCCGCGCCGGCTCCGCGCAGCACCAGCACATCGTCGGCGTCGAGCCGAAGGATGGCGGCACCAGGATCGGTCTGGTTGCGCTCGACCTGCCCTCGCACCTCGCCAACCACGGCAAGAACGACATTGAGTAAGGTAGTGAGTCAGAAGTAGGAAACGACGGAAAGGCTGGCCGCCGAGCCCGCTGCTCTTCTCTACTCCTTACTCCTTGCCCTCTACTCCCTGCATCTCCCATTTGCCCCATCTCGCGCGCTCCGCTACCCTCGACATTGGTGACTCAACGCCTCTGCCCCCGCTGCCACAACGCCGTGCAACTGGCCGGCGATGGCGCGCTCGTCTACTGTAACCACTGCGGCGCGCCCCAGGTGCGGCTCTCCGAGGAGATGCGTGAGCAGGCCGAGCAGCAGGCAACCGCCGCGGCCGCAGCCAGCCTTGACCCGGACATACCGGCAGCGTCGCGTCCACCGGTCAACCGCGTGAGTGAGCCCGCGGCCGTGATATGGCCCGGCGCCATCCAGTGTGCTGCGTTCGCCGGGGCGCTCACGGCATTGCTCACGCTGCTCTCGTTTCCATTGCCGCCGGTCCTTCTGCTCGGACTCTTCTGGGGATTTGCCGCCCCCATCGTCGTACTCGGCGTCTACGCCGCGCGCTTTCCACGCACCCAGATCACCACTGGCTTCGGCGCCCGCATTGGCCTGCTCTCCGGGCTCAGCATCTCAGCCGCATCTGTAACGATCCAAACGGTGGCCATGGTGCTGGCACGCTTCGCCTTCCATGACGCGGCCTCCATCGACGGCCCCATCGACCAGGTCTTTTCACAATTCCGTGTGTCGCTGGCCGACCGGCCCGCCGCGGATGTCCAGCCCGTGCTGAACTGGCTCGCCATCCCCGAGTTCCGCGCCGGACTGATGCTCGCCTCCATGGGCATGATGGTGACCGTGTATCTGGTCTATAGTTTGCTGGCCGGGGCGTTTGCCGGCTACCTGCGCTCGCGCCGCCGTACGCAAGCCTGACGTGTCAGCTCCCCTCACCGGGCTGCGCTATCATCACAGACAATCATGAGCGACACCCAAGCCACCACCGCAAACCCCGCCACCGCCCCGCGCCTGCGCGAAAAGGGGCGTCTGATGTCCGCCTCCGAGATCGAGCGCACCCTCGTCCGCCTGGCCCATGAGATCGTCGAGCGCTCCAACGGCGCGGCCAACCTCGGCTTGGTCGGCATCAAGCGCCGCGGCGTGCCGCTGGCCCAGCGCATCGCCAAACTCATTGAGACCATTGAGAAAGAGCCCGTACAGACCGGCGTGCTGGACATCAGCTTCTACCGCGACGACCTCTCCACCCGCGACGTGCGCCCGGTCGTGGAGAAGGGCGAGATCGGCTTTGACGTCAACGGCCGCGACATCATCCTGATGGACGACGTGCTCTACACCGGGCGCACCATCCGCGCGGCGCTGGATGCGCTGTTCGATCACGGCCGTCCCAGGAGCGTGCAACTGCTTGTATTGATTGACCGCGGCCACCGCGAGCTGCCCATTGAAGCCCGCTTTATCGGCCGCACCGTGCCCACCAGCCGCCGCGAGATCATTGAGGTGAAGCTCAAGGAGATCGACAACGACGAACAGGTGATTCTAGTGGAGTTAGCGGACTGAACCGCAAATGGTTCCACGTGGAACAATCCCTGTTTTCAGCGATTTAGCGTCATTTTGGTGCTGCAAATCGGCACCTTGAGGTGCGTTTGGATGCGCTTTTTGCGCGTTTCAGCGCATCTGTCTCACGGATGGATGACCTTCAGCCCCAGGTGCTGCTCGAAGGCGTCAAAATCACGGTCATTGTGCAACAGGGCATGGCCCTCCCGGATGCAGTAGCTCGCGATCAGGCAATCGATGTTGCTCCGCACCGTGATTCCCAGCCGACGAAGTGTTTGATAGTCCCTGGCGGACTGAACTGCCAGCTCGTGGCCGCCGGTACTGAAGACCACGAACCTGGACATAGAGTCATGTGCCTTCCTGAACTGGACTGGGTCTCCAAAACCGCGCAGCGTCTCAAACAGAATCAGATCCGTGAGTGCAATTTTGCCTCTCGTCAACTGCGCGTCCAGCCAACTCGTCTGAGCATTCGAAACACCGCGAAAGGCATCCACCCAGACGCTGGTCTCAACGATGGTCACGCCGCCTTCTTTCTCGTCCGTCGTGAGGCCCTTTCTGCTCTCTCGCGCTCTTCTGACTCCGCCCACTTATCTTTACTGCGCGACCAGGCCAGGTCTCCCTCCCACTGAACCTTGCCGAACAGCTCGCGAATCCCCTCCTGCGCACGTATCCTCACCAGCAGCGCAAGACCTGCCTCCACGGCGGCCTTCTTCGTCGCCGCGCCGCTGGCCTTCATCGCCTGCTTCATCAACTTGTCGTCAATCTCGATGTTGGTCCGCATGGTTGCCTCCATGTGTAAGAATTGCATAAACTATGTGTACCGGTAAAACCCCATGAGCGACCAGACCCTCACCCAACTCGACGCCGAGCTCGACGCCAATTCCGTCGAGGCCATCCCGGTCCCCGCGCCCACGGCGCCGGAGCCCCTCTCGATGGGTGCGGTGCTGCGCGTGGTCACCATGCGCCGCCTTTGGTATGCGCAGATCGTCAGCGTCTTCGGCGACTTCCTCGCGCTGTTTGCGGTCATCACCATCATGACCTTCCGGCTACACGCGACACCGGAGCAGGTGACCGGCCTGAACATCGCCTACCTGCTGCCCATTGCGCTGCTGGGCGTGATCTCCGGCGTCTTCGTGGACCGCTGGCCGGTCAAACTCACGCTGGTCGGCAGCGACTTCACGCGCGCCGGGCTGTGCCTGCTGCTGTTCTTCGTACACAGCATCTGGGGCTTCTACGTGGTGATGGCCTCCATCAGCATCTTTTCGAGCTTCTTCTCGCCGGCGCAGGGCGTGGCGATCCGCTCCGCTGTGCCGATGCACGGGCTGCGCTCGGCCAACGCCCTAATGCAGCAGGTGATGTTCATTATGCGCATCGTCGGCGGCCCCATCGCGATCACCATCGTCCACGTCTTCGGGGCCAGGGTTTGCTACGCAGTGGATGCCGCCAGCTTCATCGCCTCCGGCTCGCTCATCGCTTCGCTGGCGCTGATGCTGCCGAAGAACCTGAGCGAAGCCTCACCACAACCCGGCGGCGTGGCGCGCGTGCTGAAGGATATGAAGGTAGGCGGGGGCTTCATCTTCCACCACGCCGCCCTGCTGTTCGTCATCGTTGCGCTGGCCGCGGGGATGTTTGTGATGGGCTGCTTCGGACCCCTCATCGCGGTCTATGTGCGCGATACGCTGCGCGCTTCCTCGACCACGTTCGCCGTCACCAGCGCTTCGATCGGCATCGGCCTGCTGGCGGGCGTGAACATCCTGAACGTCTTCGCCAAACGCATCGCCAACACCACGCAGGTCTACCTGGGCCTGGGCGGCATCGCGCTGGGCACGGCGCTGCTGGCCGCGGCGCCCTATGCGGCGTTCACGGTGCTGCACGTCGGCGTTCCCATCGCCATCACGGTCTTTGGCTGCTTCCTCATCGGCTTTGCGTGCGCGGGCATCATCGTGCCGTCGCAGACGCTCATCCAGATGGAGACCCCGGCCGAGTTGATGGGCCGTGTCGGCTCGACGACGATGTCGGCCATCTTCAGCGCGCAGATCGCAGGGCTGCTGCTCTCCGGCGTGCTGGCCCAGCACACCAGCGTGCGCAGCGTCTTCTGCATCTGCACGGCGATGCTGGCCGCACTGATGATTGCCGGCAAGCTGTGGATGGAGCCGAAGGAGCACCCAGCGCTCGCGTAGGCCCGAGGTAGGTCACTCTTTC
>Ga0302319_10023023_pt1 | contig 11147 bp, 9 predicted proteins | sample Bog_T0_2_FD_203319 | JGI IMG/M metagenome (GOLD analysis project Ga0302319, IMG submission 203319) | Peat permafrost microbial communities from Stordalen Mire near Abisko, Sweden - Bog_T0_2 | ecosystem: Environmental > Terrestrial > Soil > Wetlands > Peat | place: Sweden: Abisko, Stordalen Mire...
TATCCGGGACTTTCTTCCCGCATGTCGCTTCGCTCATGCGGATCTACGTCTCTGCCGCAAGTCGTAGATGGATCGGAGGCCCGTTACCCGATCCACGAACTCACCGTCATTGCGAGCAAAGCGAAGCAATCCAGCTTGGCGCTGCACCCGAAGCTGGATGGCCTCGTCGCGAAGAGCTCCTCGCCATGACGGTGACCCGCTTGCGGATCTTTTCGGGCGAGGCGCTGTCTTCGTCTACTGCTTGGCCTGCTGAATCGAAAACTCGCCGTTAAGAATCCGGGCCGGCAGGCCCTCCACCAATTTCGCCACCGCGTCCTCGCCATAGGTCGCGATCAGTTCGGCGAAGGCGGTGAACAGGCTGGCCTGCGCCAGACAGTCGCCGTCCACGCCGTCGTGACGCGCCTCCGCCCAGGCTTCGCTGAGATAGCCCAGCGCGACCATTTTCTGGTCATGATCGGGCAGCGGATCGCGGGCGGTCGGGAAGGCGGTTGGGTGGCTCATGGAACTCAGTTAGCTGTTTCGCATCCCGGGCGGACGCGTTGAATGCACAGGCTTTTAGCATGCGGTTCCGCTGCGCCTAGGGCGCTCTTTAAGAAAGGTTAATTGGCGTAGCGGGCAGTGAGATCCCGCGAGATTTTCGAGCCTTCGTCGATATATCGGCGGATCGCGACCGTCGCCGCGGGCGTACAGGTGCGGTAGGTCTGCTGAAAACCATTATAGCCGCGATTGAAGCCGGCGATCATGCGGGCGCGGCGCTCGCCGGTGGGCGTTTCGGCATCGATCAGGGCTTGCATCTGGTTGCGCCATTTCGCCCCCTCATTACTGCCGCAGATGCCCCGGAGGTAATGCAGGGTTCCGAGAATCTCCGCCAGCCGCTGCAGGTCGCCGTCGAATGGCGCAGCCGCGTCCTGCGCCCGCGCGTGGCCGGACAGGCACGCCGTGAGCAGCAGGAGTGCGACGAAAAAGGTCTTTGCCATGAGCAGGTTCCGAGACGGCCGTGATATGCCTTTTCGAGCCGCTGGATGCAAGGCGCGGGGACGGCCGCGCGCAAGCGTGCGGTGCGACGCCATCCGGCTCAGGCGGCGATCAGCCGGCGGGCCTGTTCGATCACCTCGCGCAGGCCGCCGGTCAGCCTGAGATCGCCGAGCGCATCGGGTGCGAGCCATTTGAAGTCGTCAAGTTCCTCGTTGAGCACCACGTCGCCGGCCTGCCAGCGCGCGGCGAACGACATGATCAGATAATGTCCGCCGCCGCTTTCTCCCGGCACCACCTCGCGCCAGCCGGCCAGCCCTGCAATATCGATTTTCAGCGCGGTTTCCTCGTCGACTTCGCGGTGCAGCGCGGCGTGGAGCGTTTCGCCAAATTCGACCCGGCCGCCCGGCAGCGAGTAAAAGCCTTTGGCCGGCGACCGCGCCCGGCGCACCAGGAGAATCCTGTCGTCGCGGAAGATCGCCGCGCTGACCGCGAGCTGCGGGTGCAATGGCTGGACGGGGACGGCCTCGGACATCAATGCGTCATGATGTAGTCGACGTCGGAGTCGGCGCCGCCATTGATGATGCCGCCGGCTGCCGCCACCAGAGGCTTGACCCAGCCGGTGGCTTGTTCAGCCAGCTTGGCGCGCGTCCGGTCCTGCTGCGCCTCGCGCATGGCCGCGCCGACGGCGGTGAGGATCGAGGTCATCGTCTTGGTGATATTGTCGAATTCGGCCCGGATCCCGGTGTCCGCGGTCTCATAGGCCTCGATCACCAGCTCGCGCGCCTTGAAATTGGTGGCGGTGAAGTGCTCGCTATAGCTCAAAGGCTGCCAGTCCAGGAAATCGCCGGCGCATTCCGGCATGTCCGGAATCATCTCGAGCAGCATGATGGCTTCGTTGAAGTGGTTGAGATAATCGGTCGCCAGCCCGGTCGAGGGATTGATATTGGCGGCGCGCAGCTGCGCGGCCCACGCCGCCGGATCAAGATCCGCCTGGCGACCCGGTCGCGCAGAGTGTGAAGCCTGTGAATTCATTGGCCGCATTGTTAACCTATCGGGTTAAAAGCTCCTGAACTGAAGCCTGGCTCAGCCATAAAATGTGTGGACGCTTTGTCATCACTTCTCCGCCCGAGGCGTTGCGGCAGATGTTCGGCTATGCCGAGCAGCCGAATTTCCCGCCGCGGCATAATATTGCGCCGACGCAGCCGATCCCGGTGGTCATGCTGGAAAACGGCCTGCGGCATTTCCGGCTGATGCGCTGGGGCCTGTTGCCGGCCTGGGTCAAGGATCCCCGCACCTTCACCCTGCTGATCAATGCCCGCGCCGAGACCGTGCTGGCCAAACCTGCGTTCCGGAATGCGATGCGGCGGCGGCGCTGCCTGATTCCGGCCGATGGTTATTATGAATGGCAGGTTTCGGATGGCCGCAAACGAGCTTACTTCATTCATCGCAGCGACGGCCAACCGTTTGGTCTGGCCGGACTGGCTGAAACCTGGAGCGGTCCGAACGGCGAGGAAATCGACACTGTCGCCATCATAACCGCGGCGGCGAGCGCCGATCTCACCGCCTTGCACCACCGCGTGCCGGTCAGCCTGGGACCAGCGGATTTCGAGCGCTGGCTCGATGGCAACAGCTGCGATGCCGAGACCGCGCTTCAGCTGCTGGTTGCGCCCGCGTCCGGCAGCTTCGCCTGGCACGAGGTCTCCACCCGGGTCAACCGCGTCGCCCATGACGACGCACAGCTGATCCTGCCGATCTCCGCCGAACTTGAGGCCGCAGAGGCGCCGAAGCCGAAGGCGTCGCGCAAGGTGGTGCCGGCGAAGTCCGATGACGACGCCCAGGGTTCGCTGTTTTGAAATGACAGCTCGTTGAAGACAAGCTTCTAGCTGTTATATTAGAAAGGTCCAAAAGGGCTGTCTTGGGTGAACCCTGCGCGTGATTGGCTCCAACAACAGAATTTGGCACGACTGGGCATTACGATGGGTTTCGACAGAAAAGGCTTGCTGGAGATCTTCGAAACCCTGGGACGCGTCCTGCCAAAACCGACGACAATCTGCGTGATCGGTAGTTCGCCCGCCATCGCATCTGGACAACCAGATCGTCAGACGCCGGATATCGATATCTGGCGCCAGAAATCGAGCTACGACGAAACCGCGTTCCGCAAGGCATGCGAGGTTGCCGGAATCTTGTTCGACCCTCGCGGCGAGCATCTCGATCCCGGAGCCATCTATGTGCAGGTCGTCCGGAAGGGCGTGGTTGATCTTCCTTCCGATTTCGAAGTCGAGGTGGTGGGTGAATTCGGCAATCTTCGTGTCGTCATGCCGGCTCCAAGCCTGTTGGTTGCAGCCAAATTAGCGAGAGGCACTCCGCGCGATGTCGAGGATGCCGCCTGGTGGATGATGGACAGGGCCCTCACAGCCGACAACATTCGCGCTGCAATTGGTGCGTTGCCGAATCCCATTCAACGCGAAACAGCATCGGAGAACGTGGTGCTTGTGGATCTGGTGAGCGCAAAGCGGAGTCTAACATGACGCGAACCACCCGCACACTCTACGTCGAGGCGCTCGATGTCCTGCTAAAGGGAAGAATGGCCGAGGTCGCCGTCAACCGCGATTGGGAATTGCTCGAAGAAGTCGCCCGTCTCGCAACGGAAGATGCCCCAACGGACCTGGCTGCGACCGATTCGTCGCTCTTTGTTACATGGCGCGCGGCTGTTACCAAATATCACCTCAAGGGTTGGAGCCATATGACCCCGGAACGCGTGCGACAAGTGCGTGCCCAAGCCCAGGCACAGCCGAAGGCGCCAGCAAGCTTGCCGATGCGTGGCTAGAGGCCAGCTAGAAAGCGACTCTTGCTCACTCTCATTGGCGATGACGTTCTGCTCACCGTGAGGTGCGAGCTGGCGGTTTGCAATCCTATCCGCGGGATCAGGTGGTTATCCTCTCCATGAACAGCGTGTTCATGGAGAGGGTTCGAGACGACCCTCGTAGCCATCAGAACGCCAGCGTCTAAATTGGTCCAAAATCAGATAGATCACAGGCGTCGTGTACAGCGTAAAGATCTGTGCCACCAGCAGCCCGCCGACGATGGCGATGCCGAGCGGCTGGCGAAGTTCGTAGCCGGGGCCAGTGCCGATCGCGATCGGCACCGCGCTGAGAATCGCGGCCAGCATGGTCATGGTGATCGGGCGGACGCGCAATCGGGCGGCCAGGCGGATCGCCTCCTGGGCGCTGAGCTTCTGCTGGCGTTCGGCCTCGAGAGCAAAATCGACCATCATGATGGCGTTCTTCATCACCATGCCGACCAGCAGGATGCAGGCGATCGAGGTCACCAGAGTAAATTGAATCTTCGCCGCCCATAGCGCCAGCAGTGCGCCGAACACGGTCGGCGGCAGGGTCGAGAGAATGGTGAGCGGATGGATGTAGCTTTCATAGAGCACGCCCAGCACGATATAGATCGCGACCAGAGCACCGGCGAACAGCATGAGCTGCTTCCAATTGGCGCTCTCGACTTCCTTGGCCTCGCCGCGGAATTCCGCCCGGACCTCGTCGGGCAGCTGGGCTAAGGCCTCCTCGCTGCGGATCGCGGCGATCACCGTCCCGATCGAGGCGCCGGGCTTGATGTCGAAGGAGATGGTGGCGGCCGGAAACTGGGCGCTGTGCCGGACCCACATCGCGGCATGGGCGCGGTGGGGGCGGGTCAGTGCCGACAGCGGCACTGCGGCGCCCTGGCTGCCGGGCACGTAGAGCTGGTGCAGCACCGAGGGATCGGTCGCGGCCTCTGGCTTTACCTCGAAGATCACCCGCGAATAATTGGTTGGCAGATAGAGCAGGTTGATCTGGCGCTGGCCGAAGGCGTCGTTGAGGGTGTTGTCGATCGCGACCGGCGTGACGCCGAGCGCCGCGGCCCGCAGCCGGTCGATGGCAAGCCCGGCCTGCAGCCCCCCGGTTTCCCAACTGGGGATCACATCGGCCACGTCGGGCAAAGCCCGGACCCGCTTGATCATCGCCTCGGCGGCGCGCAGCACCTCTTCGCCGTCGACGCCCCACAGCGTATATTGATAGCGGGCCGGGCTCTGCTGCGCGCCGATATTGAGGTCCTGCAGCGGCGTGAAGAACACGCGGATGCCGTCAACCGCGGCCATGCGCTGCCGCAACCGTTCGATGACCTGCGCAATCGTCTGCTTGCGCACCTCCGGCGGCTTCAGCGCCACCAGCATCTGGCCGACGCTGAGCGCCCCGCCATTGCCCTCGCCGATGTAGGAAATCAGCCCGGAGACCGCCGGGTCCTGCTGAATAGCCTCGCCGACGGCGCGCTGGCGATCCTCCATCGCCGCGAAGGAAATATTGGCGTTGGCGATGGTGCGCACGAACATCACCCCGGTGTCCTGGGTCGGCATGAAGCCCTTGGGCAGGATCACATAGAGCCAGACGCAGGCCGCGCTGACCGCAGCGCTGAGCGCCAGCGTCACCCAGCGATGCCGCAACGTCCAGTCCAGGCTGAAGGCATAGCCCCGCGCCAGGATGCCCGGACGCCGCAAGGGTTCACTGGCCGTCTCCTTGCTGCTGCCGCGGCCGAGCAGCTGGCCGCACAGCATCGGCGTCAGCGTCAGCGACACCGCCGCCGAGGCCATGATCGCCGCCACCAGAGTGATGCCGAATTCGCGGAAATAGCGGCCCACCACGTCCGGCATGAACAGGATCGGGATCAGGGCGGCGACCAAGGCGGCGGTGATCGAGATCACCGTGAACGTCATCTGGCGGACACCGCCGAGCGCGGCCTGCAGCGCAGATTCGCCATCACCCATGCGCCGGATGATGTTCTCGATCATGATGATGGCGTCGTCGACCACGAAGCCGGTGGCGATGGTCAGCGCCATCAGCGACAGATTGTCCAGGCTGTAGCCGCACAGGCCCATCACAAACAGCGTCGCCGCCAGCGACACCGGAATGGTAAGACTCGGGATCAATGTCGCCCACAGCCGCTTCAGGAACAGCGCGATCACCACCACTACCAGCAGCGAGGCCAGCGCCAGCGTCAGTTCGACGTCGGCCACCGACGCCCGGATCAGGCTGGTACGGTCATACACGGTCTGGATCCGGACCGACGGCGGCAGCCAATGCCGCAGTTCCGGCAGCATCGCCTTCACCGCATCGACGGTTTCGACCACATTGGCGTCCGGCTGCTTGTAGACATAGAGCACCACGCCGCGCTCAGTGCCGAACCAGCCGGCCAGCTTGTTGTTGATGACGCTGTCGGTCACATCGGCGATGTCGCCAAGCCGCACCGGCGCTCCGTTGCGCCAGGCCACCGCGACATCGCGATAGTCCGATGCCTTCAAGAGCTGGTCGTTGGCCTCGATGGTGAAGCGCTGCCCGGAATCGGAGATCGCGCCCTTCGGCAGATTTTGCGAGGCCGCGGCAATCGCGAGGCGCACGGCTTCCAGCGACAGGTTCATGCCGGCGAGCCGGCCGGGGGAAACCTGGACTCGCACCGCGCTCTTCTCGCCGCCGGTGACCAGGACGCGCGCGACCCCCGGCAATTGCGATAGTTTCGGCGAGATCACCCCGTCGGCGTCATCATACACCTCGCTCGCCGGGACGGTGTCGGACGTCAGGGCCAGGGCGATTACCGGGAAGCCGGCCGGATTGGCCTTAAAGTAGGACGGCGGCCAGCCATAGCTTTTCGGCAAATTCGGTCCCGCCGCACTGATCGCCGCCTGCACTGCGCCGGCCGCCGCATCGAGCTCGGTGGCGAGGTCGAACTGCACCACGATCTCGGTGCCGCCGGTGGCGCTGAAAGAGGACATTTCGACGATGCCGGGAAGCAGGCCGATGCTGCTTTCGAGCGGCTGGGCCAGCGCGGTGGCGACCGTGGTCGGGCTGGCGCCAGGCAGCGGCGCATTGACGATGATGGTCGGCCGATCGACCGCTGGCAGCGAGGCGATCGGCAGTCGCGCAAAGGCTGTGAGGCCGAGCAGCAGCACGCCGATCATCAATAGCGAGGTGGCGACCGGCCGCAGGATGAACAGCGCGGCGAATTTCATGGTGACCGGGCCTCCGCCAGTGGCGCGGGATCGGCCGCGGCGCTGCGCTTTGATCGACGCGGCTTCGGCCGCAGTGCGGCGAAGGCCAGATAGATCACCGGCGTGGTGTAGAGCGTCAGCACCTGCGAGACGATCAGCCCGCCGACAATGGCGATGCCGAGCGGCTGGCGCAGTTCGGAGCCGGTGCCGGTGCCGATGGCGAGTGGCAAGGCGCCGAACAGCGCCGCCATGGTGGTCATCATGATCGGGCGGAAACGCAGGATGCAGGCCTGCCGGATCGCGTCGAACGCGCTGCGGCCGTCCTCGCGTTCGGCGGCGAGCGCGAAGTCCACCATCATGATGGCGTTCTTCTTGACAATGCCGATCAGGAGCACGATCCCGATCAGCGAGATCAGATTGAGGTCCTGATGATACAGCATCAAGGCCAATAGCGCGCCGACGCCGGCGGAAGGCAGCGTCGACAGGATCGTGATCGGGTGGATGTAGCTCTCATAGAGCACACCCAGCACGATATAGACCGTCACGATCGCCGCCAGCAGCAGCCATTTCTCGTCGGCGAGCGATGCGGCAAATTCCGCCGCAGCGCCGACCAGCTCCGTGGTGACGGCGTCGGGCAGGCCGATGTCCCGTTCCGTGCGCCGCAACGTTTCCACCGCCTGGCCGAGCGATACGCCGTCCGCCAGGTTGAAGGAAACCGTGGTGGCGGGAAACAGTCCCTGATGCGAAATCAGAAGCGGCGCCGGGCGCCGCTCGATGCGGGCGAAGGTCGACAGCGGCACCGCGGCGGAAGCCTTGCCGAAGGCGCCGCTGATGCCGCTCGACTGCTGATCGATGCTGGCAGCCTGGGCCGCGGCTGACGTGACGTAGATCTTGCCGAGAATGTCGGGATCGCCGCGCAGCTCGGGGTCAACCTCGAGGATGACATGGTACTGCGTCAGCGGCCCGTACACGGTGGCGATCTGGCGCTGGCCAAACGCATCATACAGCGTCTGGTCGATCGCGCTCATGGTGACGCCATAGCTCGCCGCCAGCTGCCGATCGATCTCGATCGATATCCGCAGGCCGGCATCCTGGCGGTCATCGGCGACATCTGCGAATTCCGGCCGCAGCCGGAGCGCATCCACCAGACGGGTGTCCCACAGCCGCAACTCATTTTCGTCGAGGTCCTGCAGCACATATTGATATTGCGTGCGCGCGGTATGGGTTTCGATCTGCAGATCCTGGGCCGGCTGCAGGTGCAGGGTGATGCCGTGGACATCAGCGGTCGCCTGCCGCAGCCGCTCCATCACGATAGCGGCCGAGGATCGACGCTGGTCGGGGGCGCCGATGTCGATATAGATCCGGCCGCTGTTCAGCGTGGTATTGACAGTGCCGGCGCCGACGAAACTGTCAACCGTGACGACGTCCGGATCCGCTCTGATCAGGGCGGCGAGCGCTTGCTGGCGCTCCGACATCGCGGCAAAGGAAATGTCCTGCGCGGCGTCGGTGGTGGCGACCAGGAGCCCGGTGTCCTGCTGCGGCAGAAATCCCTTCTGGATGGTGGCGTAAAGCCCGAAGGTGGCGGCCAGCGTCAGCACCGTGAACGCCAGCGTGGCGCCGCGGTGCCGCAGCACGAAATCGAGGCCTGCGACATAAAAGGCCAGCACCGCCTCGAAGCCGCGCTCGCTCCAGCGAAACAGTTTTCCGGGAACGTGACCGGGCGGTACCTCGCGCAGCAGCGTGGCGCACATCATCGGCGTCAGCGTCAGCGACACCAGGCCTGAAATGATCACGGCGAGCGACAGCGTGATGGCGAATTCGCGGAACAGGCGGCCGACCACCCCGCCCATCAGCAGCAGCGGGATGAATACCGCGATCAGCGAGATGGTCAGCGAGACAATGGTGAAGCCGATCTGCCGCGCGCCCCTCAATGCGGCCGGCAGAGGCGCTTCGCCGGCCTCGATATGGCGCACGATGTTTTCGATCATGACAATGGCGTCGTCGACGACAAAGCCCGAGGCGATGGTCAGCGCCATCAGCGACAGATTGTCCAGGCTGAAACCGCATAGCGCCATGCCGCCGAAGGTCGCGATCAGCGACACCGGCAGCGTCACGCTCGGGATCAAGGTCGCCCACAGCTTGCGCAGGAACACGAAGATCACCATCACCACCAGGCCGACCGTCAGCACCAGCGTGAACTGGACGTCGCGGATCGCGGCCCGGATCGTGGTGGTGCGGTCGGTGACAACAGAGATCTTCAGCGCCGCGGGCAGTGACGATTGCAGCTTCGGCAGCACCGCCTTGATCGCCTCTACCACCTGGATGGTGTTGGCGCCGGGCTGGCGCTGGATGTCGAGCAGCACCGCCGGGGCGCCCTGGAACCAGGCCGCCTGCTCGGAATCCTCGACGCTGTCGATGGCGTGGCCGATGTCGCGCAACAGCACCGGCGCGCCATTGCGATAGGCAATCACCGCCTCCTGATAGGCCTCGGCGTTGAACAGCTGGTCATTGGCATCGACCTCGAACGCCTGCCGCGGCCCGTCGAGCGATCCCTTGGGATTGTCCGCGGTGGTCGCCGTGATGCCGCGGCGCACGTCGTCGAGCGACATCCCGAGGCCGGCCAGACGCCCCGGATCGACCCGCAGCCGCACCGCGCGGGTCTGGCCGCCCTCGACCTCGACCGCGCCGACGCCCGGGATCTGCGACAGTTTCGGCACGATCACGGTGACCGCGTAATCATTGGCCTCGTGCAGCGGCAGCGTGTCGGAGGTCAGCGCCAGGATCAGCACCGGCGTGTCGGCCGGGTTGACCAGATGATAGGTCGGCGGACTGGACAGCGCGGCGACCGGGATCCAGCCCGCCGCGGCGTTGATCTTGGATTGCACGTCCTGCGCGGCGGAATCGATGCGGCGCGCCAGGTCGAATTGCAGGGTGATCTGGCTGTTGCCATACGAACTGGTCGAATTCATCGACACCAGCCCCGAAATGCTGCCGAAATAATGTTCGAGCGGCGCCGTGATCGAGGTTTCGACCACACTTGCCGATGCTCCGGGATAGGGCGTAACCACCTGAATGGTCGGAAATTCGACGCTGGGCAGCGGCGCGATCGGCAGCAGCCGATAGCCGAGCGCGCCCAACAGCAGGATCGCTAAGATCAACAGCGTCGTCGCGATCGGCCGCAGGATGAAGGGCGCGGACATCGTCGGACCTAGCCCGGCTCGGTCGAACGCGACTGCGCGCTCGGCGGTGGCGTGGTCGGTTCGATCTCGATGCGGCCGCCGTTCTGCAGCCGATAATAGCCGTCGGTGACCACCTGCTCGCCCTTGGTGAGGCCGCGCTCGATCAGACCGCGGCCGCCGAACACTTGTCCGACCCTGACGGGGCGAACCGCGGCGGTCTGGTCGGATCTGGCGACCCAGACGAAATCGCCGCGCGGCCCATGCCGGACCGCGATCGCGGGCACCGTGACGGCGTTTTTCCGGATGTCGACGGTGATGCGGCCATTGGCGAAATTGCCCGGCCATAGTTTGAAGCCGGCATTGGGAAAGCTCGCCTTCAGCTTGATGGTGCCGGTGGTCGGATCGACCTGGTTGTCGACCAGCGTGATCGTACCCCGGTCGAGTTCGGTCAAGTTGTCGGTGCCGAGCGCCACCACCGGTGCATTGACCTGGCCGAGGCTCAGCCGGGTCTCGGCGACGGCGGTGGCCGCCACCGTGAAGATCACCGAGATCGGCTGCAATTGCGTGATGGTCACGATCGTCGTCGGGCTGACGGCCCGCATGAAATTGCCGCGATCGACCTGGCGGATGCCAAGCCGCCCGCCGATCGGCGCGCGGATCGTGGTATAGCCGAGCTGGGTGCGGGCGTAATCGATCTGGGCGTCGTCGTTCTTGACCTGGGCCCGGTACTGCTCGACCAGCGCATGCTGCTGATCCACCAGTTGGCGGGTGATCGCGACGGCCTGCGCGATCAGGGAATCATAGCGCTGCATGTCGACCACGGCGCCGTCGAGCAGCGCCTGGTCCTTCTGCCGGATCGCGATCTGCTGCTCCAATTGCGCCTGCAGCGGTCGCGGGTCGATGATCGCCAGGGCATCGCCGGCCTTGACGTCCTGGCCTTCTGAAAACAGGATCTCGGTGATTTCGCCGTC
>Ga0302319_10023025_pt1 | contig 11147 bp, 9 predicted proteins | sample Bog_T0_2_FD_203319 | JGI IMG/M metagenome (GOLD analysis project Ga0302319, IMG submission 203319) | Peat permafrost microbial communities from Stordalen Mire near Abisko, Sweden - Bog_T0_2 | ecosystem: Environmental > Terrestrial > Soil > Wetlands > Peat | place: Sweden: Abisko, Stordalen Mire...
ATGAAATGGCCTTTTCCGACTTCATCATCTTTGCCGATGAGAGCGGATCGCCCGTCCTCGAAGGCCCGGACCCGACATTTCCGGTCTTTGTGCTCAACTGTGTATTGGTGGCGAAGAGTGATTACGCCGAACAGATCGTGCCGCGCATTCAGCGGCTCAAGTTCGACACGGTCGGTCACGATCAGCTCATCCTCCACGAGCGCGACATTCGTCGGCAACAGAAGGACTTCGCATTTTTGCAGGTCGACGCCCGCGCGCGTGAGGCGTTCCTGGAGCGGGTCAACGCCGTGGTGGCGGATGCCGAGATCGATGTGGCGGCGGCGATCATCCACAAGGTTCGCCTGGCTCAGAAATACGCGAACCCTTGGAGTCCGTACGAGATCGCTCTCAATTTCTGCATGGAGACGCTGCTTGCCCGGCTCGTAGAGTTGGGTCAGGCGGGACGGCTGGTACACGTCATTTTCGAGAGCCGGGGCAAGAAGGAGGACGCCGAGCTGGAGCTTCACTTCCGGCGCATTGCCTCCAATCAGGCCAATTGGGGCTACAAACAACCGGACTTCCGCGCCTTGGAATGGGAGCCGGTGTTCGTTGACAAGAAGAGCAACTCATCCGGTCTGCAACTGGCCGATTTGATGGCCAGGCCTATTGGACTTAAGGTGCTCCGCCCTGCTCAGGAGAACCGGGCATTTGAGGTTCTGCGGCCCAAGCTCGCCCGAGCCGGCATGAAGACCTTCCCCTAAAAGCAGAAGGGCCCCCGGCAAAACCGAGAGCCCAACGCCGACCGAGAAACCCCAGTCCATTTGGGTTAAATCTAAGTTGGCCGACTTAAAAAGTCCACAGCCGTCCCGGCGCAAGGTCAGGGATTGGCGGGCATGTGTTCCCGCCCCCCGCCAGTCGCCTTCACTTTCCCGCGACCAAATCCTCCAAACCTGGAACCAGCGAAACCGCCAACAACACCCCCATCCCAATATTGAACGCCCGCAGCACGGCCGGCCGGTCCAGGAACCGGCGCATGGCCACACCGAAGACGGTCCAGGCCGCGATGCAGGGGATGTTGATCAGGCTGAATAGGGCCGTCACCACGCTCGCATTGGCCAGGTAGTGGGTTTGCGGCGCATAGGTCGTCATGGCGCCGACGGCCATGGCCCAGACCTTGGGATTGAGCGGCTGAAACCCGACGGCCTGCACGAACCGGAGGGGACGCGCCGCCCCCTTGCGCGTGGCTAGCTTGTCCGACAGGGCGATGCGCGCGGCTAGGTACAGCAGATAGGCCGCGCCGGCCCAGCCGATGACCCGATGCAACACCGGATAGGCGGCGAACAATTCGCCCAGGCCCGCGCCCACCGCGATTAGCAGCAGCACGAACCCCACGGCCACGCCCGCCATATGGGGCAAGCTGGCGCGCAGGCCGAAATTAGCCCCGGACGCCATCAGCATGGCGTTGTTGGGTCCAGGAGTGATGGAGGCGACGAAGGCGAACGCCACGAACGCGCCGAGCAATTGTGGATCAAGTCCCATCATGGTCTTTGGCCTGAGTCAGACCCGACAGGGAGGAATGCGTGCGCCGAACCCCTCCGCGTCGGGAGGGGTGGGCGGGCCTGTTAAGGCCCTATCGCCGATCCGCCTCCACGCAACCGATCGCGCGCCAAGCCATGGCTTGACGGCGAACGGAAATTACGTGGGTGGCGGAGCGCGGCATGGGGACTGGATACCAGCGAAGGTTGCGTTTGGCTACCCGGGGATGGAGAGCGGGAATTCTTCCCGGGCCCTGACGGATCAATGGAATTTCAGCTTTGGGCGCACGATGGCGTTCACGTGGCCGATCAGGATCAGAACCGAGCCCCTCAGCCAGCCGTGGATGGCGAGCAAGTGCATGCGATACAGGGATTGATAGACGATCCGCGCGATCGCGCCATAAACCGCCATGCGTCCACCAACCAAGGCGCCCATGAGGCTGCCCACCGTTGAGAAGCGGCTCAGGGACACGAGCGATCCGTGGTCGTGATAGGCAAACGGGCTCAGCGCGCGCCCATCCATCAACCGGAGCAGATTGTCAAAAGTCGCGCTCGCCATCTGATGGGCGGCCTGCGCCCGAGGCGGCACTGGATTGCCGGTGTGAGGATCAAGGCAGGAACAGCAGTCTCCCATGGCGAAAATTCGGTCGTCCAGGGTTGTCTGGAGGGTCGGGCGAACCAGCAGTTGATTGACGGCGTTGGTCTCCAAGCCGCCGATATCCTTCAAGATGTCCGGGCCGCGCACGCCGGCGGCCCAGACCTTGAGGTCCGCCTGAATCTCGTCGCCCTGGGCCGTTATCACGGCGCCGGCGGTGACTTCCACGACGCGTCGCCCGACCAGGACCTTCACGCCCAGGGCCTCGAGCTGCTCCCGCGCGGCCTCGGCCAGGGCTTGCGGAAGAAGCGGCAGGATGCGCGGCCCGGCTTCCACGAGGGTGACTTCCAGGCGGGTCTCGTCGAACACCTCAAGGCCATAGTGCCGCAAGCCCTTGGCGGCGTTGTAGAGCTCGGCGGCGAGCTCCACGCCGGTGGCGCCGCCCCCGACGATCGCGATGCGGACGTATTGGTCCGCCGCGCCGTCCTGACTCATGGTGCGCGAAACGCGAAGGCATTGGTTTAAAAGCCGGCTTCTGAACCGATCGGCTTGCGGTCGATCGTCGAGGAACAGGCAGTGCTGCTTCACCCCAGCGATGCCGAAGTCATTGGTGATGGAGCCGACCGCGATGACCAGATAGTCGTAGCGAATGGCGTGCCGGCCGACCAGTTCGGTCCCGTCATCGTCGAGCAGCGGCGCGATGATGACCCGGCGGGTGTCCCGATCGATCGCCTCCATCGATCCCAGGAAAAAGCGATAGCCCCACCGGTGGCAATGACCGCGGTAGCCGACTTCATCCAGGTTGGCGTCCAGCGATCCCGCGGCCACCTCGTGCAGAAGCGGCTTCCAGATGTGGGTTCGGCTGCGTTCCAAAAGAATGATGTCGTGTCGGCGGCGTCCAAACTTGGCGCCCAGTCGTCTGACGAGTTCGAGACCGCCGGCGCCGCCGCCAACAACGACGATCTGCGTCTTTCGGGCGGCTGTGCTAGGCCTATCTTTCATTTGACTGTCCGCGTTAGCTCAATGACCCGCGAGGCTAACCCAATTAGGCCAAGAAGGCTCGCTCTTGCTTGCGGCCTTCATGTCCGACCGCCGCGCCCAAGGGCCTGAACGTCCGCGCCGCTGACGCTTCCCCCCGTCCCAAAAGCCGGACAACATGTGGAAATCTGACGCCTGGGCGCGTCCATCTCGGTATGAAGGCAGGCCTACACATGGCCTTGTCTGAGGAGCCATTGATGCCCGGTCAAAACATCCTGGTGTTCTACGGTTCTTACCGGTCCGATCGGAAGGGCGTTCGGCTGGCCGATTTCCTGGTGCGCCGCCTGGGCGAGCGGGGCGAGGCGGTCGAGTTGATCGACGCCAAGGCCGTGGGCCTGCCGATGCTGGACCGGATGTACAAGGAGTATCCCAAGGGCGCGGCGCCCGAGGCGCTGGAAACCCTGGCCGACAAGATCCGGCGAGCCGACGCCTTTGTGTTCGTCACCGGCGAGTACAACTGGGGCATTCAGCCAGGGCTGAAGAACCTGACCGACCATTTCCTGGAGGAGTGGTTCTGGCGTCCCGCCGCGATCGCCAGCTATTCCAACGGCCGACTGTCTGGGACCCGGTCCAGCTACGCCTGGCACAATACCCTGACCGAGATGGGCATGGTGGTGGTCTCCAGCACCCTGACCGTGGGCCCGATCGGCGAGACCCTGGACGAGCACGGCGCGCCCATCGGCGTGCCCGGGGCGTTGCTGGAGCGCGCCTTTACCCGTTTCGCCGATGATCTGGCCTGGTGGACAGAGGCGGCCCAGCACCAGCACACGGTTCGCAAGCCGCCGTATTGAGGGCTGGCTCATGAGGGCGTTAAGTTGACGGCGAGGGTTGGGGCCAAGGCAAGGCGATGTTCGAGGGTTGGGCGAATTTTTACCTGCTGATCGGCGGGGCCTCGGGCTCGCTGATTGGGCTGCTGTTCATCGTCGCCACTTTGACGGCGGGGCGCGAGCGCGAGCAGACGATGCAGGGGACGGCGATCTACACCACACCCACGGTGGTTAAGCTGGCGGTGGTGTTGACGGTCAGCGGCGCGGCCATGGCGCCGGGGCTCAGAGCGTCGTTCGTCGGCGTTGTGCTGGTCGCGGCCGGCGTGAGCGGCCTCATCTATGGCGCCTGGATCGTTCGGCGGATCAGGCGGTGGAACCTGGGCGAGACGCCGCATTGGAGCGATGTCTGGTGCTACGCCGCCGCGCCCATGGCCCTTTACGCCGCCCTGGCCGGCGCGGGCGCCCTGGTCTGGCTGGACCGCCCGGCGGCGGCCCCGGCCTGTGCGGTGGTGCTGATGCTCATGCTGCTCATGGCCATCCGCAACGCTTGGGACCTAGTGACGTGGCTGGCGCCCAAGGCGGGGACCTAATGCAACCGCGGTTCGCCTGATCCGCAGGCTACCCATAAGCAATTGTAACTAGGGCAGTTTCTACATCGGACCGGCGCCCATCTCGGCGGAAAACGGCCTGAGGGCCCCTTGTCATTGGCCGGTCTCGTCGCCACCTGTCCGCGGTCCGCGCCAATCCAGGAGCCCCGCCATGAGCACGCCCAACGCCGCCGCTTCGGGACATTTCAAGGTCGGTGGCGATATTGAGATCGCGCGGCTGGGTTTCGGGGCCATGCGGATTACCGGGTCGGGGATATGGGGCGAGCCGGCCGACCGTGACGAGTGCTTGCGCGTCCTGCGCCGCCTGCCCGAACTGGGCGTGAATTTCATCGACACCGCCGACGCCTACGGCCCGGGCGTATCCGAAGAGCTGATCGCCGAGGCGCTGCATCCCTATGACGGCCTGCTGATCGCCACGAAGGGCGGTCTGGCCCGGGGCGGGCCGAACATGTGGACCCCCAGCGGGCGGCCGCGGGCGCTGCGCCAGAACGTGAGCGACAGTCTGCGGCGGTTGAAGATCGAGCGCATCGACCTGTGGCAACTGCACCGTATCGATCCGTCCGTGCCCGCCGAGGACCAATTCGGCGTAGTGGCGGACATGCAGCGCGAAGGCCTAATTCGGCATGTGGGTCTGTCGGAAGTCACGGCGGAGCAAGCCGAGGCCGCCCAGGCCTTCTTCCCTGTGTCGACCATCCAGAACCAGTACAACCTGGTCGACCGCCGTCACGAGGCGGTGCTGGACTGGTGCGCCGCTCAGGGCGTGGGCTTCATCCCGTGGTTTCCACTGGCCGCCGGCGCCTTGGCCAAGCCAGGCGGGGCGGTGGATAAGGTCGCCCAACGCCTGGGCGCCACGCCCGGCCAGGTGGCGCTGGCCTGGGTGCTCAAGCGCAGCCCGGTCATCCTGCCCATCCCCGGCACGAGCCGGGTCAAGCACCTGGAAGAGAACGTGGCGGGCGCGCAGGTCGTTCTGTCGGACGAGGATTTCACAGCGCTGGATAAGGCTGGACGGGGCCAGTAATCCCGCCAAAAACCGCTATCTGATCCATCTTCCATGTCGGCGGACGAGAGGGTCGATCTCGCCGTGCTCAATGCCATTGCCAATAACATTGCTATATGGCTATATAGCTAAATGGAAATGCAAACGGCCAACTCCGACCCCATGGGCAGCGCCTTCTTCGCCCTGAGCGACCCCACGCGGCGCGCCATGCTCGCGCGCCTGGCGCAGGGGGAAGCGACGGTGTCGGAGCTGATGGCGCCGTTCGCGCTCAGCCAGCCGACCATCTCCAAGCATCTCAAGGTGCTGGAGAAGGCGGGGCTGATCGTGGGCGGCCGCGACGCGCAGCGGCGACCGCGCCGGCTGGCGCCCGAGGCGCTGAAGGACATTTCCGAGTGGATCGAGCGGTTCCGAAATCAGTGGGAGGGCCGCCTGAACAACCTAGACGCCCACTTGGCCGCTCAGCGACAGAAGGAGCCATGACATGCCCCCCGTGCTCGAAAAGACCCCCGCCGCCATGGGTCTGACCATAGACCGCCAGACCCATACGATCAGGCTGGTGCGCGACTTCAGCGCGCCTCGCGCCCAGATCTTCGAGGCCTGGACCCAGCCCGATCAGGTGGCGGTCTGGTGGGATCCGGCCGGCCTGCGCCTGGCGGCGTGCGACATCGATCTGCGCCCGGGCGGCGGATTCAAGTTCGTCAGCCAAGGCCATCCGGACATGGCCTTCTCTGGAACCTACCTGGAGATCGCCCCGCCCGACCGGCTGGTGTTCGAGGCCATGGGCGCCACGGGACGGGTGCTGCTGGAAGGATCGGCCGATCAGACCCGCATGGCGGTGGAAATCCAATGCCGCGGCGCCGAGCACTTGGAGCAGTTCCTGAAGATGGGGGTCGATATCGGCACGGCCCAGACGCTCGACAACCTCGTGGCCTATGTGGGCGCGAGCGAGAAGGCCTGACTCGAGCCTGTTCGTATTCAATTGCCCTGGAGAGGGAGTTCTGTCGCGTTGCCGCCGTCACCAAGTCGGTAACCAACTTCTGCTAGAGTTTGGTCCGTGGCCATTCGGCGCCGAGGGCGCGGGGCGCGTGGGGGTGTCATGGACGTTTACGATCTCGCCGTCATCGGCAGCGGCCCGGCCGGGCGGCGGGCGGCGGTGCAGGCCGCCAAGCTGGGGCGCTCGGTGCTGGTGGTGGAAAATCGCCTGAGGGTGGGCGGGGTGTCGGTGCACACCGGCACCATCCCGTCCAAGACCCTGCGCGAAACGGTGCTCAACCTGTCGGGCTGGCGCGAGCGCGGCTTCTACGGCCAGGCCTATCGGGTGAAGAAAGACATCTGCGGCGAGGACCTGGGCATGCGCCTGGGCAAGACGCTGGAGCACGAGATCGAAGTGCTGGAGCATCAGTTTCAGCGCAACGGCGTGCGGACGCTCGCGGGGTCGGCGCGCTTCGTCGATCCGCACCGACTGATCGTATCCTGCGGCGACGGCGAGGAGCACAGCGTGTCGTTCGAGCGGGCGGTGATCGCGGTGGGCACGTCGCCTTATCGGCCGCCCTCGATCCCCTTCGACGGGAAGCACGTGCTCGACAGCGACGACCTGATCGCCATGCCCCATGTGCCGCGCAGCCTGACGGTGATCGGCGCGGGGGTGATCGGCATCGAATACGCCACCATTTTCAGCGCGCTCGACGTGCCGGTGACACTCATTGAACCCAAGCCCAGCTTTCTCGAGTTCGTGGACCACGAGATCATAGAGGATTTCACCCACCAGCTGCGCGATCGGGGCATGACCATCCGCCTGGGCTCGGCGGTTTCCAGCGTCGTGCCGGACGAGGGCGGCTGGCCGGTGACCACCCTTGAGGACGGCCGGCGCATCCGCTCGGAGACGCTGCTCTATACGGCCGGCCGGGTGGGCGCGACGGCGAACCTCGGCCTGGAGACCATCGGCGTTAGCGCGGACTCCCGTGGACGCATTTCCGTCGATCCCGACACCTTCCAGACCGCCCAGCCGCACATCTACGCCGCCGGCGATGTGGTGGGGTTTCCCTCCCTGGCGTCCACTTCCATGGAGCAGGGCCGCATCGCCGCCTGCCACGCCTTCGGCCTGCCCATGCCCCACGCGCCCCAGGCATTCCCCTACGGCATCTATGCGGTGCCCGAGATATCCACTGTCGGGCTCAGCGAGGAGGACGCGCGCGCTAAGGGCTTGGCCATCGAATGCGGCATCGCCCGTTTCCGTGAGACCTCGCGCGGCCACATCATGGGGCTGAACGCCGGCCTGCTGAAAATGATCTTCGCCCTGGATACGCGCCGCCTTCTGGGCGTGCACATCGTGGGCGAGGGGGCGACCGAGCTGATCCACATTGGCCAGGCGGTGCTGAATCTCGGCGGCACGCTCGACTATTTCATGGAAAACGCCTTCAACTACCCGACCCTGGCGGAGGCCTATAAGATCGCCGCCCTGGACGCCTGGAACCGCATGCCGCGCGAGGCGAGCGCCACCACCCCCACTACCGCGGTTAGCGCAGCCGCCTGAGGTCTACCTCAGGTCCAGCACCACCACCGACTTGGCCGGCAGATTGACGGTGAGCGTCTGGCCGCCCAGCCGGGCGTCGCGGAAGGGCTGGGGCGTGAGGGTTGTTGGCGCTTCGTAGGTGTTGTGCGCGTCCATCGCCTCGGCCGTCATGATCTCGCCCGTCACGGCGCGGGCGTTCAGTCCCGTGAGCGAGACGCCAACGGTCGCGGGCCGATGCGGGTCAAGATTGACCAGGCCGATGTGCACCGCCCCATCGGTTCCGCGCGCCGCCGTGCCGTGGACGGCGGGAACCGACTTGCCGCCGTACGCATAGAGCGGCGTCTGAATGTCCAGGGGCAGGGCGGTGGCGTCCTGAAACACCTTGTACATGTCGAACACATAGTAGGTCGGCGTCAGCAGCATCTTTTCATGGTCGGTCAGGACCAGGGCCTGCAGCACATTGGCCAGCTGGGAGATGTTGGCCATGCGCACCCGGTCGGCGTGAGCGTGGAAGATGTCGAAATTGACCGCCGCGATCAGGGCGTCGCGCAGGGTGTTCTGCTGATAGCCGAGCAAGGGATCGGTTCCCTTCTCCGTGTCGTACCAGGCGCCCCACTCGTCGATGAACAGGGCCGTGTGCTTGGCCGGGTCATATTTGTCCATGATGGCGCTGTGCTTGGCGATCAGTTCGTCCATCTTCAGGGTGTTGGCAAAGGCGCCGATCCAGTGGTCCTCGTCAAAGCCCGTGGCCGGGCCGGTATGGTGCGGGCCGTCCCCGGCGAAGGTGTAGTAGTGCAGGCTGAGCGCGCCGAGGGCGGGCGGCCCGCCGTTGGGCATGTTCAGCTTGGTCGTCCCGGCCATGACCGCCTCGGTCCAGGCGTAGTTGTCTCCGCTCGCGCCCGCCGCCACCTTGGTCAGCGCCTGACCGTCCACGCCCAGATAGGGCGCGAAGGTGCGGAACAGGTCCACATAGTGTTCGGGTCGCATGTGGCCGCCGCAGCCCCAGGCCTCATTGCCCACGCCGATGAAGTCCAGCTTGAAGGGTTTGTCGCGCCCATTGCGTCGGCGTTCCTCGGCCAAGGCCGAATGGGACGGCGAGGTCATGTACTCGACCCACTGGGCCATCTCGCGTGGCGAGCCCGTGCCGACATTGCCGCCGACATAGGTCTGCGCGCCGACAAGCTCGGCGAAGGCCATGTATTCGTGCGTGCCCACCGCGTTGCTGTCCTCCACCCCGCCCCAGTTGTTGATGCGCACGGGGCGCGAGGCCTTCGGCCCGATGCCGTCGCGCCAGTCGTATCGGTCGGCGAAGCAGCCGCCGGGCCAGCGTATCACCGGCGTGCGGATCTCCCGCAGGGCGGCGATCACGTCGTTGCGGAAGCCTTGGGTGTTGGGGATGGGCGAGGCCTCGCCCACGTAGATTCCGCCATAGACGCTGCGGCCCAGGTCCTCGACGAACTGGCCGTAGATGTCGCGGTTGATGACGGGGCCAGGCTGGTCAGCGTGTAGGGTCGCGGTGGCGAAGATCGGCGCGTCGGCGTGGCCGGGGGCGGAGACGCTCACGGCCAAGCCCGTCGCGGCCAGGGCCAGCGCGAGTCCTCGCATCCGATTGATGACGTTCATCGCGCTTCCTCCTGCCCGATCCCAACTTGCAGCCAGGCGCCGCAGTCGACCTTTGTTGTGAGGCGATTTATTCGAGCGCGCCGCTGGGCCGTCAATCAAAGGATTGCGCCTAGGACGCGGACCCATGATTATAGCCGCAAAATGGGAGGAAACGGGCGTGATCAAACTCATGCAGTGGGCTGCGCTCATTGGAGCGGTGATTGGATTTTCGGGCGCGCCCGCCCGCGCGGCGGACAAGGTCGCCCTCGCCCTGACCGGCACGGTCACCTCGACCCAGGAAGGCAAGATGGAGGGCGTGCTCGTCACGGCCAAGCCGGATGGCGGGACCATCGCCGTCACCGTGGTCAGCAATGAGCAGGGCCGCTACGCCTTTCCCGCCTCCAGGCTGGCTCCCGGTCACTACAACCTGAAGATCCGGGCCATCGGGTATGACCTGATCGGACCCAAGGCCGTCGACGTGACGGCGAGCGGTCCCGCGAGCGCCGATATCACCCTCGGTCCGACCAAGGATCTGTCCGCGCAGCTCAGCAACGCGGAGTGGATGGAGTCCATGCCGGGAACGGACGCGCAGAAGCACATGCTGTGGGACTGTGGCGTCTGCCACACCCTGCAGCGCGTGGTGCGGTCGACCCATGACGCGGACGAATTCGTGCCGCTGATCAACCGTATGAGCATGTATTCCCAAGGCGCCACGCCTCAGCATCCGCAGATCAAGAAGGGCAATCGCGGCAGTCTGTCGGACGACAACGCCCCGATCGGCGACAAGAGCACCGTGAAGGCCGCCGCCGAGTGGATGGCCACCATCAACCTCAACGGCCGCGACACCTGGAGCTATGCGCTCAAGACCTTCCCGCGTCCCAAGGGCAAGGCCACCCATGTGATCATCACCGAGTACGACCTGGCCCGAAAGGACGCCCAGCCGCATGACGTGATCGTCGATGACAAGGGCATCGCCTGGTATTCGGACTTCGGCTCTCAGTTCATCGGCAAGCTCGATCCCACGACCGGCAAGGTCAAAGACTATCCCGTGCCGGTGCTTAAGGCCGACCAGCCCAAGGGCCTGTTGGAGGAGGAGTTCGACAAGGACGGCAATATCTGGCTGGCGATGATGCACCAGGGCGCCATCGGCCGGTTCGATCCCAAGACTGAGACGATGCAGGCGTTCGCCCTGCCGGCCGAGGTGCAGACCGACGACACCGACGAAACCATGGTGGAGCCTCGGGGCATGGGGGTGGACGGCAAGGTGTGGACCAACGACCAGGACGACCACTCCTTCCTTCGGCTCGACCCTAAAACCGGCGTGTGGGACAAGCTGGGGACCTTCAAGATCCCCGGCGAGAACCGCAAATTGGCCTCTTATGGGATTCCCGCCGACGGCACGAACAGCATCTTCGTCTTGGAATACGGCGCTGCCGACGTCGGTCGGATCGACGCCAAGACCAACCAGGTCAAGGTGTTCTATACTCCCACGCCCCTTTCAAAACCGCGACGCG
>Ga0302319_10023028_pt1 | contig 11146 bp, 10 predicted proteins | sample Bog_T0_2_FD_203319 | JGI IMG/M metagenome (GOLD analysis project Ga0302319, IMG submission 203319) | Peat permafrost microbial communities from Stordalen Mire near Abisko, Sweden - Bog_T0_2 | ecosystem: Environmental > Terrestrial > Soil > Wetlands > Peat | place: Sweden: Abisko, Stordalen Mire...
ACCGCTGTGCCTGATCACCAAGCAACGATTCGATCCGCCCCATGCTGGCGACCAGGTCCGCCTGGGCCGAGGCCGGCAGAGCCGCAAGCAGCGCAGCGACTTCCGCGTTGGCAACCTGGTCCAGCGGGGCAAAGGCGACACGCCCGGCTTCGGTCAAAGTCAGGCTGTTCTGCCGCCGGTCGGTGTCCGATTGGGCGCGGCACAACAGCCCGTCCCGCTCGAACCGCTGCAGGATACGGCTGAGGTAGCCAGCGTCCAGATCAAGCGTTGCACCAATCTCGGTCGCGCTCTGGTCTGGGCGATGAGCCAGTTCGTACAAAACCCGCGCCTCCGTCAACGAGAAGCGGCTTTGCGACAGGCCCTCGCGCAGGGCGCCGATACGGTGCGTATAAAAGCGATTGAACCGCCGGATGGCGGCGATGCGGTCGGCGGGATCGGCGGCAATGAGGGTCATCGCCATACCATGCCGCGGATAATTGACTAAGTCAATCAGTCGGGGCCGCGTCAGAAATACGTGTTCGGCTCTCATATCACTGCCTTGTGACACAGAGTGCCAAGAACAAGCCGAAATCCTTGCCTACCTCCTACCAGTCTCGATGTCGGCAACGACAGGTTTCGGGATCAGCGTCACCTGGCGGATTTGCCTCTGCTCACAAACAGGAGATGGGATATGCCTTACACAAACTTCAATCGGTTCGTTCTTCCCGGTCTGGCGGCCCTTGCCATGATCGGCGCGGTCGGGTCAGCCGCGGCGCAGACCTCCACCGTTGTCATCGCGCCCAGCGCGCCGCCGCCGCCGCGGGTGGAAACCGTCCCGCCGCCGCCCGCCACCACGATGACCTGGCAGGCCGGGCACTGGTATTGGAACGGCTCCGACTGGGCCTGGATCGACGGCCACTATGTGGAGCGTCCGCAGGCGACCGCGGTGTGGGAACCGGGTCATTGGGCCCAGCAGCCCGCCGGCGGATACTTCTGGGTCTACGGGCATTGGCGGAGCTGATCGCAGCCGACGCCATTCGCCACATTCCTTCGCAACACAAGGAGAATAACGATGCGCAGTTCCGTTTCTGCATGCATGGTCCTGCCGGCATTGGTTGCGCTGGCGGCGTGCAGTTCCCCGCCACCGCCGCCGCAGACCACGCAGGTGATCGTGCAACCCCAGCCGGAGGTGGCCATGGCAACCATTGCGCCAATGCCACCGCCGCCGCCGCATTCGGAGCTGGTGCCCCCGCCGCCACCGTCGGGTGAGCCGATGGTGTGGCAGCCCGGCCATTGGCAGTACACCGGGGCCGCGGGCAACCCTTGGTACTGGCGGGAGGGCCGCTACGTGACCGTTCCGACCGGGGCCAGCGCCTGGGTGCCGGGTGTTTGGCAGCAGCAGGTCGGTGGCAGCGGCTGGCTGTGGGTGGCGGGCCACTGGGCGTAACTTTGCCGTATCGACCCCGGGCGGCGCGTGCTGTCCGGGGCCGGTTGACGGCCGCCACGTCCGGGCGTCAGGATACTGGCCAGTAGCCCCTGCCAGCACTGGACAGTCTCATGCGCCTGATGTGGTTCCATCTGATGCCCTACACCGAGCTGCCGGATGACTTCCGGGATAAGCATCATTCGGTTTGGGTGGACGTGCATTCCTCGCTGTTCGATCCGAAGCGCGCGCACCTGATGTACAACGACTTCATGGACGAGCTGGAGTACGCCGCCGATTGCGGCTTCGATGCGGTGTGCGTAAACGAGCATCACTCGAACGGCTACGGGCTGATGCCGTCGCCGAACCTGATCGCGTCATCCCTGGCACGCCGCACCACGAATGCAACGATATGCGTGATGGGGAATTCGCTCGCGCTGTATAATCCGCCGACCCGGGTGGCGGAGGAATTCGCAATGCTGGACGTGATTTCCGGCGGGCGGTTGATCGCGGGCTTTCCGGTCGGCACGCCGATGGACGATTGCTACTGTTACGGCATAAACCCGTCGCAGTTGCGCGACCGGTATTATGAGGCGCACGACCTGGTGATGAAGGCGTGGCAGCATCCGGATACCTTCGCTTTCAACGGCCGCTTCAATCAGCAGCGCTATGTCAATATCTGGCCGCGTCCGATCCAGCGCCCGCATCCGCCGGTCTGGATCCCCGGCGGCGGGTCGATCGAGACCTGGCAGTGGTGCGCGAAGATGGACTATGTCTATGCGTATCTGTCGTATTTTGGTTACAAGGATGGCAAGGACACAATGGACGGGTTCTGGCGCGAAATGGCCCGCCTGGGGAAGGATCGCAATCCGAATCGCGCCGCCTTTTTGCAATTCGTCGGCGTGGCGGAAACCCGGGAGCAGGCGCTGGAACTGTATCGCGAGCCGGCGGAATATTTCTACGGCCGCTGCCTGCACACCGACCCGATGTGGGCGACACCGCCGGGCTACATCACGGAAGCCACGCAGCGTGCCGGCATCCAAAGCCAGGTCGGTCGCGCCGCCACCCAAAGTGCTCGGTCGAAGGCGCGCGCGACGGAGATGAAGGACATTGTCGATATGGGCTACGTCATCGTCGGATCACCCGACGAGGTCGTGGCGCAGTTGACCGAGGTCGCGACCGAACTGAACGTGGCGCACCTGATGCTGCTGTTGCAGTTCGGGAACATGGGCAAGGACCTGGCCAAGTACAACACCAAATTGTTCGCCGAAAAGGTGATGCCGCGGCTGCAACCGCTGTTCGCCGAATGGGAGGATAAGTGGTGGCCACAGCCGATGGATACGGCGCTGCGGGCGGACGTTCCGGCTTTCACGCCCGGTTTGGCCGCGGCGTAGGGGCAAGCCGGCGTGGCGGCTGCCCGCCTTGGCCTGGCGCTGTAGGGCACCGACCCAGTCGCAGCACTCGCCGGCCACGCCGCGCTGGCGGAAAGCAACGGCTGTGCCCGGCCGTCACGCGGCACGGGTTGCATGCAGGCTGTCGTCCACGCGGTCCTTGCGCGCCTTCACTTCAATTCGGTGATGCCACTGACACGGATGACGACGATACTTGCCTCGTGGACTGATGTAACCTATAAGCCACACATGATCGAAGTCCGGCAGACCACGGTCTTCAGGGAATGGCTCGAACACCTGGCCGATCGCCGCGCCAGAGAACGAATCGCTCAACGCATCGTCCGATTGCAGGCGGGGCTGATGGGCGATGTAAAGCCACTCGGCGATGGCCTGTCGGAGATTCGGATCGATTAGGGCCCGGGCTATCGCCTATATTTTGTCCAACAGGGCCACGTGCTGATCGTCTTGTTATGCGGCGGCGACAAAGGTTCCCAGCGGCGTGATATTGCCCGTGCGAAGCGACTGGCGACAAATCTGGAGAGCGAGTGATGGTAAAAACGGAACCTTTCGACGCGGCGCAATACCTTGTGTCGCCCGAGTCCCAGGAAGAACTGTTGAACGATGCGCTGGCCAGCGGCGACGCCGGTTATGTGGCCCGGGCGCTCGGGGTCATTGCGCGGGCGCGGGGAATGAGCGAGGTGTCGCGGGAGGCTGGCGTAACCCGGGAGGCGTTGTATCGAACGCTGAGCGAGAGCGGTGATCCCCGGCTGACGACGTTATTGGGTGTGGCGCGCGCGCTCGGAGTCACGCTCACGGCTCACGTCGGGCCGGCGGAGTAGCATACTACGGAGCCGCCGCGCGACCGCGACGGCATTGACAGTGCCCATGACAAACAAGTCAAAAAGCTTAGTGTAGCTGAACAACAGTTTCGGTTAGCATGCACCGTTAATCTGGCGACTTTGTCGTGCGCATACCCTGAGGCGCGAGCATCCGGCATGGCCTAGCCGTCATCGGCACATCGCCTACGCGCTATCTTGCCGCACTTGCCTCGTCCGAATGGTCTGCGCCTCGTTGCCAGACGTCGCCTATACAACAAGCTAGCCATTACCGATCGCCATCAGTTTGAGCGGGTTATTGAACGTCAAGAAGGGTGGCCCGATCGGTTTCGTCTTCGTCGTCTGGATTCGCGTCGCTATCCCACTGAAGGGCATTGTTGAGCTGCATTGTCCTCGCGATGCGGCACATTTGCTGAATGGCGCGAGTGACCTCATGCTTCTGCGGAACAGAGTCGAGCAACACCTCTTGGAGTGTCGACCGTAGATCATCATACGAGATCTGCTCGTTTGCGCCACCGTAGGCGACGGCGGCTGAAACCGCTTCATAGATGTCACCCTCTTGACCATTCACAAACGGTCGTGGGTTGCGGTCCGTCCGGCTCTGAGGTCAAGCTGCGAGCTTCTTAAAGGCGGGAAGCCCGAAATTCCGGGCAACAATTCTGAAGAGGTGCTCCAAATCTACTTCATCGGGTTGAACGGATCGCGGAGGCTGCTGAGTCGTGAATACGTCGATCTCGGCACACAATTGCGAACAGAGACTTTGCATCAAGAGAGGGCTTCCAAGCGATTCAGTTGCCAATCGTTCTTGAATGTCGTCGGATACGTGCAATCCCATCGCTGGAAAGCCCTGCCGGGCGATCTTGCACAGGTCATCCACGTTCCAAGCCGGAATCGGCAAATGCGTGAACCTCCCCTCCATTTCAGCCTCAGCAGAAAGGACATCAAACGCTCGGTACGGCACGCTGAGCATCACGACAGTGATCCCATCGAAACCCGCCGATTTCAGCGACCGCACAATTGTCGCCCGAACGTCCCTCGTTATATAGTGAAAATCATCCACCACCAGCACATCATGGTCGTCTTGAATCCGCTTCAGCAAATTGCTTTTCTGTGGGCCAGTGAAATTACGCGTCTCTGCGTGGGAGACGTTACTTTGCTCCGAATGTTTGGCACCAAACTTGGCGAATCTCGGGCCAACGGAGCCACTAACTTCGGACGTTCCGCCAGCTTGCTTCGAGGCTCCCTCTGTCGTTCCGGTCGGCGCTCTAAGGTGGTCTCTGATAGTGTCCCGGAAGTCACTCTCGTCAGAAATCTGACCACCTTCCACATGGACCACTACGTTATCCGGAATCACAGTTCGGCGCAGCACCGTTTTCCCGCAATTGCTTGGACCGGTGATTGCAATGATGGCGTGTCCTTGCTCAACCGCTCGGCGCAGGTCACGCTCTAGCCCGAGATGCTCCCGTCGGACGTATGTAACAGTAGGCATGCCCCTACTGAACACTTCCCGCAACTTGTACACGTCCGCCATGGCAATCTCCAACTTGACGATCGGCAGGCCTACTAGTACACTCCGCCGGAAGTTCCCGCTCCATTCGGCCAAGCCGACAAGAGCCGGTCCCCATCACATGGAACGAGCCCATAGGGGTCAGGACTTCCGGCGGCATGTACTAGTAGGCTGTTATTCCAAAGTGCCCGCGTCGGCACGCGTCGGTGAACGCGTTGCTCAGTAAGACAGCCTGGTCCCCAAATTGGGCAATCAAAAAGATGGCTGCTCTGCGGGCAAGACGACACATAAACAAAAAGGGGCGGCCCCTGCGGCCCGCCCCTCCCGTCTCGCAGCGACAGACTTCGACTTAGAAATCCATATCGCCCATGCCGCCACCACCGCCAGGCGGCATCGGCGGGCCCTTCTTCTCCGGCTTCTCCGCGACCATCGCCTCGGTCGTCACCAGCAGGCCGGCCACCGAAGCGGCATCCTGCAACGCGGTGCGCACAACCTTGGTCGGGTCGATGATGCCGGCCTTCACCAGGTCCTTGAACTCGCCGGTCTGCGCGTCAAAGCCCCAGTTGTACTCGTCCTTGTCCAGCACCTTGCCGGCAATGACCGCACCGTCCTCACCGGCGTTCTCGGCGATCTGCCGCAGCGGGGTCTGCACCGCCTTGCGCACGATCTCGATGCCGAAACGCTGGTCGTCGTTGTCGGCCTTCAGCTTGGCCAGGATCAGCGACGCCCGAGCCAGGGCGACACCGCCGCCCGGAACGATGCCTTCCTCGACCGCTGCACGGGTCGCGTGCAGGCTGTCGTCCACGCGGTCCTTGCGCTCCTTCACTTCCACTTCGGTGCTGCCACCAACGCGGATGACGGCGACGCCGCCGGCCAGCTTCGCCAGCCGCTCCTGCAGCTTCTCGCGGTCGTAGTCCGAGGTGGTCTCCTCGATCTGCGCCCGGATCTGCGCGCAACGGCCGGTGATGTCGCCCTTCTTGCCCGCACCTTCGACGATCGTGGTGTTTTCCTTCTCGATCAACACCTTCTTCGCCTTGCCGAGGTCGGCCAGCTTGACGTTCTCCAGCTTGATGCCGAGGTCTTCGCTGATCACGGTGCCGCCGGTCAGGATCGCGATGTCTTCCAGCATCGCCTTGCGGCGATCGCCGAAGCCAGGCGCCTTCACCGCGGCAACCTTCAACCCACCACGCAGCTTGTTCACCACCAGGGTCGCGAGCGCCTCGCCCTCGACGTCCTCGGCGATGATCAGCAGCGGCCGGCCGGACTGCACGATGCTTTCCAGCAGCGGCAGCATCGGCTGCAAGCCGGACAGCTTCTTCTCGTGGATCAGGATGTAGGGCTGATCCATATCGGCGACCATCTTCTCCGCATTGGTAATGAAGTACGGAGACACGTAGCCGCGGTCGAACTGCATGCCCTCGACGACATCGAGCTCGGTCTGGATGCCCTTGGCTTCCTCGACCGTGATCACGCCTTCATTGCCGACCTTCTGCATCGCTTCGGAGATCATCTTGCCGATCTCGGCCTCGCCGTTGGCGGAGATGGTGCCAACCTGCGCGGTTTCGGCCGGGGTGGTGATCTTCTTGGTGCGCTTCTTCAGGTCTTCGACGATGGCGGCGACAGCCTTGTCGATGCCGCGCTTCAGGTCCATCGGGTTCATGCCGGCGGCGACGGCCTTGGCGCCCTCGCGCACGATCGCCTGCGCCAGCACGGTCGCGGTGGTGGTGCCATCGCCCGCGATGTCATTGGTCTTGCTGGCGACTTCGCGCACCATCTGCGCGCCCATGTTCTCGAACTTGTCGGCCAGTTCGATTTCCTTCGCGACGGTCACACCATCCTTGGTGATGCGCGGCGCGCCGAAGCTCTTGTCCAGGACCACGTTGCGGCCCTTGGGACCCAGAGTGACCTTGACCGCATCGGCCAGGATATCAACGCCGCGCAGCATGCGAGCACGGGCGTCACCGCCGAACCGAACGTCCTTGGCAGCCATGTTGTGTCTTCCCTTGTGTGTCTGTCGATATGTCTGGGTGCGGAGAACAGGGAGGCCTCAGGCCGCCTTCTTCTGCGCAACCGGGGTGTCGATGATGCCCATGATGTCGGACTCCTTCATGATAAGGAGCTCCTCGCCATCGAGCTTCACTTCCGTGCCGGACCACTTGCCGAACAGGATCTTGTCGCCGGCCTTCACGTCGAGAGCCACGAGCTGGCCCTGCTCATTGCGGGCACCCGGGCCGACGGCGATGACCTCGCCTTCCATCGGCTTTTCCTTGGCGGTGTCGGGAATGATGATGCCGCCCGCGGTCTTTTCCTCGGCGGTCAGCCGACGGACCACGACCCGGTCATGCAGGGGACGAAAACTCATACGGATCGCTCCTGGTTTGGTTCTGGATGTTGGTTGGACCTGCCACGCGCCGGAGCCGGTGTCGGACCCCGGTTTGTTAGCACTCCCCCCTGGGGAGTGCCAGCGATCTAGTCGCTCGCCCCGGCGGAGTCAAGGGTTGGCAGCACTCTTTGGCGGTGAGTAGCAACCTGATGGAATTGCTCACTTTTCTGTTGCAGTCCGGCGCCGCGCTTTGTCATGCTGCGGTCACGCGGTGAACCGCGGCACTCATACGTCAGAGGATGCCGAGCTCATGAGCCTTGCGTTGCAGTTGAAGGACTACCGGCTGACCACGGCGAACATCTACTACCATTTGCCGGATTATCCAGCCGTGCTGCAAACCTATGTGTGGCAGGAATACGACATCGCGCCGCAATTTCCCGAGTTGCAGAAGTTCCTCGATTTCTGGCAACGCAAGCTGGACGGCAAGGTCCATTCGGTGTCGGTCGCCTCGAAGAAGCTGGTGCGCCCGGCGGACTGGCGGCATCCCGGGGCCTATCTCCGGCTGCACTGACGGCGTCCCAAACGGTGCGAGGCAGCTTCATGCCACCGTATCCTCGCATGCTCTTGACGACTATAACCCCCGTCCATGCCATTCGATGTGCGGGACTTCCCCGGCGCACCCCCCGGGGACTGGGAGGCCAGACCAGCCAGCCGGCGCCTGATCGCCGGCTGGCTCTTTACCCTCGCGGGGATGGTGCTGGTCATGATCGCCCTCGGCGGCCTGACCCGCCTGACCGGATCGGGACTTTCCATCATGGAATGGGCCCCGCTGATGGGCACCGTGCCCCCGCTCAGCAATGCCGAATGGCAGCGCTTGTACAGATTATATGAGGAGATCCCCCAGTACGCGTTGATCAACCAGGGCTTCGGGCTCGACGGTTTCAAGCATATTTTCTGGCTGGAATGGACCCACCGGCTGTGGGGCCGCCTGATTGGTGCGGCGGTTCTGCTGCCGCTGCTCTGGTTCTGGCACCGCGGCCAGATCAACCGCCGCCTGGCCGCCGGATTGTTCGGCTTGTTCCTTCTGGGCGGGCTGCAGGGGGCGGTCGGCTGGTTCATGGTCGCCTCCGGCTTCGCGCCGGACAGCACCGCCGTCGCCCCTGGCCGGTTGACCATCCACCTTGTCCTGGCGTTGCTGCTGTACGGCGCGATTATCTGGACCGGCCTGTCGGTCCTGCGGCCTCACCCCGCGAAGGCGCCCGCCCTGTTGCGCCGCCTGACCCTGGCTGCCACCCTGCTGGTTTTCCTGACCATCATCGCCGGCGGTTTCGTCGCCGGCCTGCATGCTGGCCTTGACTACAATACATTTCCGTTGATGGATGGCCACCTCGTCCCCGCCGGCTACGCCGACCTCCACCCCTTCCCCCGCAATCTGACGGAGAACATCGCCACGGCGCAGTTCGACCACCGTCTGTTGGCGACCCTGAGCGTGCTGGCCATCGGGTCGGTGCTGGCGTTTGGCTTTCCGGTCCCCGGCTTGCGGTCCCGGCTCTGCCTCGTCGGAACAGCGGTGGCGCTGCAATACGGGCTTGGGGTTGCGACCCTGATCTGGGCAGTACCGCTGCCGCTGGCCTCGGCGCATCAGGTCGGCGCGACCCTGCTGCTGACCGCCCTCCTGGTGCTGCTGCACGCCCTGCGTCCGGTCCGGCGCACATGAGCGCGCTGACCGTCCCGCTGGATACCATCATCGAGGTCCTGCCGGTGGGTGTCGCGCTGGTCGATCCACAGCGGCGCATCATGCTGATGAACCAGGCCTTCCGCGATTCGCTCGACCTCCCGCCCGATGCCTTCCCGCCCGGTATCTCGGTGGAGGACGCGGTCCGATCGACGGCCTACCGCGGGGTCTATGGACCCGGCGACCCCGAGGAGCAGGTCACCGCGGTGCTCGCCGCCGACCGCAGCCGGCCGGGGCGGTTGCGCCGCCGGGTGTTCCAGGGCCGCAGCTTCGATCTGTTCAACAGCCCACTGCCCGACGGCAGCTATGTGGTGACCGCGATCGAGACCACCAGCCTGATCGCGGCCAGAGCACAGGCGGAGCGGGCGGTGGCGCAGACGACGACGGCGATTTCGGGCTTGCGGGTCGGGCTGGGGGCGTTTGGTCCCGACGGCGTGCTGTTGTTTGCCAATCCGCGTCTGGCCGAACTGCTGGCAGTGCCAGCGGATCGGATTGGACCCGGCATGACGTTTGCCGCATTGCTGACAATGATGGCGGACAGCGACGAGTACGCCGGTGCGGACTGGATCGCGTTTCTGGCCGAACAGCGCGAAGCCAATCGGGGGGTGCCCTTCGCCGTGCGGCTGCTGCGCAGCAACGGGCAGGTGGTCGATGTCGCCTCCGACCCGCTGCCCGACGGCGGATGGACCATCACGGTCGCCGATATCAGCCAATTGGCCAGAGCCGAGAGCGAGGCCCAACGCCGAGCGCGACTGCTGGACTCGATTCTGGAGGCGGTGCCGCACGGGATTTGCGTGTATGGGCCGGATCGCCGGGTGACTCTGTTCAACCGGAGCTACAGCCTGGTCATGGCCGGCGCGCCGGTGCAGATCGGCGATCATATCGTCGATGTCATCCGTCGACGCGCCGAGTCGGGCGAGTTTGGGCCTGGGGAAGCGGACGATGTCTATTCGCAGCAGATGGCGTTCGACATCAGCCGCCCGCAGATGCGCCGCCGGCACCGCCCCGACGGATCGGCGATCGATATCCGCACCGCCCCCCTGCCGGATGGTGGCCATATCAGCGTGGTGACCGACATCACCCCGCTGGTCCAGGCAGAGGACGAAATCACCCGCCGCGCCGAGGAAATGTCTGCGATGCTGGCCAGCATCCGGCACGGCATCCTGCTGTGGAGCGCGGACAAACGGCTGGTCGCCAGCAACGCGATCGCGGCGGAACTGCTGGGTCATCCGCCCGGCCTGCTGACCCCCGGCCGCACCGAGGCCGAAGTGCATGCCGATATGGTGCTGCGCGGCGAATGGGGCGGGGGCGAGCAGGCCCTGGCGGTCGCGCGGGATCTTCAGGAACGTGACCGTTCGGTTCCCTATACCAGGCAGATCGTCACGAATGCAGGCCGTGTGCTGGATATGCGCTCCGACCCCGCGCCCGACGGCGGATGGGTGAGCACCTTCACCGATGTCACCGAAACCCGCACGGCACAGGAGGAGTTGCAACGAGCCAAGGTCGCGGCCGAAGCGGCTAACCAGGCGAAGTCCCGCTTCCTGGCAACCATGAGCCACGAGCTGCGCACGCCGTTGAACGCGGTGATCGGGTTCTCGGATGCCTTGCTGCGGGAGGCGGCCGTCGCGGACCCGGTCCGCACCGGTGAATTCGCCCAGCAGATCAACGCCGCCGGACGGCAGTTGCTGAGCTTGATCAACATCATCCTCGATGTGGCGCGAATCGAGTCCGGCCGGTTTGATCTTGCGTCGGAGTGGGTTGACGTGGCCCGCCTGATCAGAGGCGCTATTCGCCAGTCCGACTCCGCGGCCCAGGCGGCGGAGATCGCCGTGGTGGCCAACCTGCCCAACGGGTTGCCGGCGCTGCGGTCCGACGAACGGCGGCTGACACAGGCACTGAGTCAGTTGCTGTCGAACGCGATCAAGTTCACCGACGCCGGCGGCGTGGTGACC